>Ga0070659_100003198_pt1 | contig 11661 bp, 7 predicted proteins | sample KBSC23metaG_FD_64666 | JGI IMG/M metagenome (GOLD analysis project Ga0070659, IMG submission 64666) | Corn rhizosphere microbial communities from Kellogg Biological Station, Michigan, USA - KBS C2-3 metaG | ecosystem: Host-associated > Plants > Roots > Rhizosphere > Soil ...
CGCGGCCTGCGGCTATCCTTATTGATAGCTAAGATCATGATCCCCACACGCTCTGGGCTTGATGGCTGGTTATAAATTGTTCAGGAAGTCTCTGAAAAGAATTTGTGGCGGAGAGGGGGAGATTCGAACTCCCGATAGCCTTGCGACTATGTCTGATTTCGAGTCAGGTGCATTCAACCGGGCTCTGCCACCTCTCCGTCTTGTAAGTGTATCGTGAATCAGCTACATGCCTCAACCCTCTTATTGCACCATTTCGGTACTGTGCCGTAAAGTGTGCCCAAACGTACCCTTTTCAGCGTACGGAGGAGGGTCTCAACGTTCCTCGCTCGAAATTCCAGCAGACATTTTATGGAGCAGAGATAAAGGTGATACATTCCGAATCGAGGCATCCAGCAACTCCACCATGTGGAAGGTCGGCATTGCGTCCAGACCACGTCGCCGCAGGCCATTCATCAACTGGATCAGGCAGCCGGGATTCGCCGAGATGACAGCCTGCGATTTCGTTGCGAGAAGGTTCGTGACCTTACGGTCGCCAAGCTGATTCGCCGCATCGGGGTGCAGCAGATTGTAGACTCCGGCAGAACCGCAGCAGAGGTTCATCTCTTCGACATCCACAACTTCCAAACCGGGAATGGTGGCAAGCAAACGGCGAGGCTGCTCGAAGACAGCCTGTGCATGACGCAGATGACAGGCGTCATGGTAAGCGATGCGCATGGGCAGCGCATGTCGCGGAGACTGCTGCGGCAGATCGCAGAGGATCTCGGAAATATCCTTGCACTTTGCGCTGAAGGCCGCCGCCCGTGCCGCCCACGCCGGATCGTCACGAAGCAGATGGCCGTACTCTTTCATGGTGGAGCCGCAGCCCGCGGCGTTGATCGCGATGACGTCAACGTTCTCACTCTCGAAGGAAGCAATCATTCTCCGGGCAAAATCTGACGCCTGATCGTCGAGGCCGGAGTGAACCATCAGCGCGCCGCAGCACTGCTGCGAGGGAGGGATAAATATCTCGCAACCTTCCGCGGCAAGAACGCGCGCCGTCGCCTCGTTCACATGCTGGAAAAATACCTGTTGCACACAGCCGGCGAGCATTCCTACGCGGAGGCGAGGAGTTGCCTTGGGTTGGATATGAGCAGGCAGCCGCCGGAATAGCCTAGCCGGAACCTGTGGAAGCAGCGCCTCCATCGACGCTAGCTGTTTGGGGATAAGTCGCAGTAGGGCGGTTGCACGTACCAGCGTCTGCAGGCCGGAACGCTGATAAATAAGCAGAGGCAAGGCCAGAAGGCGAAGCCGATTGGCATAGGGGAAGATCGCAAACAGCATCTTCCGAAAGAGGCTATCCGAAGGCGTACGTGGAATATTACGCTCCATCTGCGAGCGCGTATCCTCTATCAGTTTGTCGTACTGCACGCCCGAGGGACAGGCCGTCATGCACGCCATGCATCCAAGGCAGTTGTCCATATGCTGCTGGAAGCGCCGGTCGAGCGGCGCTTCTCCGGCGGCCGCTTTCTTCATCATGTAAATGCGGCCTCGCGGAGAATCCATCTCTTCGCCCCAAAGCGCGTACGTTGGACAGGCAGGCAAGCAGAAGCCGCAATGGACGCAATCGTCAATCAGGGCAGAATCGGGCGGATGATGATGGTCAAAACTGGACGGCTTCCGCTCTTCATTTGCAGAGAGATGGGCCATGCTTAAATTCCACCTAAAAAACGGCCGGGGTTAAGGATCCGGTTTGGATCGAATTGCTGTTTAATCTTCTGCATCAGCGGAAAAGAGTTGGGAGGCAAACCCCAAAGATCGACGTCCGCATTGGCAGGCTGTTGAAGAACAACAAGCGATCCACCGCTGCTGGCAAACTCTTGGCGAAGTTTTAAGATTGTTTCTTCCTTTCCTCCCGGAAGAAAGGCTGTCATCATGCCCGTTGCCTGCGTAACAGCACTGCCGCCGAGGTTGTGAATGATTGCAGTAAACCGTGCAATATCGGAGGGCAGCATGGTTGCTTTGATCGTAAAGCCATTCGCATCGGCGAAAAAAAAGTCGCGATTACTCCATACCTCGATAGATGCTTTTTCAACAGAGAGCTTCACTCTTTGCGACATCTCCAGCAGCAACGCCGATTGCCCCTTAATAACTTCGGGTAGCGCACCAAGCTGGATATCCAATCCGAAACTATCGCCAACGGTTCGTAGCTGAATGCTCTGCGCACCGAGATGAGAGTCGAGTAGTTGGAGCAGGAAGCAGCCGAGCGGCTCTACCATTGGCGAGACGATCGTAAAGCTCTGCGAACTGACCGAGAGAGAGTGCAAGCGGAAGGTAATCTCCGTCGCTAGACCGAGAGTCCCAAATGCTCCGATCATCAGTTTATGCAGATCGTAGCCCGCGACATTCTTGACAACCTTGCCTCCGGTGCGGGCTACCGTGCCGTCTGCAAGGACAACGGTCATGCCGATAATCAGATCGCGTAGACCTCCATACTTCAGTCTGAGAGCGCCGGAATCATTGGTCGCCATGACGCCGCCGACGGTTCCACGATCTGGCCATAAAGGGTCAAGCGCAACGAATTGGCCGTGCCGGGCGAGCGCCTTCCGCATGGAAGACCATGTGCAACCTGCCTGTACCGTGCAGGTCATGTCCTGCCAGGTATGCTCCAGCAGTGCGTTCATGCGATGGGTGTGAAGAGCGATCTTCGAGTTGACCGGATTGCCCCATCCTTTTTTTGTACCACCGCCAACGGGACTTACCGAGAGCCGGTTATCGTTTGCAAATCGCAGCACCGCCGCAGTCTGCGCAGTATCTGCCGGCGCAACGGCAATCATCCCGTTGGCGATGGTTACATACTCCGAGCCGACGATCGTTCCTAGATGAGCGGATAGCATCTGCGAATTGGAGAGTTGCTCAATCAATTTTTCCTATTTCCTGCCAGCTATCAAAAGAATTCGGCTGTTCCTTCCCTCTCCAGCGGATGAAGCTGATAGGGTCCGGTCTTCTCTCCGCACAGACGCGGCCGAGGAAAGAGTTTATCAGGGTTGGCAATATGCTGAGGATCGAATGCGCAGCGCACACGTTGCATCGTGTCGAGGTCCGGCTCGGAGTACATATATCCCATCGCCTGCTGCTTTTCTTTTCCGACTCCGTGCTCTCCGGTAATGGAACCGCCGTGATCGACGCAGCGATGCAGAATGCGCATGGAGAGATCGACCGCGATCTCTTCCTGTCCGGGAATCGAAGCGTTATAGAGGACGATGGGATGTAGATTGCCATCACCGGCATGAAAGACATTTGAAACAAGAAGACCAGTCTCTTCTGCCATTCGACTAATCTCTTCAAGGATGACAGGCAGCTTCGTTCTCGGGATGACGCCGTCCTGAACGATATAGTTCGGCGCAATTCGCCCAGCGGCAGCGAACGCAGCCTTGCGTCCTTTCCAGACCAGCATGCGCTCCCGCTCGCTTTGAGCCAGCCGATCCTCCCAGGCTCCGTTGGTCTTGCAAAGCGACCGGACCTGTTGCATCTGCGTCTCAACTTCGATTGCGGAGCCATCGACTTCAACTAAAAGAAGAGCCTCTGCATCGGGGTAGTTCGGATGCACGGAAGCCTCAGCAGCGTGGATGGAGAGGCGGTCCATAATCTCCATCGCCGCTGGCAGAATTGCCGCCGCAATGATGTCCGAGACGGTCTGCCCGGCTGCCGCGATGGAATCGAAGGCGGCAAGAAGCACCTGTACCGTCTCCGGCTTTTTGACGATGCGCAACGTAACCGACGTGGCGACGCCAAGCGTACCCTCGGAGCCCACGAAGACACCGGCAAGATCGTAGCCGGGCGCATCGAGCGTAGATGCGCCAAAGCTCACCAACTCGCCAGTGGGCAGCACAACCTCAAGGCCCAGGACATGCGTCGTCGTGAAGCCGTACTTCAGGCAGTGCGCCCCCCCTGAGTTCTCGGCCACATTTCCTCCAATCGTGCAAACAGTCTGCGACGACGGATCAGGGGCATAGAAATATCCATGAGGCGCCACTCGCTGCGTGACGTGGTTGTTAATCACTCCGGGCTCAACGGTGATACGTTGATTCGGAATGTCCACATCGAGGATTCTGGTCATGCGGGAAAAGCTGATGACGATTCCAGCTGCATCGGGCAGTGCACCACCTGAGAGGCCTGTGCCCGCGCCCCGTGCCACGAATGGAATCTGATGCCGCACACAGATTTTAACGATCGCCTGAACTTCGGTCGTCGAGCGCGGTAACATGACCGCGGCCGGAATCGTGCGCAACGCTGCCAGACCGTCGCACTCATAGGTCTGAAGCTGATTTTTCTCCACGATGATGCCGTCCGCTCCAACTGCGGATATAAGCTCAGCGAGGATAGCGGATGAGAACATGACAGATCACCAAATCCCTCTGGAGACTAGAGCCCTTCCGCCAGGACTCGTTCGTAAGCAGGCACCGTCAAGAAGTCCATAAATTGTGGCGTTCGCACCAGATCCTGCATCAACTGCGCTGCCTGCTGGTAAGCCGCATAGCGTTCGGCATCCACCGTATCCTTCGCATGGCGAAGCTCGTCCGCGATGACCTGATCGACCATCTCTACGGTCACTTGCGAACCGTCTGTTGTAACCGCATGATGATGAACCCACTGCCAGAGCTGTGCCCGGCTGATCTCCGCCGTGGCCGCGTCCTCCATCAGGTTGAACAGTGGAACGCATCCGATGCCTCGCAGCCATGCCTCGACATATCCCAACCCCACCGCAACATTCTGCCTCACCCCGGCTTCGGTGATCGATCCCTTCGGGACCTCCAGCAGATCTGCCGCTGTCGCGTGAAAGTCCGGAAGCTGCTTATCGATTTGATTGGGTTGCGGCATCACGCGGTCGAAGACCTCCAGAGCAACCGGCACCAGTCCCGGATGCGCGACCCAGGTGCCATCATGGCCATCATTGGCCTCGCGCTCTTTGTCCGCCCGCACCTGCGTTAATGCTGTCTCGTTAGCCACCGGATCGCTCTTAATGGGGATAAACGCGCTCATCCCTCCCATCGCGCTGACTCCGCGCCGATGGCAGGTCTTGATCGCCAGCTTCGAATAGCTTCGCATGAAGTGCGTCGTCATCGTCACCTGTCCGCGATCCGGCAGCAGTACGCTCTGGTCGCCGGAAAATTTCTTGATGAAGCTGAAGATGTAGTCCCAGCGTCCACAGTTCAACCCGGCCGAGTGTTCCTTGAGTTCCCAGAGAATCTCGTCCATCTCAAACGTGGCCAGAATCGTCTCAATCAAAACCGTCCCTTTAATCGAGCCTTTGGGAATTCCCAGATCTGCCTCGGCCTTCACAAACACATCGTTCCAGAGCCGCGCCTCCAAATGGCTCTCCATCTTGGGCAGATAGAAATACGGCCCCGAGCCCCGAGCCAGCAATTCCTTCGCATTATGGAAGGTATACAGTCCAAAATCGAAGAGCGATCCCGACATCGCCTGGCCATCGACTTTGACGTGCCGCTCCTCAAGATGCCATCCTCGTGGGCGCACGAACAACACCGCGGGCTTTTCATTCAGCTTGTAAGACTTTCCTGTCTTCGGATCGGAGAAGGTAATGGTGCGACGCACTGCGTCACGCAGATTAAATTGCCCATCAACTACGTTCTCCCACGTAGGCGTCGTCGAGTCTTCGAAGTCCGCCATAAACACCTTCGCACCGCTGTTCAGCGCGTTGATGATCATCTTCCGATCCACCGGCCCCGTGATCTCCACGCGGCGGTCCAGCAGATCATTCGGCAAGGATGCAACCGTCCATTCGCTCTCGCGAATCTGCCTCGTCTCGGGCAGAAAATCCGGCCGTTCTCCTGTATCCAGCTTCTTCTGGCGCTCTATTCTAGCAGCCAGCAGTTCCCTGCGCCGGACATTAAATGCACGCTGCAATCCTGCTACAAAAGCTACCGCCTCCGGGGTGAGGACCTCTGCACCTTTGTCGGTGATCGCTGCGGTAATCTCTACGCCATCAATAAACTCTGCCACCTTCGTCATCCTCGCCATCCTGTCTTCTGGAATGCCAAACCTCAGTGCATAGCATAGTAGGTTATCAGACCATTAGAACAACTGCCACATCGCATCCTTATCTGGCGATTTATTGCAAGCAGTTCAAATCAGTGGACCTATTCCGTGTATGAATTTCCTTGCCCCGGAAGCAACTATCTTGTACAAAGCCGCGACTTGCGAGATGAAGCGGCATCTTTAGACAGAAATACAGTTCAGCCAGCGAGTCAGGAATCCAAGCAACTCCTGCGGAGGCTTGAGCCACACATCCGCTCTCGTCTCTCGATACTCCGGTCGAACCAGAACCGAAAGCCCTCGATCTCCCAGAACGCGAAACGCATCCTCATCCGTAAGATCGTCCCCGAGAAAGGCAACGCGGGTATTCAAATCGAGATCCTTCAGAATCGTAGTCACCGCATCGCCTTTGTTCGGCCGCGCCGACCGCAATTCCAGTCCTCCCTCGAAACGTAGCAATTTAATCCCCGGCTGTGCGGCAAGCCGCGCCCACCCTTCCATCGTGCGGGCCTGCACTTGTCCTATCTCTGCCTCCGACAGCCCACGCCAATGGACGGCGAGGCCTGCCCTCTTGATCTCGGCCAGCGATGTTAGATTCGCTTCTCTCAGCCATCTCTCCGCCTGCGTCAGCACCTCGGTGATCTCCGGCGCAATGACCGTCTGTTGATAGGTTCCATCGGCCAGCAGATGATCCAGCCCATGCTCCCCCCATACTTCGAGGCTGCCCATAGGAGGAAGGAGAGTCTGCAACTCGCGAATAGGCCGTCCTGTTACCACGATGACCCTTGTCCTACCCGATCGAACGATGTTCTCGATAATCTCCACAACTCCCGGATAAGGATAGGCTCGGTCACGCTCCGTCTGAAACGGAGCCAGTGTACCGTCATAGTCGAGCAAAAGTGCCGACGCCGACGCTACGCTCAGTTGCTCCATAAAATCGGTGAGCAGTGTCTTTGTACTCTGCACGGCTACGACTCCTTTGTCGCCTTTTTGGAGATAGAAGACTTTGTGGCTTTTGTCGTTTTTGTCTTTTTGAGGCGAAGATCGCAGAGGTCGCCGATGAGGCTGCCCGCCCACCAGTAGATGTTGTGCTCCTTCACCGACTTCCGCATCCGCTGCATCCGCTCGATCATCTCACCGATGTCCATGTTAAGCGACTGCGCGATGGCATCCGCAGTCGACTGAATGTCATACGGATTGACGATGATCGCATCTCGTAATTGCCTGGCCGCACCGGTAAATCGGCTGAGGATCAATACACCCCGTTCGTCCTGCCGCGCGGCCACATACTCCTTGGCCACCAGGTTCATCCCATCGTGCAGCGACGTGACCATACACAGATGCGCCGCACGATAGTAACGCCGCACCTCCTGATGCGTATGCTGGCGGTTCAGAAAAACAATGGGACGCCATTTACCGCGTCGGAAACGATCGTTGATGCGGTTCGCTTCGACCTCCACCTCCGTCTGGAAATCGGCATACCGTTGAATGCGGCTGCGAGTCGGAGCTCCAATCTGAATAAAAGTAAACTTTCCCTGATAACGGGGATGCCTCTCCAGAAAGGATTCAACGGCCAGGAAACGTTCAATAATTCCTTTGGTATAGTCCACCCGATCGACACCAACGCCCAGGAAGGTCGCCTCTATGCCAAGTTCGGCGATCAGCGCGCTACGCTCCTCTTCGGCATTCCTCTCTCCGGCAGTGGGGGCTATCTCGTCGGAAGATTCCACGCTGATCGGAAATGGGAGCACAGAGGACCAGTGGCCATTGCGTTTGACGGAAAAGTGCTCCCAGTCCACCCGGGCTTCGAGCACGCGATCGACCGTATTAAGAAAGTTGTTACAGTGGGCCTGAACATGAAATCCAATCAGGTCGGCGCCGAGCAGGCCATCCAGCAGTTCCTGCTGCCATGGGCAGATGCTGAACGATTCAGAGTTAGGCCATGGGATATGCCAGAAGATCGCAATCCTCGCATGGGGCAATCGGTCTTTCACCATACGCGGCAACAAGGCGAAGTGGTAGTCCTGAATCAGGACGACTGGGTGCTCTTCGCCCGCCATCTCCTCCACCAGCGCATCAGCAAATCTCTCATTAACCTTGTTGTAGTACTCCCAATCGGACGCGCGAAACGTAGGCCGCGTATGCGCAATGTGGCATAGTGGCCACAATCCTTCGTTGGCGAACCCGTTGTAGTAGCCCTCTTCCTCTTCCGCGCTGAGCCAGATCCGGCGCAGCGTATAGCGCGGATCGTCCGGTGGGACCTTCAACCGGTCATGACTGTCCACCGTCTCCGCATCCGCATTGCCGCTCCCGTGTGCCACCCAGGTCCCGTTGCAGGCGCAAAGAATCGGCTCAATGGCGGTGACCAGACCACTGGCGGGAACCGTGACCGTCAAGGCATTGCCCTGTCGATTGTGAATGTAAGGTTCGCGATTTGAGACAACGAACAGGTTGCTGCCGTCGAGTTTGTTGCGAACATGGTCGGCCAGCCGCTGCGAAGTCCACAGCGATTCGTTGGTGTTTCTCAACCTGGCTTCAGTCTCAGCAGCCCTGCGCGCCTGCTGTATGCTTGCCGCCAGGGGCGCCACCTCGCGAGCCAAAGGTGATAGAAAACCAAGATCGGGCGCAGGCAGCTGGACAGCGCTTCGTCCCGTGCGCAGCGCCTTCATCCACTGCGCTGCCCGCGTGATCGGCCCGGTAAGACTCCAGCGCACGATCAGTAGGGTGAGGCCGACAATCACCAACATCTGTATTGCAATATGGACGAAGACCCGTCCCCAGACACGAAAGATGGCAGCGCGGATGTATGCCGTGTCGTAGACGATGATGATTCCGCCAGCCACGCTCTTGTCCGCCGCGTGCAGCGGCGCGGCCAGCATGTAGACCCGCTTGAAGTGCAGGCGCATCGATCCAGTTTCCACGCGGTTGTCGTGCAGGGCCGTCGTCAATCCCGTCGGAGTCTCCGAAAGAACGGCACTAAGCTCAGGAGTCATAGCCAGCGAAGAGCCGTCCTTGCCGTAGACGCCAATTCCCAGTAGATGGTCCCGATTGTTGAAGCGCTGGACCAGTTGTTCGACGCCGAGCCTGTCCCCGGCTTCCAGATACAACTCCGCACTGCTGGCCAAACTCTCGCCAAACGTCTCGGCCTTATGTTGCAGATCGCGTCGCAACGCGTCCTTCTCGGCCTGTACTTCATACCAGGACGAGACCAGGGACACCAGGGTGACCCCAACAATCAACGCTACGATCAATCTCAAACTCAGAACCCGCATAAACCTGTCAGCACCATCCGCTATTAAAGAAAGATGAAAGACTAGTTTAGATGCTGAATTCGGCGCAGGAGAGATTTCCTCGGATATTCCTCCTCATCTTTTCTCAGTTTTGATGATGCACGTCACTCTCTTGCACATTCTCATCATTGCTACTTTAAGGGCGACTTCCGGTCTGGAAGCGCAAAGCGGCCATGGCAAAGCCATATTGCGACCGCGCATTGGCCTCGCTAATAGCGGCCTGCGTCTGCTGCAACTGGGCCTGGCTCAACTCGACAATTGAACTCAATCCGAGTCGATACCTCGTCTGCGACAGGTTGAGCGTGAGATTGGCCTGCTGTAATAGTTCGCCGGTTACCGTGACGCGCTGCGCGGCAGTCCTGGCATTGAGCCATGCTGTGCGCACATCGCTAACCACCGCGTCGCGCAAGCCGCGCGTTCGTTCCATCGCAGCCTGCGCCTGCAGCGAGGCCTCGGACGCCTCCGCTGCATAGCGGAAGCCGTTGAAGATGGGAACGCTCATGTTGATGCCCACGGCCCCATACCAATCGGAAGTGAAGTACTGGCTCGATCCGACAGGAGTCTTCCCCACCGTGCCCAATGCGCCGATCGTGGGCAGAAACTGTTCGTGCTGTGCCCGGCTGAACTTGCGGGCCGCCTGCTCGCTCCATTGCAGCGACTGAAGATCGGGCCTGTTCTGAATCGCCGATGCAATCAGCGGCTCGACATCGGGCGGCAACGCCGCGACATCGTCGGGAGATGCCACAAGCGTGTAGTTCATCTGCCGGTCATATCCAAGCACGGCGTCCAGAGCCGCCTTCGCGGCGTCGAGATTATTTTCCGCATCCAGTTGCAGTAGCTTGGCTTCGGACAGATTCACCTGGGCAAAGCCAAGATCGATATCGGATTTCAACTTTGCCGAGGTCAGTGCACTCACCTGATCGACCAGCGTCTGCCTTGCCAAGACGGTCTGCTCCGCAACCTTCAACGTCGCTTCCGCCTCGATCGCCCGGTAGAACACCTCGTCCGTGGCAAGGACGATATCGGCCCGGCTCGCCTCCGCGTCTGCCAGCCGAGCTTTCTCATTCAACTTCGCCGAGGCGGCCAGGTTTCGCGTGTGCCCAAAATCCGTAATCAACTGCTTCAGTTGAACGCCTATGCCCGCATGCTGCACCAGCCTCGAAGCCGTCAAGGACCCTGCCGAAATACGGCTTCCCTCCTCTGCCTGCACCGCGCTCAGATCTCCGCTCAAATCTGGCAGCAGGTTCGAGCGGCTCTCCCGGACAACCTCATGCTCCACCTTTGCCAAAAGTTGGCTGACGCGGATTCTCGGATTATGTGCGAGAGCAATCTGCTCCGCCTGCTGACGGGTGAGCAGGACCAAGGCGCCCACGTTTGAAGAAGCGGCCGCAGCCTGCGTCTGCGATGAGCCGGTTGCGTGGCCCCTCTCTGCCGAAGCAAGAAGAACGTGGTCTGCCGGCGGTGCATCCGGCAGTCTCGAGGCCGGGTGCAACTGTGCAGATAGCGCAGCCGGAACGGATACAGCAAGCAAACACGAAGCAACAAAATTAACTCTAAGCATCATGCTGAACATCTCCCGTCGCGACGACGCGCTCTTCCTTACGATGAATCCACAGATACGCCGCAGGCACGACATAGACGGTGACGATCACCGATACCGTCAGCCCTCCGATGATTGCTCTCGCCAACGGAGCATACTGCTCGCTCCCCGCCTCCAGCGCCAGCGCCATCGGAATCATCCCGAGGATTGTCGCCAGCGAAGTCATCAGAATCGGGCGAAGGCGAAGGCGGCAAGCAGTTGCAACGGCCTCATCGATCGGCATCCCTTCACCACGGAGATTGCGCGCAACGTCGACGATCAGAATCGAATTCGACACAACGATGCCGGTCATCATGATGACACCCATAAGCGACATGACATTAAGTGTCGTATGGGTCAGCAGAAGAAAGCCGATGACGCCGGTAATGCCCGGTGGAACCGCCAACAGGATTACCAGCGGATCGACAAAAGAGGAGAACTGAGCCATCAGAACCAGATACACCAGAATGATCGAGAGAATCAGCCCAATGCCAAAACTCTTGAAGGACCGCCTCATGCCCTCGACCGAGCCGCGAACATTAATGCGCACTCCTTCGGGCAGGTCTGTGTGCGCGATGATTTTATCGACCTGGGAAGCGACTGCCCCCAGGTCCTCCGATGCAGGAGAGACATAGACGTCGATTACGCGTTGAAGCTGGTAGTGATCGACCTCGGTAGGCGATTCGATCATCTTAATATCGGACACCGCACCGAGTTGCGTAGTTAGCGCCGACTTCGCGCCGCGCAGCGGAATGTTCT
>Ga0070659_100003203_pt1 | contig 11647 bp, 10 predicted proteins | sample KBSC23metaG_FD_64666 | JGI IMG/M metagenome (GOLD analysis project Ga0070659, IMG submission 64666) | Corn rhizosphere microbial communities from Kellogg Biological Station, Michigan, USA - KBS C2-3 metaG | ecosystem: Host-associated > Plants > Roots > Rhizosphere > Soil ...
AACTGCAGAATGGCCACGTCCCCCTTCGTGAGCCCTCCGCTGGCGGACGCTCGCGGGGCGCTCAGCAAGCGGCTCGCGCCGATGGCGCCGGCTCCGACAGCCGCCCCCTTCAGCAGGAACGAACGGCGGTCCGTCCGGCGGCCGGACTGTTCGGCTTGTTCCATGGTCTTCTCCTCCATAAGTTCGGGCGAACGGCGAGTTGCGCCGCGCGCGGGTAGTGACGGACCCCACGATGCGGCCGGCGCCGGGCCGCCACAACAGCGCTGTGCTACCGCCCGATAGGACGGGCCGATCAGCCGCCGCGGGACATCTCCATCCGCCAGTTGCCGGCGAGATGGACGACGCGGGAGGTTGGAGTGGTCGCAACCACGAGCGCGATGTCAGAACAGACCGGACAGCGGAGCACCAGGCCCGCCCCGCGGTAGAGGCGATGGGCGCCGATGGCCCGCACCGCGCCGCACGACCCACAGCCGTGCGGCGTATCGGTGAGCTCGGTGGCGAAAAGCTCCTCCAGGAGACCGGCCAGCGCGTTTCCATCCAGCCACGTTGCTTGTTCGTTCATCTCATCCTCCTGTGGGACCGAAGCGCTCGGACCGGATCGTGGTGGGGTCGTGCCCAAGCTCTACGAGCAGGTCGTCGGCTCGCTCCACGAACGCGGTTGGGCCGCAGACGAAGATGCGCGGGCGCGCCGCCGGTGCCGGGCCCACGCTGCTGAGCATCTGGGCGTCGATGCGCCCCGTGAACCCGGTCCAGCCGGCCGGCTGCTCGCGGGTGAACGTGCGATGCAGAACGACCCCGTCGTCGGCGGCGGCCAGGGTCTCGAGCTCGTCGCTATACAGGGCGTCGCCGAGCGAACGCGCGGAGACGAGCAGCCGCGCATCGACCTGGCTCGAGCGCGCAGCACGGTGACGCAGCATTGCCATCAGCGGCACAAGGCCCGATCCCCCGCCGACCAGGAGCAGCGGACCGTCGTCGCCGGCTCGCCAAGTGAAGTGCCCGCCGATCGGCCCGCGCAGCTCGAGCTCGTCGCCGATGCGAAGCTCGCCCGTGAGGTATGGGGAGACTTCGCCGTCGTCGATTCGCTCAACCGTCAGCGCCAGTCGCGGATCCTCTGGTGCCGAGGCGACCGAATACGATCGCTGCGCCTGATACCCGTCTTCCGCGGTGAGGCGCACGTCGACGTGCTGGCCCGCGGCGTGGCCAGGCCACTCAGGCACATGGAGCTCGATGGTCTTTGCATGCGGGCTCTCGTCGATCAGCGCGGTGACGGTTCCGTACCGCCACACCACCGCCGGCCCGCGCACGCTCAGTCGTTCCAATAGCGCTGCTCTTTCCAAGGATCGCCGTAGTTGTGGTAGCCGTAGCGCTCCCAGAAGCCGGGCTCGTCCTGGTCGTGGAGCTCGATGCCGCGCACCCATTTGGCGCTCTTCCAGAAGTAGAGGTGGGGGACGAGCAACCGCGCGGGTCCGCCGTGCTCGGGCTCGAGCGGCTCACCGCCGTACTCGTACGCGATCCACGCGCGCCCGCCCATGAGGTCGGCGATCGGCACATTCGTCGTGTAGCCGCCGTCGCAAAACGCGAGCACGAACTCCGCCATCGGCCCGGCCGCTTCAAGCAGTGTGTCGAGCGAGACGCCGGTCCAGGTGGTGTCGAGCTTGGACCACTTGGTCACGCAGTGGATGTCCACGGTGACCGTCTCGGACGGCAGCGCGAGGAACTCCTCCCATGACCAGGACACGGGTCTTTCCACGTTCCCTCGGATCGCGAAGGTCCACTCGTCGAGCGGGGTGCGAGGCGTCGGGCCGGCGGAGAGCACGGGGAAGTCCCGCGTGACGTATTGCCCGGGAGGCACCCGGTCGGCGTCGACCTGCGGGCGGCGCCCCTGAAAGCCTCGTGAGACTCGTGCCATCGGTTTCCTCCTTCAGCCTTCTCGGCCGTTAGCTCCGGATGTAGTCGGCGGGCCACCGCCAACGAGGATCGCTCCGCCTCGGCGAGCAGCAAGAGGAACGGACGATCGAGCGATAGACGACCGGGATCGCGCGGGGCTGGTCAGGCTCGTACACAGCTCTCCTCAGTGACATCGAGCTGGAAGGCGGGCACGGCCACTGACACTCGCCTCATGAGTTCGGCGTACACGTGCGCGGCCCGCTCCTCTCGATCCAGCGCCGCCTGATAGGCCGAGAAGGCCAAGGGGCACTCGGCGCGGGGCGTGTCCGTCCACCGCTCGTACGCGTCCCAGACGGAGTCGCGCTCCTCCCGCCAGTCGACGTACGCGTCGATCGCCTCGTCAACCAGTCGCTTGTCGATCGGATTGTTCATGGGTTTCTCCTCTGTCTCGAGCTGCTCAAGCGACGGCGGCCACCGGGCTTCCGGAGGTCGTCACCGCGCGCGCTTGCGGGAAGGCGCGCAAAAAGGCAACGGTGGGCATGTGGTCGGTGTCACGGCGGGTCACGACCGCCGTCGCGAAGCTGGGCGCGTCCCCGCCCAGCGGCAGGAAGCGGACTCCTGGCGCGGCATAGCGCTCCGCCACGGACTCGGGAAGCAGCGCCATCCCGGTGCCCGACGCGATAGCGAGCAGCACTCGCTCGATCTGGGCGTCCGGCATCTCCACGAGCGTTGGCGACAGGCCGGCGTCGTGGCACGCCGCCACGACGGCGTCATAGAAGGGGCGATTGGCCTCGCGCGGCAGCACCACGATCCGCTCGGGCGCCACCTGCTCGAGGCAGATCTCGGACCTGACGGCGTGGTTGTGGATCACCGGCAACGCGGCCAGCGCGCGCTGCTCGCCGAGCGCCGTTATCCGGAGTCCGGAAGTGGCTGCCGGCAGCGGCACGATCGCGGCGTCCAACCGCTCCGCACGGACCGCCTCGATCAGCTCAGCTCCGGAGCCGTTCTCCAAGGTGGTTTCCAGCTGCGGCATCGACGTTGCGAGACGCTGCAACGTTCGCGGCACGCTCGCGGGCAAAGAGGCCGGCATGTAGCCGATGCGCAGTGAGCTCGTGATGCGGTCGCGTGCGTTGCGGGCAGCCAGCCGAGCCGTCTCCGCCTGCGCGAGCACCCGACGCGCTTCCCTTAGGAATACGGCTCCCGCGGGAGTCATCGAGACGCTCCGCTGGGTGCGGTTCAAGAGCCGCACTCCGAGCTCCTCCTCGAGCTTGCGGACCTGCTCGCTGACCGCGGGCTGGGCGACATGCAGCCGCTCCGCCGCCCGGCGGAAATGCAGCTCCTCCGCGACTGCCACGAAGTACCTGAGGTGCCTAAGTTCCATGTTCTGCCGTCCCTTCCGTCGCTGCGACAAGGCTGGGCTGTGGGCGGTGCGGTCGCATCCGAGTGGCCATGCCGGCTCTCAACTCACCACTCGCAGGTGTGTGCGGCGCGCTGATCGCTGAAGCGCCGTCAGGGTCGCTGCGCGCGCGTCGGCGATCAGGCGCTGGGAGTGCTCGAAGCTCGTCGGCTGCACGCACCTCGCGTTCGGGGCCGGGAGCAGGATCAGCTCCGCCTCTGTCGAGTATCTGGCGATGTCGGCCCCGAGCCGGCAACCCGAGAGCAGATGGAGCCCCTGGATGGCCGCGTCGAGCGCGCCGGCCGGCACGCGGGTGGACCGGCCGTTCGGCTCCTGCGTCGGCAGGATGTAGATGCGCTCGGCGCCGAGCTCGACAGCGTGGGAGATCGGCGTGTTGTTGACCACGCCTCCGTCGATTAGCCGCTGGTCACCGACCGCGACCGGGGGAAATATCCCTGGGATCGACGCGGACGCGGCGATGGCGTCTGATGCGGAACCTGACGAGAGGCGCACCTCGCGCCCTTCGAGCAGGTCGAACGCGACCAGATGGACCGGGATCGCCGCATCGGCGAGGTCCCCAAACTCGATGTGCCTGCGGATCAACCGCCGCAGCTCGCGATCCGGCACGAGGTGATCCCGTCGGCCACAGACGCCGCCGACCAGTGCACTCATGCTGACCGGAAAGACGTCCTCCCGATGCAGGCCGCGCCACACTCGGCCCAGCTCCCTCGCTGTCTGCGGGGACTGGGGCCGCGATGCGACGAACGCGGCGTTGAGCGCGCCGACCGAGGTGCCCAACAGAAGATCAGGCCTGATGCCGCGCTCGTAGAGCGCCTCGAGCATCCCCACCTGGAGTGCGCCGAGGCTCGCGCCGCCCGACAGAACGAATGCCGTGCGCGGGCTCGGAGCGCCGCCGACGAGCTTCTGCGGTGGATGTAGGGCGACGGCGGCCATCGCTAGTGCGCCCCGGCGATCTCGGCTGCGGCGAAGTGTGTGAGGTGGCGAAGGTCCATGGTCTGCGGTCCGGTGATCAGTGCCGGCGCAGCATTGCCCAGAAGACCCTCGATGTCTGCACGGCCAGCGCCCAACTGGGGCTGCGGCCAGCCTCCAACGTTCCTCTTCCAGCTAGCCGGGGCGAAGCTGCCCTGTAGTCCGTTTTGGGGGCTAGCACCAATAGTGCTGCGCGACCGTTCCTGCGATGGTGCAGGCCCATGCGCCTGCGTTGCCTGATCGTCGACGACAACGCGAGCTTCCGAGAGGAAATGCACGGTCTGCTCGTCGAACAGGGCCTCGATGTCGTCGGAGGAGCACGGTCTGTTGCCGACGCGCACCGGCAGATCGCCGAGCTGCGGCCAGACGTCGCGCTGATCGACATCGACCTCGATCGCGAAAGCGGGCTAGAGCTGGCACGCCAGCTGCGCGAGCGGCGGGATCAGGGCGCGGTCCCCCACGTGATCCTGATCTCGACCCACGACGAAGCCGAGTACGCCGACCTGATCGAGGCGAGTTCGGCCGTTGGGTTTCTGGCAAAGACCGACCTGTCAGCCGCAAGGATCCGACAGATGATCGCCGCCGTCGACGGCGATCAGGCCAACGCGTCCTAGCTGGTCTGATGGGCGTCGAGAAACGCGACCACCGCGAGCACCCGGCGGTGGTCGTCGTCGGTCTCGGGCAGGCGGAGCTTCGTCAGGATGCTGTGCACGTGCTTCTCCACGGTTCCCTCCGTGATCCAGAGGCGCCGGCCGATACCGGCATTGGAGCGCCCCTCGGCCATCAGCGCGAGCACGTCGCGCTCTCGACGGGTGAGCTCCTCGAGCGGATCCTCGACATCCCGCGCCGCCACGAGCTCCTGAACCAGGGCGGGGTCCACTACCGACCCGCCGCGACTCACTCGTCCCACGGCGTCGAGGAACTCGTCGACATCGGTAACGCGACTTTTGAGCAGGTAGCCGGTGCGGGCCCCGCTCGCAAGCAGCGTCATCGCGTGCTCCACCTCCACGTGTGCCGAGAGGATCAGGAGCGCCGTCTCGGGGAATTGCTCGCGGATCGCCTGTGCCGCCTCGAGGCCCTCCGTCCGGTGGGCGGGAGGCATACGGATGTCGACGACCGCGAGAGCCGGCTGATGCTCATCCACCAGCCGCATCAGCTCAGATCCGTCACCCGCCTGGCCGACTATGTCGTACCCGCCGCGCTCGAGCAGGCTCGCGAGGCCCTCGCGCATCAACACGTCATCGTCAGCGACGATGACTCGCGTACCCCGCGGATCGACGTCGGTCACGGCGAGAGTATCCCGCAGCACGATCGGCGAGACTAGGCTGAGGCCGCCGGAGGAGACGAAGTGCCCGCCACCGGTCAGAACACCGACGTGATCGCTGACCGGAAGGTCGAACGCAAGAGTATGGTGAGTCGGGCGATGCCATCGCCCTGGCTGGCTGTTGAAGCGGGGACCGACCTCCTCGCGCGTGCTCGGCAGATTCAAAGGAGCTGGGACCGTCTGCTTGGCGAGGGCGCGCTAGACCCTGAGCTTCCACCCCAGGCGACGGCGGACATGCGGCCGATGATCGTCGAGTCGTGGCGGCGAGTGCTTGCCGCGGGCCTCGAGCCGGTCGACGTACTGCCCTCGGTCGAGGCGGATCCGTCGGAGATCCGGGACCGCTGGCTCGAGCATCCGCTGGGTTTGCTCAGGCACGTGCTCGTGGAGCCACTTCAGTTGCTGGCCGAGGAGACGGGCAGCGTGGTCCAGGTGACCGATCCGACCGGGCTCACGCTTTTCCTGGGCGGGCCGGAGTGGCTGAAGGCGCGGGCCGCCGAGATGAATCTCATCGAGGGCGCGCGCTGCACCGAGACCGTGAACGGCACGAACGGCGTGGGCACGGCGCTCGCCACGGATCACCCCGTGCAGGTGTTCGCCTTCGAGCACTTCAGCCACCATCACCGCGAATGGGTCTGCTCCGGCGCCCCGATACACGACCGGGTCTCGGGCCGGCTCATCGGAGTCATCGATCTCTCGAGCCCGTGGAAGATCGCCCACCCTCGAAGCCTCGAGCTCGTGACCAGCGCGGCCAGGACGACGGAGCAATACCTGCTGGCCGGCCGGCGCGACCAAGACGCCCGCCTCAGGCGTCGCTACGGCGACCTCACGACGAAGACGAGCGATCTGCTCGTCAACCGAGAGGGCTACGCGCTTGTCGGCGACGACCTGGGGCATCCAGAGCCACTCGACATTCCCAAGAACGGGGGCGAGATCGCAATGCGCGACGGATCGCTCGCCGCGGCGGAGCCGCTGGGAGGAGGCGAGGCCTACCTGGTCCGCCGGCGAGGACCAGGTCGCGCCCGGGCAGCAAGGGGCGCCGGCGAAGTCGGAAGCGGCGTGAGCAGCCCGAGGCCGGCGGACCACCTGAGCGCATATCTGGAGGCGGCGATCGATTGCGTCATCGTGGCGGACGCGTCGGGCCGGATCGTCGAGTTCAACCCCGCCGCCGAGCGGACGTTTGGCTACTCCCGCGAGGAGGCGCTGGGGCGGGGGATCGCCGAGCTGATCGTGCCGCCTTCGCTTCGCGAGCGCCACATCGCCGCCTTCGCGCGCTTCGTGAAGACCCGCGAAGGGAACATGCTCGGGCGCCGCGTGGAGCTGACCGGCATGCGCGCGGACGGCAGCGAGTTTCCTGTTGAGCTGGCGCTCAGCCAGGTCCAGGACGAGCCGCTTCTCATCTTCGCCGCGCTGCGCGACATCTCCGCGGCGAAACAGGCCGAGAGCCACCTGCGCGAACTGGTCGACGAGCAGGCCGCCCTGCGGCATCTCGCGACGCTGGTCGCCTACGAATCGTCTCCTGAAGGCCTCGTCGATGTGGTTGTCGAGCAGGTCGCGGGGGTGTTCGGCGTCCCGCTGGTCAGGCTGATCCGGTATGAGCCGACCGCCGCGGTCGTGATCGGCGGCTTCAGCGAGAGCGACGACGAGCCATTTCCGATCGGTTCGCGCTGGCGGTTCGACACACCGGGCCTACTGGCGACGATCCGGAATACCGGACGTGCCGCGCGCGTGGAGGACTACACGCAGGAGCGTGGCGGCAACGCGGGTGCGGTTCGGGCAGCGGGAATGCGCTCTGCGGTTGGGAGTCCGATCGTGGTCGGAGGACGCGTGTGGGGCGCGATCGTGCTTCTCTCGCCGCGAAGCGCGTCGCTTCCCGAAGACACCGGGGCGCGGCTCGCAGACTTCACGGACCTGGTCGCGACGGCGCTCGCCAACACCGAGTCGCACGCCGCGGTCAGCCGGCTCGCTAACGAGCAGGCGGCTCTGCGGCGGGTGGCCACGATGGTCGCCCAGGCGCCCGAGTCGGAACAGTTCTTCTCCACCGTCGCCAGCGAGGTGGCGTCTGTACTGGATGTGCCGGGCGTGATCGTCACGCGCTACGACGCCGCCGACGGAACGGCTGTCACGCTCGGCGAAGCGTTTCGCGCCGGCCTGGCCGGAGGGGAGCGATTCTTCGGTATCGGCACGCGGATGCCACTGGATCCCGGAAGCCTCGCCGCGGTAGTCCTGGACACGCAGGGCCCGGCGCGAGTGAATGACTTCTCGAGCGTGCCGGGCACAGTCGGGGACTATGCGCGTGCGGCGGGGCTCGGTTCCGGTTGTGCGGGTCCGATCATCGTCAACGGCGCCGTGTGGGGCAAGATGTGCGTCTTCTCGGAGGAGGGCGCGGTACTTCCCGAGGGAACCGAGGGCCGCCTCCACGACTTCATCGAGCTGATCGCCACGGCGATCGCGAACTACGAGTCGCGCGCCGAACTGGCAGCGTCGGAGGCGCGCGCTCGCGAGCTGGCCGACGAGCAGGCGGCGCTGCGGCGTGTGGCCACCCTTGTGGCCCGCGGCGTGAGCCCTGACGAGATGTTCTCCGCGGTGACCAACGAGATGGCGCAACTGTTCGGCTCTCCGCAAGCGTGCGTGGGGCGCTTCGAACCCGATGGATCGGCGATGGTCATCGTCGGCGTGAGCGACGGCAGCCGAGGGCTCTCGATCGGGTCGCGCTGGGAGCTCGAGGACTACATGGCATCGGCCGGGGTCGCCCGGACCGGCCGTCCCGTTCGCGTCGAACGGAGCGACCTCGAGCACGTCTCCGGGCCGATGGCTGACGTGCTGCGCGAGATCGGCGCCGTGTCAAATGTCGGAGCCCCGATCGTCGTGGACGGGAAGCAATGGGGCTTCGTGACGGTAACCGACGTGAACGAACGCCTCCCCACCGACGCCGAGAAGCGCCTCGAGAAGTTCGCCGAGCTCTTGGCCACGGCAATCGCGAACGCCGCGAGCCGCGCCGAGCTCGCCGCCTCGGAAGCGCGGGCTCAGGAGCTCGCGGAAGAGCAGGCCTCGTTGCGCCGGGTGGCGACGCTCGTGGCCGAAGGAGCGGCGCCCACCAAGGTATTCGACGCCGTCATCGCCGAGGTGGGCCAACTGCTCGGAGCGGCCCAGATCGGCCTGTCCCGCTACGAGAATGAGCACGAAATCTCGGTCCTCGCGATTCGCGGCCAGAGCCCTGAGGTCGTCCGCGCCGGAATGCGCTTGCCCATCGATGGGGACAGCGTGAATGCCCGCATCGCGCGCACGGGACGCTCGGCACGGCTCAATTTCGCGGAGCAGGGGAGCGGCAGCATCGCCGAGGTGCTCCGTCGCGACGAGGTGAACGCCACGGTCGGTGCGCCGATCGTCGTGAACGGCGCGCTCTGGGGCATGATCGGCGCAAGCTGGCGAGGGGATGACCAACCGCCGCCCGACGCGGAGGAGCGCTTGGCCCAGTTCGCGGAACTGCTCGCCACCGCGGTGTCGAACGCCGTCATGCGCACCGAGCTCGCGGCCTCCCGTGCCCGCGTGATCGCGGCCGCCGACGAAGGCCGCCGGCGCATCGAGCGCGACCTGCACGATGGAGCACAACAGCAACTCGTCACGCTCGCGGTTGCGCTGCAGCGGGCGCAGGCAAGGATTCCCAGCGCGCTCGACGAGTTGCGAACCGACGTGGGCCGGGTGGCCGACGGGCTGACCGGCGCGGTCAACGAGCTCCGCAATCTGTCACGGGGCATCCACCCGGCGATCCTCACCGAGGGCGGGCTTTCGCCTGCGCTCAAAGCGCTGGGGCGGCGCTCGAACGTCCGGGTCAAGCTGGACGTGGGCTTCGAGCACCGGTTGCCAGACCAGGTGGAGGTGGCCGCCTACTACACCGTCTCGGAGGCGCTCACCAACGCGTCCAAGCATGCGAATGCCGGGCTCGTGTGGGTGTCGCTCCGGGTCGAGGGCGGCGTGCTGCTCCTCTCGGTTCGCGATGACGGCGTGGGTGGGGCCGATGCCTCCCGCGGGTCCGGGCTGACCGGGCTGAGAGATCGGATCGAGGCGCTCGGAGGACGGATCAAGATCGGGAGCCCGTCCGGGGACGGAACGCTCATCGAGGTGGAGATCCCGGTCGGGCCGTCGGCTGACCGAGACGACGAGCGGGACGAACTGCTGTCGCGGGCGGCGACGTCCGGCTCCCCCAGCTGATCCGCGCGATCTGCTATTCGCGCGCGTGCGTCAACTCGTATTGCGCGGCCCCGCTTCCACTGGACCTGCAACGAACCAGGGGAAGCGGGCCGCGTCGTGATCAGGCTTGGGTCCCGAGCTGCACGCGGAGCATCCATTGCTGCTCTTCCAGCGTCCGCACCACGTCGATCAGGATGTCCTGGGACACGAGATCGATCGCGCCGAGCCGATCCATCCGGCCGCGCGCCAGCTCGCTGGTCTGAGCGATGCGATGCGTGAGCTCGCGCACCACCACGTGATCGTCGATCGGCGATCGTGCGATGGCCGCGAGCTCTGAGCCGCTCGAGACCGCGCGCGCCTGGCCGTCGGGCACGTAGCCAAGCGCGACCGCGCGCTCGGCGACCGTGTCGGCCAGCTCGCGCCAGGAATCCACGAGCTCGTCGAGGTGCAGGTGCAGCGGGCGGAACAGGGGGCCGACCACGGCCCAGTGCAGTTGCTTACCTATCAGGGACAGGTCCACGAGCTCTTGCAGAGTTGTCTCGAGGATGTGCCCGACTGCCTCGTGCTCGTGCGGCTCGTCGAGGACGGGCAGATGTGTGGATGTCGCGATTGAAGCCATTGGCTCCTCCTTGGTCGATTCCGGCGTGTTCAGGTGGACAGCTGCGGAGATTCTTCGGACGCCCGCGCGCTCGACAGCAGACTCAGTCCGGTATCGGGATCGAACAGATGGAGCTGTGATGTGTCGACCCACAGCTCAGCCTCCTGACCCTGCCTCACCCCGCTGCCGGCGGCGAGACGCGCGACGATCTGCACGCCATCCGCGGCGGGAGCAACGTCGCCCGGGTCGGTGTCCTCCAGCAGCTCCTCCAGCTCCCTCGACGCGACGCGCTCGGAGTCAACGGTGAAGTGGGCGTAGTAGTCGGAGCCGAGCGCCTCGAGGACGTCGATCTTCGTCTTGAACGTATGGCCGGTCTCGGGCAGCGTCACGAGGGTCGGGTCCTCGAAGTGCTCGGGACGGATGCCGACGATCACACCCCTGCGGCCGCCGCCGTTGCCCGACTCGAGGCGCCTCCGCAGTGCGTTTGCGATCTTCAGGTCTCCGATCGCCGTGTGCAGGCGGTCTCCGTCGAGCTCTCCGGGCAGGAAGTTCATCGCGGGCGAGCCGATGAAGCCGGCCACGAAGAGGTTGTTCGGCGCCTCGTACAGGTTCGTGGGCGTTCCCACCTGCTGGATCCGCCCCGCCCGCATCACGGCGATTCGATCGCCGAGCGTGACCGCCTCGATCTGGTCGTGGGTCACGTAGATCGTCGTCGTGCCCAGCCGGTCGTGCAGGCGCGAGATCGCGGTGCGGGTCTGCACGCGCAACTTCGCGTCCAGATTCGACAGAGGCTCGTCCATGAGGAACGCCTTGGGATCGCGGACGATCGCGCGTCCCATCGCCACTCGCTGTCGCTGGCCGCCCGACAGGTTGGCCGGCTTGCGCTCCAGATGGCTTTCGACATCCAGGATCTTGGCCGCCTCCTCCACCCGCCTGGCGATCTCCTCCTTCGGCGTCCCCGCCAGCTTGAGGGCGAAGCCCATGTTCTCCCGGACCGTCATGTGGGGGTACAGCGCGTAGTTCTGGAACACCATCGCGATGTCCCGATCCCTCGGCGGGAGATCGTTTACGACTTCGTCGTCGATCTTGAGGATGCCCTCCGTGATGTCCTCGAGCCCCGCGACCATTCGCAGCGCGGTCGACTTGCCGGAGCCGGATGGGCCCACGAGGATCATGAACTCCCCGTCAGCGATGGTGAGGTTCATGTCCGTGACGGCTTCGGCGCCGTCGGCGTAGCGCTTGGTGATGTGCTCGAAGACGATGC
>Ga0070659_100003204_pt1 | contig 11646 bp, 8 predicted proteins | sample KBSC23metaG_FD_64666 | JGI IMG/M metagenome (GOLD analysis project Ga0070659, IMG submission 64666) | Corn rhizosphere microbial communities from Kellogg Biological Station, Michigan, USA - KBS C2-3 metaG | ecosystem: Host-associated > Plants > Roots > Rhizosphere > Soil ...
CCAGCGGTCAGCCAGTTTGATACCGTTGCGTGGTCAGACTACTGGAAAGAGCGCTGGTGTCTGCCGCGTACTAAGCGGGAGCCTTGCTGGTACGAGTTCGATGGATACGCGCAGATCCGCGATGCACTGCTGGTCGGTAAGCCTTAGGCCTTTCCGTCCTTCCGCAGGCCCAGTAGGAGGCCACCAAAGGCCAGTAACGTCACGATTGCTGGAGTCAAAAGGCTGCCCCAGGTTAGACCGCCGCCATCAGCTGGTGATTTATAAGTCGCCACGCCTGCTGCGATCGAGACCAGCAGCGAGGCCAATACCGGCGTGCCACGTCCAACGCCCAGTGGAAAGTCGAAACGAGCCATGACTAATTCATCGCGTGTTTTCGCGGACATTGCTTCGCGCTCGCACACTTCAGGCTCAGCAGCGTCCGCGCTGCGAGCATTTACAAATACGACCGTTCGCACGGAAAGATGACCATATGCGCGGCGAAAAAGCGCGGGTGTCGCAATGCGCACAGCTCGCACGTCACGGCGTGAGTCAACGCGTACACGCCGAGAGCTACTAAAAGTGGCGGCAGGATGCGATAGCTCAAGAAGCACTTCGCCGACTGGGTTGTGCAGCACTCCAATGGCGGGAGCGGTGGCAGTATGCACTTCAAGGGTCAGGGAGTGGCCAGCCTCCAGATCCATGACACCTTCGTTGTTGAAGCGCCAGTACCAGCGCTGTGGCGGAGGAGCCAGAAAATATAGAAATGGGATCTTGATTGGCCCATCACCGGCACCCGCCGCTTCTGCTGCAGCGACCTCAAAGAATGCTTGTGCGCTGCGTTCCCAGCCTTCAATGCTCTGGGACGCCGATAGTCGTTCCGGCGCGGCTTTTAGCTCTTGCAAGTATTTTCCGCCTTGTGGCGTTGGGCCAAACCTCACAGGTAACTCGCTGCCGCTCTGTTGCACCTCGCCCCACAAAGACATTCCTGGAATCAAATCGAGCACGAAGTCGTCCAGAACGATATCAATGATCAGAACGCTTCCATCGCACCTCACGGAACGAACGCGAGCCTTTCGGAGCGGGCGAACGACATTCTTGCCATCGCAGCCAGTTGCTCCGAGCACTACCAGCGCGTACACACCTTGGCCCGTTTCGCCCTCCGATATGCGGCTCCAGAGGGTTTCATCGATATACTGTCGACGGTATCGCAGTCGCATATTGGCGCCTCGCGGCAGGCCCGACAGATGAATGGCGTCTTCGACAAAGCGCCGATGTCGTAGCGTCGTGAGGCACAGCCAGACGCGATCCCGCACGCCGAAGGCGCGCTGCGCGTCGCGAGGGTATGGCAGTTGTTCCATGATTAGGCCTTCGAAGTCACGTCAAGCATCCCTACTTCTGCAATGCGCTGAATCGATGCTTGCAGATTTGAAATCGTGATCTTCTGCAACAAGCCGATACCGTCTGAATAGTTCGTTGCGGCAAAAGACTCTGGTCTTGCGCTTACCAGTGAGACTTCAGGTCGACCAAGCAATGCGAGGGCTACTCCAACCGCTTGTATTTTGGTACCCATATGAATCACAGACATGTTGGCACCTTCCTGGCGATCTACCTGCTCAAGCACGATTCGAGCAGCCCGAAGGTAATCCCATACGTCACATTGGACATGTTGCCCGTGAGGCAAACCTTGGTTGCCAGCTGGATCGCCGCCATGAATGAGACTGCAAAGAGCTTGCTTGACTGACTGTTGGCGCCACTGATGCTCTTTATCCTCTGTTTTTGGGAGAACCCAGAAGACGCTATCGGCAGCACCACTCAAGGGGCCAACGCCAAGGTGGCTAAGGCAGCGTTGCATGCGTGCGCAGTACATCGACGGAAACGCGATGACGAAACCTGGTAGGTGGTCGTGATGAATCCCGCGATAGAGCTCATTGGTATCCACCTCCCGCACGCCTTTCTCGCGCAAGGCCGTTTGGTCCCATTGGCCTACGGGTTGAGTATGGGCTTCGAGGCCGGGATCGTGATAGTGGACGGCTGCCGCGTATCCGATCGTCAGACAAACCTGCTGCGGCAGTGATGCTAGTGCCGCCATGGCCGCAAAAATCAACGTCGACGAAGCGCCGCTGATGTCGAGCAAGACTCGAAGATCCCGCTCAGGCGCAACTGTCGTAAGAGTGGCCCTGACGGTGCGTAGGGTGTCCTCCGGGCTGTCGGCTTCGAAGTAAACGGGCTCGACGCCAAGCTGTCTGAGCAAGGGCAAAAGCTCCCTTCCTCTACTCGCGTTATCGGCATCATTGGTCTGGTAATGACCTAGTAGAATCGGTCCTTGGATCCTTCCACCGGCCGCCACGAGTGCACGCGGGATACCGAGGACACGCTCCTCAAAGCCTGCCGCTCCAATAAAAGCATCAAATGTCGTATCAGTGAACAAAAATTCAGTTGGCAAAGGTAGGTCAGAAAGTGCGCTATCAATGCCGCGTCGAGACACTGTAAAAGGTTTTCGTTCGACAGTCATTTCTTACTCTTGTCGGTGAGGTCGGCGAAGAGATTCAAGCTACCTACTTCAGTACTGGGCAGTGGCTCGGACGGTCGGCTGTAGCGCTTATACGTCTTGTCTAGGAACGTTTCGGGATGCATCAACAGTTCCACGAAATCGTCGACCCGCTTGAGGTCAATGTAGTGCTCACGAACCAGTGACGTACCAAAACTCGGCAAAAAAGAAGATCTCAGTTGCCAGCGCAGGGTTCGCCGCGCGTGACCTTCTTTGCCACGACTAGGCGCGAGCTCAATAAATATTGCTCGTCGCACAAGTTCCCGCATAAGATCCAGTGCTATGGCTCCATTGGAGTACTCACGTAGAGCCGACTCTAGCTCTACGCCAGCAGGAAGGGTCATTTCTAGTCGATACTTGCGGTGAATGATTCGCTCGCCGCTGCGATTAGTTTGCTCGGGTGAATCAACGAGAAGCTTGCGGCAAAGTTCGCCATAGGCCTTTAGGACCTTCGCCATTTCTTCGCCGAACGGATGGTAACCGAGCACGCGCTCACGTAGTGCCGTTGACACCTTGATGATTGATTGATGCTGCACCCGCGGCGGAATTAGTGTCGTCGTATCCTTAGTTACGCCGCTTCGCGCGAACATCTCGCGCACCATGTGTAAGACGGTGGCCACGTCGCCGCTCCAAGCGTTGGATAGCACGTGGATACCGTGATAGTAGCTTCGCTGGCCAACATGCTTAGCGCGGATATCCTCGGCCAGCGCGGGGTCCGTGGTGAATGCACTATCGCCGATTAGGCTCTTCACTCGACCACTGAACTTAGCTGCCTCGAGCCGCTTGTCGATCAAATGGCTAATAAAGCGTCGACGCTCACCATGATCCTCTTGGGCGATGCTGAGCTCACCCGCATCCACTGGCACATATTCGCGGTGTGCATCGATACGCGCACCATCCACATGCCCCGCATCGAATCCATGAGGTTCACTCGACACCTTGAATACATGGGTGTGTGAGCGCTGCCATAAGACAGTATTAAGGATCTGCTGGATAGGACGAGACAATCGATGCGACGTGTAGTCATCAAGAAGGAAAACGATCCGAAAATTTGCAAAGCCGGGAGCCGCATCGATGACACGTTGGCATAGATCACGAATAAATGTCGGAGATAACTGATAACCAGGAGACAGCTCTTTCAGCAAGGCATTTCCGAGCTTGAGACGCATGCGGTCCAGCAGATCGGCACATGTTTGCAGGGGATCCATGCCCTGAAGCCGAATGACATTCGGTTCTGTCGTCAGTTGTTCTTGGACATGCGCTGCGATTTCGAAACGCGCACGGTCAGTGATGCCAAGGGCGTCTGCCACTCCGGGCGCGTTGGCGCTTATGGCTAGAGATCGAAGTAACTCCCTTGCAAGCACCAGATTGAAATACGTCGTGATGCTGCCTGCCAATCGTTCCGGCCGTCCCTTCTCTCTTGCGATCCAAAGTAAGTCATTTCCCAGATCGCTTGCACAGCCGATGTACACCCCGAAGAACCCAAGTTGTCGTAGTACTTCAGCCGCGTCGGGGGATGTCAGGTGGGTACGGAGGCCGAGGTAACGAAATACCATGGATTTGCCGCAGCCTCGTGGGCCGATGAGCACAGTCGGCCCGGCAGTTTGGACAAGCGATATCCAAGGTAAATGGTCGACGAAAAGTTGCAGCAAGAGCCGATCGTTGGCCAGATGCTCAGCGCTGATCGCGTCAAATGGATGAAAGCTTGGCGTCGAGGGCACAACAACTGTCAGCGCCTCTCCTACGTCACGTAGTGCCGTCAGATATGAACCGTGATCCGGGAAGTGGCGACTGAGATCTTCATCTGAGAGGTTCTGGATAAACAGGCGAAGTCGGCGCAAAAATTGGGGGTGACGCGATGCAATCCCTCGCTCTTGGTAAAGACGATTGTGAAGTTGCGCGAGGCATCGCGCGAGCATGGACCAATCGTCATCCTGTTTATGCGTTAGGCAGTCTTTGCGCTTGAGGCTTCCCAGGTCGATGACTTTCAAGTTGTATTCTGGCGCTCTGGGATCGATCAATCGAGTGTCCGGGTCCGTCTGGACCAGCATGAGGTTTCCTAGATGAAGGTCATCGTGTTTGAGCCCTCGCAACTCAAGAAACAACACAGCTCTGAGAAGCGTCTCAGCAACCTCCATCACCAAGCCCGGCGAAACACGCTCCGGCTCACCTTCTATGATGTGCTGCAGGGTGCTGCCATCGACCCAATCGCTGACGAAGCAAACCCACGCCCTCGAATCCTCACCAACACTGGGTTGTCCGTCAAAGGGATGGACGCGTCCCACCTGACGAGGTAGGAGGAACATCTCCTCGCCGCCACCTCGGAGCTTCCCAGCAGCCTCAGCCTCAGCCAGCGGAGAATGACCGTCATCGTCGTAGTCCGATGGGATGCACAACTTGGCGGCCAATTGTTGTCCTGTGGCAGGGTCAGCCACACGAAGTACAAACCCCTTGTGTCCTCGGCGCCCGCCTTGAAGCCTGGCGATGTGACCGCCGGCATCGCGGTCCAAAATTGCGTAAGCAACCTGAGCAACGGTTCCGCCAGCGCTCGGCAAGACAACGGTCAATGTGGCAGGGAAAGGCCCGCCAGCATCGAGCCAGCGACAAATTTCCGGAGAAAGCTCCGGACCGTGGTTCCGCATCGTCCGATCCATAGACCATCCCCCTGCTTCGCGACACCAATGTATCGTTCATTGCCCAAGGGTTGGTTGCCCTTGCCCAGCTATCATCGGCGCGCGGGCTTTATGAGGCAACCCCGAGCGTCTTCGTTCTAGAGGCCGAATGGCGGAGTTATGCCCACTTTCCCCATGATGCAAACCATCACCTGACATGTGCATCGTATTGCATCCGCCTCACTTTCCTCGCCTCCTTGTGAGTTTCCGGTCGGTGGCGGAATTTTCGGTCTCAAGACTATTTCTACACGAAGTCAAAAACATGTTCGGCCTGGATCAACCCGATAGAAGGAGAGGTTGCGGCTATGCCACGCCTCGCGCACGACGTCGACTACGACCCGCACGCCTGCCTGCAGCACCCGATGCACCGGCAGGCCGGTACGACCTGAGCTACCCGCTTTCGTTCCCCCTCAGCGCCTTACGGTACCAATGGTCAGACCCACCCGGGGAGAACCTGACTAACTATTCGGACGTCCCAACGGTGTGTCGGCCAATCCCCGGCCATCGGCAATACCGATGAATGAACGAGGTCTCCGGGCGCGGTTTATACCCTGGTCCGCACCCGTATCACCTGTGCAACAAGACCGTCTACGGAAATGCCGCCTGACACGTTGCCCGCCGTCTCGCACTGACATGTAGCACGCAGCACGCATCATCAGAAAACACCCCTCACCGGCAGCGGTCCGAGAGCCAAGGGCAAAAGCGTCATGCGCGCGGGTTGACGGGGAAGTCTCCTACGGCAGGGTTAGGGGATCCCCGGCGGGCCGCCCCGGGGATTTCTTTCGGCCGTCCCGAACGGAACGATTCACGGCTGGACGATGAGACCCCGAATCCGTCCATGATCGACTATCACCTCCAGACGGTCGCGCGTCCCCAGGCAGCGAAGAACCAATGTTTCCACACCGCGCTCGCGGGATTCGAAATGCCGTTCGCCCTCGCACCACTCGAGCTCGAACCCTTTGAACTCGCCGCCGCAGTCGTAGATCACTTTCGTCACGCGGCCGCAGAAGCGCTCTTCTTCTTCGCCGCCGAGAGCTTTCCCGCCTTGGCTGACCGGTCCTGGAAGGCCCATGGGCGATGGCTCGATCACGGCCGGATCGCCGCCTAGTCCCCGTATGCGCTCAGAGAGAATTTGCACATAGCGTTCGAGCACGGGCCGCCAGCGGTTGTTGGTCGGAGTGACCTGAACCCGCCACTTGAAGATCGCCAGCGTGTTCTCGTCAAACGGCAGCAGGTCCTCGTCTGCCTGCACTGGGATGTCAACCTGAAACGCGCCCGTGACATAGCGCCAATCGCGGGAGGGTTGAGGTTTCACGATCCGCTCCCGCACCGTCCTCTGCGTCTCGCCCACGGTCTTAGGATCGACAGTGATAGCCGGCGAAGTAACGGCGTCCGCGGGCGGCGTGTTGATCGAGGGCGGCGGCGGGGGAGCATCGCCCCGGCGGGTGGTAACCCGTTTCACCACCATCGTGAAACGCTGGCCTTTGCGCACGCCGGGCGGAAGATCGACCGAGAGCAGTCCGGCCAGCCGCTCTCCAGCACCTGGCGGAATCGGCACATAGCTCACGCCGCGGATGACCGGGACGGCGATGGTGTGCGGATCAACAACACGCAGGTCATGATAGCCATAGCGCTGGTCCGCGAGGCGGATAACCTGATCGGCGCTCGATCCGGGCCAATAGATGTGGGCTACGGCCCCGGTCGGCACATTGCCCCAATCGACCATCAGCTCGTCGAAGTCGGGCGGCGATAGTCGCGAAAGAGAGGGCCGGCTTGGCCTGACGTCGAACGTCTGCGGAACCCGGTTGGTGGGCGGCCGGCCGGGATTGAAAGCGGCTGTGATCTGCAGGTTGCGCTGGGCCAGCTTGTCCGTGCCCCCGCCGGGGCTTACCGTCTGACCCGACGGGACGACGATCGGCGCATCGTCATAGGCAATCTGGGCGACTATGCAGTGGTGCGTGCCGGAGAGCAGGTTGGTCACCGGCGTGCCGTTCACAAGATAGCTGGAGTCATAGACGTTGAGCAGGCAGCCGAAATAGGCCCACTGTCCGCCGGCCTGCGCAATGGTGACCTTCTGCCTGTTCACCCCGTGGGTGCCCAGTTCCAGGTTGTTCGTGTCGCTAAAGTTGGGCGTGTTGCCCGAGGCAAAGAACGGGAATGTGCTGCCGTCCGGGGCTGGCAGGGGCCAATCCGGCTGGCCCACGGCGTCAGTGTGCCGGGCGTAGGTGGCACTCGGATCGTAGTCGGTGTCCGGCGACTGACTCTGCCACATCCGGAAGAACACCTTGACCGGATCGGCCACTGTACCCGAGGGCCCGTCGAGCCGAACCCGGGCGATCGCGAAGTTATAGAAGTTCTGGTTGATGCCGAGGAAATGCAGGTTCGGCAGCACCGAGCTGTCGCCGGTGAGCGCGCCCGCCTGCATCGGCACGACGTTCGCGGCGGGATCGAAAGGATCGGTGAGCGTCGGATCGCCGTAGTGCGCCGTGAGCCAAGGCAGCAGGGCGGCCAGATAGGAACGCGCACCGTCCAGGCTGTCGGTGGAGAAGCTTGGGCCGCCCGGAACCGGAACCCCGCCCGGCGTGGCGGCAAACACGCGTAGATCGTCGCTGAGCCAGGGAACGTTGTCCGCTCTGGGATCGATGTTGGCGAAATAGGGATCCTGGGCGCCGTAGAAGATGAGCTCGGTGACGGCGGCTTGAGGGGCGCCCGAGATAGTGATCGAAGAGGCGAGTTCCTTGGTCTGGACGCTGCCTGAAAAGCCCGAGGTGGAATTGGCCCCGAAGTTGATGTCGTAGTGGAAGTTGATGCGCTGCGGCGCCTTGGGCAGCGCGGCGTTCTCAAACTGCACATGCGTGCGGTTGAAGTGGATGTCTGGAAAGCCGCCGCCGCCCAGGGTCGGGTCGGACGGGGCAGCCGAGCCGAGCGCCTGCCACGCGGTCGGTGAAAATCCCTCCAGAACCAGAAGGAAGGCGTCGCTGAACGCCCGGCCGTGCGCGACATGGTCGACCACCTCGGACCTGCCGAAGCTGTTCTTGTCGTCCCAGAAGCGCAGGCTGAACAGGGGATAGGGGTCATTGATCCGCTGCGCCGTGCCGTCCGGGATGGTAGCGGTCCCCGGAAAGGTGGCGTCCAGCAGAGACTTGAAGAACCCGAACGGATTGGAGCCGTCGCCAGTGAGGTTGGTGTAGCAGCCAGCGAGCGTCGCCGTACCGTTCTGGATGATCTGCGCGGGCGTGAACTGGAGCTGGGTGTTGAGGTAGAACAAGAACAACAGGGCGCAACCGAAGCTCACCGAGTCTCCGTCTGTGCTCTTGTTGCTCGTGACGAAGTCGTCGCGGGTGCTGGAGAGCCAAGCGTTCGCCCAACTGTTATAGGCGAGCCGGTGACCCACGGGGAAACGTAGGATCCCGCAGAATTGTGACAGTCCCTCGCCGTCGCTGTGTCCGGCCACCCATGTCGTCGTTCCGGACTCCTTGTTGTTGAAGTCCATAAAGATCTCGACGATCTCGTTTACGAACATCATTTTGGCGATCTCAGCAGCGTTGGCGTCCGAGAATCCCGCAGGCAGGAAATTCACATTAATGACGCTGCCGCCGCGCGAGCTGTAGCCGAAATTGTTCGCGCCGCCGGCCGAAATCGACTGCACCGTGACCGTGATCCGGTCCGATGTCCCAAAACCGGTGGTGATGCCGAACCAGCTCGTGAGGGCCGTGAACTCCGTTTCACAAACGCCCGCGATGGCGTTGGCCATAGTATCGGCCTGGGCATTGGAGTCATCGTATTTGAGATTGAAGTTGGTCGTGCTCGGGAGAGTCTGGATCGTCACGGCGCGCCCCCCTGTTCGGGGGCGAGCCGGACCCACTTGTTGGCGCCCGTCACTGGCGTGCTATTGACGGAGGAACTGTCGGGGTACTCAGTCCGGGCCGTCTTGCTGTCGGATGCCGCAACGGTCGATTCGGATTCGACCACCCTCCCAACCTTTCGATAAGTGACCTTGACGGTATTGGCATCCACCACGTCTACGGATGCGCTGTCCGCATAGGGATTGCCCGCGATCGGAGGGTAGCCGCATAGACTAGCTAACAGGCTCATGCTGCGGATTGTGAGGAGCTTGCTGCGAGAATGCATATCAGTGTCCTCGGACGATCACCGTTGCCGGCCCCGCTGCCAAGTCGTGACTAGGGTTCCCTGCCCCAACTACTGTGGAGAGCGGGACCTTGGGGCAGATCCCTTCCGCAAGCACCAGCGGAATCACGCGCTTGAGCACCGGCGCTTCTTTCGCCTGCCCGTTATAGATGTTGATCTCGGTTGAGTAGCGACCCGGGCGCACCGGCGCACATCCACAGCATGCATCACCATGCTCACCGCACTTCCTTCAACCGTGGTGCACTTCGTAGTTGAATCCGCCTTCTCGCTCGTTTCTGCCCCGCCACGACTTACTTGACAACGCCGGGCTGACGCCACCATCCAGGCGAAAGAACAGGCGAAGGGCGGTGGAGATAGCTAATCTCCCCCGACTATCTCCGCGCCCCTTTCTTTATCTCAAGTTTCAAGATGCAATTTGAATCCCTCTGGGAGTTTGGCCTGCAGTTCTCGAGTCGCGTGATCGAGAGCGACGCCGAGAGTTTTATGCAGCTCTGCGTTGATGCCTTGGGCGGCCCTTAAGGTAGCAAGGCCTGCAAGTACTCTTATTTCATTGCCAAGTGGGACGCCGCCCACCTCAATTTCCTTTTCGAGCGGTCCGGGGTCAGGGCCGGGCGGCGGCCAAAGTACGCGTACGAGTGGGAAACATATGCAGTGAGAAATTTGGAACTTCCCGCCACTGCCCCAGCAGATGCAGATTTTGATCATGTTCGTATCTTCCTAGTCCTGACGCGACTCGGTCGCAACCGCGAATACTGAGTCGCAGTTAAGTGAATGCCGGAAACTATAGTTCTGGTGAACCGGCACGACATTTGCGTGGAGGCTTGCGCTGCGCGCGCCCGCATAACGCCTGTATGAATGCATCTGGCAATTGGCGTGCCATGGATGACGAGTCAGAAACCGGCGCCACAGCGCGGTTCGCACGGCGCAAGTGCAAAGACACTGGGTCCGGATTGACCCGGAATGCTGTGCAGGTGGGTCGCGTGGAACCCATCAGGCGCCCCCATTCGGTGGCGCTAAGAAGATGTGAGTCAAGACTGAGGACGGAATTGCTTGCTATCGATGCCGTGCTTCTTCAACAGCTTGCCCAGCTGACGGCGCTCGGTACCTGAGAGGCGCGCAGCTGAGCTGACGTTGCCGTTAGCGCGTGCCATCAGGGTCGTCAGGTACCGACGCTCGAACGCGTGCATGGCTTGATTCTTTGCTACGAGATAGCGCACGTCCATCGCCGGGGCATCATGGTCGCCGAACGGCTCACCTTTCCCGCCACGAGCGGGCTCGACAAGTTCAGCGATGGCAGAGACATCCACGGCATGCCCATCGGTGCGCATGTAAGCCCGCAACGCCACATATTCAAGCTCGCGCACATTGCCAGGCCAGCCGTAGGAAGACAACAACTGCAAGGCCCCACCCGTCCAGCTCTTGGTAGAGCCATCCAGTCGTTGCGCCGCCATACCGAGAAAATGTTTGGCTAGCAACGGCACATCGCCATCCCGGGCTCGAAGCGGTGGTAGCTTAATGTACAGCGCGTTCAGGCGATACTCGAGGTCGCGTCGAAACTGACCGTCCGCCACGCGATCATGCAGGCTGCTGTTGGTGGCCGCAATCACGCGCGCGTTGGCGTTGCGTGCATTGCTTCCGCCAATCGGTCGGAACTCGCTGCTCTCAAGAAAGCGCAGCAGCGTCACCTGCCCCTTCACGGAAAGCGCGTCCACTTCGTCGAGGAACAAGGTGCCGCCCCAGGCATGGTCGATCAAGCCGGGATGGGCGCTCTTGGCATCCGTGTAGGCCCCTCGTTCGTGCCCAAAAAGCTCGTTCTCGATTAGAGTATCCGGCAGGGCACCGCAATTGACCGGTATGAAGGGGCGATCGCAGCGAGAACTTGCATGGTGGATCTCGCGTGCGACCAACTCCTTGCCAGTACCGGTTTCGCCCTCGATCAGCACCGGCACATCGCACGCAGCAAAGCGACGCAATTGATCGCGCACCGACTGAAAAGCCGCGGATTGCCCCAGCATGGCACGCATCGTCCCTTCCCCTGTTGCCCCTTTCGGGATGCCAGGCTAGCGCCAACTAAGCACTCGAGACCCTGAAAACCGAAACCATGAGTGACCGTAACATCACAAATATATAAGCTCGCCAATGACAAGAACCCGTGTGCTTTTGGTAGTAGAAGCGTGAAGCAGTTCCCAGTTGGGAAAAGTTCTACGCCACTCTTACGGGGCTGTCTTGGTGCAGACGACGCTCGACGGTCAGTTCATGGCGCGGTAATCCCCCCAGCAGGTGGGTGTGCACGCCAGG
>Ga0070659_100003206_pt1 | contig 11641 bp, 11 predicted proteins | sample KBSC23metaG_FD_64666 | JGI IMG/M metagenome (GOLD analysis project Ga0070659, IMG submission 64666) | Corn rhizosphere microbial communities from Kellogg Biological Station, Michigan, USA - KBS C2-3 metaG | ecosystem: Host-associated > Plants > Roots > Rhizosphere > Soil ...
GGGATCCCCGCGTCGCCGAGCTGCTGATGCCGTTGCTGTCCGCGACGGCGTCCCGGGAACTGACCGGCGGAGCGGCAGCCTGGTGGACGCTGGATCGACGCGGTGATCTGGTGAGCCATCTCGCGATCGACGGCGCCGTGCGCACGGACCGCGACCGGGCCTGGCAGTCGCCCGCGGTCGTCGACATCCTCGCCTCGGCCGGAGCGATCAATGGCGTGCTCAATGCACTGCAGGATGCGGGCGTCGCACCTTCACGGTTCCCATCGACTTCGACGCTCCTGGCGCTGATCGCCCGCGCCCGGTCAAAGTGGGGCCTCGCGGACGACTTCGATCTCATTCAATTCGCGCTCCATGGCGTGCTGGTGCGCGCGGACTTCGACGCTGATCCCGAGGTCCGCGCAGCCATGTCAGAAGCCCGCGCGCGTGGGGAGTCCTGCCTGGAAGCCCTCCATTCATTCGACGAATCCCATTGGGAGCAAGGACGCCATGTCTGACCCCGCAAAGCCCACCCCGCTGCAGAAGTCGCTGCAGGCCGCCAAGGAAAGCGTCGTGCCGGGCGGCTCGACCAAGTGCCCGAGCTGCGACAAGGCAGGCCTGACCTTCCTGGTCACGCAATATGCCGCGCTGCCCCCGCAGTGGTACCGCCCCGGCCAATCGGACTGGGTGCAGGAGGCCGCGCCCTACGACCAGAACGGCTACTTGCGCAGCCGGCCATTGAAGAGCTCGCAATATGTCCTGCGTCGCCTGCGCCAGGGCTGGCTCTACGTGTACTACCCGGCCGGCAAGCTCTGGGAGTGCTACCGCGTCCAGAGCGGAGGGCGGCTGCTTCGAATGGCGCCTGACCTGATGCATGCGATGGGCGTCGGCGATTCCGCGTGCAAGCGCTTCGCCTCGATTCCGGAGTCGATGCTGCTCACCATCGAGAATCCGCAAAAGCACGATCAGGTCTGGATCGGCTTCTCGGATGCCCGCTGGACGGCCAAGGTGCGGGCCTCGGTCGCCAAGGATCCGGCGGCGGCGCACATGAAGAAGATCACTCCGAAGGCGATCACGCAATCGACCGTGATGGCCAACATGGGCCCGATGCAGTTGATCGGGGCGGGCGTGCTCTCGGCCGCCGTCGTGGGCTTCCAGAAGCGGGCCGCCAAGCAGACGTTGACCAGCGAGGCCTATGTCCGTCCGCAGCCGGAAGACGAGTCGCGCCTGTTCCAGGTGATGAAGACCAACAACGCCCCCTGGAAGATCGACGGCATGCTGCTGCCGCTCGAGGACGACATCGGCATCGCGACGCAGCTCAACTTCTTCCGCAACTGTGCGCTCGCGGACATCATGGGCAACACCGACGGCAAGGGCACCGCCTACACCCAGGCCGAGCGCGACAAGATGGTGACGGCGGGTCTCATCGAGACGCTGCCCGTCGGCGAGCACGCGGATGACGTGAAGAAGCACCTGGACGTGAAGGCCTACGAGACCTTCCTGCAGAAGTACCACCGCTGCCAGGACGCCTCCGACGACTTCGACAACCGGAGCCGCGACTACGTGTCGTGGATCACCTTCACCGCCCAGCGCGGCCACACGTCGCTGTTCGATCCCCAGGACAAGGAAGTGGCCGCCCACCTGGGCGACTGCGTGGCGGACATGTACGAAGGCTGCGGGCTGACCAAGCGGGAGTTCGACGAAGTGCTGCATCCCCAACTGGCGTTCGACGTCGGCGCGGCCGGGGCGTTGCTGTGGCGCGGCGTCGCGGCGAACCAGGACGATCTGCTCGCGCTGTTCAAGAGCGGCGCCGGCAAGGGCCTGGAAAGCGTCAAGCAGCAGAGCGAGGTCAGGGAACAGGTGGCGTTCCTGCAGGAGGTCCGCAAGCTCAAGGCCGAAGCGATGGAGCTCAACGAAGCGAGCGCTCATCGCTTGCTCAGCACGATCGGATCCCGTGCCAGGCAGCTGCTCAAGACCGACCGCAAGCTCTACCGACAGACCTTCCGCAGGATGCAGGCAGTCGCGCTGACCGTCGACGACGTGGCGACGCTGCAAGTGCCGGTGAGCGGCGGCGTCAATGGCCTGCTGCGCTTCCTCCGTCGCACGAATGAAAACGCCAAGGGCTTGAGCCTGGGCACCTCCAAGACCGCCTACAACCGCCCGCTGCCGGCGGCGGACCTGCCTGTGCATGCGCAAGGCACCGGCGCAAAGGTGATGACGGCCATTCCCAGGAACCAGGAAGATCTCGGCGAGTACCTGGAGGTCCTGGCCAAGCAATGGCCGAAGGGCCAACCCATGCCCCCGGAATTCGGCAAGCTCGCGGAGCTGGCAGGTGCGGGCGAGGATGTGCCCAAGCGCCGGCTGCTCGAAGCGCAGGAGGAGCATTTCCGGGCGACCACCCCCGCGATCTATGGAAGTGCGTCTGCCATCCTGGGCATCCTGAAGCTGTTTGCGCTTCGTGAAAGCATTTCCGAGCTGGGTGTGGAGCTGGGCGAACTGCGCAGCGGCGAGGCCCATTGGGCCAAGCTCGCCAAGGCGGTGGCGGAAGTGGCGGCACCGGCCCTGGGTGTCTGGCAAGCCAGCTTCGAAGTTCGCTATTCGCTGTCGCAGATCGCGGGCAAGGGAGCCAAGTCGGCGGAGTACTTCCGCATGGTTGCGATCGCCGGGCGCCTGTCGTTTGCGGTATCGCTCGTCGAAGGTGCGCTGGGAATCGCTGAGGGCCGCACTCTCCGAAAGGAGGGAGATCAGGCAGCAGGTGATCTGAAGATTGGTGCTGGCGCATCCAGCGTCGCAAGCGGCTTGAGCTACTACGTGTACACGCGCATGGTGGCGAACGCCGGACTTCGCGCCGCCGCGAGCGCGATGGCCCACGGCGAGGCCGCTGAGATCGCTGCTGGTCTGGCAGCGACCGCAGAGGTGGGCGCTGCCGGCGCCGAAGTGAGTGTGGAAGTACCGCCTGTCGCCATGTGGCTCGGTATCGCATCCGCCAGCCTGCTTTTTGCGTCATGGGTGCTGGACTTCTGGTCTTCCCGGTTGGTCACCAGCCCGCTGCAGAAGTGGGCTGATCGCACTCTCCTGGGAAGTCGCTCAGACAAATGGGGCCATTCGTTCAGCAGCACGAAGCAACAATTGGATGCGCTACTGAGGATCTTCTATTCGGTGAAGCTCGAGAAGGCAACGTTGTTCTCTCGCAATGCACTCGAAGTGAGGACGCCAGTCTTCGGGCCCACCGCGGAGCTGGCAGTCGACGTCAAGGCGCCCAAATCGAATGCGATCGTCGGTCGCTTCTCCATCAAATCCGCGGATTTCGGGGCGTCCAGGAAAGAGATCGAGCTGGAGAATCACGTCAAGGGCGCCGTGGGCGAGAGCGTGCATGCGCAAGTCAAGCGCGCGGATGAAGGAATCGCCGTGATGATCTGGATCGGCAGCGCAAAGAGCGCCGAGGACAACGAGAGTCGCAATCGCTGGCTGAACGTCCTGTCGCCAATCGGCGGCGCAGGCGTCGCCCTGTGGACCGGCCTGCCGTCCGCGGAGGTTCGCTATTGGCCGGATCGGGCGACGTATCCGGACTTCTTCGTGGACGGACGCTCTGCAGAGGAAGCATCGGAAGGCGACGAGGGCGAGAGCTCGGAGAAGGGCGAGACCCAACCAGAGGGCGCGCATGAGCACGGATAGCCGCGATCGCACGCCGCCAGTCGACCGCAATCCTGCGCAACACGAACCTGACGCTGAAGACTCGTTGATGAAGGGCGAGCTACCCCGGTACAGCGACGTTGAACCGGAGATCGTGAAGGCTGTCATCAAGCTGGACGATCGCTCGATGGTGTGGGCCCACGACCAGGCGGCGTCCGACGTCGAAGCGATGACGCCTTTCATGGCTCTTGTCATGGTGCTGGTCTTTGTGGCGGGCGCACCCGCGTTCCTCCAGCTGGATTACAAGAGCCTCGATGGCTGGGCACTGAAGGCCGTGCTCCTTGCCATCGGCTTCGTGCTGCTGCCGGGTATGCTGGTCGGCGCCTTCTTCGTCCTGAAGCTTGGCTTCGGACGTTATGCCGACCTGCACTTCAATAGACGCTCTCGCAGGATCTACACCCAGGAAGGCAAGGTCGCGATGCAGATCCAGTGGGAACATGTCCGCCCCTTCGCGATACCCATGATCGGACCCCTTCCGATGGGCGGCCTTCCGCTATGGAGTCTGACGCTGATCGAATTCAGCGCCGCCAGCCCCAAGACCTGGACGCGCCAAATTCGAGTACAGGGCTTGCTTCCTGACCGCGAGAGCTGCCAGAGGGTCTGGGAAGCGATCCGTCGGTACATGGACGAAACGCCTGATCGCCTGCCGCCTGTGGAAGTGGTGCGCGACCCGATGCATAGCTGGCAAGGAGCAATACTGGACTTTGGTCCCGCCAGGGCCTTCGACGCCGTTCGAACTCCGGACGATGCCGCGTTGGGTGCGATGGGGCGGCTGCGGCGGCGCAATTGGTGGCCAGCGGTGGATCCGATGATTCTCTTCTGGTGGACATTTTTCTGGCCTGGGCCGCTGTCTGACATCCTGTATCACCGATTCAGGCCCACCGCAAAACTGCCGGCCGACTGGACCGCGGACGAAAATCCCGCTCCAGGAGAATCCAATCCGTATCGCCGTTTGCCAATGCCCGCCGACGTTGTTGCAGGGCGCCGCAAGGCGACCTGGATCATCGGACTGATATGCGGCACTTGCATCGCAGTGGGAGGCGGCCTGTCGATGTTCATCTTCATCGGCTACCTGCTGCCCTCGCTGTGGGAAGACTGGTTGCCGCTGTTCGCGCGCTGATCTCGAGACAAACACGCGGCCAAGGAGACATCGAAGCCGAAGTGGGCGAGAGGTCGAAGGTTGCCGATCCGGCCGGGACAGGTGGGTGGGCAGGTCAAATCGTCGAGTGACGAGGTGGAAGCCAGCACGCCGGTACCAGTGACGAAAGGCGCGCTACGCGCGGGTCGTGCGTTGCGGAGCCAACGGTCGTCATCACGGCCATGAAGCTGTTGATGGAGCGGGCCCAAGATGAGCGTCGCCTGAGGCGCAAAGCAGGACGCCCGCTGGTTGGCGGGCGCTGCTTCGGAGGTTTTCACCTCTTAGATTCGGTGGTTGCGGGGATCTTTGGGTTTTGAGCCTACTTCTCCATCGCGAGGACTGAACGTCCGCGGAAAGTAAACCGGCCCTCTCCGATCCTTCAACCGGTACGCCATCGGCGGTCGGCGCGAAGCGGCCTCGACGAGGCCCGCCTCATCGAGAAAGTCCGCCGCAATCATCCGCGTCCGGAAGCCACTCTTGTCAACGGGCCGTCCCAAGACAATCTCATACACATGCTGCAACTGCGGCAGCGTGAATGGCTCAGGCAGCAGGAAGGCCGGCAGCGACGTGTATTCCACCTTGCGGCGCAGCCGCTCCACTGCGGCGCGGAGGATATCGGCATGGTCGAACGCGAGCCTCGGGCGTTTGAGCAGCCGGTCTACCTCGAACCAGGCGACGTCGGCGGCGTTCGCGCCTTTGATCAGCGTGACCCCCTCGCACGGAATCAGTGCGAAGTAGGCGTGCGTGGCCGACCATCCGCGAGGGTCGCGGGTGGCGCTGCCCCAGCTGCCCAGTTGCTCGAGGTACGGGCTGGCGACGGAGGTCTTCTCCTGCAACTTGCGGCGCGCACACGCCAGCAGATCTGCATCGAGGTCGAGGTTGACGAAGCCACCGGGCAGTGCCCAGGCCCCGGGGTGGGGCTCTTCGTCGTCCGAAGGACGCTGGACGAGCAACACCTGCAGCGCCTCCTCCTGCACCGTGAATATCACCACGTCGACGGTCGTGAAGGGGCGCGGGAAGTACGGCCTCTTCGATGCGCGCTGCGAGCCCGTCGGCGTTGCCCGCCTCGCCGAGCCGTCGTTAGTCATGTCACTGTCCTTGCTTGACCTGCGTCGTTTTAGGTTGTACTGTACATCTTTATAAGACGTACAAGACAACTAAATGGGGCGCGCGGCATCGTCGCTGAGCCGGCCTCCACACCCAGGAGGAGCACCATGACCATTGAGAACAGCCGCACCGTCGAACAACTGCTCGCTGCTCTTGAAGCTGGTGAGTCGGCGCGCTACCTGTTGTTCTGGGGCCACCGTCCCTCCAAGGTCGGTCGCATCACCAAGTCCTGCTTCAGCCAGTGGTATGAAGCTCCTCTCAGCGTGGACGGCGTTGACTATCGCAGCGCAGAGCACTACATGATGGCTGCGAAGGCCGCGCTCTTCGGGGACCTCCCCACACGTGACGCCGTCCTGGCAGCGACCACCCCGGGTGCGGCAAAGGCCCTCGGCCGACAGGTTGCTGGATTCGACGAAGAAGTCTGGGCCCGGGAGCGCATGCGCATCGTTGTCGAGGCCAACCTGGCCAAATTCGGACAGAACGGACGCCTGGGTGACCTCCTGCTGCAGACCGGCAACCAGGTGCTCGTCGAGGCCAGTCCCGTCGATGCAGTCTGGGGCATCGGTTTGGCAGCAGACGATCCCGATGCCCTTCACCCCACGCGTTGGCGCGGGCTGAACTTGCTAGGTTTCGCGCTGATGGAAGTGCGCAATCAGCTCTCGCGCCACTGATGAAACGGCGCACCAGGAATCCACATGATGAAGAAGACCTCTGAGCTGACGACGATCAGCAAATTCATGAGCCTTGTGCTCCGACATCGGCCTGAGAAGATCGGCCTGGAGCTTGACCCGGCAGGCTGGACCGCCGTCGACGACCTGCTGCGCCTGAGCGCCGAGGTCGGCCGACCTTTTACGCACGATGACCTCGTCGACGTGGTCACGACCAGCGACAAGCAGCGCTTCGCCCTCAGCGAGGATGGCCTGCGCATCCGTGCGAACCAAGGTCACACCGTCGAGGTTGACCTCGACCTGCCTGCGCTCATGCCTCCGGACGTGCTGTTCCACGGCACCGCCAGCCGCTTCCTCGACGCGATCCTGTGCGAGGGCTTGTCGCGACGCGCGCGCCATCACGTCCACCTGACCGCGAGCCGCGACACAGCGATCGCAGTCGGCACGCGATACGGTGCGCCAGTGCTGCTGCGCATCGATGCCGCACGCATGCACGCGGACGGACACGTCTTCCGCTGCTCAGCCAACGCCGTGTGGCTGGCAGAGGCCGTGCCCACGCGCTATTTGGAGACCTTGAGGTGAACGCCGTACGAGAGACACTTTCGCGTCGCGACCGCCTCGCCGGCGGTCTGATCGGCCTGCTGCTCGGCGATGCTTTCGGCGTGCCCTACGAGTTCACATTGGCCGCCGAGGTACCCGAAGCCCAGGACATCGAGTTCGAGCCACCCGCCGGGTTCCTGCGTTCCCACGCCGGAACGCCCCCAGGCACCTGGTCGGATGACGGCGCGCAGGCGCTCTGCCTGCTCGCAAGCCTCCTTCACAACGATCGCCTTGATGTCGAGGATTTCGGTCGCCGCCTCGTCAACTGGAACGACCATGGGTACATGACGCCTGACGGGCGTGTGTTCGACGTCGGTGTCCAGACCAGTCGCGCGCTGCAGGTCATCCGCAGCGGCGGGCCCGCCGTGACGGCGGGCGGTGCATCCGATAGCGACAACGGCAACGGCTCCCTCCTGCGCGTCTTGCCGCTGGCCCTGTGGCATGTTGGCAGCGACGAACAGCTCGTACGAGATGCCTTCCTGCAATCGCTGCCTACACATGGCCACGTACGCTCACAGGTCTGCTGCGCGATCTACGTGCTCTGGGCGCGCCGCCTGCTGGGTGGGCAAGAGGTCGAGAGCGCGTGGCTGGATGCGGTGAGAGCCACGCGCGTCCTCTTGGCCGACTCGCCTGAGGCCATCGAGCAGCTGGAGTTCCACATCCGGCCGGACGGTGATGCGACCGGGCGCGGAACAGGCTACGTGGTCGATGCCCTGCGATCGGCGCGTCAAGTGCAGCCGGCCGGTGACTACGAGGCCATCGTCCATGCCGCCATCCGCCTGGGCAACGACACCGACACCACGGCGTGCATTGCCGGAGGCATTGCGGAAATCCGCTTCGGACTGGCTGCAATTCCGGCGCGCTGGCGCGAGGGTCTGCAGGGTCTCGACGTGGTCGAGCCGCTGCTCGACCAGTTGCTGGCAAGTCGCACATCCGGCGGCCCAGGAGATCAATCGACATGACGACCCCGAACACGCTTTCCGCGACAAAGACCGTGGCCCTGTATCGGCCGACGGGACCGGAAGAACTCGCGCTGATCGCGCAAAGCGATTGGCGACGTTGGCCGCCCCGGCTGCCGGAGCAGCCGATCTTCTATCCGGTAACCAACGAAGACTACGCCGTGGAGATTGCGCGCGACTGGGACTTGCCGCAGAACGGCGCTGGGTACGTCACGCGATTCGAGGTGCTGGCGCACTTCATGGCGCGCTACGAAACCCACGTCGTGGGCGCAGCGAGGCACGAGGAGTGGTGGATTCCGGCGGAGGATCTCGAGGCCCTCAACGACCACATCGTCGGGCGGATCGAGGTCATCCGTTCGTTCCCGGCCTGACAGGTTCGCCGGCCCGCGTCATCGCACTCCTCGCACTCTCACCGAAGGCCAAATTGTGTCCACGCGCTTGACCGTCGTTCGCGCCGACATCACCACGCTTGCCGTGGACGCCATTGTCAACGCCGCCAACTCCTCGCTGCTTGGCGGCGGCGGCGTCGACGGCGCGATACATCGAGCGGCCGGGCCGGAGTTGGTGCACGCCTGCAGATTGCTCGGTGGGTGCAAGACCGGCCGAGCAAAGGCGACGCCAGGGTTCCGGCTGCCTGCGCGGATCGTCGTCCACACCGTGGGGCCTGTCTGGCGAGGTGGCCACCATGGCGAGGAAGGCCTGCTAGCTAACTGCTACCGCCACTCGCTGGAAGTAGCTCTTGAACATCGCGCTCGCAGCGTCGCCTTTCCGTGCATCAGCACGGGAATCTACGGGTTCCCTTCCGATCTAGCGGCCAAGGTTGCCGTCGCCACCGTAGCGACGCTCTCGTCCGAACCGACAATGCTTGCCGAGGTGACATTCTGCTGCTTCTCTGAGTCAGACGTTGGCCACTACACGCGGCTGGCAGTGGCCAGAGGCTGACTCATCGAACATTGCGGGAATTTGGTGAACCGATGTGCGCAGGGGCTGCCGGGGGGCGCAACCTGAGCGGCCACTTCCGCCCCGCAAAGCCGACGTAGCCGCTCGGCGGATTCAGTGACGCCTACACTTCAAGGGCTGATTCGAATGGTGCCAAGCCACCCGCTCGAGCAGTCTTGATCGGATCACCGCGCATGACGAGACCCATCATTGCTCTGGACGCCGACGGCGTCCTTCTTGACTACAGCGCGGCCTACGGTCGCGCCTGGGCGGATGCATTTGGTGAGCACCCTGTCGAACGAGATCCTTTGGCCTACTGGCCCCTCCACCGCTGGGGCGTCGAAAAGCTGTCCGGAGCAAGGCTCGAACGGTTCCGAGCCTCCTTCCACGAAGACTTTTGGTCGTCGCTTCCGGCGATCGACGGTGCGCTCAAGGCCTGCCATCGGTTGCATGACGCGGGCCATGAACTGGTTTGCGTCTCTGCCTTGGAAGCCTCATTCGAGCGCGCCCGTCTTCGGAACCTGCGAGAGCTTGGCTTTCCAATTGAGCGCGTGATCGCAACGGGTTCGACGGGGGCGGCGCTCAGCCCGAAGGGCGAGGCATTGCAGACCATCCGGCCGGTCGCGTTCGTCGACGATTTCTTGCCCTACTTCCGAGGCCTGCCTGCCGGGATACACAAGGCACTCGTCATGCGACAGCCTGATGGTTCGCCGAACGTCGGTGCGGAACTGAGCATCGTTGATTCGCAGCACGCTGACCTCGAAGGATTCGCAACTTGGTGGCTCAGCGCGCGCCGCGCAGAGCGTGAATAGCCCTGGGCGGCATCAGACGCAGATCTGTGATCAAAGGTTGTTAGGGAATCGATGCCGGCGATCTGTCTGGCAGACTCGGCGCTCCAGTCAGGGAGAACGCATGTCCAAGAACATGTCGACGGCTGACGCGCCGACCGAGCCAAGCGCGCAGGAGATCGTCGAACTCACGATCGTCGCCAACGAGATGGCGATGAACGATGCGCACATCAACGCTTACGAGGTGCGCAATTCGCGACTGCTCGAGCGCAAGAAGAACCGTATCCGCTACCTCAACGGGTATACGCAGCAGCCCGCGTCGGTCGAGCAGATGCTCGCCAATGCGGAAGACCTGGCCTACAACCATCGCCGCACGCTGGCACGCAACATCTCGAAGGTCGAACTGGCGCCGCGCCCCGCGGCATCGTGCGCGCACCACATCGTCGCGCTCGCGGACCCGGAAGCGCGGCGATCTCGCCAAAGGATGTTCGGGTGGGGCATCGGCATCAACGACGCGGACAACGGCGTCTTCCTGCCTCGCGACGGCGTCGGCCTGCCCAACTATCCGAACGCCGCGCATCACACGCCGCACCATCGCGTCCGCTACCATCTGCAGGTGTGGATCCGCCTGCAGCGCGCCAACGACGAGCCGGGCGGCCGCACGCAGCTGCGTGGCATGAAGGCGGATTTGCTCGCCGGCAAGATGACGCTGTAAAGGATCTGCGAATGCGTGTTTGGGAACTCCGGGCGGGCAACGTCGACGATTTCTCGATGATCGTCCCGGCGATCGAGGACGTCGACAAGTTCGACGTCGATGGCCAACGCCTGGACTGGAAGTCGCCACCCGTCATCGAGTACGCCGACAGTCGCAGCCGGGGCAAGAACAAGCGCCCGGTGGCCGACGTGGCCACGCCAGGGGCCGGTGCGCTCGTCCTGAGCCAGCGCGCCATCGACGCGCTGGGCGAATTCCTGGGCCGTTTCGGACAGTTGCTGCTCGTGCAGACGGCGGGCGGTGCCGAGTTCCGGCACTTCTACAACGTCACGAACCTCGTCAAATGCGTGGACGTCGAGCGCTCCGAGAAGGATGCCACGGGCGCCATCACGACCGAAGTCTTCTACGACATCAACGTTCCACGCGAGCCCGCGGTTTTCAAGGATCCGCTGACGGCGTCCACGCGCTTGTACGTCAACGATCCGGGGCGTGATCTCCTGGAGAGGCTCGCCTCGGAAGCGGGCCTGACGGGCCTGGAGTGCGGGGAGCCACGCGACTACTGACCTCCGCGCGGGCCTTGCACGCGCGGGCTCATCAGTCCGCCGAGCCCGTGTTCAACAAGCAACTCGAGAACCTGTTCATCGAGCGCATGGACGGCAACGAAGACATCTTCGTCCGCCTGATGAACGACGAGGCGTTCCGCAATGTGGCAGCCAGTCACCTGATGCGCGCCGTGTATCAACGGTCAAGGCATCGGGGACGAGGCCATAGATCGAGCCTGCCGCAGGCAATCGTCTTCGCGGCGGCAACCATCGGCGGCAGCCGGCTGTGCGTGGCCCAGAAGTACCAGCGCTTCCAGAACGCCATCGCGTCGCGCTCTCGAGGCCAGTCCCATAGCTTGCGCAGCGACTCCTTCAACGCCCAGGCGCTCGCTTCGACGCACGGGGCGACCACACCGAAGTTCGCAAATATGGCCCAACGGTCAGGGATCGTTCCGACTGTTGGGTCGACACCCCAACGGTCACGAAAACTGCCTGACGGTCGTCCAGTCGACGCAGAGA
>Ga0070659_100003217_pt1 | contig 11629 bp, 11 predicted proteins | sample KBSC23metaG_FD_64666 | JGI IMG/M metagenome (GOLD analysis project Ga0070659, IMG submission 64666) | Corn rhizosphere microbial communities from Kellogg Biological Station, Michigan, USA - KBS C2-3 metaG | ecosystem: Host-associated > Plants > Roots > Rhizosphere > Soil ...
GTAATGAGCATGCAATATTGCTCTGTGGTACCGAAGGAAGTAGTGGAAAAATACGGCAAAGATTTTCGCCGCCATCCATGTGGCACCGGCCCTTTTGAAATGGTAGCCTGGGAGGAAGACCAGGCGATGGTACTCAAAAAAAATCTGCGGTATTTTGAGAAAGACAGCAATTGCGTACGACTTCCCTATCTTGATGGAATTAAAATCACCTTTCTGCAAAATAAGGCCACCGAGTTTTTAGAATTTCAGCAAAAAAAACTGGATTTTATCAATGAAATAGATCCTTCGTTTAAAGATGAAGTACTTACCAAATCCGGGCAGCTCAGGAGCGACTGGAAAGGAAAAATAAATTTGGTCACCCATCCTGCGCTAACCGTAGAATACCTCGGATTTTTATGTGACAGCTCTCTCCCACTGGTAAAGAATTCGCCTTTGAAAGATGTACGCGTCCGCAAGGCTTTTAACTATGGATTCAACAGGAAAAAAATGATTCTTTACATACGCAATTCAATGGGCACGCCTGCTGAAAGCGGATTTGTCCCGGCGGCGTTTCCTTCTTTTGATTCCGGCGCGGTAAAGGGTTATAATTATGATCCGCAAAAAGCTTTGCAACTTTTAAAGGAAGCCGGATATCCCAATGGCAACGGCCTTCCGGCGTTTAAGCTACTTACCGTCCCTTTGTATGCCGATATTGCCAGCTATATTGCCAACGAACTGCTTCAAATCGGGATTACCATCAATGTGGAGGTAGTCCAAAAAAGTTTATTACTGGAACAAACCGCAAAATCTGAGGCATTGTTTTTTCGTGGAAGCTGGATAGCCGATTACCCCGATGCAGAAAATTTTTTGAGTGTTTTTTACAGTAAAAATCCTGCCCCTCCCAATTACACACGGTATAATAATCCTGCGTTCGATAAATTATATGAAAAAGCCTTATCCGAAAAAAATGACAGCACGCGATATAAGATGTATCAACAGGCCGACCAGGTAATGATAAAAGATGCGCCCGTAGTGCCTTTGTGGTATGATATGGTAATTTGGCTGGTGCAACCTTACGTCAAAAATTTTGTTCCAAACGGGCTTAATTTGCTCGAATTACGCAAGGTAAAGCTGGAAAATTAATTGTTTGTATTTTAATAAGATGTGTAAAAATTAATGCCTGGTCACAAATTGTAGCATGGTAATTGCACCTATAGATTTACCCTATAAAAAACACATCATGAACCACCTTAATTACCTTATGTCAAAGCCCATCGTAAAGCTACACGACACGGAACAAAGCATTCAGCCGCCTAAGGCGCAATCCATGAAACATCCTGATTTAATCTCAACAGAACAGTTGTATGAAGCGGTATACGAAAGCGCATTTCATCCTATGTTTGTCGGAGATTTTGACGGCAACATTATTAAGTTCAATGAAAAATTCTCGTCGCTTTTTGGCTATGAACCGTCGGAGATCGAGGGTATCAAAGCAGAAGCTTTTTTCAAATCAATGGATACCTCTTTTATCACTTATGTGGAGGAAATGAATGAAAAAGGCATAGCCAAAGCAGAAATAAGAGGCGTAAAAAAATCGCGTGAAATTTTTCCATGCCGTATTTCTTCCGTCTTGTACCAATCTGATAAAGGAGAAAAGCGGTTTATGAATACGGTGGTAAATATCTCCGACCACATTTCTGCACGCTGGAATATGAACGGCTAATCAGGCCGTCACCTGAATTTTATCGCCAAAAATCTTTTTGAATTTTTCCATCTTAGGCTTAATTACATAGTAGCAGTAAGGTTGCGACGGATTTCTTTTATAATAATTGGTATGATAATCTTCCGCCGGATAAAAAACGCTGAAAGGTTCTATTGTGGTAACGATAGGCGCATCAAATACGCCGCTTGCATCTAATTCCTTTTTATATTTTTCAGCTTTTTCTTTTTGCTCATCATTGTGGTAAAAAATAACGCTTCTATATTGCGGGCCCACGTCATTTCCCTGCCTGTTGAGCGTGGTGGGGTCATGTGTTTTCCAAAAAACTTCCAGAAGCTCATCAAATGAAATCTGTTGAGGATTGTATTCTATACGCAGTGCCTCGGCATGGCCTGTGTTTTTGCCGCACACCTGCTCGTAAGTCGGATTTTCAACGTGACCGCCGGAATATCCGCTCACCACTTTTTTAACACCTTTCAGCTGCTGGAAAACCGCTTCTGTACACCAAAAACATCCATTGGCAAAAGTGGCTATCTGCACATTATCCTGTTCATTCATTTTATACGTATTAAAATTATCAATTCATAGTAAATCCATAAATAATGCCCGTTTTAATTCTGGCTTCCGCCAAAATTTTTCAGAAGGACTTATTTAACCAGCTTTACATTGATGGCACTAAGGCCTTTAGGGCTCGTTTCTGTTTCAAAAGAAACAATTGCATTTTCCTGAAGCGGCTCTGATAAAGAATTAATATGGACAAAAACCCTGTCATCGCTTTCTTTATCTTTTATAAATCCATATCCTTTTTCATTGTTAAAAAAAGTAACTACGCCTGTTCTTATCAGGTCTTCCGGGTTTAGGTCTTCCTTTTTGGGCACGCCGATTTCAATATCTTCTACGTTAATTGTAAATTTTTTCTTAGGGTCGGGCGGAGTGGAAGAGAGATTTCCGTTTTCATCGATGTAAGCAATCATATCTTCAAATTCTGCGCTTTTGGCCTCTTTGCGCTCCTGCCGTCTTTCAGCTTTTTCTTTTTGATTTTGTCTTTTTTTCTTTTCTCTTTCTTTTTTATTCCAGGTATCTGCCATAAATTTTTTTGAATTTTTTTTGATCTTTCGGATCGTGAGTGAATAAAACGCAACCGGTTGATTACGATTCCCTCAAAGGTACATCAATTTATCAGCAAGGTTATGTAAAAGTCTGCTGCAAATCATTGCAGGCTTTACCAAACCTTACCAAGACCGAAAAACAAAAAAATGCAAGACTATTTTGGCGGCTTAAAATCCGGGTTGTTATACATGGATTTATCAAACAAGTAGTATTTGCCATCACTGTAATTCTTCCAATACCTGTGGCCTAACACGTCATAAAATAATCTTCCATCCACACTTTTGCTGGCGGCATTGTCATTCACACTAATGATTTTTGGAAAATCAGCTTTGGCTGCAGGCTTTGGCGCTGGCTTTTCAGCCGGTGCTTCTGCTACCGCAACGGTATCGGCTTTTGGAGGCACCGACGCCGGATTCGCTTTTTTGGGAGCGGGTTCAGATTTCTCAGTTTTAACGGGCGTAACAGACGCGGTTTTTGAAGGAACTGTTTTTTTACTGCAACTATTTATCAGTATACCGGAACCTAATAGTGCAACCACCAACACCTTTCTTATCATTGAAATAATTTTAGTGAACAAAACCAAAAATTATGCCGATGAATTTGTCCTTTGCCCTGTTGCATTTCGTGTCGTTCATTCAGAATAAAAAAACGTGTTAAAAGGCGGTTTACTGTTGAGTTCATAAAACTATTTTACCATCGAATGGCGTTCTTCGGGAATCCTCAAATCTGCAAATTGAGATCAATATTACCAGCCACGGTTTACCGGCTACACGTGAATGCGCGTCAAAATATACCCTGGTTTAATTCCATAAAACCCTTTATAGTGTTCATTCTCAGTAAAATATTTTAAGATTTAGCTTTTTTATCGGAAGTTTGAAGCTCCAAAATAAGAACAGTATATTTTAAACTTAAAAAAAAATTGGATGAAAGTATTTAGATTTTGCGCCATTGTTGCCCTTACCTTGTTTTTTGCGTCATGCCGGCCTAATGGCAGCGCTCTTGACCATGATATTATGCGTGGAACCCCAACAAAAGCAGATACCGTATTGCCAGTCAAATATCATTTAAACAACGACACTTCAAAACAAGAAGGTGAAGAACTTCCTGCTGTTTTAAGAAGATAAAAAAAGAGACCGTCCTTTTGAGACGGCCTCTCTTAACTTATGAAATTATTCCTTTGCTATTAACCAAGATAAGCTTTAAGTGCACTACTGTAGCGGGCTTTCTGCAAGCGCTTGATCGCCCTTTCTTTTATCTGGCGGATACGTTCCTTGGTGAGGTCGTATTTTTGCCCAATCTGCTCAATCGTAACGCCATTTTCACCATCAAGGCCAAAATATGCATTTACGATTTCAGCTTCGCGCGGGCTGAGCGATTTTAATACACGGCGGATTTCATTTTTCAATGAATCGTGCATTACGTCTTCGTCAGTTTCACCTGCGCCTTTTAATAAATCGCCCATCGCAACATCTTCCGCTTCATGCACCGGCGCATCTAAAGATGTATGCCGGGTATTACTCTGAAAAATATTGTTAATCTCTGTTTCACTCATCTCGAGTATTTCGGAAAGTTCTTCAGTAGAAGGTTCTCTTTCATGTTCCTGCTCAAAAGCCATGTAAGCTTTGTTCGCTTTATTATAGGTGCCAATTTTGTTTTGAGGCAGGCGGACTAATCTTCCCTGCTCTGCCAACGCCTGTAGTATAGATTGGCGAATCCACCACACAGCGTATGAAATAAATTTGAAACCTTTGGTTTCATCAAAGCGTTGTGCCGCTTTAATTAATCCGAGGTTGCCCTCGTTAATAAGATCGCTTAATGACAACCCCTGGTGTTGATACTGCTTGGCCACTGATACTACAAAACGTAGGTTGGCGGTAGTGAGGCGCTCTAAAGCCCTCTGGTCGCCCATTTTAATTTTTTGAGCCAGGATAGTTTCCTCTTCCGGAGTAATCATCCCAATTTTTGAAATTTCCTGCAGATATTTTTCCACCGCCTGCGAATCGCGGTTGGTAATCTGCGTAGCAATTTTAAGTTGCCTCATTTGTATATATAATTAATAGTGAGTAGACAATTTTTGTTGGGAGAAAGTTTTAAAGGATATGTTAAGTTTTACATGTTTTTTACAAACACCGGCAAAGTTACAACCCAATATCCGAACTTCATAGCACCCAGGCAAATAAATGTTTGAAATATAAGATTTTATCTTTTTCTTTAATTGAAATGTAATTTGATGCTTTTTTACAGCCTGTTTCAATCATTTTTCTAACCATTTGGATAGTTACCTGCCTGCTGTTCAACCTATTCTTTCATTCCAATTCCAATATATTTGTGCAATAATTTTGCCTAAAAAGCCTTTTCATGATTGATCTTAGATCGGATACTTTTACCAAGCCTACTGCGGGTATGCTCAGCGCAATGTTCAATGCCAGGGTCGGAGACGATGTTTTTAAGGAAGACCCCACTGCCAATGCATTACAAGAGATGATGAGTGATATGTTTGGAATGGAATCCGCACTTTTTTGTGCCAGCGGTACCATGAGTAACCAAATTGCCATAAAGTGCCATACCCAACCCGGCGATGAAGTAATCTGTGACAAATTGAGCCATGTGTATATTTACGAGGGTGGCGGCATTGCTTTTAATTCGGGCTGCCAGGTAAAGCCGGTCAATGGTAACTTAGGCAGAATAAAAGCCAGCCAGGTAAGGGAAGCCATCAACCCCATTGATATTCATAAAGCAAATTCAAGACTGGTCAGCCTTGAAAATACCGCTAATCGCGGTGGTGGCAGTTGTTACGAGATGGCCGACATACAGGAGATCAAACAAGTGTGCCTGGAAAACAATCTTCTGCTGCATTTAGACGGTGCCCGGCTTTTCAACGCTTTAATTGCAAAAAATGAATCTCCAAAGGAATACGGGGCCATTTTTAACAGTATTTCGGTGTGCCTGAGTAAAGGCCTGGGTGCACCGGTAGGAAGCGTTTTGCTCGGCACCAAAGATTTTATTGAAAAAGCACGGCGCGTCCGGAAAGTGTTTGGTGGTGGAATGCGACAGGCCGGATATCTTGCTGCAGCGTGCATTTATGCCCTGGAAAATCATATTGAACGCCTGGCCCTTGACCATCGCCATGCGCAGCAAATAGTAGCAGCATTGAAAGAAAAAGATTTTACCGGCGACATGTACCCGGTAGAAACCAATATCGTCATCTTTGAAGTAAAAGGAAAATATACCGCCCAATCCTTAACAGAAAAACTTAAAGAAAACAACATTTTAGCGATGGCGATTTCACCCACGCAAATAAGGATGGTGTTGCATTTGGATGTGACTGAAGAAATGGTTAAAGAAACAATTTCAGTGATAAGCGATTTATAATATCTGCGTGTAGCTGCTATTCAGGTAACGGGGATTGCCTTTGCTTCCGAATGTTTCAGGTGTTCAATAATTTCGGTAATTCTATTTTCAATAGCCGTTAAAAATTCATATCCCAAACCGCCGGCCTTATGACATACCTTAAATTATCAAAGTATTAATTTTAATGGGTATGTCTTTGTAATACCTCTCACACGCTTTCGCTATGTTACTGAAAGCAGGTTGTAATGCAAATGCTTTATTTTGTAATTTTACTTAGGCGAGGACGTCTTTAAGATATGTCAGCTATTCAAACAGGTTAATCGTTTTTATACATTGATATTATTGAAAAGATAAAAAGATCCATTTTGTGGCTGCTTCACTAAAAAAAAGATTCAAGTGGCAGTTGTCCGTGATAATAAAGAGATCAATATTTTTATTGTATAATTAGCAGATACCAATAGACATTTTCATTTCCGGCTCATATTTTTTCAAATCAATTTCCTTTAAAATGAATATACAAAAAGGCTCACAGGAGATTTTACATCCAATTCATGAAAGCCTTGAAGAGTTCCTTGATAATGTAACTGTTGCCGTTCACCTTGTTGACAGGGAAGGGATCATTCTCTATGCAAATAAAGCCGAATTAGAATTACTTGGCTACCAAAAAGAGGAATATATAGGCCATAATATTAAAGAATTTCATGCCGCAGAAGAGGTGATTGATAGCATTTTTTCGAAATTAATACGGGATGAGGACTTAGAGAATGAGGAATCAAAGTTAAAGTGTAAGGATGGTTCTATAATAGATGTGGTCATCAACTCAAACGTGCATTTTGAAGATAATCAATTTAAACATACGCGCTGTTTTACAAGAAACATTACCAGGCTGAAAAAAGTGGAAAATCTGCTAAGGCTCTTAAATAAAGCAGGAGAAGAAATAAGCGCTACACTCGATACCCAGGAAGCGCTGGATAAAATAGCCACTTTTATCGTTCCTCATTTTGCCGATTGGTTTGTTATAAACCAATTACGGGATGACGGCTATGCCTATCTTGTAAAAATGGCACATTCGGAACCAGAAAAAGTGTCCTGGGCTGAAAACTACAGGAAATCTCATCCGATAGACGTTAATGATCCTAAAGAGGGATCAGTTGGTTGGGTATTGCGAACAGGCGAATCCGTATTAGTTTCTCAAGTCACCGATAAAAGAATTGAAGAAGGCGCTATGGATGCCGAACAGGCCGAAATTCTTAAAGCCCTTTCAATAAAATCTGTAATAATTGTACCCATGTGGATTAAAGGCAAGATAAACGGAGTGATATCGTTTATTTCATGTAATCCTTCAAACAAATACGATGAATACGCATTGAATTTTGCAAAGGATTTTGCCAATCGTATAGCGCTGACATTGGAAAACGCGCGGCTATTTGGAGAAGTCAAGAAAGATATTAATGAAAAAATCAAGGCGGATAAGCAAAAAGACGAGTTTATTAGCATTGCCAGCCATGAGCTGAAAACTCCGGTTACCAGCTTAAAGGGGTATGCGCAAATATTGCAAATGATTTTTGAGGAGCAGAAAAATACTGTAGCATCAGACATGCTGTCGAAAATGAATAAGCAGATAGATAAGCTTACCGTGTTGATAACTGACATGCTGGACGTCACAAAAATAGAGAATGGACAAATTGTATTTAATTATTCAGAGTTTGATTTTAATGAACTGGTAAAAGAAGTTGCAGCAGAAATGCAAAACATGACCAAAACGCATAAAATCAGCCTGCAACTGGATGAAGGAATAAAAATCAACGCAGACAGAAACAGGATAGCGCAGGTAATTACTAATTTTATTTCAAACGCAATAAAATACTCTCCCGGTAAAGATAAAGTGCTCATAACTGTAAGAAACGAGGACAAGCAAATGGTCAAATTTTCTGTCCGTGATTTTGGCATCGGCATCCCTTCAGAACAACAATCTCAAATATTCAAAAAGTTTTACAGGGTGACGGGGGAAAGTCAGCACACATTTCCGGGTGTAGGTCTTGGATTATACATTTCTTCTGAAATCATAAAAAGGCACTCGGGTAACATTTCCTTTAAAAGCAAGGAAGGAGCCGGATCAACTTTTTGTTTTCAATTACATCATTTATAAATTTATAAACAATACTTTATAATTCATAAAACCATTGACTTCTGCCGGGCTCCAGCTCCACTGCTTTTTGAAACTGAGGAATAGCACTTTTTACATTTTTCAGTTCAACATACGTGCGGCCCAAAATGTAGGCGGCTTCTGCGTCTTTATCATTTTTAGCAATCGCTTCCAGCAGAAGTTTTTCCGCCTTTCCATAGTCCTCCATGGTAATAAATGATTCCCAGCATACTGTATAGATTCATCACGTTTCCCAAAACTTTTAAGTTGATGACTATAAATGTCTGTAAAGAATATACCGACAGCTTTGAGGAAAATAATCAGATTACAAAAGAGTTTATTAATGTAGACAACGAAAACCGGAAATTTCGAAGACCATAATTCTTATTTGATTCTCGTTCATGTACTCATTCATATCCAAAATAAAAAACAGCCTTATTTGTTTATCTACCGTCAGGCAGTTCGTTTACTCTTGTTTTATTTTAACTTATGTGCTTCAGGCAAAGTAAATCCAATGGTAGTGCCGGTTTCGGGCTTGCTGCGGGCATGGATGGTTTCTCCGTGGGCCTCAATAATGTGTTTACAAATGGAGAGGCCAAGCCCGGAGCCGCCGGCATTCCGGCTTCTGGCGGTGTCAGTACGGTAAAAGCGTTCAAAAATGCGGGGAAGCGATTCTGCCGCAATTCCAATCCCATCATCACTGATTTCTATTAAAACCTTTTTTTGTTCGGTTCTGTAAACGCTTGCAATAATACTCCCCTGATATTTCCGGTACTTTATTGAGTTTTGTATGAGGTTGGTCAGTACGCGTGCAATTTTTCCTTTATCGGCATACACCCAAACGGGCGCTTCTGATCCCTTTTTAATTAACGTCCGCATATTATTGTTTGCAACCTCAATCGACAAGGAATCAAATACTTCCCTTATCACTTCCTGGATAATAAATGGCTTCCTGGTCAAGGATTTTTCGCCTCTTTCCAATTCGGTTATTTCATCCAGATCTTTTATTAATTCAACAATCCGGTTGATATTCTTATGGGTGTTTTTGAGAAACTTTTCTGCCAGCTCCGGCTGATTCATCGCGCCATCTAACAGGGTCTCCACATAGCCCAGCACCGAAAAAACCGGGGTTTTAAATTCATGCGAAAGATTTTGCAAAAATTCCCTACGGTAAATTTCATTATTTTTTAAGACAGCAATTTCTTCTTTCTTCTGTGAGGCCCATTTCTCCACATCGTCGCTAACTTCTTGTATACTTTTTTTTGGAAGAATATATTTATGATACATTTCTTCCCTTTTATTGGCCTTGGTATTAAAAATGAATTTGTAAATCAATTTGATCTTGCGGTAAATGAAAGTATCAAACACATAGCTGATCAAAAAATAGGTCAGCACAAAATTCAGCGCGAAAGCAACAATGCCGGTGATAATGTTTTTGCTTATCCATAAAAATCCCAGGCCGACAGGAACTGATAGCAGTAAAGCAGTAAAAAAGGAGATTTTTTTTGGCGAATAGTTTTCAAATTTAAACATACACTACTATGGGCTAATTGAGATTAAACTTATATCCCATCCCTTTTACGGTGGTAATGCAATCCATGTCAAGCTTTTGCCTGATTTTCCGGATGTGCACATCAATGGTACGGTCGCCAACGATTACTTCATTTCCCCAAATACGGTTTAAGATTTCCTGCCTTTGAAAAACCTTTCCTGGCTTTGAAGCCAGGAGGTATAGCAGTTCAAATTCCTTTTTTGCCAAAGAAATTTCTTTACCATCCCTGAAAGTCAGAAATTTTACAGGGTCAATGATAAGATTGCCGAGCACCAGCTTTTTTTCATCTTCTTTCCGGCTGCGCCTTATGAAAGCGTTCACCCGGCTGATGAGTATTTTAGGACTTATGGGTTTGGTGATGTAATCGTCTGCACCCGTTTCCAATCCTTTTACATGCGTTGTTTCATCTGATAAAGCTGTAAGAAAAAGAATGTACGTATCGTTGAACAATGGATCCATTCTTATGATTCTGCACACCTCCAGCCCGCTTTTACCGGGCATCATAATGTCCAGGATGATCAGGTCGGGCTTCACTTTTTTAGCCACCTCAAGCGCTTCATTGCCGCTTGTGGCTACATGTACTTCGTAACCATTCAATTCCAGGTTAAACCGGACGATTTCCAGGATATCATTGTCGTCTTCCGCTACTAATACTTTTTTAGGTTGCAGTTCCATCAATAACTCTTTCCACAAAACTAATTTTTAAAGCCAAATATCACTTCAACCTGGCATTATTTTATTGTTAAGCCCTCGGTTGAGATTGCTTCGTCGCATGAGCTTTCGATTACACATTGTAAATTATCGCAGGCTTCTTACAATGACGTGGCGGGCGCGCCATTGGTTTGGACGTACCCCACCCTTCTCAGTTTTCTTTTATATGGTTCGCATATTGTAACTTCGTAACATTCAATACACTCATCAAAGTGAATTACCTTTTTAACTATCCATCTTAAATCATCAATAGTATGTTCCCAAGAGTAAACCCCTCAAAAACCAACGCCTGGAAAAAGTTGCAAGACCATTATAAAACAATGAAACTCGCTTCTATGAAGGATCTTTTCCAACAGGATCCGAATCGTTTCAAAAACTACAGCCTTACCGTACCTGATATTATTTTCGATTATTCTAAAAACCTGGTGAATGATGAAACCAAAAAACTGCTGATCGACCTGGCCAATGAATGCGAACTGGATAAGGCCATCGCTGCGATGTTTAAAGGTGAAATCATCAATGAAACAGAAGGAAGATCCGTGCTACATACTGCTTTAAGAAACTTTTCAGGAAAGCCGGTGCTATCGGATGGAAAAGACGTGATGCCTGAAGTAAAAAAGGAATTGGAACACATGAAGAACTTTTGCCGTAAAGTGCATAACGGCGAATGGAAAGGATACAGCGGCAAGAAAATTAAATACATTGTCAATATAGGCATTGGCGGCAGCGACCTTGGGCCGGTGATGGTGACCGAAGCACTGAAGCCCTATTGGATAAAAGACATACAAACCTATTTTGTAAGCAATGTGGATGGAACTGATATCGCAGAAGTATTAAAAAAAGTTACCCCCGATGAGACATTATTCCTCATTGCCTCCAAGACCTTTACCACACAGGAAACCATGACCAATGCGCACACGGCACGCAATTGGTTCCTTAAAACGGCGAAAGATAAAAAGGCGGTAGCCAAACATTTCGTAGCCCTGAGCACCAACGAAAGCGGAGTGGAAGCGTTTGGAATAGATAAAGAAAATATGTTTGTGTTTTGGGATTGGGTAGG
>Ga0070659_100003218_pt1 | contig 11625 bp, 13 predicted proteins | sample KBSC23metaG_FD_64666 | JGI IMG/M metagenome (GOLD analysis project Ga0070659, IMG submission 64666) | Corn rhizosphere microbial communities from Kellogg Biological Station, Michigan, USA - KBS C2-3 metaG | ecosystem: Host-associated > Plants > Roots > Rhizosphere > Soil ...
TCAGCGGACCGCGCGAGCGGGGCGCGCCCCACACTGGCGCGATACCGGTTCACTTCGTCCGCGCAGTACGAGAGGTTCGCCGAGAGATTGAGCGTAGGAGCGGCCGGTGCTGAGGAAGGTGACGACGGCGACGGCGCCGCTCGTCCGCACGACGCTCCAGCACTTACGCCGAGGAAAATGACCGCGAGCAATCGCCTTACATTCAGCGGTTTACGGTAGAGCTGGCGTGCAGCGTTGTGCATTCAGCGATGGCGCGCATTGTACCTGCCGTGTGGCGCGAGTACCAGCAGAAGTGAAGAAGTGCGGAGGACGCGAGCAGACGGAAGGCGACTGAGCGGCAGAAACTCTGCTGATGGCAGAAACTTTACAGATCAGGTCCGCGCTGTGTACACTGAATCCTTTCTACAGGTGCCGAATATGTACGCAATCGTGCAGGCCGGCGGCCGGCAAATCAAGGTCTCGCCGGGAAGCGTGGCGACCATCGACGGAACAGCCGGGCAGCCTGGCGCAGAGCTGACCTACGACCAGGTACTGCTGGTCGAAAAGGATGGCGGCGAGGTTCTCGCCGGCGCGCCGTTCGTCGCCAACGCGAAGATCATCGCGGTCGTCGAAGGTGAATCCCGGGGACCGAAGATTCGGATTTTCAAGAAAAAGCGGCGCAAGGGAATGCGCCGGACTACCGGTCATCGTGCCGTCTACACTCGAGTCCGCATCAAGGACATTCTTCTCTAGGTCGAAGTCATGGCTCATAAGAAAGGTCAAGGCAGCTCACGAAACGGCCGCGATTCGAATTCGCAGCGGCTCGGCGTCAAGGCCCACGACGGGAACCTCGTGCCCGGTGGCACCATCATCGTGCGTCAGCGCGGCCGGCGCTTCCGCCCCGGTCTCAACGCCGGCCGCGGTAAAGACGACACGATTTTCGCGAAAGTGTCGGGCCGGGTGCGGTTCGAGGACCACGGCGCCCGCGGTCGAGTCATCAGCATCCTCCCGGTCGAGCCTTCCTGAAGTCGTCTATCTGGACAGCTGGTCATCGCTGATCCGGTCATTCGATTTGCAGGAAAGACCCGATCAATCGATGATCAGATGACCAGATCCGATGTTCGTTGACGAAGTAGACATTCACGTCACAGCTGGCGCAGGCGGGCGAGGATGCCTCGCATTCCGCCGCGAAATCCGTGTCCCCCGCGGCGGCCCGAGCGGCGGTGATGGAGGCCACGGCGGCTCCATTTACATCGTGGCGAGCCCGCACACGAACACCCTCATCAACTACCGGTTTCATCCCGAGTTCGACGCGGAACGGGGTCAGCACGGCCAGGGATCCAATCGTACTGGTCACGCTGGAGGCGATCTCGAGCTGGCGGTACCAATCGGCACGCTTGTCTACGAAAAATCGCGCGAACGAGACGAACCGCCACAGCTGCTCGCCGATCTGGCTCACGAAGGGGACCGTGTACTCGTCGCGCGTGGTGGCCGGGGCGGAATGGGGAACGCACGATTCGCCACCTCCACCAATCGCGCTCCGCGCAAAGTGCAACCGGGCGAACCGGGTGAAGAAAAGTTTCTCCACCTCGAATTGAAGCTGCTCGCGGATGTCGGCCTCGTTGGTTTTCCCAATGCGGGGAAGTCCACCTTGATTTCGCGAATCTCCGCGGCGCGACCGAAGATTGCGGACTACCCGTTTACGACGTTGACGCCGAATCTCGGGGTGGTAAGGCTCGGCGACGACCGCAGTTTTGTCGTGGCAGACGTCCCGGGACTGATCGAAGGCGCGCACCGCGGGCTCGGCCTGGGGCATCAATTTCTCCGTCATCTCGAGAGAACGAAAGTACTCGTCCATCTCGTCGACGTCTCGAGTGCCAGCGGACGCGATCCCGTCGACGATCTCGACACCGTGCGCCGCGAGCTCGAGCTTTTTCAACCAACGCTGGCGGCAAAACCGCAACTCGTTGCGGCGAACAAGATCGATGCGGTTGATGACCAACAACGCGTCATGGCACTTAAACGTCGAGCCGCGAAACTCAGACTTCCCTTCTTCAGAATTTCAGGAGTGACGGGATCTGGTGTGACGGAATTGCTCGAAGCGGCCTGGCGCGAGCTCCGGCGCGCCGGCAGCGCGGCCGAGACTGAAACACCGCGAGCTGGCGTGGAACCCGCAGCCGCGTCAACGCGTCATCGATGAGCAGGCGCGTCGGCATCCTCGGCGGCACCCTTGATCCGATCCACTGTGGTCATCTCGATCTCGGCGCTGCGGTCCAACAGGCACTGCGGCTCACCGCGTTGCTGGTGATTCCGGCCCACATCCCGCCGCATCGCCCACGACCGAGCGCCTCGCCGTTCCACCGCTTTGCGATGGCGGCCATTGCGGTCTCGGGGCGGACCGGTTGGCAGGCCTCGGACCTCGAGCTCCTGCAATCGGCGCCCTCATACACAGAAACGACGTTGGGCTGTCTGCACCAGGACGGGTACCGTGCGTCCGAGCTCTTCTTCATCATCGGTGCAGACGCATTCGCCGACATCGCGTCCTGGAAGAACTACCCCGGAATCCTCGATGCCGCGAATTTCGCGGTCGTCTCGCGACCTGGTTCGCCCGTAGACGCGCTGCGGCACCGTCTTCCTCAGCTCGCGACACGAATGAAACTGCCGGAAGCCGTGGTGAACGAGCGCGAGGCGTCGATCTTTTTGATCGAGGCGGCAACCGCTGACGTGTCATCGACTGCCATCCGTCAGCGACGGCTGCACGGGCAGTCAATTTCTGGTCTGGTCCCTCCGGGTGTCGAGCAACATATTGAGCAGCACGGACTTTATCGAACCATCACGCCGAGCGAGCCGCACGATGAGCGGTTCGCAAATCCGGCGGCAGGCAGGTTGCATGGCCAAAGTTGAGAAACGTCGCAGGGCGGCGCATTTTCCCAGGCAAGTGACTCTCGCCATCGAAGCGGCTGCAGACAAAAAGGCGAACGATCTCGTGGTGCTGGATCTCCGAAAAGCCACGGGGTTCACGGATTTCTTCGTGATCTGTTCCGGCACGAATCCACGGCAGATTCGCGCCATCGCCGACAGCGTCACCGAAGCGCTTGCCGCCGCAGGAGTCAAGCCCGCGCACGTCGAAGGGTACGAGCGCTCGGAATGGATTCTCCTCGACTACTTCGATTTCATCGTCCACGTCTTTGCGCAGGAAACGCGCGCGTTCTACGGCCTCGAGCGTCTCTGGGGGAACGCCGAGCGCACCGAAATCAACGAAGTCTGACCGGCCCGCCCGCGGTTCCGGATGCGCATATCCGGATGGCGGCGCCGGCGATCTGAGCGGATGCGGCCGTTGCTGGACGGCCTGCTGGCGGTGCTCCTGGCGCCGCGCTGCGTCGTCTGCGACGCCGCACTGGATCGCCCGACGCTCGGTCCGGTCTGTCCGGCCTGCTGGAACTCGATTCTGCCACTTACCCCGCCGCTGTGCGATCTGTGTGGCGACCCGTTGCCCACCTGGCGCGTGGTCAGCGTTCCGCTCGCCAGATGCCCACGGTGCCGTCGCGTGCCCCGCCCACTTGACCGATGCCGAGCAATCGGACTGTATGAGGGACCACTTCGATCGATTGTTCACGCGCTCAAGTACGAAGGGAGACGATCACTCGCAAAGCCGCTTGGTGCCATGATGCGGACACGCTGCGCGGACGTCCTCTCGGACGCCGACCTGGCCGTGCCAGTACCGCTCCATCCGTCACGACGGCGTGAACGCGGATTCAATCAGGCGGAAGATCTGGCACGCCACGTCGGTCTGCCGATCGCCGCCGCACTCCGCCGTGTTCGTCGTACGCCGCCTCAGGTCGACCTGCCGGCGGGCAGGCGCCACGGCAATGTGAGGGACGCCTTTGCGGCCGGCAAAGATTTTCAGCTGGTTCTGGGGCGCGTCGTTGTCCTGATTGACGATGTGAGCACAACCGGCGCGACGCTCGATGCTTGCGCACGTGTCCTCAAAGAGCGTGGAGCGCGGGAGGTTCGCGCCCTTACAGCAGCCCGAGTCGCGACCCGACGGCGCTAATCACGTCGGTGGCAATGGCTTCTTTGGACCGTTCTCCGTCGAGCACCAGCCAGTTCTGCTCGGTGGCCTGACGATGATAGCTTTCGCGCACACGTGCGAGCAGCGCCAGGTCGCGCTCATAGCGGTCGCGGTCGACGGCTTTGCGCTGCACGGCCGTGTCGGGCGTGATGTCCAGCATGATCGTAAGAGCCGGCGGCGGCAGATACTTCTGCATGTCGGTCAACCAGGCCGGATCGAGTCCGAACCCCTGGCCGTACGCCACACTCGAGGCCATGTAGCGGTCGCACACGAGAATCAAACCGCCGTCCAGCCAGCGCTTGAGGTCGTTTTTGCGCTCATAGCGATTCGCCACATACAGCAACTGCATCACATCAGGGCCGTACTCACGTTCACCCGCCAGTGCCCGCGCGATTTCCTCTCCGATCGAGGTGCCATAGTCGGGAAACGAGACGAGGCGTGCCTTGCGGCCCGCCTGTTTGAGGCGGTCCCGCAGCAATTCCGCCTGGGTCTGTTTGCCGCTCTGGTCGAGACCCTCGAAGGCGATCAGTAGTCCTTCCATCACTGTGTCTCGAGTGAAAGCATGTCGTCGATGGTCTGACGCCGGCGCACGACGCGCCACTCGCCGTGGTCGACCACCACCTCCGCCGGAAGCGGACGTCGGTTGTAGTTCGACGCCATCGCCGACCCGTAGGCTCCAGCGTCACGAATGGCGACGAGATCGCCGACTTCGAGCGGCATCAGCATTCGATCGCGGCCAACGACATCGCTGCTCTCGCAAACAGGTCCGACGATTTCGTAATGGTGACTCTCACCGTGACGGGCCAGCACGGGTTCGATTCGGTGAAATGCGTTGTACAGAGCCGGGCGCAGCAGTTCGGTCATGCCCGCATCGATCACCACGAAGTCGCTCGAAGCGGTCCGCGGCTTGATATCGATCACTTTCGCCACGAGGGCGCCCGATGGTCCGACCATCGAACGGCCCGGCTCCACGACGATGGGCAGGCGTGTCGGGCGAACCTCCTCGACGATCGCCGCCACGTAGTCGCGCGGCGACACGACATCGGCACCGTCGTACGAAATTCCCAGGCCGCCACCCACGTCGACGTATTCGAGCGGGTGTCCAGCCCGTTGCAGATCGGTGCTCAGGCCTGACACGAAGCGCGCGGCGCGGCGGAGCGGCGCGAGACTGGTAATCTGCGATCCGATGTGGACATGAACGGCGACGAGGTTGAGAAAGGCGCGCCCAGATAGCGACGCGAACAGCTCGCGAGCGGCCTCGACGTCGACGCCGAACTTGTTGATCTTCAGACCGGTGGATATGTGGGGGTGGCTCTTCGCATCGATGTCAGGGTTGACGCGGACCGCGACACGAGCAGGGCGACCAAGACGAGCGGCGATCGTTTCAATGCGCACGAGTTCACCAGCCGATTCCACATTGATGGCCTTGAGACCAAGCGGCACCGCGCATTCGAGTTCTCCCATCGATTTGCCCACACCGGTGAACACGATGTCTTTCGGCTCGAATCCGACGCGCCTGGCCAAATCGATTTCCCAGATGGAATTGGCATCGGCGCTGCTGCCCAGTGACTTCATCAGCGCCGCAATCGCGAACGTCGAGTTGGCCTTCAGCGCATAGTGCAGCGTATGGGGATAGCCGTGAAAGGCATCGTCGATGTCCTGAAATCGCGCGCGGATCTCGGCGGCGCTGTAGACATACAGAGGCGTGCCGACGCGATCAGCAATGGCAGCCAGCGATACGCCGTCGCACACGAGGCCCTGATTGGTCTGGGAGAAACCGGTCGATGACATGAATAGGTGATGCTATCATCCCTTTGTCTTCAGTCCAGCCTGTCTCTCATGCCTGCTGATTCAGATACCGCGTCAACCGCCCTCGAAGCGCTCATCCAGCGGTGTCTGCGCGGCGATCAGGCCGCCTGGGAACAAATCGTCAAGCAGCATTGGCGCAAGGTTTTCAACGTGGCGTACAAATTCGTGGGGAAGCACGACGAAGCCGAGGATCTGACGCAGGATATCTTCCTCAAGATTTTTCGCTCGCTCGATACGTTCGACCGCCGGGCAAATTTTCAAACGTGGCTCATCAGCGTGAGCCGCAATCTGTGCATCGATCATTACCGCAGTGTCCGGAAGGAGCGCGAGACGATTGACCGGCAGGTCGATGCGGGCGAGCTCACGCCGGCCGCGCCCGATGCCGGACCGATCGCCGCACTCGAACAGCGCGACCGCGTGACGTTGCTGCGTCAGGCGCTCGCCAGGCTGCCGGAATCACTTCGTACCGCAGTGGTGCTGCGCGATCTGCAGGAGCTCTCGTACCAGGAAATCGCGGATCGACTGCACCTGCCGGAAGGCACGGTCAAGTCTCGCATCAATCGCGGCCGAACCGAGCTGGCGCGTCAGGTCCGGAAGCTTGGCGGAGATGATGAGCGCCCCGGCGGGGCCTCGGGCAACGATCAATCTCGTTCTGGAGCCTATCGATGAATCTGACGACTGAACAACATGGCGCGGTCTCGATCGTCCGTGTCGCGGAAACGCGCGTGATGTATCCGATGCTCGGCGAATTCTCAGATGCCGTTTCTTCGCTCGTGGCCGCCGGGCATCGCAATGTCCTGATCGACCTTGCTCCGGTGACATACGTCGACAGCGCGACAATCGGCTGCCTCATGGATTGCTACCGGCTTGTGAAAAATGCCGGGGGCCACTTGAAGCTGTCCGGCGTTCAGAAGCGCGTCGAGACCATGCTGACGATGACGGGGGCGCAGAATTTCATTCAGATCCACTCGGATGAACCGACGGCGCTCGCAAGTTTTGGAGCCTGACATGCGCACCATCAAGACCACGACCGGCGCGCCAATTGCGCTCGACGGTGACCTCCTCGCCATCATGGAGGCGCTCTATCGCGAAGTGACCGCAAAGCGCGCCCTCGAGCGCAGCTTTGAAGACATGGTCAAGGAGATCCAGCACCTGATTGATCAGATGGACGACAGCGAACGCCGGGCGTACCTTGCGGAGAGCCTGTTCCTCAATACCGTCAAGTATGAAAACGACAAGCTCGAGGCGTATATGAGGAAGCTGTCGAACAAGTAAGATCGGACGCGCCTTCAGGCATATGTGAACGTGTCGCTGAATTTCCTCTCCACCAGATTTCAATGCAGCTGGCCGTGGGACATCCTCGTGATGCTCTGCGATGGCCGTTTCGTCTGTGGATGTGCCGACCCATACGGGCGTCGCGTCCTCGGCGACGCGCGCGTATCGTCGATGCGCGACGTATGGAACGGATCCGTCATCACCACATTGCGCCAGGATCTCAATGACGGCGGCTCAAAATTCTGCACCGACTGTCCGCTCAAGCTGCCGCTGAAGAAGGAGCAGCGGCCACCAGTCAGACCGCTCGACGCCGGCCCGATTCCGTACCGGATGTTCATCGAGTGCACGGCGGCCTGCAATATTTCGTGTACGGAGGCCTGCTGCGCACCTGAAACCGGCATCACCCGCACGCGTCAGACGGGCATGCTCGATTTCGATCTGTTTCGACGAGTCATGGACGAAGCCGGTCCGTCACTCGGCCGCGTTGATTTTTTCAATTACGGCGAAGCCTTCCTCCATAAGCGTGCGATTGAGATGTGCGAATACATCAAGTCGAATTTTCCGCACATCTATCTCTACACGAGCACGAACGGCCTGGCCTTTTCGGAGGAGCAGGCGCGGCGGCTCGTTCATTCAGGCATTGATGAGGTGACGTTTTCCGTGGACGGTGCGACGCAGGCCAGTTACGAAAAATATCGGCAGCGCGGCCGCCTCGAGGTGGCGTTGAAGAATCTGCGGGCCATGGTCGACGAAAAGCGGCGGTCAGCCCGGGATCTGCCGTTCCTGAACTGGCGCTACATCCTCTTCGTCTGGAACGACAGCGACGAAGAAATGACGCGCGCACGCGATCTTGCCGCCGACATCGGCGTCGATCGATTGTGCTGGGAAATTACTGACCATCCCGAACACGCTTACTCACGACGATTTTTTCCTGGATCGCCGGCGTTCGAAACGATTCGCCGCGAAACCTGGGACGATAACAACCTGGGCAATGCGATTCCGGGCGCGACGCCGCGCGCGAAGATCGATGTACGCTCGGCGATGCCGGGGGCCCCACTCATCGCGACACGCAACCAGGTGCTGACCGTGAGAACGCACGTCGAGAACCTTTCCACCCGGTACTTTCCTGCTACCGCCACCTATGGCCGTCGGCTGGTTCGTCTCGGCGCGCAGCTGTGCTCTGCCGACGGCGAGCTCATCACGCGTGACTTCGCTCGCGCCGATCTCCCCAACGACATCGGCCCTGGCGCCGGCGCTGACGTGATCGTCAACTTGCCAGCCCTGACCGCGCCGGGACGCTACCGCATCAAGCTGGATTTGGTGAATGAGGGCGTTGACTGGTTCGAGCGCTGCGGATCAGAAACTACAGAACGACCGCTCTGGGTGGTCTAGGACCTTCGGCGAAGTCCGGCTGAAGCCGGACGCCACAGGCTAGTTCGCGAGATGGGGCGCAGGTGCGTTGACCGCCGCCGGAATCGGCAACGGCGCATCGAACGGCGCTTGAACGAGCCGCCACGACTGGGCTTCCTCGAGAATCTTCGCCGCGAACTCGGTGTGAAGCGCATGACCCGCACGATGAGCGACCAGGTGTCCGATGACGGGGTATCCGACCAGCGCGAGGTCGCCGACGGCGTCGAGAATCTTGTGGCGAACGAACTCGTCTTCGAACCGCAGCGCGTTGTTGAGCACGCCGGTCTCGCCGAGAACGATGGCGTTATCGAGCGAGCCACCGAGCGCCAGACCATTCTGCCGCAGCATTTCGACATCCTTCAGGAAGGTAAATGTCCTCGCCGGCGCAACCTCTTCAACGAAGCTCTCTTCGGTGATTCTGATGGTGCGCGACTGATGCCGGAGCAGCGGATGGTCGTAGCTGATGCTATAGGTGACTTTGAAATGATCTGACGGGTAAAGCGCAATCCGTTTGTCGCCGCGCGACATCGAAATCGGCCGGACGATCTTCAGGTACTGCCGTGGGGCCTGCAGCGTCTTGATGCCGGCCTCTTGAATGAGATAGATGAACGGCGCGGCGCTGCCGTCCATGATCGGCACTTCCGGCGAGTTCAGCTCGATCAATACGTTATCGATGTTCATGCTGACGAGCGCGGCCAGCAGGTGTTCAACCGTTTCTACCGCGACGTCGTTGCTGGCAAGACCGGTGGCGAGCTGGATGCCCGCGAGGTGCTGCACGGTCGCTGGCACTTCGTGATGGCCCAGGTCCGTCCGTCTGAACCGGATGCCGAAACCGGCGGCTGCCGGCTTCAGGGAGAGTCGAACCTTATTGCCGGAGTGAAGACCAATTCCGACACATGAGATAGCTCGACGAACTGTGCGCTGTGAATCCATGAGGTCTAATGGACGCCGATCCGTAACGAGCCTTTGAGCAAAGGCAATGCCCGGGTCACGGTTTTGTGACCGAAATCTTCAAGTACCTCAAATCTAATGACTTAGGATTGAACGTGGCGCGAGGGCCTACATGCAAAACTGAGCAATTGTGGTTGGTCGACCACAACGGCCCAGTCAAAAAGTGTGGCCATCCTACCACAAACGTTAGACGGCTTCGGAGCGGAGGGAGCGTCCCCGCTCGGCGCCGAAGAGATCCGCAAGGAACCGGCCGGTCGCGGAGGACTCGACGTGGGCGATTTCTTCGGGCGTACCTTCAGCGATTATCCGGCCTCCGGCTGCTCCGCCCTCGGGGCCGAGGTCAATCACGTGATCGGCCGCTCGGATAACGTCGAGATTGTGCTCGATCACGACGATCGTGTTCCCCTGGTCGACGAGTTTGTTCAGCACGTCGAGCAGCTTCCGGGTGTCCTCGAAGTGGAGCCCTGTCGTGGGTTCGTCGAGAATATAAAGCGTCCTACCTGTACCGCGCCGTGACAGTTCCTTCGCCAGCTTCACGCGCTGGGCTTCACCGCCGGAAAGTGTCGTGGCGGACTGTCCGAGCTCGATGTAACCGAGGCCAACGTCCTGCAAGGTCCGCAGCTTGTTGGCGATGCCGGGGAAGTTCTCGAGGAGCGGCAACGCCTGATCGACGGTCAAGTCGAGCACGTCCGCGATCGATTTTCCCCGGTATTTGATCTCGAGCGTCTCGTGGTTGTACCGCCGGCCCTTGCATTGCTCGCAGGTCACATAGACATCAGGCAGGAAGTGCATTTCGATCGCCATCACGCCGTCGCCCTGACAAGCCTCGCAGCGTCCGCCTTTCACATTGAACGAAAATCGGCCGGATCGGAACCCGCGCGCCTTGGCTTCGGGCATCATCGCGAACAGATCGCGGATAAATGTGAACAGCCCCGTGTAAGTCGCAGGGTTCGATCGTGGGGTTCGCCCAATCGGAGACTGATCAATTTCAATGACTTTATCGATGAGCTCGATCCCCTCGATGCGATCGTGGCCGCCCGGTTCGTCCGCTGCCTTGTACAGCGTCCGCGCCAGGGCCTTGTACAAGATGTCGTTCACGAGTGTGGACTTCCCAGATCCGCTGACGCCGGTGACGGCGGTGAACACGCCCAGCGGAAAAGAGACGTCGATCGACTTCAGATTGTTTTCGCGCGCACCGCGGATGGTCAGCGAGCCCTTGAGCGCCGGACGCCGCGCCTTCGGCGTTTCGATCGCCCTGCTCCCCGTCAGATATGCCCCAGTCAGAGACGAGTTCGCATCGTCGGACATCAACGCTGACGGCGTGCCCTGGAAAATGACATGGCCACCGTGTTCGCCGGCGCCCGGACCGAGATCGATCACATAATCGGCGGTTCGAATGGTCTCCTCGTCGTGTTCAACGACGATGACAGTGTTGCCCAGGTCGCGCAGCCGCGACAACGTCGCGAGCAGCTTGCGGTTGTCGCGCTGGTGCAAGCCAATCGACGGCTCATCGAGCACGTAGAGAACGCCAGTCAGGTTCGCGCCGATCTGCGTCGCCAGCCGAATCCGCTGACCTTCTCCACCAGAGAGTGTCGCTGCCGCACGTCCGAGCGTCAGGTAACCGACGCCAACGTCATTGAGAAACCGGACCCGATCCTGAATCTCGCGCAGGATCCGTTCGGCGATGATCGCCTCGCGATCCGTCAGCGGCATGCGATCAAAAACAGTCAGCGCTTCGGAAATCGGCAGGTCGACGCAGTCCGCGATCGTGAGTCCCTTCACCTTGACCGAGAGGCTCTGCAGCTTCAGTCGGCGCCCGTGGCACGTCGCACATGGCCGAAGCGATCGGTAAACGTCGAGGTCAGCCTGCTCGGCCCAGGTGCCCTCCTCGAACCGCCGCCGCAAGTTGGGAATGATTCCTTCAAACTTTTGCGACGTGCCGCGACCGCCGAACAACAACACCTCGCGCTGTTTGCGCGGCAGCTTCCCGAACGGCAGCGTCAGGTCGATACCGAAATCACGGCTGAGAGACTGCAGAGTCTCGCGGATTAACTTGCGGTCGCCGCGGGCCCAGGGTGCGATCGCACCGTCGGCAAGCGATTTCGATTCGTCGGGCACCACGCGCGCCG
>Ga0070659_100003219_pt1 | contig 11623 bp, 10 predicted proteins | sample KBSC23metaG_FD_64666 | JGI IMG/M metagenome (GOLD analysis project Ga0070659, IMG submission 64666) | Corn rhizosphere microbial communities from Kellogg Biological Station, Michigan, USA - KBS C2-3 metaG | ecosystem: Host-associated > Plants > Roots > Rhizosphere > Soil ...
GGCGCTCAAGGCGCTCATTCAGGCGGCCGTAATTGCGAATACGTCTCGAGCGCGCCGTTGAACGCTGTCGCGCGCGCGCGTCGGCAAGTCGTTGCGCGGTGACGGATGTTCGGCGAGTGTTAGCGGTCATGATGCCGACAACCTGGCCCGAATCTGCTCCTTTGAGGTAGTGTAGAGATATGGCGCATGGTGCCCCCGGGGCCGTCCGCTGGGCCGCGCGATACGACCTGCTGATCAAGCTGGTCACGCTCGGGCGCGAGGGAGCGATGCGCGAGCGGATGCTCGATCTCTCGCGCGTGACGAGCGGCGAATCCGTGCTCGACGTCGGATGTGGAACGGGCACCCTGGCGATCGCCGCGAAGCGGCGCGTCGGCGACGCGGGAACGGTAGATGGCGTCGACGCGTCGACGGAGATGGTCGAGCGGGCGCGAAAAAAGGCGAAACGCGCCTACTCCGGAGCCGGTTTCCGCGTGGCGCTTGCCGAGTCGCTACCGTTCGAGACTGGCCATTTCGACGTCGTACTCAGCACGGTGATGCTGCACCATCTGCCGCGTGCCGTGCGCGCCCAGGCGATCCAGGAGATGCGGCGCGTTCTCAAACCCGGCGGACGCCTTCTCATCGTGGACTTCGGCAAGCGAACGTCGGAGCACGGTGGTCTGATGGCGCATTTCCATCGGCACGGTCGCGTGAGCATGGCAGATCTCACGGCGCTCGTCGAAAGCGCATCGCTCGAAATGATCGACAGCGGATCCGTCGGCGTTGGAACGTTGATCTACGTGCTCGCCTCCCGCGAGTGACGCAATGCCATTGAGAATCAATGCGCACTGGGCGTGGTTTCACGTCGCCGAAGAGGAGATCAATCATCGCGGCCAGATCCGCTGGCTGCGCGCGAGGCTGCCAAAGTCGTGATGGCCCGGCGGTACCGGATCGCCGTGATTCCGGGCGATGGAATCGGGAAGGAAGTCGTGCCCGCCGCCCAGCGCGTGCTCGAGCGCGCGTCCGCGCGTTTCGGTTTCACGCTCGAGTGGCGCGAGCTCGACTGGAGCTGCGAGCGGTACGCGCGATCGGGAAGCATGATGCCCGCCGACGGTCTCGATCAGCTCCGCCGCTTCGACGCGATCTTCCTCGGCGCCGTCGGGTTTCCTGGAGTCGCGGATCATGTGTCGCTCTGGGGCCTGCTGCTGCCGATCCGTCGCGGTTTCCAGCAGTACGTGAACCTTCGGCCGGTGCGGTTGCTGCCCGGCATTGTCTCACCGCTGCGCGACCGAGAAGAGGGCAGCATCGACTTCTGCATCGTGCGGGAGAACACCGAGGGCGAGTATTCAGAGCTCGGTGGGATCGTGAACGCTGGAACGCCCGACGAAGCCGCGACGCAGACGGCGGTGTTCACGCGGCGCGGATGCGATCGGGTGATGCGCTTCGCGTTCGAGCTCGCGCAGCGACGACGCCAGCACGTGACGTCGGCGACGAAGTCGAACGGCATCCTGCACTCGATGCCGTACTGGGACTCGCGCTTCGAGGCGATTTCCGCCGACTATCCGGACGTCGCCGTGGACAAATACCACATCGACATTCTGTGCGCGCACTTCGTGCGACATCCCGACTGGTTCGACGTGGTCGTGGCGAGCAACTTATTCGGTGACATTCTATCCGATCTCGGCCCGGCGATCGTCGGCTCGATCGGTATAGCGCCGAGCGCGAACTTGAATCCCGAGCGCGAGTATCCGTCGATGTTCGAACCGGTGCATGGCTCGGCGCCGGACATCGCCGGCCGCGGCGTCGCGAACCCGATCGGCCAGATCTCGTCGGGAGCGATGATGCTCGAGCATCTCGGTGAACGCGCCGCAGCCGCGGCCGTCGAGCATGCCGTCGAGGCGCTGCTCGCCGACCCGTCGGCGCCGCGCACGGCAGACCTCGGCGGCAGCGCGCCGATGGAGGTGGTGACGCGCGCGATCGAAGCGCTCGTGTAAACGATCGATGAAGGCTCTTGCGCACGACACGTCGAATGCGTCGATTGACTCATTCGATCCGCTGCGCCCGCGTCCCGAGAGGACGCACCGACGAGGGAACCCAATGTCCGAATCGACGACGTTCACGCAGGAATTTCGCTCCTGGGAGTGGGAGCTCGTGCTGAAATACGAGGACGGCTCGCTCCCCGCGACTGCCTGGAACGCAGGCACGCTGACGACGATCGCCACCTGGTACGCGAAGAACCTGACGCGAGAGCAGGCGACGACACGCTATGAGCAGCACTACCATCGGAACCGGCACCGGCTGATGCATCGCCTGAGCGACGCGGCCGTGGCGACCGATTCGATCGAATCGCTCGACGCGGTGTGGCAGTCGTTGCTGACGAACGCGCTCGGCGGAGACGCGCCCGCTACCTGAGCGGCAGAATCACGCGCGGCGTTTTTGCGCCGCGCGGGGCCGCACTTCGATCGGGAGAACGATTCGCTGGCCGCCGTTGGTGGTGATCCACACTTCCAAGATCATGCGTCCTGGCTCCTTCGGGACGTAGAGGAAGTCCGCCGTCTCGCCCGGTCCCATTCGCATCCGCGCAGGTGTCGCGGCGCGCAGTGCCGGTGGTAAGTCGGCGCCGTCGCGCGCGATCGGCATCCAGCGCGCGACCGCGAGCTGGGTGCCGAACCGGAAGCCTAAGACCTCATCGGCGTGGATGCTGACGATGCGAATGCGATTCGTGTCCCCCACGGTCATGCGGATCGGGTTCGGCGCCTGTGAGCCGTTCACGAGAAGAATCGACGGCCCCTGCTTGTAAAAGACAGGCAGGCCGCCGCCGCCGGCGACGATGACGTGGTCGCGCGTCGTGTCGCGCGGCGTGTCGGTCACGATAATCGCGCCATACATGCCGGAGCTGATCTGCCGCATCTCGTGCAAATGCGAGTGGTACGGGAACGTTCCGTTGCGCGGTGGCGTGAACTCGGCGGCAAAAGTTCCGCCCGGCGGGATCGGCGGCATGATCTTGTTGGCGATGCCGCTGAAATCAGCGACGCCGTCGGGGAAGCTCTCGATCTCGAGTCCGTGCCAATGCACGCCGCTCTGTTCGTCGAGGTTGTTCTTTACTCGTATGCTTACGGGTTGCCCCCGTTTCAGCTCGAGCACGGGACCAGGAATGGAGATCGAGTCTTTGGCCGGCACCACTGAGTCGCTCTGCACGAGGAAACCGTACGCCGGCTGACTACCGAAGAAGCTGTTAGGCCGCTTCTGAATGAGCAGGTTGATCGTGCGACGCTCGGCGGCAGTCGCTTCCTTGTAGCCGGGTGCCGGCGTGACGTGCATGCCGATGACGAGTCCGCGCATCGTGTGGCCGCCGGGTGCATCGTGCGCCGGCATCGCATGATTTCCGCCGCCGCTCTGCGCGACGACGAACGCATCGGGCGAGTCGTGCAGCGAGACGATCTCGTTGATGTGTCCCGCGAAGTGACAGTGGAACACCCAGTTGCCGGGCGTCGTTGGCAGAAACGCCAGCGATATCGACCCTTCGATCGGCACTATCCGCATGTTCTGTAACGGCTGCCGTGACGCCGGAATCACCGTATCCGCGGCGGCGCCGCCGGAGCGAGTGACTCGGAAGTAGAAGCCGTGCAGGTGCAGCGGGTGCTCGACAGCCGCGGCGTTGATGATCCGGAAATGCACCGAGTCGTTCTGCGTGAACGTCAACTGCTCGTTGTACGGCCAGGCCTTTCCGTTGAACACGAGCGCCGACTCGAAGGTCTTGGTGGCGGGAACGTCGTAGAACCACTCGCTGATCAGCCACACACGTTCGTTCGCGCTGGGCGGCGGCGCGCCGGCCGAATCGACAACGAACGCGCCGTTGAGCTGCGAGTCGAGCCAGAATCGATCCGCAGGAACTGAATATCCTTTCAGCGCCGCCCAGTAGAAGTAGTTCCCGGTGCGATTGAGCTGGAAAACAATCTCGCGCGTTGCACCCGCCGGGAGTTGCACGGTGTCCTTGTCGGCGGGCAGCGAACGTCGAAGGCCGCTCATGAAAACTGCCGAGTCGGTGCGGTTGTGAACGGTCAGTCGTACCGTCGTTCCGAGGGGAGCACGAAGGAGCGGTCCAGGCACGGAAGGCGCCTTGCCAGGCTCGGCGAACGCGAAGATGCGGACCACCGGATCGTGCTCGCCCTCAGGCTGATATCCGGCTTCGACGATGTCGACCGCGGCGGTCAGCGTCTTTTCCGAGAGCCGTCCCATCGCGACACGGTTGTTATTGACGGCGGCGACCGGCGCGTTCGCGGCAGGTCGAGGAAGTGGAACGCGCGGCGCGGGGGGGAACATCGACTCCTGGAACAGACCAACAACCAGCAATACGGCTGCCGCGGAGAACGCCATCGTCGGCTCCAGGTAGGATGCGCCTAAAGCTGCCTCTCAAAGGCTTCATGTCAACAACGTGATCTTGCCGCGGCGGTGATTATTCGACATGCCGACCAATGCGAGCAGTTTGCCGGTCCCTCGACGAATCATCATCAGTGCGACTGCGCACGCCGAGCTGACCGCTCTCCTGCGAACCCGACGTCCCGAGCTCGAGATCCGCGGTAAGCCACTCAGCGAGATCACACTGGACGATCTGACGTGGGCGGACACGTACGTCGGATTCAAACGCCCGCCACTCTCGACGATGGGGAACATTCGCTGGGTGCACTGCACCGGCGCGGGCGTCGATTCATGGTTGTATCCGGACGAACTGTCACGCGACATCCTGTTTACGCGCACGTCTGAGTCGTTCGGCGTGTACATCGCCGAGTGGGCGCTGGCACGTGCGTTTGCCTTTCGGCAGCAGATCGTCGAGCTCGCGGATGCGCAGCGGCATCATGAGTGGTCGCCACGGGAGATCGAATACGTACGGGGGTCGAAGGCGATCGTCGTCGGGACGGGCGACGTCGGATCACACGTCGCACGCCTCTTTTCCGCCGCGGGCGCAACGGTTCACGGTGTGTCGCGCAGCGGACGGGGAGACGCATCGGTCTTCGCGACGGCGTCGATGGTGTCTGACCTTCCGCGCCTCGTCGGTGATGCCGATTGGCTCATCCTCACGCTCCCATTGACGTCCGAGACACGAGGGATGATCGGCCGAGATGTGTTGAGCGCATGTCGCGGGGCCGTGTTGATGAACGCGGGGCGCGGCGCCGTCGTCGACGAAGCGATCATTCCCGAGGCGCTCGACAAAGGGTGGCTGTCGGGCGCGATCCTCGACGTTTTCGAGACCGAACCACTGCCCAAGGACTCGCCGCTCTGGGACGGCCGACGCGTCATGATATCACCGCACATCTCCGGTCTCACGACGGCGGAGGGCGCGGTGGACGGTTTTCTCGAGTGCCTCGACGAGATCGAGCGCGGCCAAGTGCCGGCCCGCGTCGTGGACCGCGATCGCGAATACTGACCGACCTTTCGAGTAGTTCGCTAACGGCGCGTCGATGGCGAGACGGCGACACGCGGCTCGACGGCCGTCGCGAGAAGATTGCAGCAGAGCACCGTGAGGAAGATGAACGCGCCGGGAAAGATCCCGAGCCACGGTTCGGTGCTCATCGTCGTCTGTGCCTGGTAGAGCATGTTGCCCCAGCTCGCCGTGGGCGGCTGCACGCCGACGCCGAAAAAGCTGAGCGCACTCTCGAGAAGAATCCCGCGGCCGACGGCCAGCGTGAGCGCGACGGCGATGGTCGGTACGACGCCGGGAAGGATGTGGCGAAGCACGATGCGCGGCGTGCGGGCGCCGGTCGCCCGTGCGGCGGTGACGAAGTCTCGCGCCGCGATCGACTGGACCTCGGCGCGAACGACGCGTGCCGTCTCCATCCATCCGACGAGACCAACGAGCGCGATGAGAACGGGTACGCTGGGCTCGAGCACGGCGGCGGCGATCATGAGCAGTGGGAGTCGCGGCACGGAGAGCATCGCGTCGGTGAAGCGCATGAGGGCCGCGTCGACGATGCCGCCGGCGAATCCGGCGGCCGCCCCGACGGTTACACCGATCGCCGCGCTCAAGGCCGCGGACACGAGGCCGATGGCGAGCGAGATGCGCGCGCCATAAAGAATGCGCGTGAGCAGATCGCGCCCGAGCTCGTCGGTGCCCAAGAGGTGATGAAGCGAGGGCGCGCCGCGGCGGCGCGCGAGATCGAGCGCATCGAACGCGTATGGTGCGACGAGCGGCGCGAGCACGGCGAGAACGAGCAGGGCAGCGAGGATGGCACCAGGCACGACGGCCGCTCGATGACGGCGGAGCAGAGCGCCCATCACAGCGAGGCCACCTCGCGCGTGCGCGGGTCGAGCGCATGGACGGCGACGTCGGCGACGAGACTGAGAAGCGCGACGGCTGCCGATCCGCACATGAGGAAGGCCATGAGGACGGTGTAGTCGCGCTTGGCCAACGCTTCGGTGAACAGGCTGCCGACGCCGGGCCAAGCGAAGACGCTCTCCGTGACGACCGCGCCGGACGCCATGATCGACGCGTCGAGCAGCACGACAGTGGCGAAGGGTAGGAGCGCGTTCCGCAGCGCATGTCGCGTGGCGAGGCGAGCGTCGCTCACACCGCGCGCGCGAGCAGCCGCGATGAATGGCTGCTCGAGCGCGCCGCGCATCGAGCTGCGGAGATATCGAGACCACCCGGCGGCGTGCGCGGCGGCGAGCACGATGACGGGAAGCACCAAGTGCGCGACGCGGTCGCCCAGACCACCGCCGGCGAACGACGCGCGGCCCGACGACGGCAGCCAGTGCAGCGTGTTGGCGAACAAGAGCTGCAGCACGAGGCCGAACCAGAACACGGGGAGTGAGATCCCGGCGACCGTGGCGATCGTCGCGGCGCGATCGACGCCGCGGCGGACGGCCGATGCCACACCGACGACGAGCGAAACGACGACGGCGAGCAGCGTCGAGATCCCGATGAGCTGCAGCGTGGCCGGAACGCGCTCGAGAATACGCGCGGCCACCGGCCGCCCGTCGGCGTAACTGAACCCCCACTCGCCGCGCGCGAACGCCGTTGCCCAGGACACATACTGCGCGACCAGCGACTGATCGAGGCCCATCTGCCGGCGAAGGCGCTCGATGTCCTGAGGACGAACGTTCGGGTTGTCGAGGTAAAGTGAGAGCGGCCCGCCGGGCGCCGCGTGGATCAACCCGAAGACGAGGAGTGAGACAACAATCAGCAACGGGATGATCTGCGCGACGCGGCGGATGACGAACATCTATGGGCTACCGGGCCGGCTGAAGCTCCCATTCGTGGACATTCCAGAATGGGCCGGCGTTGGTGGGATTGCCCTTGAAGTTGCGTAGCGTCGCCGGCACCGCGTCGAGCTTCGACGTGTTGTACAAAAAGATCTCCGGAATCAGTTCGGCGACGCGGCGCTGCGCCTGCTTTAGAAGGTCCGCACGCTTCGCCTGATCGATGGCGCGGTCCGATGCGTACAGCAGCTTGGTGAGCTCGGCGTCCTTGATGTAATCGATGTTTCGACCCGCCGGAGGCGATTTGTCGGCGGCGAAAAACGTCGTGATCTCCGGGTCGGCGCCGGACTGCCACCAGTGCAACATCGCGTCGAAGTCGCCGCTGAACCAGACAGGGCTTATGGCAGTGCCGTCGAGCAGCCTCACCTGCATCTTCACGCCGACATCGGCGAGCTGGCGCTGAATCGCCTGCGCCACGTTCTCGCGAATCGTGAACCCGGCCTGCGTGATCAGCGTGAACGCGAGCGGCTTTCCGTCCTTCGCACGCGTGCCATCGGGCCCGCGCCGCCAGCCCGCCTCGTCGAGGAGTCGATTCGCCGAGTCGGGACTGAAGGGATAGGTAGCGACGTTCGGCTCGTACGCCCACGACATCGGCTGGATCGGACCGTTCACCGGCGAGACGAGTGAGTCGAGAATCGTGCGGATGATGAGGCTGCGGTCGATCGCGTGCGCGAGGGCGCGGCGCACGCGCACGTCGGCGAAGGGCGGGAAATGACGTTCGTTCAACGTCACATGCTCGTAGCCGTTGCCGAGCACTTGATTGAGGCGCACGTTCGGGAGCGTCTTGATCTCGCGGACCTTGTCCCACGGCACGAGCGCGACGAGGTGAACCTCGCCGGCCTTCAGTTGGTTGATGCGCGTCGTCGCGTTCGTCACGAACCGGAAGAGCAGCCGCTTGATCTTGGGATACTCATCGCCGCGCCAATAGTGCGGCACGCGCTCGAGCAACACATATTCGCCGGTCTGCCATTCGACGACGCGGTAGGGCCCCGTACCGAGCGGACTTCGATTGTAGTCGTTCGCCTTGTCGATATCCCGACCATCGAGTACGTGTTTGGGCAGCGTGCCGCGCAGGAACTGCAGTTGATACGGCGCGTACGGCTCCTTGTAGTGCACGACGGCGGTCAGTGAGTCCGGTGTGTCCACCGATGAAATGCGATCGAAGCCGTCGGTGCTCTCCGGTTTCCAATCGCCCTTGAGAATCGCGTCGGCCGTGAACTTGACGTCGGCGGACGTGTGCGGTCGGCCGTCGTGCCACTTCACGCCGGGTCTGAGCTTCCAGGTGACGTCCATCCCACCGTCGGGACGCATGACCACGCCGCCGTTCGCGACGGTCGGCACCGTAGCCGCCAACACGGGCACGACGTTCATCCGTTCGTCGGTCGTGACGAGCCCCTCGATCACGCAGCTCTGAATGTCCTCGAGGATGTGCGTTGCGTAGCGGTTCATCGTGTCAGGCTCGCGATCATAGCCGACGACGAGAAGGTCGTTCGACGGTCCAGAGTCGGTCCTTCCAACGCAGCCGAGCAGCAGGACGGCGGCAACGACTCTGAGCCTCACGCGGCGCGCTCCGACATCATGCGGGCGATCATCGGCACGGGAATGGATCCGTAGCCGAGAAGCTCGTCGTGAAAATGCCTCATTGAGAAGCTCGCACCGGCCCGCATGCGCGTGGCTTCTCGCAGCTCGAGGATCGAGCGTGTGCCGAGCCAGTACATGACAGGCGTCCCGGGGAACATCGAGCACTTCACGACCTCGGCGGCCGCGACCGACGGCGGCATGCCGGCGCGGTCGACGAACGTTGCGACGGCTTCGTCGAACGACATCTCGCCGGCGTGAAAGGAGAGATCGACAACAGCGCGCGCGAGCTGCCGGACCCGCGAGTGTTGCTCGGCCACCAGCTCGAGCGGCGTGAGCGCGCCGGCCTCGCCCATCAAGCCGGTCGCGTAGCACGCCCAGCCTTCGGCCATCGTCCCGCCGCAGAACATCCCGATGCGACTCGCGCAATCGACGGCGGCAATCCGCCCGATGCGCGATCTCGTTTGGCGATAGGCGTGCGCGTTTTGCACGTGATGTCCGACGCCGCCGTGATGGAAGACGTGATTCAACCGAATGACGCTGCGATTCCAGGCGCGAAGGTGCGGTGTGGCGTCATTAGGCGGGAGGGGCGTGACGGCGTAGACGTATTCGTTTTGCGGATCGAACGGAGCGGGTGAGCGATAAAAGAGGTAGTAGAGAAACGGGGCCGCGTCGCGAGTGAACGCGGGAATCTCGTCGTAGCGGAGCGGCCAGTCGGGCCAGGAGACCATGTTTTCGTCGATGGCGGTCTGCCGGCAGGCGCGCCATTCCGCGTTGAACGTCTCGAGATACTGCTCCGGCGACGGATGGTCGTTTGCCAGCGCGTTCTGCACCTCGGACCACGACCCACACGCCTCGGCGGCCATCTCGTCGAGCCTGCGACATTCGTCGTCGAGTGACGACCGTGCTTGGCGGAGCAACTCGACGCGCGACTGGACGCATTGATGTCCGTCGCGCAGCAGCAGGTCGTAGTGCGTCGTACCGCAGGCCAGGGCCGGCTGCGGCGCGGACGGTCGTGCCGCGATCCAAGCGTTGAAATCTTGGAAAGCTTTGAGCGCGCGATCCGCGGCGGCGAGCGTTACAGCGCGGTCGCCCGCCGACAATGAGCCGGATTCGAGCCAACTCGCGACGCCGCGGCGAAACAAGATCGCGGCGCCGTCGCAGTCCCGCTGTGCCTTCGTGGTCCATGCGGCTGGTAACGGTGCGTCGCCGAGCGTCTCGCGTGCCTGGATGAGAAAACCCGGCAGCGCATTCATGCGGTTCGTCGCTGCCGCGACGCGATCCGCGAGCGGCGCGAAGTCGCGAATCATCAGCGAGATGACGGAGAAGACGCCCTCGCCGGTCCATAGCCCTGGATTTCTACGCGGACCATGAAACCCCGCGTGCTCACTCGCCTGGATCGCGCAGAAGCCGCGAATCAACTCGGCGTCGAGCAGATTGGCGTCGTGTCGGTACGCCGCCGCAATCGATGGAACCGGCTCGCGTTCCGCGAGCCGCGATCTGATGTCGCGCATTTCCGCGTCCGTCGCCGCGAGGCCGCTTGGCGACCAATCCGGCAACTCGCCGTCGTATTCGTGTATGCCGGTGAACGTCGCGTTCACCGGACGCCGACGGTAGTAGTGATCGAAGAAGTCGCCGACGGGATCGATCACCCAGCCGCCGAGTCGCCATCTGCCCGCAAGCGGGCACCCGGCCGAGTCGCCGAGTCGAGTGGAATCGACACCCAGCGCTTCTCGCGGAACGACAGCTCGACGGCGTTGATGAGCTCCTGCACGTGCGCGCCGTCGACGAAATTGCCCTGATTGTCGTCGTCGTCGCTCGTGACTTCGCTGATGAATGAGCTGACGAGGTTCGCGTAGAACGATGAGCGCCACGATTCGGTGCGGCTGCCGCCGGGCGGATACAATCGCGCGGGAACATCGAGCTCACGAAACTCGACTTGGTCCTTGGTGGCGCCCTTGAGTGATTCGCAGATCCCGTTCTCCTCGACGAGCCGGCAGATCAGCGCGCCCTTGCTGCCGTACACCCGGGCCTCGAGGCCAGGATAGTTCCCGACCGTGACGAAGCTCGTCTGGATCGACCCGAACGCGCCGCTGGTGAAATTGCCGATGAAGATGTCGCCGTCGTCGATGTTCATGCGCATCATCGTTCCCGTGGCGCGGACGATGCGCTCGGGAACGAAGTTCGTCATTGTGCCGACGACTTCACTGAACCTGCTGCCCATGAACAGGTGGGCGAGATCCATGATCGGCGCGCCATAGCCTTCGAGCGACGAGACCTGGATCTGTGATTGATCCGCGAGATGATCGACCTGGCGGAGCGGTGTCTGCGGATCCAGCCACTGCGAGTTCTGCTCGTAGCCGTTGAAGATGAATGGCGTACCGACGTAGCCGTCGTCGATCAGCTCCTTCATGTATTGCATCGCCGGGCTGTAGCGAAACGTGAAACCGAGCTTGGTCTTCACGCCTTGCCGGCGGGCCAGCTCGGCCGCGCGAAGCGTGTCCTTGTAGTCGTACGCCACGGGCTTCTCGCTGAGCACGTGCTTCCCGTGCTCGAGCGCCGACCAGGCCAAATCGAAGTGTGTCGCGCTCGGCGTGCAGACATCCACGAGATCGATGTCGTCGCGCGCGATGAGCGGTTCGTGCGAATCGTACCAGTCCGGGATGGCGAACTTCTCGGCGAACGCTTTCGCGCGTTCGCCAACCGGATCAGCAATCGCGACGAGCTCGCACCGCGGGTCGCGCTTGAAGCCGGGCAGGTGGGCGAAGTCCGCCCAGACGCCGGCGCCGAGCACGCCGACGCGGACCTTGCG
>Ga0070659_100003220_pt1 | contig 11622 bp, 8 predicted proteins | sample KBSC23metaG_FD_64666 | JGI IMG/M metagenome (GOLD analysis project Ga0070659, IMG submission 64666) | Corn rhizosphere microbial communities from Kellogg Biological Station, Michigan, USA - KBS C2-3 metaG | ecosystem: Host-associated > Plants > Roots > Rhizosphere > Soil ...
GAGCTGAGGTCGTCGACGGATCTCGGCTACGTCATCCCGCTGGAAGCCGCCAATACCACGACGAACGCCGCGATGGAGTTCAGCGGCAGCAGCGTCGTGAAGCTCACCATCACGACGCAGAACGGCACGCAGACGTGCCGCGTCGACATCAGCACGACGATGCTGGGGTGCTGACGGGAATGCCGTAGCGTCCACCGCGGACGGCGACGCGCGGGGCGAGGATCATGCACTGGCGTCGCCCGCGCGCCATTCACATAATGCGCTGCACTCCGCAATCGAGCTTCCATGTCGGCCTCGAGGTTGATCCGCGCTGCACGAGGGCTCCGCGCGTTCGTCGCTCCATTCGCGCTGCCCGTGCTCGCCAGCGCGTGTGTGCCGGCCGACGCCACGGCGCCGAAAGTCGAGCCCACGCTCGACGCGGCGCTCGCCGAAGTCGCGCACCCCGCCCTCGACTGGCCCTCGCGGTTCTTCAGTGGCGCGGGAGTCGTCGCGCCGGAGATCCTCCCCTCGCGCTGTCCCTTCGACGCGACGTCGCAGTTCTTCGTCTGCTCGCCGCTCGCCGGCAACGGGCTCACGCTCGAGCAGCGCTTCACCCTTCAGAACGCCAGCGGCGCGAGACAGTCCGCGTTCGATCCGGCGACGACCGTCGGCCTCCATCTGGAGAACGCCGTCAGGGGTACGCCCGCCGATGACCAGACGGTCACCATCGACGGGCAACAGGTGCTCGACCTCACCGGCCTCGGCGCGCTGCGCCACACGCTCAACGGTACGTCGCTCACGCTGACGACCCCGCAGAGCAGGAGCTCGCAGCCGCCAGAGGAGCGCAGGACCACCATCACCGATCTCGTCCTCCCCGTGGTGGTAGAGGGCGCACCGACGCCGTGGCCCCTCTCGGGCACCATCGACACCCGGTCGCGCGCCATCAGCGCGAGCGGCGACACCACCGTGTTCATCGCGCAGATGCGGTTCGACGGGAGCAGCATCGTCACGCTGACGATCACCGTGACCGGCGGGCTTCAGACGTGCCGCGTGAACATCGCCATGCTCGCGCCGGGAGTGATGGGCTGCGTCGGCCCGGACACGCCACCGCTGGGCGACGCCGTGCCGCGCGCGACGTCCACGCTTCGGTGAATCTCCGGGTGCGGCGCGGGTCGACGACGCGTCGCTGAGCGCCAGGCGAGCGCGTCCGCGTGACGCGCCGCACTTTCCTCCCCGCGGTCCCTCGCCATACTCCAGGCGTCCGCATCCGAGGAAGTCCATGCTCCGCCGTTTCCGTCCCTACACTGCTCTCGCCCTCGCGCTGGCCACGCTGGCCACCGCCTGTGGCTCCGATTCATCGACCGCGCCGTCCTCGCAAGCCGTCACGCTCGAGCAGGCGCTCGCTGAGCTCTCGAGCCCCGTCCTCTCGGATGCCACCGCAGCGTTTCTCCCCGGCACGCCGGCGCTGCCCGCGCTCGCGCTCTCGCGATGCACGTACCAGGCATCAACGCAGAGTTTTGCCTGCACGCCAGTCGTGTCCAGTGGATTGACCGTCACGCAGAGCTTCACCCTGCTCGACGGATCCGGCGCGCCGCAGTCGGCGTTCGACAAGGGAAGCACCAGCGCGGTGCGAGCCAACACTGTCGTCGCCGGCACGCTCCAGGACGGGCCGGACCAGGTCACCGTCGACGGACAGCAGGAACTGACGTTGAGCGGGCTGCGCACCGCGACGCACACGCTGGACGGCACATCCACCATGCACCTCGCCTCGGCCGACAGCGGCTTCACCTCCGAGATCACGGTCAACACCACGATCGCGGGACTCAAGCTCCCCCCGCCGACGGCGGATGGCGCTCGCGCCTGGCCAGCGGCCGGCACCATCACCACCGAGATCAGCGATTCCTCTGGAGGTGACACGCCCGACGTGCTCCAGATCAAGATCACCTTCAATGGCACCAGCAAGGTGACGGTGACGATCACCGTCCCGGGAAGCGGTGCCGCGACCTGCACGATCGACCTGGCCAGCAGCGCGCCGAGCTGTCAGTAACGCTGTCGGGTAACGGTTTCGGTTCTTGGTTCATGGTTTCGGCCGGCCTCGGGACGCAGAAGCGTCCCGAGGCCGGCTGTCCACCGTCACCGAGAAACCGCGCAGTTGCACTTGCCCGACGGTGACTCCTCCCCAAGACTGGATGGGTCTGCTAGCCGAGGGGATCCATGCTCCGCTGTCTCTGGGCCGCCGCCCTGCTCATCGTCCTCCCCGTCACCGTGTTCGGTCAGGCGCCGGCGATGAGTGGGCTCGTACGCCACCGAACAACCGGACAACCGATCGAGTGCCTGCACGTCGCGCTCGCCGACTCGCTCGATCGCACGGTGGCGCACTCCGTCACCGATTCGGCGGGGATGTTCGTCCTCGTCGCGCCGGACACTGGCAGCTATCGGGTGCAGTTCGACGTCCCGGGCGCCGAGCCGCTCACCGGGCCGCTCACGCGGCTCGCGGCCGGCGAGATGAACGAGCAAGAGTACCCGCTCTCCTTCGATCGAAGAATCTCGGGTGAGCTGGAGCTCCTGTCGTCGTCTCGTGGGTCCAAGATCGTCGATCTCGCGGACTGGCATCCGGTACAGCAGGACCTCGCGGACATGCCTGGAGGGTTCAAGAGGGCCTCGCCGGGTGAGATCGCTCAGGCCACCACCAACGCGGTGGACGTGAAGCGGCTCGTCGCGCAGTTCGTCATCGACGAGAACGGACGGCCGCGCGCGTCCTCGTGGCGCACGATCACCTCCAGCGACGGAACTGTCCTCACAAGGGCGCGGGCAGCCTTTCTCGCGCGCCACTACGTGCCCGCCCGGATTGGGGAACAGCGCGTCTGTCAGCTCGTGATGATGGAGTACCACTCCTTCAATCAGGGGCGCGAACGGCCACTGAAGTTCTGAGCGACTTGTGAACGCGACTGACGGTGCCGGGGACACGCGTGTCCCCGGCACCGTCGTTCTGCGGTAAGACGGCCGGCCCCGGGGCGCAGGAGCTTCCGAGGCCGGCGGTCTACCGTTGACCGAGAAACCGAGAAACCCACTCGGTCGTGCGAGACAACCTGTCCCATCGCTCGCGCCCCCGTACCCTCCGGCGGACTCGATCGTTATAGGGGTGCCCCATTTGTAACGGTTCTTTACAAATGAGGCTCCTCCCTCAGGGACCCAGCGGGCGACGACTGCCGGCGCGGGTCCCTCACGTGCTCTCCGCCAGCCCCTCGCGGTCATGTCGGCTTACGGCACCATCAGCGTCCATGCGCGTGCCATCCGGCGCGTTGCCCGGGTCCTCGCGCTCGCCTGTGGTACGCTCGCCCTCCCCACTGCGGCGTCGGCCCAGCGGCTCCAGTTCTCCAAGATCACCGCTGACGACGGCCTCGCCGGCCCGTGGGTGGCGAGCATCTACCAGGACTCGCGCGGATTCATGTGGTTCGGCACGCGCCGAGGGCTCGACCGCTTCGACGGCTACACGATCCGGAACTTCCGGAAGGTCCGCGACGACAGCACGTCGATCGGCAACAACTACATCAACTTCGTCGGCGAGGACCGCGACAGCGTCCTCTGGATCGGCACCCGCACCGGCGTCAGTCGCTACGATCGCGCGCACGAGACCTTCCGCACCTACAAGATCGACGGGGAGCGGCAGATGCTCTCCATGCTGCACGCGAAGAACGGCACCCTCTGGTTCGGCGGCGACGGCGGCCTCTATCGGTTCGACCGGGCCAACGAGAAGGGGACGCGGTACACCGGCAGCTCCGCCGTCGCCGGCAAGACGATCCAGGGCATCACCGAAGACCGCCGCGGCCATCTCTGGCTCGCCACGAAGGAGGGCGGTGCGGTGGACCTCGACGTCGCGAGTGGCAGCGCGCGCCTCTATCCCGGCGCCCTCGGCGCGGCGAGCGGCCTGCCCGACGGCGACATCCGCGCGATCATCGAGGACGAGTCGGGGATGATGTGGGTCGGCACGTACCACGGCGGCCTCGTTCGCATCGACCCGACCACCGGCAACCAGACCCGCTTCCAGCACGACCCGAACAACCCGCGCAGCCTGAACCTCAACGCCATCCAGACGATGGCCAAGTCGGGGCGTGATGGCATTTGGGTCGCGCTCGAGAATGGCGGGCTCGATCACTTCGACATCGCGTCGGGCAACTTCCAGCACAACGTCTACGACCCGAACAACCCGACGGGGCTGAACAACAACTCGATCTGGGCCGTGCTCGAGGATCGTGCCGGTACGCTGTGGGCCGGCACCTTCGCGGGCGGCATCAACGTCGCCAAGCGGAACAGCGAGGCGATCCGCACCTACCGCTCCGTGCCCGGCGACAACCAGAGCCTGAGCGTGAACTCGGTGCTCGGCTTCGCGCAGGACAGCACGGGGAACGTGTGGGTCGCCACCGACGGCGGCGGCGTGAACCGCTTCGACGTGGCCAGCGGGAAGTTCGCGCGGTTCACGAGCAAGACGAGCGCGCTCAACGTCGACGCCGTGCTCGCCGTGGCGGCCGAACCCGGTGGTGCGGTGTGGCTCGGCACCTGGGCCGGCGGCGTCACGCGCTTCGACCCGCGCTCCAACACCTTCACGACCTACACGTCGAAGAACTCGAACCTGCCGGACGACAACATCTTCGGGATGCACGTCGACCGACAGAACCGCGTGTGGATCGGCAGCTGGCGCGAAGGGCTCCTCCTGTTCGACCGCACTTCGCGCTCGTTCACCAAGTTCCCGATCGCCGGCCCCGGCGTGCAGGGATCGGAGATCTGGGCAATCACCGAGTTGCACGACGGACGGCTCGCCCTCGGCTCGCGCGAATCCGGGTTGATCATCTTCGATCCGGAGACGCGGCGCATGATGCCCTTCGAGCCCGATGCGAAGGACCGCAACTCCATCAGCTCCACCGAGGTCCGCGCCATCAAGGAGACCGAGCCGAACGTGCTGTGGGTCGGCACGTCGGAAGGGCTCGACCGGCTCGACCTCGCGTCGAAGCAGTTCACGCACTTCGGCGCCGCGGACGGCATCGGCGGCACCGCCGTCTCCGGCATCGCGACGGACGAGGAGGGCAACCTCTGGCTGAGCACCGACCAGGGGGTGACGCGCTTCAATACCACGACGAAGAAGGGCTCCCTCTTCACCAAGGCCGACGGGCTGCAGGGGCGCGACTTCAACCCGCGCTCCTACTTCCGCACCCGCAACGGCGCGCTGCTCTTCGGCGGCAACGAAGGGTTCAGCGTCATCCAGCCACACCAGCTCGCGCAGAACACCCGCATCCCTCCCGTCGTGCTCACCGGCTTCCAGCTCATGAGCAAGCCGGTCGCGATCGGCGCGAAGGACTCCCCGCTCGACGTGGCGATCGGCGAGACGAAGAAGCTCACGCTGAGCCACAAGCAGTCCGTCTTCACCTTCGAGTTCGCCGCGCTCGACTACACCGCGCCGGCGAAGAACCAGTACGCCTACAAGCTCGATGGCTTCGACAAGGAGTGGCGCGACGTCGGCACGCAGCGCACCGCCGTCTACACCAACCTCGAGCCGGGCAAGTACACCTTCCACGTGAAGGGCTCGAACAACGACGGCGTCTGGAACGACCAGGGCGCGTCGATCGAGCTCGTGATCACGCCGCCCTTCTACAAGACGTGGTGGTTCCGGCTGCTCATGATCGCCGCCCTCGTCGGCGCGGTCTGGTTCATCGTTCGCGCCGCGACGGAGCGCCGCCGCGGCCTCGAGCGCATGAACGCGCAGCTCGCCGAGTCGGCCGAGAAGGATCGCAAGGCGCAGCAGTATCTCGCCGGCAACGTGCGCGAGATGCTCGGCGCGATGAGCCGCTTCTCCGAGGGTGATCTCTCCGTCACGCTCGACGCGCGCACCGACGACGAGATCGGCGAGCTGCGCCGCGGCTTCAACACCGCCGTGATGAACATCCGCGGCATGGTCGTGCAGGTGCACGAGATCGTCCGCGCCACCGTCGCCGCGAGCCGGCACATCCGCGCCAGCACGGAGCAGATGGCCCACGGCGCGCAGCAGCAGATCGAGCAGGCCGCCCAGGTCGCGAGCGCCGCGGAGCAGATGACCTCCGCCGTCGCTGACAACGCGCGCCACATCGGCCTCGTGGCCGAGATGGCGCAGCGCTCGGGGCACGACGCCCAGGAAGGCGGACGCGTCGTGCGCGACACCTTCGCCAGCATGGACACGATCGTCTCCACCGTCGGCGCGTCGGCGGAGACGGTGGCCGCCCTCGGCGAGAGCAGCCTCCAGATCACCAAGATCACCCGCGTGATCGACCAGCTCGCCGACCAGACGAACCTCCTCGCGCTCAATGCGGCGATCGAGGCGGCGCGCGCCGGCAAGCACGGCCGCACCTTCGCCATCGTCGCCGAGGAGATCCGCGATCTCGCCGACCGCACCTCGTCGTCGACGAAGGCGATCGCCGAAGTGATCCGCGAGAATGAGCAGGCGGTGCGCGACGCCGTCGAGCGGATGGGCCAGGTGTCCGGCCATCTCGCCAGCGGACGTCAGCTCGTCGACAAGGCGGGCACCGCGCTCGACTCGATCATCGAGAACTCCGGGAAGGTGCTCGACAGCATCAAGCAGGTGACGCAGTCGAGCGAGGAGCAGGCGCAGACCACGGTCCACATCGGCCGCAACATCGAGATGATCTCGCGCGTCACGCACGAAGCCGCATCGGGCAACCAGGCGATTGCGTCGTCGGTGCAGGAGCTGAGCGCACTGATCGAGGACCTCCAGACGCGCGTCGCCCGCTTCCACCTCGGCGACGGCATGGACGGCACTCGCGAGCATCCGATGCCAAACATGGAGATTCCGATGCGGCGGGCGGTCGTCGAAGTGGGGTGAACGACAACGACGAGTAGCGGGTAGCGCAAATCGGCGTAAATCGCGTAAATCGGGTAAATCGGGGTCAGATCCCTTTTCGACGCTTCAATGGAGTCTGATCCTTCAGAGTAACGCTTTTTCCCAGTTGGACTTGCGATGGGGTCAGATCCCTTGAAAAACGCTACGTGGCAGTGGCGTTTTTCAAGGGATCTGACCCCAGTTTTGACCCCAGTTTCGCAGTTTCGCTGGTGAGCCGGATGCAATTCCCGCTACCAGGTACCCGCTACCCACTCCGGGTGTTGTCGTCAGCCTGCCACGGGCAGCCACACCGTGAACGTCGCGCCGCGTCCGATCTCACTCTCTACCGTCAGATCCCCTCCAAGGAGCCGCGCGATGCGGCGGCTGATCGCGAGTCCGACACCGGCGCCCGGCTGCGCCGTGGGATCGAGTCGGGTGAACTCCTGGAAGATCGACTCCTGTTTCTCTGACGGGATCCCCGGACCGGTATCCGCCACGCTCGCCGTGACCCAGCGGCCGGGATGCGGGCCGCCGTCCGACCGGACGGCGACGTCGAGCGTGACGGTGCCGTGCGGCGCGTACTTCACCGCGTTCGAGAGGATGTTCGCCATGATCTGGCGGAGCCGCATCGGATCCGTGTCGGCCACCATTCCCGTTTGCGCGCGACACTCCAGTGTGATGCCTGCCGCCGTCGCCTGGGCACGATAGTCGCCGGCCACCTCGCACACGACCGCACCGACATCCGTCCGCTCACGGTCGATCGGGATCTGTCCTGCCTCCGCGCGCGCCAGCTCGAGGAGGTCGTGGATCAGCTGCAGCGACGTCTTGATGGAGCGCCGGATCCGCTGCACGCTCTTACACTGTTGCTCGGAGAGCTCTCCGCCGATTCCCTCCTCGAGCAGCGCTGCGAAGCCGTCCGCGGCGCCGAGTGGATTCTTCACGTCGTGGCTGAAGCCGCGCATGAGACGCGTGCGACTCTCGGTCACGCGCTCGAGCTGCTCGCGGCGCCGCTCGGATTCGACGCGGGCCTCACGCTCGCGAGCGAGCAGCAGCTCGCGCTCCTCCTCGTATCGCTTCCGCTCGGAGATGTCGGTCGTCGTGCCGAACCACTCGACGATCTCTCCCGCCTCGTTCCGCAGCGGCATCGCCTTGCCCAGGAACCAGTGATACTCACTGTCGGCGCCGAGAAGCCGGTACTCGATCTCGTACGGCTCCCCGGTGGCCAGTGAATGCTCCCAGCGCGCGCGCATGCGTTCGCGATCGTCGGGATGGAGGAGGTGAGCCCACGCCACTCCGTGCGACTCCTCGGGTGAGGCACCCGTGAACTCGTACCAGCGGCGGCTGAAGTACGTGTGATGACCGGTCGGGTCGGCGGTCCAGACGTTCTGCGGGATCATGTCGACCAGCAGGCGGTAGCGCTCTTCGCTCGCCCGCAGCTTCGCGAGCACGGCCTCGACCGACTCGCGTGCCTCGGTCTCGTGGGTGAGCTGTCGGGCCGTCGCCTCGGCGACCGACTCCAGTCGCTTCAGGCGCCGGCTGGCGCGCACACGCTCGGTGACGTCCTCCACCCGATGGATGAGATAGAGGAGCCGGCCATCGTCGTCGAAGACGGGCGCGTTGAGCGGTTCCCAGTACCGCTCCTCGAACACCCCGTGAGCATTCCGGATATCGTACTTCTGTAGCCCCATCCGGCGCGGCAGCCCCGTCCGCAGCACCTCCTCGAGTGATGAGCGGAGGTTCCGGACTCCCGTCGCCTCGGGATCGGCGGGGTTGTCGGGGAAGATCTCGAAGAGCGGCCGGCCGATCACATCCTCGTATCGCGTCTCCGTCGCGCGGAGGCGCGCGTCGTTGGCCGCGAGCATGGTGAAGCGGGGCGGATCCGGCGCCAGCAGGAGGTAGATGTCGGGCGCGGACTCGAATACCGCCCAGAAGTCCAGGTCCGGCTCGGGTGGGCGGCGGTCACCATCCTGCCGTTCTGATCCGGGCTCGGAGTCGACATCAGTTGGGTTCGACATCTGCGCTCTGCTCACCTCTGAGCAGAGGCGTGCACCCGTCGTGCCGAGCCGACGCCGTATCCCCTTGGAGTCCGGCGGACTCCGACGCCAGCGTATCAGTCCGTCAGGTCGTCAGTCCGCCGCGAACATCACGTCGGTCATCGCAGGAGCGAGCGGGAACGCGACCGGCTCGGTCTGTACCGCGTCGGTGAGGTCGAGCTGCGGCGCGCGCATCTTCCACCACCACGCACGCACCAGCTCGGCGGCGAACCCGGCGCGACCCTCGGTGTGCACGCCGCACATGAACGCGTAGTTCCGCCGCGTGCTCCAGATCTCGACGATCCGCCCATTCTCGAGGCGGTAGCGTGCCGAGCACGACTTCGAGAACACCCGGCGCTCGCCGCGCATCGCGCTCCAGCACCCGCGCGCCGTCACCGTCGCGTCCTGGTTCACCGTGACCTCGTCGACGAACAACGTCAGCGCGTCCATTCGTCCGCGCGTGCGGAGATACTGGATCCAGTTCGCCCACACGTTGATCCCCTGGAAGCGCCAGCCGTCCACGTTGGCCACGACGTCCTGGGCGATGAGCTCGACGCCGCTCTCGATCGGGGATTTGCCACTCAGGATGTCGAGCAGTCGCGTTACCGTCGCGCGATTCCGTTCTGCTTCCGTCAAGCGACTCTCTCCGGGCGGGATCGGTTCTAGGGCGGGATCTGTGCGCGACGCCTCGACGGCAGCCGACGCCAGATGGCCATCTCCAACAGCACCAGCAACCAGCGGACGGGATGACGAACCTTGGGGCCGAAGATCATCTCATAATTGCCGCGACTTGTCCAGACCTCGGCAATCCGGCCCTGCTCGAAACGATATGTGGCGTGATGCTCCTGTCGACTCGCAAAGGGAGCGCGCGCCGTCTGCAGCTTTCCGTACGCGGTGACGGTCCCGTTTCCGTTAGTGACCAACCGGTCCAGCCCCGCGGTCACATTCCCCCCGGCTTTCATCCGGATGAAGGCGAGCCAGTCGTACCAGACCGTGATCCCGCGCACGGTCCACCGATCCATGTGGCTGATCACGTCCGGGGCGAGCAGACGCTCGGCGTCCGCCATGGGCGCATCGCCGCTGATCACGGCGAGCAGCTGCACCACGAGCGCCTCGTCGGGCGACCGCGGCGCGGAGGGCGCCGAGGGGCCGGTGGGCTCCACTACGCCACGAGCGCCGGCCGAGTGACGCGCCGCACGGAGCAGTAGTCGCGGATGGCCGCGGGCTGCCGGAACAGCCATCGGATGGCGGGAGACACCGTCGCCGCCAGACGGCTGTCGCGCAGCTCGGTCGAGCCGGCGAGCCTGACGAGGTTCGTGACGACGAACCGGTCGGAGTAGTGATGCAGCGCCTTCGGCTCGTACTGCGCGCGCGGCCCCTGCGCGAAGTAATCGAAGGTCTCGTGGATGGGGAGGAGCTGCTTCATGTAGCGGTCGTACTCCGCGCCCCACGTGCGCGGGTCCTCGATGAACTTCGGGGCGAGCTGCGCGGCCGCCAGCGCCGTGCCCACGCCCGCGCCGGCGAGCCACCACACCTGACAGAAGCTGGGGCCGGCGAGCAGCCAGTTCGTCCCCGAGGCGCGCTCGTACGCGAAGTAGCTGTGGCGCAGCGCCTTGAGCTCGGCGCGGCTCGAGTAGCGCCGGCGGAAGTCCACGCCGTAGCGCGCGAAGGCGGTCGCCGTGCGATCGAGCAGCGCGTCGTCATCCAGCTCGGTCTCCGCCGCGTTCATGCTCACGCCGACCGAAACGACGTTGCCCAGCGGAATGCACCACGCCACCGCGTCCACACCGTCGCTGGCGCGAAAGAGGCGGACGACGATGGTCGAGAGCTCCCATGGATCCGTGTCGGGTGCGGCATCCGCCGCCAGATGATAGTGCGTGTACGCGACGCGCTGCGGCTCGCCGAGGGTGCGGTGCGCCACGTTCGCCGCGCGCCCGAGCAGACGCCCGTGATTCGTCGCGTCGAAGACGTGCGATGGACGCAGCACGGTCTCGTCGGCGAGGCGGAGGCTGGCGAAGCGGTCGGTGGCCGCGTCGAACTCCAGATCGGTCACGGGCGCCTCGAGCACGGTGCAGTGCTCGCTGCCCGTCGCGAGGTCCCACAGCGCCGCGTCGAACCCGACGCGATCCACCTGAAGGAGCTCGGGGGCGGGGGTGTAGCCGAGCGTGCGGAAGATCGCGCGGGAGATGGCGCGTTGCGACACCTCGAAGTCGCACACCACTTCGTAGTCGCCGAAATAGCCGAGGGCATCGCGCTTGGGGAAGAAGAAGCGCGAGAGCTCGGGGAACATCTCCAGGAGCAGCAGCGTCCCCTCGAGATTCAGCGATTCGCCGAGCCGAAGCGACATCTCCGGCCGGCGCCCGATCACGAGGTGATCGATCGAGGCGCGTGAGAGACAGCGGCTGATCGAGAGACCGGTGAGCCCGGAGCCGATCACCACGGGAAGCTGCGCCTGCGCGTCGGCGGAGTGCGCCATGGCCGGAACGTTGCCCGAAGGGACGGCCCTTGGCAATGCAAGGTTGGTACTATCTTCACCATATGACCCGACAGGAACCCGATCTCCTCGCGCTCCTCGAGCGCGACATGTCTCTCGAGACGGCGACCCACTTCACCGCGCTCGCGGCGCAGTATCTCGCCGACACGCGCGAGCGTGAGAGTGCGGTGAGCACCGGTCGCTCCTCGGACGAGATCGCCGAACGGTTCGACGAGCCGATCCCGCTCGACGCGCAGCCGCTCGAGGGGATC
>Ga0070659_100003223_pt1 | contig 11619 bp, 7 predicted proteins | sample KBSC23metaG_FD_64666 | JGI IMG/M metagenome (GOLD analysis project Ga0070659, IMG submission 64666) | Corn rhizosphere microbial communities from Kellogg Biological Station, Michigan, USA - KBS C2-3 metaG | ecosystem: Host-associated > Plants > Roots > Rhizosphere > Soil ...
AAGGCGCATCCGGCCGACAATGCGGGCAAGGGCCTGATCCGCGAGGTGTATGCGATGGCCGAGCGGCTCAACTCGCGCACGCTCCGGATTCATTATTTAGAGAACTACGACTGGGAGTTGGGCGCGCTGCTGACGCAGGGCGTCGATGTGTGGGTGAACACGCCGCGCAGGCCGTATGAGGCGTCGGGTACCTCGGGCATGAAGGCGGCGCTGAACGGTGTGCCGTCACTGTCGATTATGGACGGCTGGTGGATTGAGGGCTGCGCCGAAGGAGTCACGGGCTGGGCGATTGACGACGCGGAGAATGAAGAAGCCGAGGCGGCGTGCCTGTATGACAAGCTGGAGCGCAACATTGCTCCGCTTTACGCAAGCCCCAGAGGCTGGGCTCGGATGCAGCAGCACTGCATCGCCCTCAACGGAGCATATTTCAACACGCACCGTATGTTGGCGCAGTATCGCTATAACTCGTACTTCCCGGCGGGGCCGATTCCGCTGACGTCGGTCGCGGATGCGCCGCTCCGGCTGCACCGCCGCGCCACGGATGTTCATTTTGCGGAAGAGCCTATCCTTTCGCGAGCGGTGAACTGAGGTCAGGAAGGTCTGATTGAAGTCGGCGAAGATTCCCTCGGAGGGTTAAGCGGCCGCGGAAGAGTACGTCTGTCAGCTTTTGCAGAAGGGCCCGGGGCTAAAGCTCTGCGCTCCCACCGAAAACACATCGATTGAGTTTTTCCGCAGCCTGTAAAGCCTCGTCGCATCGAAACGGATCGTGGCGAAGAAATAGATGGCATAAGCGATTGCGCTGCAACATTTACGCTCAGTCATTCGTCCTTTCTATGAAACAATGGCTTATCGCACCCTCATGTGTTCGGAGAGATGGAAGGTTTTTGCCGGATTCCTGGCAGCCTGCCCGCATAGAATGGGGACGCCGAATTGCCGGCGTTTGACTTGTGACACACAGGAACTTTGCTTGCCGCAAAGCGACGCCGGGCGGCTGAGAGAGACGGTTCCCGGGCCGATATGCAGTTTGAGGCCTCGCTGAGTTCTACTGTTTTTTTGTGAGAATCGATGAGCCTTCACGTCTACATCCTTTCCCTGGAAGACAGAACGCGCCCGAAGGCGTGCCGGGCGCTGGTATCTCTCTGCGGGTTTGTGCTTGCGGCGGTGCTGCTGGCTTTGGCTGTATCGGGCCCGGCGTGGGCGCAGCAGTTTACGTTCAAACACTATGGGCAGGACGAAGGGCTCAAGAACCTCGATGTCTTCCGGGTGGTGCAGGACAAATCAGAGTTTCTGTGGGTGGCTACCGAAAACGGCCTGTTTCGCTATGACGGGTCGGCGTTCCAGCGTTTCGACGCGCGCGACGGGATCGATGAGAGCTTGACGACCGATGAGATTGTGGATGCCTCGGGCCGCCTGTGGGTGACGACGAGCAGTCATCTCTACTACTTTGCCAATGGCAGGTTCCAGGTTGTACCGAGCGCGGGTCCCATGCAACTGAACGTAGGGCAGCGGTTGACTTCGCTCGATGCCGGTCGCATTTTGACGATCGATGGCGCGACGCTGCGGGTTGCGCACAGGGCAGGCAAGGACTGGCAGTGGACGATCTCACCGTACTTCAGCCAGAAGATGCTGGCTGCCTATCCGCCGCTCGGCGATGTGCACAGCGTTCTGGCGGAGCCGGATGGCACGCTCTGGCTGGGCTGCGGAGAGGGGCTGTGCCGGGTGAAGGGCGACAGCGTGACGCTGTATGGCCCGGAGCAGGGTGTTCCGTCCCCGGCAGCCTGGCTGGCCCTGTTCAGGGACAGCCACGGCACCCTGTGGGTGCGCAGCCCCCATTACATCCGTGTGCTGACGCCGGGCAGCGCGGCGTTTGTGAGCCGCGTCGTCACGCCGCATACGGAGACGCACTTCTTCGGGGCGGGCATTCTGACGTTCGCCGAAGACCGCTTCGGCAATGTGCTGACGCAATCCACGACGGGGCTGGCGCGATGGAACGGCAAAGCCTGGGAGGTGCTTGATTCCTCCAATGGACTCAACTTCGGCGACATCAGCACCATCCTGAGCGACCATGAAGGGTCGATCTGGTTTGCCACGCGCGGACATGGGCTCGAGCGATGGCTGGGCTACGGCGAGATGGAGAACTGGACCATGCAGCAGGGCCTGCGCAACGACCTGGTGTGGTCCATCTTCCGCGACCGGCGGGGAAGGCTCTGGATCGGGGACCAGCTTCAGGTCAGCGTGCTTGATCCGCGGCAAAGAAGCATCCATCTTGCGCCGGGCTTTCCTCCGGTCTTCTTTCAACAGACTTCGGGCTTCGAGCAGGCATCCGACGGCTCGATCTGGATTGCGAGCGTTCCGGGCTTCATTGCGCACTCTGATCCGGGGAGCGGGCGCTTTACGGAGTTCGGCAAGATTCGCGGGATCGTGCGCACGATCACCGGCCCGGACGGGGTCATCTGGTTCTGCACGCGCGAGGGGCTTTATGCGATTCGGACGCCTTCGTCGCATCCGAAGCTGGAGAAGGTTGCGGGGCCGTTTGCAGTCGAGGGTTTTGACGACGCGGCCCGGGACGCGGAGGGCAATCTCTGGTTCGCCTCCGACCACCATCTTTACCGTCTGGCGCATTCGGACGCGGCCTCGGGCGACCGCTGGAGCGAAGTCGCGCTTGACCCGGCGATGACGCGAGGCGGAATCCGCTCGTTCGCGATTGCCCGGGACGGCACCTTCTGGATGGGCGGCGGTCTTTCCGGTCTCTATCACTTCAAAGTCGAAGACGGCCGCGCGAAGGTGCTGGCTGTGATTACACCGCCGGAGTTCGCTTCGACGGACATCCAGTTTGTGCGCTTCGACCGCGACGGATGGCTGTGGGTGGGCACCGACCTTGGTGTGCAGGTCTTTGACGGCACGCACTGGAAGCTCATCACGCAGCGCGACGGTCTGATCTCGAACGACACCAACGAGGGCGCGTTCTTTGCCGACACGGACGGTTCGGTATGGATTGGCGTGAACGGAGGACTGACCCACCTGCTCCATCCGCGCGATCTCGGCAAGGACGAGGACCTCGATGTGAGGCTTACCTCGGTCACGCTGGGCGACCGGGTGCTGGACCTGATCGGGGGCAGAAACCGTTGGCGGTGGCACAACGCTCCGCTGGATATTCGCTTCACCTCGCCCAACTACGACCGCGAGGGTTCGCTCCAGTTCCGCTACCGGCTTTCCGGGCTGGAACAGTCGTGGAACAAGACGACAGAGTACAGTCTGCACTACGCGGCGGTGCCGCCGGGCGACTACCGCTTCGAGGTGCAGGCGCTGGACCCGAATCGCCGCAACGCCTCCGAGATTGCTTCGCTTGCGTTTACCATCCGTCCGCCGTGGTGGCGGACCCGGTCCTTTTATCTGCTGATGGCCTTGCTCGCCACGTTGCTTTCGATGCTGGTGTGGCGCTGGCGCGAGCTTCGTCTGATGCTCGAACAGAAGGCGTTGCAGGAACTGATTGCGCAGCGCACCAGCGAACTGGAGGCGGAGAAGCGGGAGTTGATGACTGCGCGCGAGGCGCTCCAACATCAGGCCTCGCACGATGCGCTGACAGGCCTGTGGAACCGGCCTGCGATCCTGGAAATCCTTGATCGCGAGATGACGCGCGCCCGCCGCGAGCGTACCAAGCTCACCGTCGTGCTCGCTGACCTTGACCACTTCAAGCAGATTAACGACACGCATGGCCACCTTGCGGGCGACTCCATCCTGCGCCAGGCAGCCGGGCGCATGGTCGAAAACATCCGCCCCTACGACTTCATCGGGCGCTACGGCGGTGAAGAGTTCATCATCGTTCTGCCGGGCCTTGCGGAGGAGCCATTTTCGCGTCTGACGCAACTCCACCAGGCGATCTCGGAGAGGCCCTTCGCTTACGAAGACAAATCCTTCCGGATTACGTCGAGCTTTGGAGCAGCCTCGCTCGACCGCTCGATGGTGACGGTTGAGGACATGGTGCGGTGTGCCGACCAGGCGCTCTATCGGGCCAAGGCCGATGGACGGAACTGCATCGTCTTCTATACACACCCTGCGCAGCCCAGCCCGCTCGTCAAGACGCCGTGAGGCAGTTCTCAGTTGTCAGTTCTCCGTTCTCAGTTATCAGGATGACGATGAGAGAGCGTTCCGGCAAGCGACGACCACCAACTGAGAACTGACAACCTCCAACTACCGCTCAACCGATTCAACATGTACCATGCGGACGTGCCATTCCCGCAACCTGACGAACGCGCGAAATCTCCTCTTGCGCGAATTTCCACTAAACAAACGTTCGTCTTAGCGACAACGATTACCTTCAGAAAAAAGGAAAGGACCCACCCCGACATGTTGCCGAGAACCTCGAAAGCAAGAACAGGTGCAGGAGCAGGCATTGCCCTTCTATGTGCCGCGCTGCTCGCTGCGCCTGCCGCACCGGCCCAGGCCCCGCAGCCCGACTCCCCTGCCATCCGCGCGCGCGTCAATGACCTCGTCCACAAGATGACGCTTGAGCAGAAGCTCGAATATATCGGCGGCACCGGTTTTGCGGTGCGCGCCATGCCGTCGCTTGGCCTGCCCGCGCTCCAGATGTCGGACGGCCCCTACGGTGTGCGCAGCAACGCCGGCCTGCCTTCGACGACCTACGCGATCGGCATTGGACTGGCTGCTTCGTGGAACCGCGATCTGGCTTTTCAGGTGGGCAAGGCGATTGGACGCGATGCGCGCGCGCGCGGCGTCCACTTCATGCTCGGCCCCGGCATCGACATCTACCGCTCGCCGCGCAATGGGCGCAACTTCGAGTACTTCGGCGAAGACCCGTTCCTGACAGGGGCTATCACGGTCGGCTACATCACAGGGATGCAGACCGAGGGCGTCAGCTCGACAGTGAAGCACTTCCTCGGCAACAACAATGAGTACCTGCGCCACGACTCGGACTCGGTGATCGACGAGCGCACGCTACGCGAGATCTATCTGCCGGGCTTCGAGGACGCGGTCCGCAAGGCGCATGTGGGCGCGATTATGGACTCCTACAACCTCGTCAACGGCGAGCACATGACGCAGAACGGCTACTTCAACACCGACATCGCCCGCAAGCAGTGGGGCTTTGACGGCGTGATGATGTCGGACTGGGACGCGACCTACGATGCGGTTGCCGCGGCCAACGGCGGGCTCGACATCGAGATGCCGACCGGCAAGTTCATGAACCCGAAGAACCTGACTTCGGCGGTGGAGAGCGGCAAGGTCTCCGAGGCGACGATTGACGAGAAGGTCTTCCGCATTCTCGATACGGCGGCGCGCTTTGGCTGGCTTGACCGCACGCAGCTCGACAACACCATCTCGCTTAACGACGCGCAGAACAACGCAGTTGCGCTCCAGACTGCTGAGGAGGGCTTGGTGCTGCTGAAGAACGAGGGCAATCTGCTGCCATTGAGCAAAGCTGCGACCAAGTCGATCCTCGTCGTCGGCCCGGATGCTTATCCCGGTGTTCCGGTGGGCGGCGGCAGCGCGGGCGTCAGACCATTCCGCACCGTCAGCCCGCTTGAAGGATTGAGTGACTATCTTGGCGCCGGGGCTACGGTGTACTACGACCGCGGTCTGCCAACGCTTGCCGAACTTGCCCGCAATACACGCTTGACGGTTGTGCCGTTCATCAGCAGCGCGGGCATTCACTGGGAGAGCCTGTTGGACGACCTCGTCGCGGCGAAGGAGTGGTTCCTCTCCAAGCTCAGACACGACAGTTCGAGCCGCTGGACGGGCTACTACAACGCGCCCGAAGCGGGCGACTACATCGTTGTGCTGCAGGGGTCTGGCGAAGGCTCGGGTAACCGTGTGTACCTCGATGGCAAGCTCATCATCGACGACTGGTCGCTGGTGCGCGCCCGCCAGCCGCACGTGATTGTGCAGCTTAGCGCAGGCCAGCACAAGGTTGTCATGGACTCGAGGCATCGGCGGATTGACGGCAGAACTGGTTTCGGCATCGTTCCGCTCGATCAGTTGGTGAGCGCCAGAGCGAAGGAGCTGGCCGTGAAGGCGGATGTAGTTGTCATCGCAGCGGGTTTTGACCGCGAATCGGAGTCAGAAGGCAGCGACCGCACGTTCGACCTGCCGTTCGGGCAGGACCAGCTTATCCGCACGCTGGCCGCCATCAACAAGAAGACCATCGTCACCGTCACGTCGGGCGGCAACGTCGATAGCGAGTCGTGGCTTGCGAATGTGCCGGTCTACATGGAGAACTGGTACGGCGGTCAGGACGGCGGTACGGCGCTGGCTAAAATTCTCTTCGGCGATGTGAACCCCTCCGGCCACCTGCCTGCTACCTTCGAGCGGCGCGCCGAAGACAACCCCACCTTCAACACCTACTATCCCGAAGAGGGCACCAACAAGGTCGTCTACAAAGAGGGCATCTTCGTTGGCTATCGCGGCTACCAGCATAACCACGTCGAGCCGCTCTACCCGTTTGGCTACGGACTCAGTTACACCACCTTCCGCTTCTCGCACCTTGCCGTGAAGGGTGAAGGCACTACGGCTACTGTCTCGTTCGACGTTACAAATACGGGCAAGCGCGCGGGCAAGGAAGTTGCGCAGGTGTATATCTCGGACACGCACGCGAGCGTGCCTCGGCCTGAAGAGGAGTTGAAGGGCTTCGAGAAGGTCGCGCTCGCGCCGGGGCAGACGAAGCATGTGACGGTCAAGCTCGACGACCGCGCCTTTGCCTACTACGACACAGATGCGAAGGGCTGGCACATTGCGCCGGGCAGCTTCGGCATCCGCGTGGGAGACTCGTCGGCCAACATTGCGCTGAAGGGCACGGTTGAGATCTCGAAGGAGGCAGCGGGCGCCGCGAAGTTCTGAGGCTTAACACCGATCGACACCGATTGCACCGATAAGACGACCACGGATTGCGCGGATTTTCACGGATTTGTTTTATCCGTGTTGTCTGTGTGATCCGTGGTCATTTTTTTGTGCGCACGGGCGTGGGCAGGACGGCGGGGCTGGCGTGGCCTTCGCGGTCGATGGTGCGGACGCCGAAGACGACGTTGTCGTTCGAGACGGGCAGCGTGATGTTGGTGGCCGTGCCTGCGTCGAGGACCGTCGTCCACTCGGGTGCGGTGGTATCGCGCCAGACGATCTGATAGGTGGCCCCGGCGGGCATACCTGCGGGCGCGTCCCAGGTGAGTGTGGTGTTGTTGTCAAGCTCGACGGTGACGCGGTGGACATGCTGCGGCTCGCCGGGCGCGGAGGCCAGCGTGGCCAGCGTGGCCGCGTTGATGCGGGCGACGTTGGCTACGTAGTTGAAGTCAACGAACTGCGGCAGATCACCGTACTGGATGCCGTTCTCGACGCGGACGTTCTGGTGCTGGTGGTCGTAGTTCTCGCGCCACTCGGTAAAGCGCACGGCGGCGAAGCCCTGGAGGCTGAAGCTGATGTGGTCGCCTCCGCGCAGGTAGCGGTCGCGCCGGAAGATGAGCACGGGATGAAACGCGGGGACCATGCGGATGTGCTGGCTGCGCGGGCGTCCGGGCGTGGCTGGAGGGCGTTCGGAGGTGGGGGCGAAGTAGGCTGCGCCGATCTCGGCGATGGTGCGGGCGAGTTCGCGCGCGGGCGAATCGCTTTCGGCCCCCTGCGAGCGGATGGAGCTGATCTGCTGCGGTGTCGCGTCGCTGGGGATGCCTTCGGAGAAGACGCGGACGGCGGTCTTGTCCTGGAGCGTGTCGCCGGGCGTGGTGTCTCCGCCGACGATGTCGTTGTTCAGCACGGCCTCAAGCTGCCAGCCCTCGGACTTTGCCAGCTTGGCGAGATGGGCGCTGCCGTTGAGCCCCTGCTCCTCTCCCGCGACCGCGACGAAGACGATGGTGGCGGGGAACTTGAGCTTTGAGAGCACGTTTGCGCACTCGATGGAGACGGCCACGCCGCTGGCGTCGTCGTTGGCTCCGGGAGCGGCGTCGCGAGTGTTGAAATTGTCGGAGTTGCGCGAGTCGTAGTGACCGGTGACGAGCACCATGCGGGCTGCTTGCGCCGGGTCCGTGCCGCGCAGGATGGCGTAAACGTTGGTGATCTTCGTGGGCTTCAGGATGCGTGCATAGGGGCCGGTCTGCGGCGGCTCGACGAAGTCGTCGCGTTTGACATCAAGACAGCCGCCGCAGGCTGCCGAGATCTCCTTGAATCGGGACTCGATCCAATCGGCGGCGGCAGAGACGCCGGTGTTGGGCGGGAGGTTGCTCTCCATGCTGGAGAGCGTGCTGCGGTTGTTGAAGCTGACCAGCTTTTCAATGGTGGTGCGGACAGCGGCTGGGGAGACCTGCTGGAGCGCATGGGCGATGGCCGGGTCTGCGGCGGCAGGCGGGAACGGCTGTCCGGCAGGCGCGGCCTGGCCATAGACAAAGCCGGAACCGAGCAGAAAACTGAGCAGTAGTCCCGATACGGGAAGTCGGCTCACGTGGCGAAAAACGTAACGTCCAATGGTCACGAAAATCCTCCTTCTGTGGAAACCCGGAAGCAGAGACAATCGTAGCTTGACGAATAGGCAGGATGGCCGCTAAATAAAAATAAGTTTCCCACGTCCGCAGAGCCGTACCACCATCCTGAGAGACGGCCGGCGGACCCGGAAACCGTGGAGGCCCGGAACTAATGGCAGTTGTTTGTCCAGAATGCGATAACCCCATCGCGGTCGATGAGGACGAGATCGAGGAAGGCGAGACGCTGCAGTGCGATGAGTGCGGCGTTGAGCTGGAAGTGGTGTCGGTCGATCCGGTGGAGCTGGCGGCGGTCGAGGCCGGCTACGACGACGAGGAATCCGTGCGCTTTGCCGGGGAGGATGACGAGTAGCTGCGTCTGCCATTGCGCAGACGTATACTTATCCCTATGAAGCGCATCTCGTTCCCGCTCCGTTCCGTTGCCGGTAAAGCAGTTCTCGCCATGGTCGCTGTCGCAGCCTTTGGGCTGGCTGCGCAGTCGCCGGTGTTTGCCCAGTCACAGCGCACCGTGCAGGGCAAGGTCGTTGACCGGTCCGATGCTCCCATCAAGGGTGCCGTGGTCTATCTGAAGGACGACCACACGCTGGCGGTCAAGAGCGCCATCTCGGACGACGACGGCAGCTACCGCTTCGGCCAGCTCGCCCAGAACACCGACTACGAGCTTTGGGCGACGAGTAACGGCAAGAAGAGCGGCACCAAAACCATCAGCTCGTTCGATAGCAAGAACCAGTTTTATATCGACCTGAAGATCAACAAGTAAGCGGCTTCGGAATACGGTCGTCGTGGCTCGGCGGCTGGCTGGTGACAAGAAAGCGCACCGGCGAGACGCTGCGGTTTGCGGCCTGATGCGTTTGGCCGGGAGCAACCTCAATGCCTTCGCCTGTGCGCAGTGTGTGGCTGTCCCCGTCTATCTCCATCTGCAACTCGCCTTCGAGCACATAGAAAAACTGGCGTGCGCGAACGTGATAATGTCGGACTTCGCTTGCGCCCGGCGGCATTTGCTCTTCGATGATGCTGAGTTCGGGCGTGCGGACGAGATGCCAGCCGTCACAGTCCTGGCCCCATGTGTAGTGTTCGGCGGTGTTGGTGTCGACGGGTTTGGTGGGCATTGGTTCAGGGTAATTTTGCAAGGAAGTCATTCATGTCCCGGAGCACCTCCGCCTCGTTCGAGTTGAAGACGTAGTGGTCGGCGTTCGGTATGCGAACGACGTGGGCAGATGGTACACCTGCAGCGAAAGCATCCGCCTGCGCGCTGCACCAGGCACGATCAGCCGCCATTCTTTTGGCCTTCGTCGCGGGATCGTTCCGGAACGCCCGGTCCCAGTTATGCGGACACGCGAAGATAGCCAGTATGGGGACAGGGATTCGCGTATATTTCTGCATTCCAAAATTGAGCGCAGCCCCTATCGGAGGCCGCGGCGGTAAAGGTGGCATCGATGCGATATTCACGTTGCTCTTATGAAGAGTTCTCTCAAACTGTGACACGCTCGTCTCCAACTCCAAAAGACACTTCTTCTCATCGACGCCGCCTGCCTCAATTTGAGCGATCCGCTTCTTAACATCGTTCATATCGATCTCCAATGGCGGATGATTGCTATCGTAGAAAGCGAACCCATATGCGGCGTCGAGATAAATCAATCCAGCTACCTTGTCTGGGTAGCGGCTGCCAACCGAACTCAATTCTTCCCCAGCGATAGAGTGCCCGATCAAGACAGGGCGCTTCAGTTTGAGTGCATCGATCACTGCCAGAACGTCGTCGCCCAGCCGGTCGGCTGTGTAATTGGTCGCTGTAGGAACAGGCTTGCTAGATGCTCCAAAACCTCGACGAGTAATGCCGTAGGCGTGGTACTTAGTAGTGAATTTCGGGGCGAAGCTGTCAAAGTTATGCGCTGTGTTCCCGGAGCCCGCCAGGAAGACCAGCGGCCGCCCAGTGCCGCCCCAATCGAGCACTTCGAGCTTGACGCCTGCTTCAACGGTTACAAACCGCACAGTGTGGATAGAAGTGTCGATCCCATTTTGCGCGTGCAAGATGCCAGCGGACAGAGTGGTAAGGGCGATTAGCCACAGCATCCAATTCTTCATTCTCTATCTCCTGAAACTGGCTCCATTAAGCGGTTTGAGAGACGTCGGCACTTACAGCGGGATATTGCCATGCTTGCGCGGCGGGTTCTTTTCGCGCTTGGTGCTGAGCATGTCGAGTGCGGTGTTCAGGTGGCGGCGCGTCTCGCTTGGTCGAATCACCGCGTCGATGTAGCCGCGTTCGGCGGCGACATAGGGGTTGGCGAAACGCTCGCGGAACTCCTCTACTTTTTCCTTACGTGCCTCGGCAAGCACTTCGAGCTTCTGCTCCTCGGTCAATGAGACGCCCTGAGGCATGACGGCCTGCGCGCGCCGCAGCACCGCATCCAGCTCGCGCTTGTAGACGATGTTCACCGCGCCCTCCGGCCCCATGACGGCGATCTCCGCTGTGGGCCAGGCGATGTTCCAGTCGGTGCGCAGGTGTTTGGAACTCATGACGCAGTAGGCTCCGCCGTAGGCCTTGCGCGTGATGACAGTGAGCTTGGGAACGGTGGCCTCGGCGAAGGCGTAGAGCAGCTTCGCACCATGACGGATGATGCCGCCGTGCTCCTGCTGGATGCCGGGCATGAAGCCGGGCACGTCTTCAAACGTGATCAGCGGGATATTGAAGGCGTCGCAGAAACGCACGAAGCGCGCGCCCTTGACGCTGGCGTTGATGTCGAGCACGCCTGCCAGCACCGCCGGTTGATTGGCCACGATGCCGACCGGGCGGCCCGCCATGCGCGCGAAGCCGACGACGATGTTGCGCGCGTAGTGTTCGTGCACTTGAAAGAGATAGCCTTCGTCCACGACGTGGCGGATGACCTCCACCATGTCATACGGTTGATTGCTCTCCTCCGGGATGACGGTGTCGAGCACGGCGTCGGCGCGCGCGGGATCGTCTGTCGTGGCGCGGCGCGGCGGGTCGTCGAGGTTGTTCGAGGGAATGAAGCTGATGAGTTCGCGGATGGTGGCGAGGCACTCCTGATCGTCGTGCGCCATGAAGTGCGCGACGCCGGAGATCTCGTTGTGCGTCACGGCGCCGCCCAGCTCGGCCTTGGTCACGTCCTCGTGCGTGACGGTCTTG
>Ga0070659_100003228_pt1 | contig 11610 bp, 9 predicted proteins | sample KBSC23metaG_FD_64666 | JGI IMG/M metagenome (GOLD analysis project Ga0070659, IMG submission 64666) | Corn rhizosphere microbial communities from Kellogg Biological Station, Michigan, USA - KBS C2-3 metaG | ecosystem: Host-associated > Plants > Roots > Rhizosphere > Soil ...
TCATCCTGAACAAACAAAGCATAGTCTGGTGTGTTTAAGGTATACGCAGCCAAACCGAAACCCTGCTGATAGCTGTTCCATCGTCTCTGGGACGGAAATACTAGATCCGTTATTAAGTCCTGAACATTGTTATACGAATAACCACCACCACCTGCTCTCAGGTTATCGACTTTGTCGCGCGTGAACTTAATATCGGTTCCAAACTTAAAGCTATGATTTCCCCACAAAGTAGTAAGGCTATCAGTAAACTGGATCGTGCGCTCATTAGGAAATGCGTTGCGCTGAAAATTGATACTGGTTCCAAACTGGAACGTGTTTGGACTTGAAAGGCTTATCTGCGGCAAAAGGCCGTTGAACAGAGTTGATGCCTTCTGGGCCAAAGCCTGTTCACCCGAGGTTAAGGTGCCAATTAGAGATCTTGCGAACTCACGCCCGAATTGGAAGCGAAACTCATTTACCATAGTAGGAGTAATCGTAGTTGTAAGGCGAGTATTAAAAGTATCAACGTCAACGAAGTCATCACCGAAACCGCCAATACCAACATTAACTACAGATGGTGTTTGGAACCCATTCGGCGCCTTGGTACGCAAGTAATTATATGAAGCGGAAACCGTATTCCTTGAGTTTACGATCCAGTCGATTTTCGGAAAGAGAATACGCTGATTCTGTTGGCGAGGTGTCGTACCTGTCAGGCTTCTCAGGAAAGCTAATTGATCATTTACTTGTTGTTGACTCAGGCCACGACAGGAGAGTTGTTGACCGGGCGTCAAACCGGTGGTGCCATTAGCGGGACATGTCCCAGAGGGAGCCACAACGGTGATATCGTTAAATGCATTCGCATTCGCCGGAGTTCCTACGCCGGGAAAATCCCTTTTCTGCTGATCGTATGTGAAGAAGAAGAAAAGTCTGTCTTTAATGATCGGACCGCCAATTGCACCGCCAAATTGCTGGCGCACATCTTTTGGTTTAATTGATACCAAACCGGTCGGGGTTGGCAAAAGAGCGGAAGGATTACGGGCGCCCCATTTGTTATTTCGGTTGAAATAGAAAAGCTCTCCGTGGAAATTGTTGGTACCGCTCTTGGTAACAGTATTGATCACGCCGCCAGCGGCACGTCCGTATTCTGCCGAGTAGTTAGTGTTGTTAACCTGAAACTCACGAACTGCTGCTTGACTCACCGAATATTGAATACGTGTGCGGCCACGTTCCTCGGAAAAGAAAGTGTTGTTATTATCAGTTCCATCTAGCGTGCTGTTATTCAGCAAACCCGAAAGGCCGCGAAAACTGTTTAACCCGAAATCGCCATCGGGATTAACGCCAGGTGTCAGACGCGCAAAATCAGACGCGCGGCGTCCATTTATTGGGAGTTCGCTAATTGAGGTCTGGTTGATGTTCGTAGCGTTCGCGTTATCGTTTGTATTGATAACAGGAGCATCCGCCGTCACCTCAACATTAGCCTCAGCCGTGCCGAGTGTCAGTGGAATATCAACAGTAGTCGTCTGTCCAACCTCAACGATAACGTTCTCGGCTTTTGCCGGAGCAAAACCGGAAACGCTGGTGCTAATTGTATATTTCCCGGGATCAAGGTTTGTTACCTTATAGGTTCCGTCACTGGTTGCGTTTACGGTTGTCGAATTATTTGTGCCGGTATTTGTTACCGTCAAGGATGCATTTGGCACCACCGCTCCCTGCGGATCAGTTACCTTGCCGCTAATAGCGCCGGTAACGGCTGACTGTGCGAATGCCTGGCCGATGCCGATAAAAATGGCGATGGCGACAACCGCAATGAACTTGATTGAAAAATGTTTAGTCATTTGTTTTTTTGACCTCTATAATCTCGAAATCTAAGAGCAAAATTGCTTTTGTATAAACTGATCGGAAAACGAATATCTCAAATTTTGGATATTTATTTTGCTTTTTGGATTTTTTGCCGGTCCGGCGGCATAACCGAATGCCGAACAAGCAAACACCGCACATCGTTTGCAAATATTAAGTGCTTGATTTGCAAAACCTTACCGAACTCGCGTAGGGACCACGACACATTCGCTAAAATTTTCCACATAGGGGGCGCAAATAGGCGTATAATCTGATGCAATTTCAGTTCCCTGTTTGAGACGGTTTCGGGCCATAGTCCAAAACTGAAAATTTTACCGCGTGGCTGTTAATTTCGGGTTAAATAAATGGCGAAATTTGTCGCAAAACGTGAGATATTTGTAGGAAAAATGGTTACAAATGTAAAGTTTTGCAAACTAATTGAAAAATAATCGTTTGCGGCGTTTTTGAAACTTGACTTTTTTGTAAAATACATTTAAATTGTTCGGGCATAAACTTAAGTGACGCAATTTGTCACTTGATTTTGCAGAAAAACGATGTTGGAAAAAGGGGGAAATATGGCGCACGTAGATTATTCTACCGATTCATACAAAACACCTGTGCATCATCGCATTCTTGCAAATATGCCGGTCAGAGCGAGTTGGGTTGATAAGGAAAGCGGCGAAACCGTTCATGTCGAAGGTTTGACGGAAAACGTCGGCGAAACCAGCACTTTGGTTAATCTCGAAGTACTGCCGCCGGTCGGAAGCCAGGTCAAACTGAAGATCCTGGACGAGGAAAAGACGATCATTGAAGTTTCAACTCAGGTAATAAGGGTCGAGCGGGATCCCAGCAAGCCCCTTGCCGCGCTGTCCATTCTTGAAAATATCAAGAAATGGAAGCAAACCGCGATGTCGGCTGCGCAAAAATGGGTAACGAGGCACTGGCAGCTTAACTACGAAGAAGAATGGGTTAATTAATAAAGTCTTCATTCGTTATAATAAAGGAGCGGAGAGGTTTCTCCGCTTTTTTTATTGTCAGAGCCATCCGCTGGGTAAAACGGTTCTTATGGTTAAAGAGCCAACGATTTTTATTGTCGACGCATCACTTAAACGAATGAAATACGCGGTTTTATTTGTCCTATTATTATCCTTAACATTTATCGCTCAGGCACAGCAAAAGCCGCTGACGCAGCCTGAGTACGTCAAAATGCTCTACGGCCTGCAGGCCAATCCATCCGAAAAGACGGATATCGTCGATGCGTTGCGAAAACGCGGGATCGGCTTTGCCTTAACGGACGGTCTCCGAGGGTTGACGCGTTCGAAAAGCGGAAACGATGAGGAGCTCCGCCAGGCGCTTGAGGAGGCCGAAAGGCGTCGTCAGAACCCAGCGGGTTCCGTCCTGCCTTCGGCTAATGAGATCGAACATATTTTGGACGAATCGCGCAAGGCGACTCTTGCTGCGGTTGACGAGATGCCCGATTTCGTCGTCAAACAGCAGATACAACGGTCGGCTGCTTATGCGGGAACAGGCAATTTTCGCGGCCTCGACCGCCTGATAGTTGCCGTCAGCTATCGCTCGACCGGCCAGGAAGATTACAAGGTACTGTCTGTAAACGGCGTTTTGCAAAACGACCCAAAACCTAAAGGCTCTTACGAAGAAGTCGGCGGAACAAGCTCGACAGGCGAATTTGTGACGATGCTCGCAACGATCTTTAAACCGGAAAGCGAGGCGAAATTCGAAGCGGTCGATACCGACCTTTTGCGCGGGCGAAAAGCGATAATTTTCGATTTTTCGGTTGATAAGGATAAGGCGAAACAGACGATCGCGACGTCCGGCGACATCAGTGATTCGACCATTTCCGGCATCAAAGGCAGAATGTGGATCGACCGTGAAAATTTTCGCGTGCTGCGCGTTGAAAGTCAGGCGACCGAGATCCCCGACACATTTCCGATCCGGACCGCAAGGCGAAATATCGATTATGACTGGGTGACGATCGACAATGCAAAATATTTGCTGCCGAGTCTTTCAGATGTGCGGCTGACCTTTCGCGAAAAGAGCAAGGTGTTTGAAACGCGAAACCTGATCAGGTTCAAGGATTATCAAAAATACGGAACGGACGTTAAGATCGTGGACGACGATAACGAGCCTATTCCGGAAGAAAAGCCGAACCAGTAGGCAGCCAAGAAGCGCCGGCGGAATTCACGACACATTCGAAAAGATTTCAGGTTTTTCGAGGGTAATTATTTCTTTCCTGAACTAGTAAAGTGAGAAGTAAGCAACAACGGCGGGGACGATAAGCCACAGCAGTCCTTTGATGAGAAAGAAAAAGAAGGCAGCGATGCCGAAACGCTTGGTCCAATTCAGGGCCGGGCGTTTCTCTTTTTGCGGTTCTTCGTACACATTATTAAAATAACCTGTTCGGATATTATTATTCAAGATCTCAGTACGATCGCCGGAGCAGCACGATGAGAAAATATTTTCCGCGATTTACCGTTCCTGTTTTATTCGCTATTCTTTTTTCTTCGGCAATGGCTCAGTCCGGACCGCCGAAGGAAGCAAACAAACGCGAGGCCGACTTGGTAGAACTCACAAAGCTCGATAAAACCATAAAACTCGATATCAGGTACGCAACGACAAACAATTTTGTCGGCAAAGCGGTTTACACCGAAGCACGCGCGTTCCTGCAGCGGCCCGCCGCCGAAGCTCTTTTGCGAGTTCAGAAAAAACTGAAAAAGCAGGGTTTAGGACTCGTTATCTTTGACGGTTACCGACCGTGGGCTGTTACAAAGTTGTTTTGGGAAGTAACGCCGGAAGACAAGCGGATGTTCGTCGCCGATCCTGCAAAAGGATCGAAACACAATCGCGGCTGCGCTGTCGATCTGAGCATTTACGATCTTAAAACCGGCCAAAATCTCGACATGCCGTCAGGCTTTGACGAATTTACGGAACGTGCTTCGCCGAACTACGCCGGCGGTACAGAAAAAGAGCGTGCCAACCGCGATCTGCTGAGAAAATTAATGGAAGCCGAAGGCTTTACCGTAAACGCGAACGAATGGTGGCATTTCGATTATAAGGATTGGGAGAAATATGCGATATACGACATCGCGTTCTCCGAAATTGGGACGAAAAAATAATATGCACAGACCCGAAAAATCAGAGTACGACCCTTACTACGAAAAATACATTTCTCTCGTAATCGACAATGAAGTTGTCCCCGTTCTCGCGAGCCAGATGACGGAGCTTCAGGATATATTCGCCACTGTTCCCGAGGAGAAAGGTACCTATGCGTATGCGGACGGCAAATGGACGATCAAGGAAGTTCTCAGCCATCTGATCGATGCCGAAAGGATATTTGCGTACCGCGTTTTTCGTATCGCACGCGGTGATAAAACCCCGATCGAAGGATTCGAGCAGGACGGTTATATCGAAAATTCGCACGCGAACCAACGGACGTTCAGCGAACTGCTTGATGAAATGAATTTGCTGCGACGGGCAAATGTGCTTTTCTTTAAAAATCTAGGCGATGAGGACTGGATAAGGACCGGAATCGCAAACAACGCGGAGATATCGGTCCGCGCATTGGCTTTCATTATGGCGGGCCATATTCGCCATCACGTAACCATCCTGCGCTCGCGGTATCTGTCCTAAATGCGTTACGACGTGATCATCATCGGCGGCGGCGCGGCCGGGCTGTTTTGTGCTATTGAGGCTGGCAAGCATGGACGCAAAACGCTGGTGATCGAACACAACGCTGAGGTCGGACGGAAAATATTGATCTCGGGCGGCGGCAGGTGTAACTTCACAAACATAAACACGCGGCCCGAAAATTTCATCTCTGAAAATCCGCATTTCTGCAAATCCGCTCTGGCTCGCTACACTCCGCAGGACTTCATCGATCTTGTCAGAAAGCACCGCATCGAAATTTACGAGAAAAAGCTCGGTCAGCTTTTCTGCCGCGAAAGCTCGCGAAAAATTGTCGAGATGCTGCTGCGGGAGTGCGAGAAAGCAAAGGTAACTGTGCAGACTGGTTGTTCGGTTAAAAATGTCATCGAAAACACCGGCTTTGAAGTCGAAACAAATCGCGGCAGATTTACTTGTGAAAGCCTTGTTGTAGCTTCGGGCGGTTTATCGTTTCCGAAGATCGGCGCAAGCAATTTTGGTTATTCAATTGCTAAACAATTTGGACTTAAGATCGTCGAAACGAGGCCGTCCCTGGTTGCAATGGTAATGAGTAACGGCGCCAGCATGAGCAAACTCGCGGGTGTTTCGACCGATGCATTTGTCTCAACCGGTAAGCACGCTTTCCGTGAAAACATTCTGTTCACGCATAGCGGACTGTCCGGTCCGGCAATTCTTCAGATCTCTAATTACTGGCACAGAGATCGCGATGTTGTGATCGACCTTTTGCCCACCACCAACGCCGAACAGCTGTTGGACGAAAACGCCTCGAGCCGTCAGCGACTTGATAATTTTCTCGCAAACTATTTGCCGGAGCGATTTGCCGATAGATTTACCACGCAGAATTTCGAAGTAAAACCGCTGAATCAGTACAGCAAAAAAGAATTGACAAGAATTGCCGAAATGCTGAACGGATGGAAGGTCCGATTTTCCGAAACCGAAGGCTACGGCCGCGCCGAGGTAACACTTGGAGGCGTCTCGACGGACGAACTGTCGTCACAGACAATGGAATCAAAAAAAATTCCGGGACTTTATTTTATCGGCGAGGTCGTCGATGTAACAGGCTGGCTTGGCGGTTACAATTTTCAGTGGGCGTGGGCGTCGGGTTTTGCCGCCGGCGCAGTTGTTTAAAATGTGAAAGGGAGACGTCTCCCACACCGTCTCCCTCTTTTTTCGCGCCAACTACGTGGAGCAGCCGGCCACGAAACTTAAAAATCAAATTTCAAATACAAATCTAACCCGAAAAACCAAAGAACCTAGTCTAAATGATCCGCCCGGGTTTCGAAAAGATGTTCTTAAATCAACGTATGCGTAGAAATTGACACAGAAACCAGGTCTTGTCAAGAAAAATTTTTCAGCAATATAAATTTTTTTTTTAGCAGTATTAGCTATGCAATTTTCGGGTGATTTTGAAGAGATAAAAATTTACGTCCGGTGGCCGTAAACATCAGCGAAAAGCGGAGATATCAAGTCCTCTTACATCTATGTCGGATGTTTCCGACAGGTTTGCCTGACGAAGATTACTTAGCCGTCGCTCGGCTTTCTTGATCTGGGTTTTGGTGCGTTCGGCCATCTGCTTTAGCAGGTTGCGCCCTTCGAGCATTTCCGCGTGGACCTTTTCACTTAAAATAAAAAGTTCTGATAATTCGAGTGTCAGTTTTTCTTCGCGCAGATCTTTCAAACGCGCCTTTAACTGAGCTATTTGGCGAATGGCACGCACGAGTTCATCGCCGATCGTGTCGCCTTTCACCAGATCAGGGCTGTCGCGATATTCCTCTACCAGCTTGTTAAGCAAATTTTGATCACCTGCCGAGTACGCATCGTTAAGCTTTGCCATCAGATCGTGCCGTCGCTCGCGTTCTTCGGCATCGAGCGCAAGATCGGGGTGGATCATTCGCGCGAGTTTATGATAAGCCTTTTTTGCTTCGGCCGTCGGCTGCCATTTGAAGGTACAAGCCTGCCAGTTTTCTTCGTCGGCCTGTGCTGCCGACTCTTCGGCGCGCCTTCGGGCTTCTTCGGCCTTGCGTTTTATCTCTTCATCCTCAGGATTCAACTTCACTTCCTCTTCGGCAATTTCGGCGTCGATCTCGTCAAGATCGGCGTAAAACCGTCCGACCTCCATCGTATATTTCGCCTCAAACTGCTCAAGCTCCGCGCGCAGATCGGCCATTTCCTCTTCGCGGTCGGCGAGACGATCTTTCAGGCGTTCTAAAAGTGAACGTTTTCTGTTTAATTCGATTTCCTCGGGCGCAAGCGAGATCATACGTCGATAATTTTAGCAGAAAAGTTTGAACTGTATCCGTGCGATCCGCTCATCCGCTTTCAATTATGAATAGAGGTTCATCGGCATCGTCAGCAGTTTTATCGGGTCCTCGACGTTCAGAGCTTCCCTTACAAAAAACGGTTCGCCCGCCGCGACGCCTATCATCGAGCCAAAGTACCGCGACCGGCTTTCAAGGTCGGTCAAAAACTCCTTCGTCGTCAAGCGGGTTTCCGGTTCGGTCGATTCTGGATCGTAAAATTGCGATCTATGAGCACGTATCGCAGCCATTTTTTCGTCCAGGAATTCCGATATATCCACGATGAACGACGGCTGCACGCGCCGCGAAAAAACATTGTGAGCAACGATCGGCACCTTTATCTTTTCGTCGCCCGTTTCCTCGTCATATTTTAGCATGCTCGCCAGCCGGGCGGATTCCCGCACAAGCTGGACGATATGGTTGTGATCAGGATGCGGGTCGCCGTCCTGATGCGTCACTATCACCTTCGGCTTTATCCGGCGCAGCACGCGAACAAGCTTTTTCCGCGATTCATCATCTGCAAAAACGTGCCCGTCCGCGAGCCCGAGATTTTCGCGCACATCAAGCTTTAATATCTTCGCCGCCTCGGCCGCTTCTTCGGCGCGGCCCTCGACGGTTCCGCGCGTTCCCATTTCGCCTTGGGTCACATCCAAGGCGCCGGTCCGGTAACCGAGGCTTTTCATTTTAAGCAGTGTTCCGCCGACAGCAAGCTCAACGTCGTCCGGGTGTGCAAAGATCGCAAGAATGTCCATTTCCATCATCTGGATCAACCTGGAATATCAGTCGTTACGATGTCTGAAGAAAAACCGATTTGTTTATCGCAGCCGGGTTGCCGACGACGACGAACCGGATATTTTTCATATATTTGTTCGCAACGGTCTGAATATCTTCGGGTTTTACGCTGCGAATGCGGTTCAGGAACTCAAAGCTGTTTCGCCAGCCGCCGCCGATCAACTCGTAACGTGCGAGTTCGCCGGCCTGGGCCGCGTTCGTTTCCTGCCGCAGATAATAATTTGTCAAAAACTGGCCTGCCATTCCTGCGATCTTTTCGTCGGTGACAGTCTTGGTTTTTAGCAGATCTATCTGGTTCAACATCACGCTCACGGCCTGATTCGCATCGACGGCGGTCACGTAAATGTTCGCCGTGTTTGCGGCGTCGTTATTGAGTTCGGCATTTGGCGCGTACGAAAGCTGGCGTTTGATGCGGACCTCGTTATAGACGAGCTCCTGAAGCAGCGTCATCGCAACGCGCATCGCATAGTAGTCAGGCGAACTGATCGACGGCGCGCTAAAAACGCCTTCGACATAGTTGGTCGGCAGGTTTCGCGTCGCGATATCGACCGAACCCTTTGAAAAATCAAGCGGCGGAAACGGCTCTTCTTTATACTCGCCTCGCGGCAGTTTGCCGAAGCTCGATTCGACGCGGGCTTTTAGCGCGGCTGCATCCACATCGCCGACAACCACGAGAAGCAATTTCGACGTTTGCATCGCGTTCTGGTGATAAGCCTTGAGCTGTTCGGGCGTGAACGAGCTAACGGTCGCGATAGTACCCGAAGCGTCGTTGGCGTACGGGTGTCCGGCAAAAATGACGCGATCCTGCAACGCATCGAGCGCGTTGTCAGGGCTTGTTTCCTGTTCGCGCAGGCCCGTGATCACCTGCTGTTTGATGCGCTGAACATCGTCGGCTGCGAATGCCGGATTGAGCATCACGTCCGTAAAAATGTCCCACACCTTGTCAAAATTTTGACGTGTCGAAACCAACGATACCGCGCTGTAATCCTGACCGGATGATGAGGCGACCGTTCCGCCCACGCGAGCCAACTCGCGGCGAACAGCCTGACGACTGTATTTTTTCCCGGCTTCGGTCGCGACGTTGAGCATTACGTTTTCGATCCCGGCGGTTTCGGGTGTAAGGTTTCGCGCTCCGCCGCGAAGAAAGAGGCCTGCTGCAACTGTGGGGGACAGCGCCCGCCGTTTCAGAATGACCTTTAGACCGTTAACGTCAAATTCGGTAACCGACGACGCTTGCTCGGCGATGTTGTCGATCTTGCCTGTTTGGGCGAAGGCAGACGTCAGAAACAAAAGCAGGAATAAGTTAAAAATTATGAATTTTCGTATGATTAGATTCATGTTTGTTGAGTATGAGCGGTAGCTGCCGCCCCACCGCTGAAGCGGCTCCCCTCCTGATCAGGGAGGGATCTTTCACTACTGTCCTATCAGATCCGTATCTGTCAGATTGGCCTGTTTCTTGGCGTCTGGCGAAAGAATCGCAATACCGACGTGCGGTTTGCCGGTGATGTATTTATTCACATAGGCATCGATGTCGGCACGCGATGTCGCATTCAGATTTTTCTGATAACCGCGAAAATAATCGATACCCGTCGATGACCACCAGAAGCTCAAAGTATGAGCATATTCGCTTGGTTTTTCGCGGTCATAAAGGTCATTTGCCTCGAGCGTCGTCTTCGAGCTTTCAAGTTCTTCGTTCGTAAAATAATTTGGCGAACCGAACTGTCCGATCTCTTCGTACAAGGCTTTCAAAGCTGCCTTTGCCTTGTCCGGCGTCGTGATCAAAAAAATAGTTATCGGCCCAACGTTTCGCTGGGTGTAATAGCCGATGCTTACCGCCGAGGCAAGGCCGGAATCGACGAGCTTTCGCTGAAAACGCGAGTCAGGCTGTGTAAGAATGTACGAAAAAACGTCCGCCGCGTATGTTGATTTGTCGTCCTTACCTATTGACGGCCCTTGCCAGCCGATCTGAATAAATACGTTTTGATCGCTGCTTTGCTGGTCTTCACCGGTGTTCTTTTCGATAACAACCGCACTGCTTTTTGGCAGAGGCGGATGCTCGACAAGCGGAAATTCCTTGAACGGATCCTCAGGACGGCGCTCCCAGTTTCCCATTATCTCTTCGGCCTTTTGAAAAACCTCTTCCGGTTTAACATCTCCGGCAACGACGAGCGCCGAGTTGTTCGGAACGTAATAGCGCGACTCGATCATTCGCATTTTATCGGTCGTGGCCGTTTCGACGGATTCGCGGGTGCCGAGCGGATTTTTCCGGGTCGGATATTTATAAAACAGCTTGTCCATCATCTCACGGTTGAGATAAAAATACGGGTTCGATTCGTTGCGGTCGATCTCGCCTATGACGACCTTTTTTTCCTGTTCGAACTCGGTTTCGTCAAACAGCGGATAACGGACCGAGTCGTTAATAACACGCATTGCCGTAGATAGATACGGACTCGTTGTTGTGAAGTAATAATCGACGACCTCTTCTCTGGTCGTGCCGTTGAACGTTATACCGAGGCTGTCGATATTATTAAGATATTTTACGTCGCCGATCTTGGGTTTTAGCCGCAATGCGTCGCCGCAAACAGGATTTGAGCCGCCGCTGCTTGCAAGATATTCGCATTGGAGCAGACGTACCGCCTGGTTCGTCTTAAAGAACATGTGCTCGTAAAGGTGCGAGAGGCCGTTGAGCTCGGGCGGTTCGGTGAACGAACCGTTTCGAACGGCGAGCTCGACCGTTACGAGCGGCACACCCGAATCGGGATAAACAATAACCTCAAGCCCGTTCGACAGTGTCTTGTTATAAAACGGAACTGGCGCCGCCTGTTTCGGCGCAACAGCCGCAGCTTTAGGTGCGTTTTTAGGCGCGGCTTGCTTTGACCTTGCGGCCTGTGCAAAATTTAAATTGAAAAGCGATAAGAGCAGTAGTGAGCTTAGAAAGAATTTTTTCACGCGAGAAACTCCGAAAATATTGTGTTTACGCCGCTTATTGCACGCATATTGCTATTCTTTAATCTACCATACGGAG
>Ga0070659_100003233_pt1 | contig 11597 bp, 8 predicted proteins | sample KBSC23metaG_FD_64666 | JGI IMG/M metagenome (GOLD analysis project Ga0070659, IMG submission 64666) | Corn rhizosphere microbial communities from Kellogg Biological Station, Michigan, USA - KBS C2-3 metaG | ecosystem: Host-associated > Plants > Roots > Rhizosphere > Soil ...
GCTCGCACTGACCATCGCTCCGACGACCGCGCCGAGAATCAGCGCCGTCACGCTTCGCACATTCTCCAGCAACGCGGCTGGCCGACTGAACCGCGAAACTATAAATGCGCAGACCAGAGCTTCCGCGGTGTTTCCGACGGCGATCCCCAGCGCAACGGGCACGGACGCGCCGCCCAGGAGGTTCGCGATCGATGCGCCAATGAAGACGCCGGGCCACACACGAACGCCGAAGAGCAGGAGGGCGGCGATCGAGATTCCGGTCGGCGGCCAAACCAGGGTCGCGAACCCCGCGACCGCGCCAAGCGACAGTCCGAGACGCGCGAAGATGACGTAGAAGGACGCCAATCCAAGAATGCGCCCGACGCCGCTTATACGCGCGTTCATAAGAACAAACGTTAGCCCGCACTCGTGAGGCCGCTATGCGACTATGGGCTCAGGTCGAGGCGTGACCCGCCGTTTGACATTGTACTAGTTAACTAGTACAATAGAATCATGGCGACGCTGACGATCGACACGAGTCTCCCGCGCGCGTGGCCGCTGCTCTTCCCCGCCACGTTTCTCGCGCACATCACCGAGGAGTACGTCGGCGGATTCCCTGCGTGGTCGGCACGCTGGCTCGGCTTCACGTTCGGACCAGCCGGCTTCCTCGAGCTCAACACGATCGCCTTGATCATCATGTTCGTCGTTTCGATCGTGGCGACGCTCGGCAACGCATGGTTCGTCGTGCCCTTTGCGGCCGCCACGTTCGTCAACGGCTGCCTACACCTGGTGTTGACGATCGTGACGCGCAGTTACTCGCCCGGCGTAATCACCGGCACCTTGTTCTGGATTCCGCTCGGCGCGTACACGTTGCGACGAATGCACGCCGAACTGTCGCGCGCGGCGTTCTGGAGCGCCGTGTTTCTCGGGCTGGCGCTCCATGCAGTGGTCGGTTTTTACGCGCGCTTCGGTTAGCCTCGTTTTCGCCGAGTCACCGAGTCGCGCCCGAGCTTCATGACCACTTCAAGCTGGCGTCGGCGATGGGCAACGTGCGAACTCGCTTGCCGGTGGCCGCGAAGATCGCGTTGCAAAGCGCCGGCGCCGCCGCGGGCAAACCTGGCTCTCCCAAACCCGTCGGCGGCGCGACGGACTTGATGAACTCGACGTCGACGACGCGCGGCGAATGATTCATTCGCAGCATCGCGTACTCGTGGAAGTTCGTCTGCGCGGCCGCGCCGTGTTCGATGGTGATCTTCTGGAACCACGCCGCGCTGATGCCGTCGAGCATCGCGCCCTGCACCTGACTCTCCGCCGCACTGAGGTTGATGATCGTGCCGGCGTCGACGACAGCGGTCAGCTTGTTGATCGTGAGCTCGCCCTCTCGACTCACGGAGACATCGGCGACGATCGCGACGTACGCGTTGTTCGTGTGCGTGATCGCCAAGCCTTGTCCTTCGCCGCGCGGACGCGACTTTCCCCACCCCGCCTTTTGAGTCGCGCGCTCGAGCACGGTCTTCATCTTCGCGGGGTCGAACCGGCCACCGGCGGGAACCGACGCGAGCAAGTCGAGTGTGAAGGCAAGCGGATCGCGGCCAGCAGCGTGAGCCAACTCGTCGACGAAGCACTGCGTCGCCCAGATGTTCCCGTTGTCGCCCGGCGCGCGCCAATACCCCGTCGGAATGCCCGCGGGAAGCTTGCTCGACTTCACCTGTGAGCCGGGGATCGCGATGAACGGGAATCCACCGGCGCTCATGTCGCCGGGACCACCCTGCATCTTCACGAACGCGTCGTGCAGCGCCACCACCTTGCCGCCGCCATCGAGACCCGCGGTGAAGTAGTGCCAACCGTTCGAACGGTAGTTGTCGTGCCCGAAATCGTCTTCGCGTTTCCACATCAGCTTCACCGGCGTCCCTTCGAGCTTCTTGGCGATGACGGCTGCTTCGATGGAAAACTCGTTGCTGCCGCGCCGGCCGAAGCCGCCGCCGAGCCGCGTGATGTGCACGATGACGTTTTTTGGTTCGAGACCGAGACCGCGGGTAACGAGGCCTTGCCCGCTCGACGGAATCTGTGTCGGCGTCCACATCTCCATCACGCCGTTCTTGAACAGCGCGGTGCAGTTTTGCGGCTCGAGCGTGGCGTGGGCGAGGAAGGGATAGTGATAGGCCGCCTCGATGACCTTCGCCTCTTGAGGGAGCGGCGCCGGAGGCGTCGAGCTCGCCAGCTGGTGGGCCTGCGTCGCCATCTCCGCGCTGCTCTGGGTCGCTACCGGACCGGCGTCCCACTGGACCTTGAGCGCGTCCGCCGCGCTGAACGCGTTCCACGTCGAGTCGGCGACGATGGCAACACCCGGCGTCAAGCCTTCGATGCCGTCGAGCAGGAAGGCATCACGCACACCGGGGCGCTTCTTCACTTCATCGAGGTTGGCGCTCACGACTTTGCCGCCGAACGTGGGGCATTTCGTGTAGGTCGCGTACAACATCCCCGGCAGCTTTACGTCGATGCCGAAGAGCGCCGTGCCGGTCACGATCTTCTTGTTGTCTACGCCGGGCACGCGCGTGCCGATCAGCTTGAAGTCTTTCGGGTCTTTCAGCGGCGCATCGGCCGGCGGCGTGAGCGTCGCGGCTTTCGTTGCGAGCTCGCCGTACGTCGCTCGACGCTTCGATTTCGCGTGAACGACCGCACCCTTTTCAGTCGTACACTCGGTCTCGGGCACACCCCAGGTCTGCGCGGCCGCCGCGACGAGCATCGCGCGTGCAGTCGCGCCGGCGCGGCGCATCGGCGCGTAGTTCGTGGGCGTGGACTGACTGCCGACCGACATCTGGCGGCCATACGCGGGATTCAAATCACCCTGCACGATCGTCACCTGCTCCCACGCGACGTCGAGCTCCTCGGCGACGATCATCGGCAGCGACGTCTTGATGCCCTGCCCCATCTCGGAATTCGGCGCGATGATCGAGATTGCGCCAGCGGGCGTGATGCTGATGAACGCATTCGGCGCGAAGTTGTCGGCCGTCGCGGGGAGACTCTCCGCTAGTGCGGTCGCGGGTCCAAAGCGCAGATACGTGCCGACCAACAGACCGCCGCCGGCGAGCGCGCTGACCTTGATGAATGCGCGGCGATCCACGGCCGGCTGGGATGACTCGAGTAAGCGTTTCATGACCGGCCTCCCTCGGCGCGCGTGCCGCCGCCGGTGAGCTCTGCGGCTCGCTTGATGCCGGCGCGGATGCGCACGTACGAGTTACAGCGACACAGGTTGCCGGCCATCATCTTGTCGATGTCGGCGTCGCTCGGACGCGGAGTGCGCTTGAGCAACGCCGCCGCCGTCATGATTTGCCCGGCCTGACAGTACCCGCACTGCGGCACGTCGAGCTCGAGCCACGCCTGCTGCAGCGGATGCTTACCCGCTGCGTCGAGGCCCTCGATCGTCGTGACCTCGGCGCGTCCCACCTCCGCGACCGGCGTCTGACAGGCACGCGTGGCCTTGCCGTCGAGATGAACCGTGCAGGCACCGCACTCGCCGACGCCGCAGCCGTATTTGGTGCCGACGAGGCCCAGAGAATCGCGAAGGACCCAGAGCAGCGGCGTGTCCGGCGTCACGTCCACCGAGCGAGACTGGCCGTTCACGCGGAGAGTGTACTTGCTCATAAGCGCGTAGGAATGAGGGGGGGTGACATTCATAGTATATGATCGGGAGTCCAAGTCAAACAAATGGGGCGCCCGCTGAGCCTCGCGGGCACGGCCGTTGCCTCAAGCGACCGAGACAAGGGACCCATGCCCCGACGACCGACTCGATTCTCTCGCGCACTCGCGCTCATTGGCGCGTCGCTTTTCGCGGCGGCCTGCAACCCGTACCAGTGTACTTACGAGACGCGATTCGTCGGGACGGACGGAACGATGAGCGTCGCGAGCGGCACGGTGACCGTCACGTCCGTGAACTTTCGGCAGTATCACGACGATGGGCCAGTGCCGAGTGACCTGACCTGGAACATTCGCGGTGAAGGGCTCGCGTCGCCCGCGACCGGCTTGGTACTCCGGAACAGCGCCGGACAATCGGTGCTGTCGCTATCGATGTCGAGCACCTCGGCGGTTTCGATGACGGCAACGAGCGCCGCGACCATTGCCGGCGCGGATCGCGATCGAATGTTCGAGCTGCTCGCGTCCGGCGCCGGCGTCGTGGTGCTCACCCTGCAAAACGGGAGCACGATATCCGTTCCGCTGCGCGTCGCGTCGCAAGAGGACTGGCATCATCCCGAATGCGATTAGGCGCGCATCGCGCCGCACGCAGTTCTCGATAAGCAACTAGTCGAGAAGCTCGACGTACCCCTCCGTTCCGTGCACGCGGATCCGTTGCCCATCGCGGATCAACCGCGTGGCCTGTTGGACGCTGACCACGGCGGGCAGGCCGTACTCGCGCGCGATCACCGAGCCGTGGGTCATCTGGCCGCCGACCTCCGTGACCAGACCGCTGATCGCGACGAAGAGCGCTGTCCAACTGGGGTCGGTGTACGGCGTGACGACAATGTCGCCGGGTTCGAGATCGGCCGTGGCTGGGTCGAAGATCACTCGAGCCCGCCCCTCGACAGTGCCCGCGGAAACAGCCAGGCCGACGAGCGCACCCGCCGGCAAATCCGCGCGACGATAGTTGCCGGCGATCATTTCACCCTCCGACGTGAGCATGCGAGGAGGTGTGAGTCGTTGGTACGCCACGAACGCATCCTTTCGTTCGCTGATGAGGTTGTGATCCACCTCGTTCGTGCGAACGACGTCGTGCAACTCCGGAATTGTGAGGAAGAAGATGTCTTCCCTGTCGCGAAAGACGTTCGCCCGCACGAGACGATCGGCTTCTTCCAACAGCGCCAGCCTGTACGCGAAGTAGCGGTCGATCATGAAGTACTTCGGATACTCGCGGTATCCGCTGAAGGCGCGGAGCCGGTCGATCATCCGCTTGGCCTCTTTCGCTTTCTCCTCACCGTCCGGCAGCGCTCGCAGACGATTCAACACCTCGTCTTCCTTCGCGCGCGCGACCTCGAGCCCTTGCTCGAAACGGCGGTCGCCGGCGCCCGGCTCGGCGTTTCTGACGTGGCCGAGGATCAGAGGGAGGAGTGTGGTCGGCCGCTCGCTCCAACGCGGTCTCGAGATGTCGATCTCGCCAACGCAGCGCATGCCGTATTTGTCGAGCCAGGCCAGGATCGCGTCTTTCGCGTCTTGTCCGTCCTCCAATCTGGCCAGATCATTCACAAAATTATCATCATCGACCTGCTGGAGAAATGCGACGACGCCCCGATGGGGCCGGATCACGTCGGCGACATGCAGCAGGTCGAGCCCCATCTGTGATGTGACATTGTTGGGCACGGATTGCGCGAGTGCGTCGGCCGCGTTTTTCTCGCCAAGCCATCGCTCGAGGTGGTCGTTGAGCCACCACGTGGCCTCCATGCCCGCCATGATTGCCTGATGGCTTCGCGGACTGAACATGATCCGCTTGAACTCCTGGAAGTCCGTCAGAATGAAATCGACAAGGTCGGGTCCGGACTTCGTGCGTATGTCCCGTTTCAGCTGCGCATTGGATTCCTGGCCCTGCGCGATCAGCTCGCCGACGATCCTCGGGTCGGTTTCGATCGGCGATGGAGCGCTGCCCGGCAACGGCGCGGGGGGGGCCGTTGGCGCGTCCGGGTTCAACGGGATGAAATCGCGATCGATGATTGTCTGTAGTGCGTCGCCGGTCAGTCGATCGTCCTTCCCGGCAAGCGCGAGGAGCCCAGCACGGCCCGCTGATGAAGCGAGCATTTGGCTCACGTCGACAAAGAGTCTTCCTCCCGCCTCGTGGAATACCGCTCTGCCGGTCAATTGCCGCACCGAGATCGCGAGCGGTGGCGCTGCGTCGGTCATCATCTGCTGATGACCGACGGAGAGGTACACGTGGCGGGCTTGGTCGGCGGCGGCTGGGATCGGGAAGAGCGTGGTGATCGGCCGGCTCTGGACGAAGTGGAAGTCATCGTCGGTGAGGCACCATTCGACGTCTTGTGGTCGGCCGAAGTGCGCCTCGATCTGTCGTCCCAGTTGCGCGAGACGCAACACCTGGCGCTCGGTGAGCATCGGCTGTTGTCGCAGCGTCGACTCGACGATATCGCCGTCGCGCACCTTATAGACGTCCGCGTTCACTAATCCCGAAACCAACGCCTCGCCGAGTCCGAGCGTCGCTTCTACTGAAACGACTTTCCGATTGCCCGTCACGGGGTCCGCGGTGAACAAGACGCCGGCTGCTCTCGGAACGACCATTTGTTGAATGACCACCGCCATGTGCACCTTGCGGTGATCGATACCGTTGCGCACCCGGTAGGTCACGGCGCGCTCAGTGAAGAGAGACGCCCAGCAGCGGCTCACGTGTTCGAGAATGGCAGCGGGTCCGGCGACGTTCAAATAGGAGTCGTGTTGACCGGCGAAAGACGCCGTCGGTGAATCCTCGGCCGTGGCACTGGATCGTACGGCACAGGCGTTCCGTTCGCCGAGCGACGCAAGCGCGCGAGTGATTTCGGTCGCGATTTCGTCAGGGACGCCGACGGCCTCGATGCTTCGGCGGATCTCCGCACTGAGCGCTCGAATCCCTTCGTGGTCGTTGGGCGTCAGTCGGGACAGTTGATCGAGCAGATCGCCGATCGATGAGGCGTCGGACATCGCTCGTCGGAACGCCTCGGTTGTCACGCAAAAGCCTGGCGGTACGCGAATCCCCTCGATCCGCGAGAGCTCCCCGAGGCTCGCGCCCTTGCCCCCAACAATACCGATCTCCCTTCGGTCGAGCTCCCGCCAATCCAGGACGTAGCGTCCGGTCTCAGGCATGCTGCTCCTTTTGTCTCCTCCGAAATAGGGTCTGACCCTATTTCCAACTCTTGAAATGGGGTCTGACCCTATTTCGAACTCTTGAAATGGGGTCTGACCCCATTTCGCGTTATTGAAATGGGGTCTGACCCCATTTCGCGTTATTTTGGTGGGCGTTCCCAACTCGGACGGAGAATCCGACCGAGGGCAGGCACTTTAGGGCCGGCCCCCGGGGTTGCAGCAAGTCCCCGCTCGCTTATAAAATCAACGTGGGGAGTAGTGATTGCTCTCCTTCGCGTCCACTGCGCACCACGACGCCGCCCGAATCGACGATTCGAGCGGCGTTTTCTACGGTCTCGAGGTCCGGGAGCGGGTCGACCGGACTCGAGCCGATTGCACGCCGCCTGACGGACGCGGACTCGACGAAGTACGTTTTCCCCCGCCCATCCACTCCCCCAAAACAACGCAGGAGCAGCATATGGCTCGCACTCGTCTCCTCGCAGTGCCCGTCGCGCTGAGCGTCGCAGGCACGGCGGCAATGGGACAGTCGCCGGGGCGCGGCTTTTCGCCCACGGGCACGTACACCGACTACGCGTTGACCAACGTTCGGATCGTCACCGCGCCCGGGAAGGTCATCGAGCGCGGCACCGTCGTCGTGCGCGACGGACGCATCGCGGCGGTCGGCGCGAGTGTCACCGTCCCCGCCGGCGTCGTTCGCATGGACCTCGCAGGCAACAGCGTGTATCCCGGTCTGATCGATGCGGCGACGAGTGTCGGCCTGCCGAGTCCGACGCGCGAGCTCGCTGCGCAGACGGTCGCGCAGGCAGGCGCCGCCGGCGGTGGCCGCGGCGGACGCGGTGGCGGCGCTGCTCCGGGCGGTGGGCGCGGCATTCCTCTACCGAACGGTGCGGCGGCGCCTCCGGCGCCTCCCATAGTCCTTCCCGAGCTCGACGCCGACGCGGAAGCCGCCGACATGTTCGCTCCGACCGCCGATCAGTTGAGCGCATTCCGCACGGCGGGCGTGACGACGGTCGGTCTCGTCTTCAACGGCGGCATCTTTCCCGGTCGTGTCGGTGCGGCGCTCACGGGATCGCGCAATGACGGACGGCTCGGGCTTCGGTCGAGCGCGGGTCAGGAGATCGCGTTCGGCACGAAGCGTGGCGGCGCATATCCGTCCGTCGGCATCGGCTCGTATGCATTCATTCGCCAGTCGATCCTCGACGCGCAGTACGAGTCGCGGCTCGACAAGGCGTTCAAGGCCGGTACCCCCGGCGGACGCCCGGCGAACGATCCGTTCGCCCGCGCATTGATGCCGACGGCAACCGGCGAGATGCCGGCGTGGTTCGTCGCATCGAAGGAGCGGGAGCTCTCGCGAGTCGCCGAGATCACGAAGGAGATGGGACTCAAGAACGTCGTGGTGGTCGGCGCCCAGGAAGGCTGGAAGAACGTCGACGCGCTCAAGCGCGCGACGGCGGTCGCTGTGGTGAGCCTCGAGTTCCCGGCGGTCGATTCAGTGAGTGGACGCAACTTCATGCTCTACGGCGCGGGCAAGACCGGCACGGCCGACGATTCCTCGCTCGCGCGTGACGTGCGCGGCAACGCGGGGGCGCTCGCCAAGGCCGGGATCCCGATCGCGCTCGCGTCCTTTGGCGGTGCGCCGGGAACGACGTTCCGCGATCGCATTCGGATGGCGATTGCCGCCGGCCTGAGCCCGGACGACGCGCTCAAGGCGACGACGGTCACGCCGGCCCAACTGCTCGGCATCAGCGCCGCGGTCGGCACGATCGAACCGGGCAAGCTGGCCAACCTCGTCGTCGTGACCGGGAACGATCTGTTCGCGAGCGGCAACCCCATCAAACACGTTTTCGTCGAAGGACGCCTCTACTGAGGGCATGACATATGAGAATCAGAATAACAGATCAGTCCACGAGAGCCGCCCTCGCCACGGCGCTCTTCTCGTTGGCCATCGGGACGCCTCCGCTCGCGGCCCAGGACGTGGCGATCCGCAACGCGACGATCATCACGATCACCAACGGCGATATTCAGAACGGCACCATCGTCGTCCGAAACGGGAAGATCTCGGCGGTCGGGCAAAACGTCTCGATCCCGGTGGGCATTCGCGTCATTGACGGCACGGGCACGTTCGTGATGCCCGGCATCATCGACGCGCACTCCCACGCCGCGCTCGAGAACGGCATCAACGAGGGCGCGGAATCGGTCACGCCGGAAGTACAGGTCCAGCTCAAGAACGACGACCCCGTCATCTACCGCGCGCTCGCCGGCGGAGTGACGGCGGCGAATCTGTTGCACGGCAGCGCGAACACCATCGGCGGCCAGGCACGCGTCATCAAGATGCGCTGGGGAATGCCGGCGGATTCGATGTACTTCAAGGGCGCGTACCGCATTGTGAAGTTCGCGCTCGGCGAGAACGTGACGCGCGCCAGCTCGACGACGCCGGCCGACGAAAAGCGCTTCCCGGCGACGCGCATGGGCGTCGACTTCACGCTCCACTACTGGTTCGAGAAAGCGAAGGAGTACGACAAGGAGTGGCAGGACTATCGCGCCGGCGTGAAGACGAATCCGAACCTGATCATGCCGCGGCGAGATCTACGCCTCGAGGCACTCACGGAGATTCTGCACGGCGATCTCAAAGTCCACGCGCACAGCTATCGCCAGGACGAGATCCTGATGCTGATCCGCGCCGCCGACGATCTCGGATTCAAGATCAGCACCTTCCAGCATGTCTTGGAAGGATACAAAGTTGCAGATGAGATTCGGCAGCACGGCGCGTCGGCGTCGACGTTCGCCGACATGTGGGCGTACAAGGTGGAAGCGTGGGACGCCATTCCGTACAACATGGCGCTGATGACCGAGCGCGGCGTACTCGTTTCGGTGAACTCCGACTCGGACGAGCGCATCCGCCGTCTCTATCAGGAAGCGGGCGTTGGCGTGCGCTACGGCAACATGCCGGTCAACGAGGCGCTCAAGATGATTACGCTGAATCCCGCCAAGCAACTTGGGGTCGACAAGATGGTCGGCTCGTTGGAAGTGGGTAAAGACGGCGACATCGCCGTGTTCTCCGCCCATCCCTTCTCGCCGAACACGATGGTCGATTACACGATCGTCGATGGCAAGGTGCTTTTCGACCGTAGTCAGTCGACCACGTTGCGGAAGCTCGTGACGACGGCCAACCCGGGAGGTGCGCCGTGATTCGGACCGTACGCACATTGAGCGCGGCATTGCTCGTTCCGGCCGCGTTGGCCGCGCAAGCCTCGCCCGGCAAGGACACCACGTATCTCATTCGCGGCGGCACCGTCGTGACGGGAACGGGCGAGCGGCTCCCCAACACGGATATCCTCGTGCGCGCGGGGCGCATCGCCCAGGTGGGACCGAACATTTCCGCGCCGCAAGCGCGCGTCATCGACGCCAAGGGCAAGTTCATCTACCCGGGCATGATCGACGCGAACACGGGCATCGGTCTGCAGGAGATCGGCGGAGTTCAGACGATGAGCCTGCGCAGCGAGGTGGGTCAGTTCAACCCGCACATCCGCGCGCTCGTCGCGCTGAACGTCGAGAGCGAGATCCTCGGCGTCACGCGCATGAATGGCGTGACGTCAGTGGTGACGACACCGACCGGCGGTACGATCAGCGGGCAGGCCGCGTTGATCAACACGGCGGGATGGACTTGGGAAGATCTGGCCGTCGCGAGGAACGCGGGCACGGTCTTCAACCTGCCGGGCGCCGGCGGCGGCCGCGGGCGCGGTGGTGGAGGCGGTGGTCGCGGCGCCGCGCCGGCAACTGCCGCGACGATGGCGGAGCTCGAAGCATTCATGCGGGCGGCAAAGGACTACGCCACCCAGCGCGACGCGGGCTCGGCGAAGCTCGATCTCATCTACGAGTCGATGCGCCCGCTGTTCAAGAAGGATGTGCCGGCCCTCATCCCCGCGAACACCGAAGCGCAGATCCGCCAGGCGATCGACTTCGGCGAAAAATGGGGTCTTCGCACCGTTGTGATCGGCGGCCGCGAAGCGTGGAAAGTTCGGCAGGTTCTCGCGCAGAAGAACGTGCCGGTGGTTCTCGGGCCGGTTCAGGCGGCGCCGGAGGATAACCAGCCGTATGACGAGATCTACGCGCAACCGGCCATCTTGAACGAGGCCGGAGTGAAGTTCGCCTTCTCGACCGGCAACGGCGCGAACGCGCGGCACGTGCCATTCCACGCCGCGCTGGCGATCGGCTACGGGCTGCCGGAAGACGTCGCGCTCAAGGCACTCACCATCTGGCCGGCCGAGATCTTCGGCGCACAGAAGGAAATCGGCTCGATCGCGCAGGGGAAGCTCGCGAACTTCTTCATCGCGAGCGGAGACCCGTTCGATCTGCGCACGCAAATCGACGGCATCTTCATCAAGGGGCGTGACGTGCCGGACGACGACCGGCAGCATCGCTTGTGGGACAAGTACAAGAATCGGCCAAAGGCGGTGATCACGCCGTAACAAGACGCGTTTTTTCGCGATCGAGCGCCCTCTGGCCGTGACTCGGCAGAGGGCGCTCGACTTTGCGGACCAAAGCCGCATGGATCGGCCGAAGCAGAGCGTTAGCGTCCGCTCAATGTCACACGAAACCAACAAGCGGTCGCGGTTGAATCGTCGAGCGTTCCTTCGAACCGCCGCGGTCGGCGCCGCGTTTGGAGGGGGAGTGTCGCCTCTCGCCGCGAGCTGGTTCGAGCCGCGACGATCGATGACTGGTTTTCCGAATGCGCAGCCGGATGCACGGTTTCAAGAGCTGTTGGCTGGAAATCAGCGTTTCGT
>Ga0070659_100003239_pt1 | contig 11588 bp, 9 predicted proteins | sample KBSC23metaG_FD_64666 | JGI IMG/M metagenome (GOLD analysis project Ga0070659, IMG submission 64666) | Corn rhizosphere microbial communities from Kellogg Biological Station, Michigan, USA - KBS C2-3 metaG | ecosystem: Host-associated > Plants > Roots > Rhizosphere > Soil ...
TCGCTGCATCGAGCGTGAGGTGAATGTCTTTCAACATCAGGCGAAGAGGAAAATTTGCGGAGAAATCTCGTTTCATGACGAACGGCGCTTTGTAGTCGACAACTCCAGATCTCACCATTGAAGCCTGCACTAGCGGAATCAATCGATCGATGTCGACGCCTAACTTCGTCGCCAGTGTGAGGGCTTCGGCGAAACCTTCGTAGATCAGGGCGATTTGCAGATTCATCGCAAGCTTGGTCGCTTGCCCCTTGCTGGTCTCGCCCATGTGAAAGACCTGCTTGCCCATCGCCTGAAACAACGGTTGGAGTTTCGAAAGCGCCGATTCGTCCGCGCCGACCATAAAGATCAAGCTGCCACCTTCGGCTGCGATCTTTGATCCGGTGACCGGCGCGTCCACGTATTGGACGCCTCGGGTTTTTACGCGTTCTGCGAATTGCTGCGTGGCAGACGGGGAAATCGTGCTCGAGTCTACGATCACCATGCCTTCGCGCAACGATGACTCAGCGCCGTCGGGCCCGAACAAGATGGCCTCCACCGCCTTCGTGTCGGAGACGCACATCCACACTACTTCCACACCTTGCGCAGCCTCTGCCGGCGTTGCCGCTACCCGCGCCCCGTCCACCGTTTTTGGCGTGCGATTCCACACCGTCACTTCATGGCCGGCCTTGACCAGGTTTGCCGCCATCGGCCGCCCCATGATGCCTAACCCTAAAAACGCAACTCGCATTCGGTGTGTTTCCTCCAAGGCCGGATTAGAAACGACTCGGCAACTTGGGTCAAGGCAAACTCTCTCGTATTCCTCTAAAATATAAGGAGTTCAAAAAACTATACTTTCGATTCGTATAGTTTCGCAGCTTACTGCTTCAAGGCAGATTCGCGATTCCTGAATCGTGACGTCAGCAACCGCGTCTAAATTGTGGGAATTGTGTGACAGTTTTAGCTGCAAAAGTTAAGGATGTTTAAAGTTACTCTTCAAAACCCGTCGTTACGTAAACGAGCCCGCCAGTTCACCCGATTGGTCCGCCACTCCGTGATGACTCCTCGCACGGGTGAAACTCGTAAACCAAAGCTTGTAACGAACGGCGATCTGGGCCTGACATTCATCGGGCATTCGAGTTTCTTTATCCAGATGGGCAGCCAGAACGTTCTGATTGATCCAAATTTTGCTCGTTGGCTTTTCCTGTTAAAGCGATTGCGCAAGCCTGGGGTGCAGATCCGCGATCTTCCAGCCATTGATCTGGTACTGGTCACGCACGCCCATTTCGATCACCTGCATCGTCCCTCGCTCCGTGCCATCGTGCAGCACACGCTGCGCATGGGACAAAAGGCGCCGAAGCTGGTCGTGCCACATCACGTGTTCGATCTGGTCTCTGATTTGGATTTTGAGGATATTGTCGAACTCGATTGGTGGAACAGCTATCGACATAGCGGTCTTACCATCACTCATGTTCCCTCGAGGCATTGGGGCGCGCGCGTGATCAAAGACTCTCATCGTGGCTATGGTGGGTATGTGCTGCGTACGGGAAAACAATCGCTCTATCACGCCGGCGACACCGCATACTTCGATGGATTTCGCGAAATTGGCGAGCGCCTCGCGCCCGAAGTAGCGCTGCTGCCGATTGGCGCCTACCATCCGGAAAACTTCCGCAACGTTCACACCAGCCCCGGCGACGCGACCCGAGCATTCCTCGATTTGAAATCCCGCTGGATGGTTCCAATGCATTACGGAACCTTCCGCCTCAGTCACGAACCAATGGAAGAACCGCTACAGTTGTTGGAACAAGAAGCTCGTGCGGCGGGAGTGCTGGATCGGGTTGTTGTACTCGAGGAAGGTAAAACGCGGTTTTTCAAGAGTAGTCAGTAGACGCCCAACATCCCCTTACCAAGCCAGCAGAATTCTAAGGTCACGCAGGTTGTTGCCTGTTGGGCCCGTGATGATCGCATCGCCGAGAGCGTTTGTTAGCGGGTACGCGTCGAATTTCGACAAGCTGTCACCAACACTCAAGCCGCATGCAGCCGCGCGTTCAACAGTGCTGCCGTCGACAACCGCCCCTGCCGCTTCGCTGTTTCCATCGACGCCGTCTGTACCTGCGCTCAATACCGCAATTTCTTCTCCGGCAATCTTTTGGGCGCAGGCCAGCGCGAATTGCTGATTGCGACCGCCTGTTCCGCCATTTGAGACCTTCACGGTCACTTCCCCGCCGGAAATTAGGCAAACACGGGAGACACGCCTGCGCAATGCGCGCAACCGATCAAGCAAGTAGTCGGCGGCACGTTCGTAATCCCAGTCGTCGCACGAGTTGTCGATTTCGACGGCGAAGCCGTGCGACGTTGCGGCCACTCCTGCTTCATCGACCACAACCTTGTTCGATAGTACGGGCCACCAGCGCGACTGAACGAAGGCAGGGTCGTCTGACTTTGGGGTTTCGTCGATTGCGTGTCTACGAAACAGCTCGCTTACTGATGACGGAAATGCCTCGAGCAACCCGTACTTGGCGACGACGCGCTGACAATCCTCGACGGTCGTGGAGTCAGGCATGGTCGGACCCGAGGCAAGGGCATCGGGAGTCGCATCTGGCACGTCCGACACGAGGATCGAGACTTGCCGGGCGGGATAGGCCGCTTGTGCCATGCGGCCGCCCTTGATGGCAGAGAGGTGCTTGCGAACGGCGTTGATATCTGCGATGGGGGCGCCGGAGTGAACCAGCGCACGATAGGTGGCGACTAGGTCTTCGAGCGAGATCTCGTCATCAATGGGTTTTTCTGCCATCGATGAGCCGCCGCCGCTCAACAGATAGATCACCAGCGAAGATGCGTTCTGTGCAGAAAGCGACTTGAGGATCGCTTCCGCTGCGCGCACCGATTCGATATTTGGCGTGGGGTGTCCGCCGAGAAAGTAGCGAAATCCGCGTATCTGCGTTTGAGCGACGTCAGGACAAACAACGATCCCTTCGAGATGGCTGCCGGTTCGCGCTTCGAGCGCTTGAACCATGGTGTGTCCGGCTTTGCCGATCGAGACCACAAAAACGCGATGGTAGGAATGCAGATCGTACAGATCGTCGCAAATGCGCAGCACGCCATGGTCGCACTCGACGCGACGGATAAACGCTTTGGAAATGCCGGCTTCCGCGAGCGCCTTTTGAAAAATGTCGCGCGCGCCGTCACGCATGCGCTGGAATTGCGAGTCGGGGGAGGTAGGCATCAGCGAAATTATAACGACGGTCGCAGGCGGCTGGTGACTTTGATAATTAGGGAGGTGAAACAATCGTTTTTCTCAACCATTCCTCTATCGATTCGCGCAGCTCGCGAAGGCGTCCCTCGAAGAAATGGTCCGCGGAATCGATGAGGACCAGTCTCTTTGGCTCTGGAAGCGCGTCGACCATTGCCTGCAGCTTTGCTTTTGGGCCGAACTGGTCACGAGTGCCTGAGACGAATAGCTTTGGCTTTGCGCACGATTGAAGAAAAGTGAATTCGTAATTGCGATCATCAACAGGAGCGATGGGCGTGCCTAAACCGATGAGCGCCTTCACCCGGTCGTCCGGGCAAGCCACTCGCAGGCCAACGGCAGCGCCGAAGGAGAAGCCAGCGAAGATAATTGGCAGCGTATATTCTCGCTCGAGCCAGTCAAGCGCAGCGCGGACATCTTCCGCTTCCCCATTGCCATGATCGTGCAGACCCTCGCTGAGGCCCGCGCCCCGGAAATTAAACCGCAAGACCGGAAATCCAAAGCCGTTAAGCGCTTTCATTGCATGAAAGACGACCTTATTGTGAAGCGTGCCGCCAAATACCGGGTGGGGATGACAAACCAAGGCGGCATGGGTGGCTTCGGGTGTCCCGGCGTTGAGCAAAGCTTCGAGACGTCCGGCAGGGCCTTCGAGAAACAAGGATCGTATAGATGCAGTTTCGGGCGGCACGGACTTAAAGATTACACGAGAGTAGCAGCGAGTTGGTCGTCGCTCGGGAATGCGGATGTCATGCCGCGGTCGTCGTCCAACCGACCACTACTGGCGATGCGGGTTCTCCGGCTGTTAGGCTCTTTGCACCATGGACCTGTTTGCTCTCACGTGCCGTCTAGTCGATATCGAATCAATCACCCCAAATGAAGGTGCTGTTGGAGATTTCCTGTTGGACGAGTTGCGTCGCCGCGGATTCGAGGCGCGCAAGATGTCTGTGGAAGGAACCCGCGAGAACGTTGTCGCCACATCGAAGGGTTATCCGAGTCCGGTCGTCGTATTTTCCACTCATATGGACACCGTACCGCCTTTCATACCGTCGTCGGACGACGCGACTCGGATTTATGGCCGGGGTTCCTGCGACGCCAAGGGAATTATTGCGGCGCAGGTATCGGCCGCGGAGAAATTGCGCGAGGAAGGCATCCACGTCGGACTTTTGTTTCTGGTCGGCGAAGAACGCGATTCGCTGGGCGCCAAGTGCGCCAACAAAGTTCCCATCGGGTCGCGCTTTCTCGTAAATGGGGAACCCACCGAGAACAAGGTCGCCGTTGCCAGCAAAGGCGCGCTCCGCGTCGAGCTCACCGCGCGTGGCAAGATGGCGCACTCGGCCTACCCCCAACTGGGCGAGTCTGCGATCGACAAGCTGGTGGAAGCTCTGCATCGGCTGCACGCCATGGCGCTGCCGACAAATCCCGAGGTTGGACCATGCACCAAAAATGTTGGTTCGGTACAAGGTGGACGCGCGCCCAATGTGATACCGGACGTGGCAAAGGCAGAACTGTTGTATCGGCTGGTGGGACCATCGGAAGATCTGCGCAGGCAAATCGTCGAAACGGTCGGCACCCTGGCAGAGGTGCACTTCACCCTGGAAATTCCATTTGTGAAGTTGCGAACGCTGGACGCTCTACCAACCATGGTGGCGGCATTTACGACCGATGTTCCCGCCCTCACCAGCTGGGGGGAGCCGCTGCTGATCGGTCCGGGATCGATTCACGTTGCGCATACCGAAGGTGAGTTCGTTGAAAAGCAGCAACTGGTTGGTGCGGTAGAGATTTACTGCCGTATCGCCAAGAGCCTGATGGCTTAGCCGAAGAGAGTTTAGGCCGCAGAGACCTGTGCAGGCACACTCCCTCTACGACCCGCAGAAAACGCGCGGTGTTGGGTTGACACCAAGATGGACGCAGATAGAACCTTCTTCTAGCCACGCCGCTTATAGGTCTGAGTTCCACCTCGATGATCTAAACCGTTTACACTGAAACGGTAATGACAGAAGAGCCCCAAAACTCCCTTTTGAACGCTTCCTCCGCGTATCTTCGCTCGGCCATGCATCAGCCGATCCAGTGGCATGAGTGGGGCGAGGAAGCATTTGCGAACGCACAACGGGACAACAAACCGATCCTGCTCGATATCGGCGCAGTGTGGTGCCACTGGTGCCACGTCATGGATCGGGAGTCGTATGACGATCCGGAAGTGGCGAAAATCGTAAATCAGAATTTTGTCGCGGTAAAGGTAGACCGCGATGAGCGTCCTGATATTGACAGCCGCTACCAGGCGGCGGTAGGTGCGCTCACGGGGCAAGGCGGATGGCCGTTGACGGCGTTTCTTACTCCGGATGGCAAACCTTTTTATGGCGGGACCTACTTCCCTCCTGAAGATCAATACGGTCGGCCGAGTTTCAAGCGGGTTTTGCTATCGATTTCAAAGGCGTTTCACGAGAAGACAACCGAGGTCTCCGAGCAAGCACAGATGGTGGCACATGCGGTGTCGCATGCGGAATCGTTTGCGGGAAAGCAGGCCGATTTCAATCCTCGACTGATAGACGGGATTTTGAAATCGAGCATAGGCATGTTCGATGAAACGAACGGGGGGTTTGGACATGCGCCGAAGTTTCCGCATGCATCAGGAATCGATCTGTTGATCGACCAATACACCCGAACGGGTAACCCGGAAGCACGAAAGGTATTTGTAACCACTCTCGAAAAGATGGCGCGCGGCGGAGTCTATGACCAGCTTGCAGGAGGGTTTCACCGTTATTCAGTCGATGAGCGCTGGGTTGTGCCGCACTTCGAGAAAATGTCATACGACAATTCGGAATTGCTGAAGAACTATGTTCACGCGTACCAGGCAACCGGCGAGGAGTTCTTCGCGCACGTGGCACGCGACATCATTCGCTGGGTGGATGAATGGCTGAGCGACCGCGAGCATGGCGGATTCTACGCGTCGCAAGACGCTGATGACTCGATGGACGATGATGGCGACTATTTCACTTGGACGCTGGACGAAGCGCGAGCTGTCCTGACTACCGAAGAATTGGCCGTGGCAGCTCTTCGGTTCGATATCAATGAAGTCGGCGAGATGCACCACAATCCAGCAAAGAATGTGTTGTATGTGCGGGCCGCGATTGAAGACATTGCCAAGCGCATGGGGCTTACGGTGGAAAAAGCAGAGGAGTTGCTTTCGTCTGCCAAGCAGAAGATGTACGCGGCGCGGCTCCAGCGCCCGACTCCCTACGTAGATAAAACTGTCTACACGAGTTGGAACGCCATGTTTGTGTCTGCGTATCTCGAGGCCAGCAAAGTGTTCGGACTCGATGACGCGCGGCATTTCGCGCTGCGGTCACTTGATCGGATACTGGCGGAGGCTTGGCAGCACGATCAAGGTATGCTGCACGTAATCGCGTATTCAGATCCTGCGGCCAAAACACGCAAGATCGCCGCGGTCCTCGACGATTACGCGTGTTCAGGAATTGCTTGCCTGGATGCATACGAGGCAACCGGAGCGTTGAGTTACTTCAACTTCGGGCGCAAGATCGGCGATGCCATGATCGAAAAGTTTTTCGACAAAACCTCGGGAGGGTTCTTCGATACGGCAGCGGTTGAGGAAGGCACAATGCCCTTGGGTGTGCTATCGGCGCGTCGCAAACCATTTCAGGACTCACCAACGCCGGCGGGAAACTCGACGGCCGCGATTCTTCTGCTCCGTCTTTTTCAGTACACCAACGATGCTAGTTACAAGGAGAAGGCCGAACATACGTTGGAAGTGTTTGCGGGGATGGCTGAGCAGGCAGGGCTGTTTGCCGGAACGTATGGAATTGCAGCCGTGTATTTTTCTTATCCGCATTCGCAGGTCGTGGTCTTGGGGAATGATGAACTGGCCGATCGTTTGTATCGGGCCGCGTCCGCAATGTTTGCCCTGAATCGATCAGTCTTGCGGCTGACGGCGCACGATGTGGTCCCGCAGAACCTGCCGCCCGCGTTGAGAGAAACGTTGCCGAACCTTCCAGGAATTCAAGGGGAGCGTTCGCTTGCCGTGGTATGCGAAGACTTCCGCTGTCTCCCACCTGTGAGTGATCCTGAAGTTCTCAAGAAGTCGATGCAAGCGCAGGTCTCGACGCACTGAAGCTCAATTGTGAGCAAAAGAAAAGGGGCTGACACGGTGTCAGCCCGAAGTGGCAATCGACAAACTTTCAAAAATTACGAGTAAAGGGCCTCACTCGTTCGTTCTTACAGGCCGCATTGAGGTCTACTCGGGGGGCACATTGGAATGGGTCCGGAACCGAGAACAGGAACTCTCGGGGCCGCTGCCATATAAGTGCCCACCAAGCCCAGCATCAGGACCAGCATCCTGACTGCATGCTTCATGGGTTCTTCTCCTAGCGCGACTCTTCGCATCGTGGAACGATGTTGCAAACCGCGCGCGACGAATTATACAAGCGGCGCACAAATGTCCAACTGAAAAGCGCGTGTCTAATTGGGAACTCTCCCGAATTGGGAGTAGCCGGAGGTCTAGGGATGCCAAGTGGGTGGGGACGAATACAAAAAAAATCGGGCTGTCACCTCTCTGGGTGATCAGCCCGCAATCTCTAACTTGTGATGCGAGGGGCGGTTACGATGATGTTACTTTCGTGACCTTGCCATTTTGCTCTACATGCCGCAATTTGGTCTCCTCGGCGGACACATTGGAATGGGGCCGGCATCCAGAACTGGAATTCTGGGAACTGCGGCCACCATGTAAGTGCTCGCCAAGCCAAGCATCAGGACCAGCATCCTGACTGCACGTTTCATGGGTTTCTCCTTACGCGGGAGAAACTCCCTAGGGAGTAACTCACACGCGCACCGCATTATACAGGCGGTGCGCAAATTTTCTGCACAATTTCAAGTGCAAATCTTGTGAGTTTCACAGGGTGAAAGTGACCCATTTCCTGCCTGCAGGACCTTCCCACACAATGCGATCTTTGAACGCAACTTAGAAGATTAACGCTGTAGCGTTACTTTAACCTGACCTTTGACTGGGAAAAGCGAGAATCGCGGCCCTAAGCCATGTTTGCGAGCATTCTAGTGGGACTTTACAGGCCGTTCGCTGCGGTCTTCAGAGGAGTATTCCGGCGCGTAATCGATCGAGTATGGGTCGGAGCGAAGAAGAACTGCGGGGGAGGGCTCTTCGATTTCCGCGACAGCCGATTGTCCGTTGCTGCGCGAAAAAGCTCGCTCGACCATTCCTTCGAACATTGGGATAAGAGAATCAGCGCCGACCGGGCGTTGCAGATCGGTGAGACTTTGTTCCCACCGGTGCGACTGCGTCAAACGTGTCGTACTTTCGCGCTCTGGGCTCTTCGCGCTCATGTAGCCGAACCACATGATGAACGCTCCGATCGCCGCGATCAGATTGATGATGTTCATATCGGGCCGGTCGATGTATCCGCCCATATTAAGCACCATCACGCTCATTTCGACTGATGCGAACCATCCAAAACCGAGAGCAAGTCCAAAACTTTTTTGGCGCCATGAAATTCCCAGGTAGCGGGAGAAGACCAACAAGAACAAGACCAGACCGCACTGGGTAAGGCGAACGCTCTGATGCAGCGTGAAGATGGCGTGTGCGACTGGACCCTGTTCGACGGTCGATTTTGAAAACGCAACCACGGCCGAAACAAGCAGCATTACCAACCCGGCCCACTTGAATAGCACCGTGCCCAAGTCTTTGAGAGTGTGGTACGGACGAAAGACGTCCAGAAAGATTTCGTGGATGACGCGAAAACCGAGAAAAACGTCAACCGCCATGCCCGTCCAGAATGCGTAGTAGTACCACTCGTAGAAACTAGGGCCGGCGATAAAAATCGGGAACAAGATGGAGAACTGAATGACGCCCCAGAGGAGAAATGAGTAGAACGCTGGGAACACCTTGTCCAGTTTACGACGCCACATCATGAAGGCAACCGCCCCCTCAAGCAGAGGGTGGAAGCTCCACAGGGTTACGTAAACGAGTTGGAGGTGTTCGCTCATTTCGAGATCCGGCGCAAATACTGAAAAGCGCCAACCGAATACCAAAACCGACTACCAACCGCCCCTCGGTAACTTACCAGTTCTATACGTGTGGTCAATGAACCAAAGTAACCTTCGGTAACTGTTACTTTTGGTAAGCGCGACCGAAACGGCCCAACAGGTGCCTATTTCGAAATCCACACTCTCTCTGAGCTTCTAAGCAGTTGTAAACAAGCGGTTTACCACGTTTTGTACGATTCAACGCTTTTCTGAGGGCTCGCCACCCTGGCACTTTCAGCCTTGCAATGTACTGCGGAGCAAACATCTTTGATTAAACAGGTTCGCTTGGAATCGGCAGCGCCTGGGCAGAACCTATGAGAGAGCCCAACGATTTAGTGGGCCGAACGGCTCCTTAGGATTGAATGTAGGCGCGCATCATGCGCACCTCGTCGTCTTTTTCACTCAAGTCGTGGAGCACGATGTCGCGCAGCGAAACCAGGCCGCGCAATTTTTTTCCTTCACAGACCGGGAGGTGGCGGAAACCGTGACGGCGCATGAGCTGTCGGCAATTCTCCATGTCCGTATGTGGTTCGACGGTGAGGGGGTTTTCGGTCATTACATCGCAGACCCGGGTTGTGGCGGGATCAAGTCCCTCAACGACGACACGTTTCATGAGATCGCGTTCGGAGAAAATGCCGATTAAGACATCGTCGGAGACGATGGGAACGGCGCCGATGTTGTGCTCGACCATCAGTCGGGCCGCTTCCAGTACAGTTTGGTTGGAATCCGCCCGGTGGGTTTCCTGATCGCGAACCAGGTCGAAGATGCACGCCATGTAGAACCTCCTGTTTCCTTGCGGGGAGGGGGGTGTCACCCCTTACAAAGACGTCCTTCTGGGGCCGAGTATATGACTAAATCCGATATGGTCAAACAGAAAACAGAGCCATTTATGCGGCCAGACCGACCTTCCGGTATGCATCACGGCGGCGTTGAGCGTTTGGCGTTATACCATTTCAGAGTAGTTGTTGGAGGACTGCCTTCATGTTTACAGGGATTGTGGAAGAAGTCGGACAGATTACGCGAATCACGCATCAAGGGGAAAACCGGCGCATCGCGATTTCTGCTAAAAGGACGCCGAGAGAATTGCGGACTGGGGACAGCGTCGCGGTGAGCGGAGTGTGCCTCACTGCTCTCGATATCAAACCCGATTGCTTTTGCGCGGATCTTGCGCCGGAAACATGGGAGCGCACCTCGTTCTCGCGAATCCGTGAAGGGGCGACGGTGAACCTCGAATTGCCGATGAAGGCGGACGGACGATTTGGCGGACACATTGTGCAAGGCCATGTTGATGGCGTGGGAAAGCTGATAGGGCTTGATCGAATTGCAGAATCAGAAAACTTTTGGCTTCACGTCGAGATTCCGAAGGAGATTGAAAAATACACGGTGTACAAGGGATCGATTTCAATTGAGGGCATCAGTTTAACGGTGGCAAAGCTCGAAGGTAAAAACTGCACGATCGCGATCATTCCGCATACCGTCGCGATGACAAATTTGCATTCACTGAAGCCAGGAGATCCGGTAAATCTTGAGGCGGATCTGATCGCGAAGTATGTCGAAAAGATGATGAAGGGTGCGTCGTCTGGTTCCCTGACGATTGAGCAGCTGGTGGCGCAGGGGTTTTAACGGTTGCCTGAGGCCACCTGCCGCACCGCACCGGTCGCCGCGCCCGGAAAGCACGCGGTCCTTCCAGTAACGCATTGTTTATTTGACGCGGCTACGGGACCACGCGCCCCACCCGTCCGGACTGTGGAGCGACGAGTGCTATCGACTAGTAGGCCCACCATGGTGCGGGAGGCGTGCCGCTTGGAGTAGTTTGTCCCCGGATGCTGGTGAAGACACTTCTTCCGTAGAAGAACGGCAACCCCCAGTCGAAACTTCCGCTGTCGTTAGTCCCTCCAAGCGTGCTGAACGCGTCGGCCGTGGGATTGTTGTTGAACAAGTTGTCTGCATCGTCGATACCGAATGACACGGTGTTGACGGCGCTATTCTGCCCTTGATTGATAGCGGACAAGCTCAGCAACGACGACGGGCAGAAGAAGAATGCTGCGTCAGGGCAGTTCGGTATTCCGGAGTCGGGGAAGAACAATCCGTTCGACCCACTGTCGATGAAACTTTCCGTCATCGTCTGGCCGTTGAAAAGAGTGGTGAAGTTGTCGAAGTTGTCCATCGTTTGTATTTTTGCGCCTGCGAGCCCGTTGTTTGTCTGAGTGCCGATACCGAAAATGAGACTGCCGGTCGCCGTGGTGGCAGCACTGGTCAGCGATTGCATCTCCATAATGACGCCGTTGTTGTCCGTCGGAAATTTCACGACAGG
>Ga0070659_100003242_pt1 | contig 11577 bp, 12 predicted proteins | sample KBSC23metaG_FD_64666 | JGI IMG/M metagenome (GOLD analysis project Ga0070659, IMG submission 64666) | Corn rhizosphere microbial communities from Kellogg Biological Station, Michigan, USA - KBS C2-3 metaG | ecosystem: Host-associated > Plants > Roots > Rhizosphere > Soil ...
GCGGTCGCGTGCCTCGCCGTCGTCGACATGGTCAAGGCCGTCGACCCGGCGGCGACGATCACCGACATCCGTGTCGTCGAGAAGACCGGCGGCAAGACCGGCCGATGGGTGCGGGACGAATGAGCGCCGAAGAATTGCCGGCCGACGCGCGCGCCGTCGTCATAACTGTGTCGGACCGGTCGCACGGCGGGTTGCGGCACGACGAGTCCGGCCCGTTGCTCGCGAGCCTGTTGCGCGAGCTGGGCTTCACCGTCGGCGACGTGGTCGTCGTACCGGATGACGTCGAGGAGATCGAGTCGGCGCTGCGATCCGCCGTAGCCGGCGGCGCGGATCTCGTTGCCACCACTGGCGGAACCGGGTTCGCGCCGCGCGACGTCACGCCCGAGGCGACCCGCCGGGTGCTCGACCGCGAGGCGCCCGGTTTGGCGGAGGCGTTGCGCCAGCACAACCGCGACCGGGTGCCCACGACGATCCTGTCGCGTGCGGTCGCGGGTACTTCCGGCGCCTCGATCGTCGTCAACCTGCCCGGATCGCCGAGCGGTGTCCGTGATGGAGTGACCGTGCTGACGCCGGTGATCGGGCACGCGATCGTGCAGTTGCGCGGGGGAGATCATTGAGCGAACCGCGCTCGCCCGGTTGGCCGGCGGTGCTCACCGACGGCGACGTCACGCTGCGGCCGCTGCGGCTACGCGACGCGCCGGCATGGGCCGACGCGCGTCGCCGTAACGTCGACTGGCTGCGCGAGTGGGAGGCGACGCCGCCGGGCGGGCGCGCGTTCGTGCCGACGTCGGCAAGCACGTTCGTGACGATGACGCGACGGCTGCGTCGCGAGGCGCGCAACGGCCGCGCGCTGCCGTTCGCGCTGCTCTTCGGTGGCGAGTTCGCCGGCCAGCTCAACATCGGCGGCGTCGTGCGCGGATCGCTGCACTCGGCGCATCTCGGCTACTGGATCGACGAACGGTACGCCGGCCGCGGGATCATGCCGACGGCGGTTGCGCTGGCCACCGATCACTGTTTCGGACCGATGGATCTGCATCGGGTCGAGGTCAACATCCGGCCGGAGAACACCCCCAGCCGTCGCGTCGTCGAGAAGCTCGGCTTTCGCGAGGAAGGGTTACGTCGACAGTTCCTGCACATCGCCGGCGGCTGGCGCGATCACCTGTCGTACGTGTTGTTGCGCGGCGACGTCCCGGACGGGTTGGTGGCGCGATGGCATGAGACACAACAGGCTTCTCGGCAACTGGCGCGCGACACGCCGCTCGACCTCCCCGCTCGGAAGCCTCGCCGTGGCTAGCGTTTGTCGTCGATGGATGCCAACCGTCGAAGGACATGCACGTGAGCGCCGTCATCCTCGCGGTCATCGTCATCATGTGGGCTGTGGTGCTGGTGCCGATGTGGCTGCGTAGACACGATGCCGCGACCGAGTCGCGGTCCGTCGACAGGTTCTCCGCGGCGATGCGGGTGCTGTCGCGACGCCAGCCCACTTCCGGCACCGCGCGCTATGTGTTGATGCCGCGCCGGCAAGCTGCGGCCGCCGTCCATGTCTCCGGTGCCGCCGCGCCTCGCCCGCCCCGCACTGTTGCTGCGCCGAAAGCCCCGCGGCGTAAGCCGTCGTTGGCGGTACGGCGCCGGCGGGTGTTGCTCGCATTGCTCGGCGTCGCGTCGCTGACCTTCGTGCTGGCGCTTGCCGGCGTGGTCAGCTGGGTTCTTCAGCTCGTCATCGACCTGATCGTCGTATCGTTCGTCGTCCATCTGCGGACCCAGGCCAGGCGTAGCGCCGCGCTGGCGCGGGATCGTCGCCGGCCGTCCGCCGGTAGGCCGCCGGCCGCCGCGCCGGCGACGCCGACGGCCGCGCGTTACGCCGCCCGCCTTGCCCGCGCGGTCGCACCTGCTCCGGTGGTCGCTCAGGAGCCGGCCGTCGAGGTTGCCGAGGAACCGGTCGCGGCCGAGGTCGAAGCTGCGTCTGAGGTCGCGTCTGCTGCGGCGACGGGCACCGACGACGAGTCGGCCTGGGAGCCGGTGCCGGTGCCGCCGCCGACCTACACGATGAAGCCGCCGGCCCCGCCGCGCCACTACCCGCCGGTGCGGCCGGACTCCAACGAGGTGGGCTGGCCGGGAGTCGGGGACGAGGCAGTCGCCGCGCGGGCCGAGGCGCCGGTCGAGGCGGGCGACGACGGCGAGCTCGACGAGATTCTCACCCGCCGCTGGGCCGTCAACGACTGACCGGTCGCGGCGCCGGTTCGGCTATCCTTGTCCCGCTTGGGGCTGTAGCGCAGTTGGTAGCGCGCTTCGTTCGCATCGAAGAGGTCAGGGGTTCGATTCCCCTCAGCTCCACCACAAGTGCCGTACTAGAACCCCGGGCGCAAACAGCGGCTCGGGGTCTGTTGCGTCTGCCCTCCGTGACGCGCGCTGATTGCCGCCGTACTGGCCATTGAGACGGCGAGTCGGCCGCCACCGAACGAGCGCAACCGGGAGGCACAAGATGACCGTGCACCGAGCGACCTACTGCATCCGCTTGACCGTTGGTGTGGCGACGGCGCTTCTCGCCGCCACCGGTCACGCCGCCGTCGCGGCGGACAAGCATGCGTCGTGCAGCACGAGCTTCGACGACAGCAGCGCCGATGTCGCGGCCGCGACCGTCGTCAACGGGACGCCGACGCAGCTCGTCCCCGCCGACAACCCCAACATCGACCTCACGAAGGTCACGATCAGCCGGGACGCTCGCAATCTGCAGGTTGTCTTCCAGCTGACCAAGCTCGCGGTGAAGGACCCCGACGGCACGCCGTTCGGCGCGTGGAACCTGGAGTTCAGCGCCGGCGGGCACCGCTATGTGGTGCACAGTTCCGGCGACAATCCGGTCGTCAACGCCGGCACGTACTACGGCTGGTTCGGCTTCCACGCGCTGCGCGACGACAAGCAGGTTCGCAGCGTCACCGGCCATTACGACACCACGACCGACACCGTTGTCGTCGAGTGGCCAGACCGCGCCGCGCACGGAAAACTGAGCCGAGTGCAGGCGGACACGAACGCGGTCGTCGTCAACGCCGGAGCCGGTCCCGCGATCGTTCGCCTGCAACAGGAGGACACTGCGACCGGCTCGGAGCTCGCGTTGGGTTGCTAATCCGTCTATGGCCTAGCTAGTCCGTAGAGGCCATCAAAAGCGCGCATGTGACCAACGATTGATCATGTTTTTCGCCAGCTGTGGCCGTACCAGCCACCGCTGAATAGTGTGCGTCCCGTTCCGGTGTTGATCGACCGGTACGACGGTCACCGGCATCACCCGGGCAGGGGGTGGACCGATGACGCGCAGCGCACGAGGCCGCTTCGTCCGAGCCGCGGCGGTTGGCATCGCCAGCGTGGGCCTGCTGCTGGGCCCAGGGGGAGCGGGCGCAGCCGTGCACGTGCTTGATCAGTCGTCGACCGATGCCGGCTACACCATCGGGATATTCAGCAACCAGACCCTCGGGGAGACGTTCACCGCCGGGGCGACGGGCAATCTCGATCAGGTCGACCTCGACATCGGGTACCAGACGGCTGCGTCGGTGCCGACGCTGACGGCTCTGATCACAAGCACGTCATCAGGGCTGCCGGCCACGACCCTGGCAACCGCGGTGATCCCGCGAAGCAGTGTGAACACCGGGACACCTGACTGGGTTCAGGTCGCCATCTCGCCCGCGGTACCGGTCACGGCCGGCACCCAGTACGCCGTCGTCCTCGTGTCGCCGGCTTCGACGGGTGGTGACACCGCCTACATCTGGGCGAGCAGCCTCTTCGTGGACTCATACTCCGGCGGCGTCGCGGTGGTCGATGCCGGTTCCGGCTGGGGGGTGAACCGGGCGGGCAACGACATGGCGTTCAAGACCTACGTCGCCCCGCCGTCGCCGCCGGCACCGACGTACACCTTCATCGGATTCCAGTCACCGGTGAACAATCCGCCGCAGGTCAACACCGGCAAGGGCGGCAAGACGTATCCGGTCAAGTTCCAAGTGAAGGATGCGAACGGCGCCTACGTCACCTCACTGAGCGTCGTGAAGTCCATCACGGCAACGTCGACCAACTGCGATCCGACCGACACACCCGATGCCCTCGAGGTGACAGCGACCGGCGGGACCGCGCTGCGTTACGACGCAACGGCCAACCAGTTCGTCTTCAACTGGCAAACGCCCAAGCGTGTCGGCTGCTACACGTTGACGTTCACGCTCGACAACGACGACACCTACAGCGCCGACTTCAGACTGTCCTGACCGATCGCGGGAACCGGTCCCCGACGCAGCAAAGTCGCCAGGTAGGTGGCACATCCGAGTTGCGCAACCACCACGGCGGCATACGTGTAGCGCGCATCCTGTGACGACGGGAACGCGGCGTATGAGACAACCGCACCGAGGGGGACCGCGAACCAGCCCGCGAGTTGACGCCAGCGGCGGTCGCGGCGGTGCGCGAGCAGTCCGAGCGCGAGCAGCGCGACGAGCCAGCCAGCCGGCCGCCAGAAGATCGCCTGTACCCAGCGCTTGTGGTCGAGCGAACGCGCGCGGTCGGCGAGCGAACGCAACCACCGCGGCGACTGCTCGTGCAGTCCGTAGCCGTTGTCCGGTACGCCTGCGACGACGGTGATGATCGGTGCCGACTTCGGGCTGTCCCACGGCAACCACGCCAGATGGGTGCGGCACAGCCGGAACCGGAGGAGCGCGGCTGGATCGCGACGGACCAACCTGCGCCACAGCGACGAGAGATGTGACAGCTGCTGCGTCACGTCGGCGCCTGCGTCTCGCTCGGCGTACAGAGTCGGGTCGACGACCTCACACGAGTGCCGTCCGGGCCACGTCCACGCGATCGGCGGCGCTGCGCTGCGCAACACCCGCCAGTCGGCTTCGGTGAGATCCTGCGGATCGCGCGCGGACCACTGGGCGAGATCCGCCAGCGTCTGTACGGCGGAGTCGACCTTCGGCGCCGCCGCGACAGGAGTGATCGACGGGATCACAGTCACGATGCCGAAGCCCGCTGCGCCGACAGCCGCGAGCACCGCGGCCGGAAGCAATCGCCGGCGCAGCGGGCCGGTCAGCAGGACGGCCACAGCGATGACGGCATCGGTGAGCACACCGTTCCAGCGCAGCAGCGATACGGCGAGCCCGGCTGCCGTCATGACGACGAGCAACCGTCGACTGATCCCGTCGCTCGCTGAGAGCCGTAACGCGACGCCGGCAAGGACGGCGAGCGCGGCCGTTGCCGGCACGTCCTTCCAGAGCATCACGCTGAACGCGCCCAGCAACGGCGCGATCGAGAGCGCGAGGACCACGGCAAACGCAACGGCGTACGCCCGCGTCGCGGTCGCGACCCGTCGTACCGAGTCCACCAGCCAGCCGAGCGACGCAGCCAGCACGAGAACGTCGGCGAGGGACGCCGTCGCGAGCGTATGACCGCCGAGCGAGGTGAGCCACAGCCAGGCGACGTACGGCGCGGGATGGTGATTGCCCCAGTGTCCGGCCTGGATCTGGTCCCACACGTACACCGTGTCGTAAGTGACACCACCCGGAAGCGAGGCCACCCACCAGGCCAGCAACGGCAACGCAATCACCGCGCTGACGCCCAACCATCGGGGCAAGAGCGGCCGGATTCGTCGTTCCGGCCGGTCCGTCATGGATCCCGACTGTAATCGTCCGGTCGTGTGCGACGTCGTTCGTCTTTCGGCGCGTCAAAGCGTGCGTTTCGTCGCGCTCGGCGAGAATGAATTCCCGCCGCCATGCAAAGGGGACAAGGTCTTGGCCGCACTCACGACTCTGAAGACGAGTTGGCACGCCGCGACCACCAACGCGCCGGACCGCTCCAATCTCGACGACCCCGACCGGGTGCGCTACCTCAAGTCGTACCTGCTGCTGCGCATCTTCATCGGCGCGATCGGGATCTCCCTGCCGGTCCTGACCTACTTCGGCACCGCGCTGCTGCCCGGCGGCCACTTCGGCACGGTGCGAGGCTCGCTGAGCGCGTACTACTACTCCGGCATGCGCGAGTACTTCACCTGCGCGCTCGCGATCACCGGCGTCTTCCTGGTCACCTACAAGGCGTTCCAGCGCGGCCTGGAGAACTACATCACCCTCGTCGCCGGGTTCGCCGTCGTACTCGTCGCGTTCTTCCCGACCGACCGACCGAGCGGCACCGACGCGGGTCTCACCCCGCTACAGGACGCGTTCGGCGAGACGGCAGTCGCGACCGTCCACTTCGTCTCGGCGATCCTGTTCATCGCCTCGCTCGCCGTCATCAGCTACTTCTTCGGCGAGCGCGAGGGCAAACGCGCCGCGCGACCCGGCCATCGCAGCCCCGAGTTCTGGAAGACCCTGCACCGCAGCTGCGCCGGCGCGATCGTCGTCGCCGGAGCGTTCTACGTCGCCCGCAAGTTCGGCCACCTGCCCTGCGGCAGCTGGATCGACGCGCACGACCTCTGGCTCACCGAGGTCGTCGCCGTCGCGGCGTTCGCGACCTCGTGGCTGTTCAAGGGCTGGGAGATCTCCCAGGTCTAGCAGGTTCCGTCGACGTGCTTGGCGTACTCGTCCAGCAGGGGGTGCAGCGACGCCATCACCGTCCCGCGCGCCAGGGAGACCGCCTGCGGGATCCGGTCGGTGGGTAGCCCGCGGTCGACGTAGGTCTGGAGGACGGTGGCGACCCCACGGGCCGGTAGCCGCTGCTTCGCGGCGTCGGCGAGGTAGCGGGCGAGGAATTCGACCGACGGCATCTCGTCGGCGGTCGTGCCGGGCATCGGGGTCCCCCCAGGACATATGAAAACGCCCGACCCAGTTCGTCACGCTGGGTCCGGCGGTCGGGCGCAAATCTCGCCGAACCCTGTCAGATCGGGCAGCCGTTCCGCAAGGGAGGTAGGCGATCGCGGCTTACGCCGCCCGGTAGACGACCAGCGAGGCGGCGATGTACTGGCAGACGAAACCGGCCACCGTGCAGGCGTGGAAGATCTCGTGGAAGCCGAACCACCGCGGGCTCGGGTTCGGCCGCTTCAGCCCGTAGACCAGCCCGCCGAGCGTGTAGCAGGTGCCGCCGACCGCGATCAGCACGAACGCCGCCGCCCCGGCCCCGCGCAGCAGCTGCGGTACGACGAACGCCGCCGCCCAGCCGAGGCCGACGTACAGCGGGGTGTAGAGCCAGCGCGGCGCGCCGACCCAGACGACCCGGAACAGCACGCCGGCCACCGCGACCGCCCACACCGCGGCGAGTATCGCGACCCGCGTCGTGCCGCGCAGGGCCAGCACCGCGAACGGCGTGTACGAACCAGCGATGAACAGGAAGATGTTCGCGTGGTCGGCCCGCTTGAGGTAGCGCTCGACCCGCGGTGACCAGTGCCCGCGGTGATAGATCGCGCTGGTCGTGAACAGCAGCACCGCCATCGCGGTGTACGCCGCCGACGCCTCGGTCGCCGCCGCGGTCGGCGCGAGCACGGTGAGCACGATGCCGCTGGCCAGCGCGATCGGCGACGTCACCAGGTGCAGCCAGCCGCGCAGCCGTGGCTTCGCGTAGGCCACCGCCGCCGCGGCGAGCTCGCGCGGGTCGCTGCTCACTCAGCCACGGTAAGGGAAGGGTTCAGATTTCATTCAGGCCGGCTGGCGAGTCTGGTCCCGACATCCACGGAGGACCTCGATGAGCAACGACCTGTTCTGGCCGACCGACCCCGCTGCCAGCGACCCCGGCGACACGATGCCGCTGCCGGGCTCGGCCGGCTGGGGCCGCCCGGACGCAGCCGTCCGGGAGCAGCCGCGCAAGACGTGGCGCGCGCCGGCGCTCGCGGCCGGACTCGCCGCGCTCGTCTTCGGTGGCATCGGCGTCGGAGTCGGTGCCGAAGTCGCCGGCGGCGACAACCCCGCTCCCGCCACCAACGGCTCCGGCCTCACCGTCGCGCCGGCATCGGAGAAGGTCGCGGTCGATCCGAAGTCGCTCGCCGGCGTTGCGGCGAAGGTGCTGCCGGCGGTCGTCAGCATCAACGTGCAGGTCAACGGTGGCGGCGACACCGGCTCCGGAGTCATCCTGCGGCAGGACGGTTACATCCTCACGAACAACCACGTCATCGCGGCCGCGGTCGGCGGCGGCAACGTCTCCGTCACGTTCAACGACGGTACGACGGCCGCCGCGACCATTGTCGGCCACGACGCCGAGGACGACCTCGCGGTCATCAAGGTCGACAAGACCGGGCTGCCGGTCGCCGTACTCGGCTCCGCCTCCGACGTGAAGGTGGGCGACCCGGTCCTCGCGATCGGATCGCCGCTCGGGCTACAAGGCACCGTGACGTCGGGCATCGTGTCGTCGGTCAACCGGCCGGTGCAGACCAGCGACGAGAACCAGAACCCGTTCGGTGGCCAGCAAGGCGCCACGACCGTCATCGACGCGATCCAGACCGACGCCGCGATCAACCCCGGCAACTCCGGCGGGCCGCTGGTCAACACCGCGGGCGAGGTCATCGGCATCAACAGCGCGATCGCGTCCACCGGCTCGTCGCTCGGTGGGCAGGCCGGCAACATCGGGGTCGGGTTCGCGATCCCCGTCGACCAGGCGAAGGTCGTCGCGCAGCAACTCATCAGCACCGGCAAGGCGACGCACCCGCTGCTCGGCGTCTCACTCGCCGACGCGACCGACAGCAACGGCACCCCACTCGCTCGCGTGCAGAGCGTGGTCGCCGGTGGTCCGGCAGAGCGGGCCGGCATCAAGGCTGGTGACATCATCGTGGCCGTGGGCGATCAGAAGACCGCGGGCGCGCAGGCCGCGATCGCCGCGATCCGCAGCCACCAGCCGGGCCAGCAGGTCACCGTCACCGTGATGCGCGGCGGCGATCGCAAGACGTTCACCGTCACGCTCGTCGACGCGTCGACCGCGCAAGGCTGATCGCCCCGGTGACGAGTGGCTCTGGGTCTGGGGGCGCGCGGGTCCTTGTCGTCGACGACGATCCGCAGCTACGCGAAGCGTTGACCCGCGCACTCGAGCTCGACGGCTACGTCATCGACACGGCCAGCAACGGCGTGAAGGCGCTGGAGGCCATCGGTTCGCAACGCCCGGACGTGATGGTGCTCGACGTGATGATGCCGTACGTCGGCGGGCTCGACGTCTGCCGGACGTTGCGGGATCGAAAGGATCGATTGCCGATCCTCGTGCTCACCGCACGCGACGAGATCGGCGACCGGGTCGCCGGCCTCGACGCCGGCGCCGACGACTACCTCACCAAGCCGTTCGCACTGGAAGAACTGCGCGCGCGGTTGCGCGCGTTGCTCCGTCGTACGGCGACCGACGCTGACGGCGAGGACGCGGTGTTGAGCTACGCCGACCTCGTGCTGGATCCGGCGGCGCGCACCGTGCATCGCGGCGAGCGGCCGGTCGACCTGACCCGCACCGAGTACGCGTTGCTGGAGCTGTTGCTGCGCAACGCCGGCCGGCCGTTGCCGCGAGACGTCATCATGGATCGCGTGTGGGGGTGGGAGTCGGAGCCGACCAGCAACTCGCTCGAGGTCTTCGTCGGTTACCTGCGCCGCAAGACCGAAGCCGGCGGCGAGCCACGTCTGATCCACACCGTGCGTGGCGTCGGCTACGTGCTGCGGAGCGATCCGTGACCTCGCCGTACGCCGCGGCGCAGGAACGGCTCCGGGAGCTCGACGAACGATGGCGCGACCTGCCGTTGCGCACCCGGCTGACGACGGCGGCGGTGTTCGCGGCAACGATCACCGTCGTCGCGGTCGTGGCGATTGCTTATGTCGCGGTCCGGCACGAGCTGCGCGGGCAGGTCGACAAGGACCTGCGGCAGCAGGTCGCGGACGTCAACCTCAGGGCCTCTATCGGATTGGACGGCCTGCCGCACGTCTCCCTGCCACCGCGGATCGACGAGCCGGTGACGTATATCCAGGTCTTCAACGCTGGTGGGCAGTCGGCGTCCACGGGCGGACTGTCGGCTCTACCGGTCAGTTCCCGCGACCTGTCCGTGTTGGCCGGCGGCAGAAGCTGGATGCGCGACGCGACGATCAACAGCACGCACGTGCGGTTGCTAACGGCGCGCTATCAAGGGCTGCCGACGATCGGACTCATGGCTGCGGTTCCGCTCACCGGCGTCGACCATCAGCTGCATAAGTTGCGATTCGCCTTCTTCGTACTCGTGCTGGCCGGCCTCGCGTTGACTGTGCTGGTCGCGTGGGGCGCGGTCCGGCGGACGCTGCGGCCGGTGCAGTCACTGACCGAGACCGCGGAAGAGATCGCCGAGACCCGCGACCTCACCGTGCGGATCGACGCGACCGGCAACGACGAGCTCGGCCGGTTGGCCGCGTCGTTCAACACGATGCTCGACGCGCTCGAACGCTCGCTCGCCCAGCAACGCCAATTGGTGGTGGACGCGAGCCACGAGCTGCGGACGCCGCTCGCAAGCCTGCGGACGAACGTCGAGGTGCTGAACGACATCGACCGGCTGACCCCCGCACAGCGCAAGGCGCTCCTCGCCGGCATCGTCTCGCAACTGGAAGAGCTCACCGGCCTCGTCGCCGACGTCGTCGAGCTGGCCCGCGGCGACGCGCCGGCGAGCACGTTCGAAGACGTCGCATGGGACGACGTCGTCGACCGCGCCGTCGAGCGGGCCCGCCGGCACTGGCCGTCGATCACGTTCCGCAGCCACATCAGCCCGGTGGTCGTACGCGGCGTCGTCGGCCGGCTCGAGCGCGCGATCGCGAACATGCTCGACAACGCCGGCAAGTTCAGCCCGGCCGGATCGACGGTCGAGGTCGAGCTAACGCCGACCGGCGTGCTGACGGTCGCCGACCGCGGCCCCGGCGTACCGGACGATGCGCTGCCGCACGTCTTCGACCGGTTCTTCCGCGCGGACGAGGCGCGGGCGATGCCGGGCTCCGGCCTCGGGCTCGCGATCGTCAAGCAGGTCGTCGACGGTCTCGGCGGCACGATCGAGCTGCACAACCGCCCGGACGGCGGCGCGGTCGCCACGATGACGCTGCCGGTCGTCGCGGTAGCCGAGCCGGATGTCGCCGTACCGATGCCGGTCGAGGAAACCCTCTTCCAGTAGGCACGGCGCCAGTGAGGATGCCGACTTAGAGTCGACGTGTGTCGTGGCTGTTGCTGGACGCGCGGAGCGCGAGCGTCCTCGCCGCGATCCTGGTCACGTTCGCCGTCCTCGCTCGGCCGTCGCAGCGACGATGGATGGCATGGTTGGCCGCGGCCGCGTTCGAGGTCGCCCTCGTATGCGCGCTGTTCGCGCTCTGGCAGGTCGCGAACGGTCTGACGCACGGGCACGAGCAGGGCGGCCTGAGTCACGGCCGCGACGTGTGGGCGGCCGAGCGATGGCTGCACCTGCCGTCGGAGACCAGCGCGCAACAGCTCGTGCTCGGCCATCACACCGTCGTGCGCGGCATCAACTTCTACTACGCGACCGCGCACATGACCGGCATGGTCGTGTTCCTCGTCTGGCTCTGGCTGCGCCACCGGGATCGCTACTCGCACTGGCGCAACGTGATGGCGATCTTCACCGGCATGGCATTGCTGGTCGAGATGATCCCGGTCGCGCCGCCGCGGCTGATCGGCAACACCGGGCTCGTCGACACCGCG
>Ga0070659_100003245_pt1 | contig 11571 bp, 8 predicted proteins | sample KBSC23metaG_FD_64666 | JGI IMG/M metagenome (GOLD analysis project Ga0070659, IMG submission 64666) | Corn rhizosphere microbial communities from Kellogg Biological Station, Michigan, USA - KBS C2-3 metaG | ecosystem: Host-associated > Plants > Roots > Rhizosphere > Soil ...
GGCGGGGCGACCAGCGTGTACTGCGTCATCTCACGCACCGAGCGGTTGTGGAGCGCGATCTGGAAGCCCTTGCGCAGGTACTTGGCGCGGCGGCCGGCACGCAGCGCGCGCGGGCCGCGGGCGAAGTAGCCGAACTCGGTCAGGTAGACCGGCAGCGACCCGCCTCGCGGGGTGCGCAGCTTGCGCTGGTGGGCGAGCTTGTGGAGCAGCTTGGTCAGGCGGCCGAGGGTGCCCATCGTCACGTCGTTCTTGCCGCCGGCGCGGGAAGTGGGCGACACGTTGAACGCGTAGGGATGGTGGGCCAGGCCGTCGGCCTTGAAGTGGGCGTGGCGGGTGGCCTGGCGGAGGAAGGTGAGCGGGGCGAGCGACTTGCCGCGGCGGGCCTGCGGCGCGAGCTCGCCGAACAGCACCTTGGCGTTCGGGTCGACGCTCTTCACGGCGCCGTAGCCGGCCCTGTAGAGGCTCGCGTAAAGGCGGGGCGCGCTCTTGTACGGCGCAAGCCAGCCCGGCCAGTTCGGCTCGTTCCAGATCGAGTAGCGGTCCACGCGGCCCTTGAAGTGGGTGGCGACGTCGTGCACGAACTGGCCGAACAGGCGCGCGCCCGGCTTGTAGGCGCCCGCGTGGATGTCGGCGCGGTGCTTGCCGTTGGCCCAGGCGGGAGCCGGGCCGGACACGGTCATCTGCACCTTGATGCCGTAAGCCGCGGCGGTGTCGACGATCGAGTCGTAGGGCCACCAGCCATAGATCACCTGCGCGGGCGCAGTGCGCTGGCGCTCCTGCGCGGAGGCCACGCGGTTCCACAGCACGTTCACACGCAGGCGCGTGACGCCGAGCTGCTTGGCCTGCTGGAGAGCGAGGTCGCGGTTGTAGTAGCTCTGGTAGAGGAAGACGGCGTCGTCCTGCAGGCCGATCTCCATGCCGTGCGCGGCGCTGGCGCTGGATACAGCGGTGAGCGAAATCGCAAGCGTGAGGAGGAGGGCGGCGAGCCGGGCCATACCGCCGGGTAGTCGGCAACGGCACCCGCGGCTTTAGGCCACTACTGTGCTCGCGGTGGACTCGGATCTGGCATTCGCCGGCGCGGCCCGGCAGGCGGAGCTGCTGCGCGCTGGGGAGCTGACCTCGCGCGAGCTCGTGGACGGCTACCTCGGGCGCATAGCTGAGATCGATCCCAGGCTGAACGCGTTCCGGCTCGTGTACGGGGAGCGGGCGCTGGCCGAGGCGGACCAGGCCGATGCCCGGCTGCGGGCCGGCGACTCGCGACCGCTGCTCGGCGTGCCCGTGGCGGTGAAGGACAACGTGGACGTGGCCGGCGATACGACGTGTTACGGCACGCGCACGCCGCGACCGGCGGCCACCGCGGACTCGGAGGTTGTCCGGCGGCTGCGCGCCGCCGGCGCGGTGCTGCTCGGCCGCACGCACCTGCCCGAGCTGGCGATCTGGCCGTTCACCGAGTCGGCGAGCTGGGGCCTGACGCGCAATCCGTGGCGCGCCGACGTGACCGCCGGCGGCTCGAGCGGCGGCTCCGCGGCGGCGGTGGCGGCGGGGCTCGCGCCGGTCGCGCTCGGCTCCGACGGCGGCGGCTCGATCCGCATCCCCTCCGCGTGCTGCGGGCTGTTCGGCCTCAAACCGCAGCGCGGGCGCGTATCGCTGGCGCCGCTGGAGGACCATTGGTACGGCCTGTCGGCGCTCGGGGCCGTCACGCGCCGGGTGGAGGATTCGGCGCTGTTCCTCGACGCCGTGGCGGAGACCTCGTTCGTGGAATCAGCGCGAACCGAGCCCGGCAAGCTGCGCGTGGCCTTCTCCTGCCAGCCGCCGATCAGGACCAAGCTGCACGCCGACGTGACGCGGGCGCTGCACGAGACCGCGGACCTGCTGCGCTCGCTTGGGCACGAGGTGGCGGAGCACGAGCCGGAGTACGGCGAGATCCGGCTGCTGTTCGGCCCGCGCTGGCTGCGCGGCATCTACGACGACTCGCGCGAGCTCGTGGAGGACCCGCGCCAGCTGGAACGGCGCACGCGGCAGATGGCGGCAATGGGCCGCATCACCTCGCGCGCGCTCGTGCAGCGCGCCCGACAGGGCGAGCAGGCGCTGGTGGCGAGGCTCAAGCCCACGTTCGACGATTTCGACGTGCTGCTCTGCCCCGGGCTCGCGGCGCCACCCGTCAAGGCCGGCCGCTGGGAGGGCCGCAGCGCCCTTGGAACCTTTCTCGGCGTAGCCAACTGGGCCCCAGGCACCGTCGCCTGGAACATCACCGGCCAACCAGCCGCAGCAGTCCCCGCCGGCTTCACCACCGACGGCCTCCCGTTGTCCGTGCAGTTGGTAGGCCGAGCAAACGACGAGAGCACCCTCATAGCCATAAGCGCCCAAATCGAGCGAGAGCGCAAATGGCACGAAGCCACCCCAGAGCCCTAGCTCTATGGGCTATGGGCTATGGGCTATGCCCAATCACTTCAAGCAACGCCCGAACAACCGCGGCATCGAACTGACTGCCGGCACACCGAGCCATCTCGGCCGCCGCCTCCTCCACCGACCGCGCCTTGCTATACGGCCGATCTGAAGTCATCGCGTGGAACGCGTCGCACGCGCACACGATGCGCGCGCCAAGCGGGATGTCCTCGCCGGCCAGGCCGTCCGGGTAGCCGCGGCCGTCCCAGCGCTCGTGGGCCGAGCGCACGATCGGAGGCACGGCACCGAAGTAGGGGATGCGCTCCAGCATCTTCGACCCGATGATCGTGTGCTGCTTGATCTCGTCGAACTCGGCCTCGGTGAGCCGGCCGGGCTTGTTCAGCACCTCGCTGCGCACGCCGATCTTGCCGATGTCGTGGAGCAGCGCGCCGTAACGGACGTTTCGGAGGTCGTCGTCCTCGAGCCCGAGGCGCTCGGCCACGCGCACGGCGAACTCGGCCACGTCGTCCGCATGGGCGGCGGTGTAGGAGTCCTTCGCCTCGAGCGCGTCCGACAGCACCGCCAGCGTGGTCGTGAAGGTGGACTCGAGCTCCGAGAACAGGCGACTGCGGTGAAGCGCGCTGCCGGTGTGAGCCGCCACGGCGTCGACCAGCAGCATGTCGGCCTCGTTGAAGGCGCTGTCCTCGAGCGAATCCATGTTCAGCACGCCCCAGATCTCGCCGTCCACCCGAATCGGCACGGCCAGCTCCGAGCCGCTGCCGCTCTGCGTCTCGATGCCCACGAAGTCGGGGTCGAGCCGCGTGTCGGAGACGAAGGCCGGCTCGCCGGTGCGCGCCACGCGGCCGGCCACGCCCTCGTCGAGCGCCTGCTCCCAGTTCCAGAACCTCTCGCCCATCTCATGCACGCAGTCGCCGGCGCCGGCGACGGTGCGCAGCTTGCCGTCGTCGTCCAGGCGCAGGATCACGGCGAGGTAGCAGCCGAAGGTCTTCCACAGCTCGTCCACGGTGACGCGCGTGATCTCGTCCGGGTCCACCAGCGATGACATCTGCGCGAACAGGCGGCTGGCCGCCGCGAGGCGCTTGGGCCTGTCCGGCCGCTGGAAGTTGAGCGAGGCCACCACGGTGCGCCCGCTGCCGGGGCGCGCGCGCTTCATCGCGTAGAGGTTGCTGTCGGCGCAGGCGAGCAGGCCCTCCTTGCTCGGGCCGTCGTCGGGCCAGACGGCCACGCCGAACGAGCTGCCCAGCCGCTCCGCCGCGCGCGAGGCCACGGTGTTGGCGTCATCGCCGCCTGTCTCCGGGAGGAGCAGCGCGAACTCGTCGCCGCCGATCCGGAACGCCACGTCGGACGAGCGGCAGGTCTCGTTCAGGACCTCGGCCGTGCGGCGCAGCACGCGGTCGCCCTCGGCGTGTCCGGACACGTCGTTCACGGCCTTGAAGCCGTCGAGGTCGAACATGGCAACGCTCAGGCGGCCGCCGTAGCGGCGGCAGCGCTCGAGCTCGCGAGCCAGGTTCTCGTGGAACTCGCGGTGATTCAGCAGGCCGGTGAGGGGGTCGCGCGAGGCCAGCTCCTGCTGTGCCTCGTACAGGCGCGCGTTGGTGAGCGCGATCGAGGCCTGGGTGGCGAAGGACTGGAGCACGTCCACGTCGCGCGGCAGGAACACGCGCGCGTTCTCGGCGAGTGCCACGAGCACACCGAGCGACTCGCCCCGGTAGGTGAGCGGCGCAGCGCAGAGCGAGCGCAGCGGCTGCTCGTCGGACTCGGCGAGCTCGCGCAGCTCGGGGAGCGCCGAGAAGTCCTCCAGCACTAGCGACCCCTCGCGCACCCGGCGCGATCCGGCTGCCCAGCGCTCGAGCGCGGTGATCGCGGCCCCGGACAGGTCGGAGGAGCGGCGGCAGCGCAGCTCGTCGCCGTCGTCCACGAGCAGGGCGAAGTGCCGGCCCTCGAGCGTGGACTGCGCATTCGCCGTGACCTTCGCCAGCACGTCCTCGAGCCGCAGCTCGGACACGATGTCCTGGAGCGACGCGTTCAGGCGCTGCGTGACGAGCGCCTGGTCGCGCGCCTCGGACTCGAGCTGGCGCCAGGCCCGCGCGCGAACCTTGATCAGCCGGCGGCCGGCCGCGGCCGTGAGGGCCACCGCGCCGGCGCCCGCCACCGGGAGCAGGGCAGGATCGAAAGCGCCGGCGGCCGCGAGCATCGCGGCGCTGCCCGCAAGCGATCCGAGCGCGAAGCGCACGTACGAGCCGCCCGAGTCCCACGTGACGTCGTACACGCACGACTCGCCGCCGTCCCCCGCGCACACCGGGTGGCTCACGCGCGCGACCGGCAGCCCGAACAGCGCGGGCACGCACGAGAGCATGCCCTGGTTGTACTGGCAGTCGAGCGGGTGGAAGGGCGTGCCGGTCACGTCCACGTAGGCGATGCGCGCGTGGGTGGAGCTCGACTCGAGCAGGTCCATGCGCGCGGTGGTGGTGAACTTGCCGTTCGCGCGCACCACGTTCTCGTAGACGAGCCGCGGCGAGCCGAGCGCGCGCAATGTGAGCTTGAGCGCCTCCCCGACGTTCAGCTCGATCGCGCACTCGCCGAGGTGGCGGGCCACCTGCGGGTCATCGAGCACCTCGGCGGCCGCCATCAACAGGCGGATCTTGGTCGCGAACGAGAACCAGTGGGACTCGTTGCGGAGGTCGGCCTCGGCGTCCGTCAGGCCGCAGAGCGCGAGCACCTCGTCGAGGGCGGCGCGGCCGCCCCTGTGCTCGACGTAGGCCAGGATGAGACGCGAGGTCATGCCGCTCGTCTCGCGCGGCTCCTCAGACCATGAAACGGGTGGCGGAAGCGGCGCAACCGTGTGCGCTGGCGCGTCGATCTCGTAGACCGGCGTCATCTCCCCCTGAGTAATCGGGCGATTACCCCGTGCGGTTGAGCACTAGATGACGCGCCTCGCCCACGTGAACTGATCCCGCAGCCAGCCTTCGTACAGGGGGAGCACGTAGACGCCCTGGTCCGAGGAGTGGATCACGAAGTCCTTGCTGAGCGCGATGCCCTCGTGGATCACGTTCGCCTCGGTGGCCTTCGACTTGAACTTGGCGCTGCCGAAGAAGACGAGATCGCCCGGCTTGACCTGATTGATGTGCAGCCGCTTTGACTTGGGTATCTCGCCCGCCTGCTGGGCGGCGGTGCGGCCGAGGATCTTGTTGCCGGCGGGATTTCCGGACAGCTTGTAGACGCGCCAGGCGAAGCCGGAGCAGTCGTAGCCGCCGTGCACCTGGCCCGGTGCGGCGGTGTCGGACTCGCCGCCCCAGATGTAGGGCATGCCGATCTTGGACACGGCCAGCTGCAGGGCTGTCCTCTGCTTGGCGGTGTACCTGGGGAGCTGGAAGTGGCTCGCCACCTCTCTCACGTAGTCGCCCTGCCAGCCGCCCATGCCCAGCGTCTCGGCCAGCGACCAGGCCGCCTCCGCGCGGGTGATGCGGTCGGACGGGTAGAGCTCGAGCTTGTCGTCGGCGGCGAGGTGGTTGTAGCGAAGCCCGAGCAGGCGGGCCACGACCTCGGTACCGAAATAGGAGGGAGGGTTGAGGCCGGCCGTCTGGGCGCCGGCTTGGAAGGTCGTTGCGGCGTCGCTCAGGCCGAGCTGGGCGACCATCAGGGCGTCGAAGCGCGTGACGCTAAGCCGCGCGCTCGACACGCTCACGGCGGGCGTGCCGGTGCGCGTGCTCAGTGCGGTGAAGGCTTGGGAGAGGTCGCCCGCCGTGAGCGGCTGCTCGCCGTGGAAGCCGCCCGGGAGCTTTTGCATCAGGCCGGCCTTGACCACCTGCGACTGCTGCTTCGTGTCCCAGTTGGCGAGCGTGTGGGCGTGCGCGGGCGCGGCGGTGAGGGCAAACGTCGCGATCGCGGCGGTGACGAGCTTGGAGGGCATCCCCTCTGGGATCGGACGGCTCTGCCGAAGGCTTTAGCGTTCAGGAGGTGATCTGGATCCAGGAGAACGTTCGCCTGCCCGCGCTCCCGCGCGGGTTCCATGTCGTTACGGGCGAGGTGGAGGACGCGCTGCCCGGGCTGGCCTCGATCGGCGTGGGCGTGGCGCACGTGTTCATCCGGCATACCTCGGCGTCGCTCGCGATCAACGAGAACGCCAGCCGCGACGTGCTGCGCGACTTCGCCGCCTGGTTCGACCGGGCGGTGCCCGACGGCGCCTCCTACTTCTCACACACGCTGGAGGGACCGGACGACATGCCGGCGCACATCAAGTCGGCGCTGCTCGATACGTCGCTGACGATCCCGGTGTCGGACGGGCGGCTGTCGCTCGGCACCTGGCAGGGCATCTACCTGTGCGAGCACCGGGACTCGGGTGGGCCTAGGTCGCTGACCGTGACGGCGTGGGGCGAGGAGCGGGGCTAGCGCACCGGCGCTACACCCGCGCGCCCGTGCGCACCAGGCCGTGCGCGGACACGGCCGCCCACACGCTCTCGAGCAGCAGGAAGCCGGGCTGCGTTTCCATCGCGGCGAGCACCGCGAGGACTACAGACCCGACGAGGTTGAGCACGAGGTACGTGCGCGAGTCGGGGCTGAGCCGTCCGCGCTGTGCTGCGACGAAGGCGGCCAGGATCAGCAGCGACCCCAGCACCTGGATGAGCTGGTCCATGTGATTCTCCTATGACCACGCCGTCGTCGGACGGGTACGGCGCGGGCTCTCGTCCGGGCGGCCGGCAGGTTCGGCCGTCTGGTCAGAGGCTAGCCGTCCGCCAAATATGCGAACATACGTTCGTGCGCTGGGACAACCTGCGAATAGAGGCGGACGAAGAACACCGGCTTCCGGGCTATCGCGATCCGGCGGTGGTCAGGACCTTCGATGCACCCGAGGCGCTCGACGTGAGGTTCTACGAGGTGCGCGCGAAGTCGGCGCTCAACCAGGTGCCGAAGGCGTCGCGGATGCCGTTCCGGTGGACGATCAATCCGTACCGGGGGTGCACCCATGCGTGCACTTACTGCCTCAGTGGCGATACCGACATCCTCATGGCGGACGGCCGGACGAAGATGCTGGCCGAGGTCGAGCCGGGGGACGCGATCTACGGGACGCAGCGGCTCGGCGTCTACCGCCGCTTCGCCATCACAGAAGTGCAGGACCGCTGGTCGACCTTCAAGGACGCCTACCGGGTCGAACTTGAGGACGGGACCGAGCTGGTGACGAGCGGCGACCACCGTTTCCTCAGCAATCGAGGTTGGAAGTACGTGACCAACCTCACCGGAGGACAGCGACCCCATCTGACCCTGAATTGCAAGCTGATGGGCACGGGCCAGTTCGCCGGAGCTCCGTTCCACACAAGCGACTATCGGTCGGGCTACCTCTGCGGCGTGATCAGAGGCGACGGCCATGTCGCGTCTTACAGCTATAAGCGGCAAGGCCGAGCGCACGGGGATGTCCATCGATTCCGGCTCGCGCTGAAGGACATGGAAGCCCTCAGACGGACACGTGAATTCCTTACCGTCAAGGGAGTCGAGACGACGGAGTTCGAGTTCAAGACGGTTGTCGGATACGCCCCTCTACGGGCGATACGCACCCAGGCACGCGACAACGTCCAGCGAGTTCGTGGCCTGATCGACTGGCCCAGAACCCCTAGCGAAGACTGGTGCAAGGGCTTCCTCGCGGGGATCTTCGACGCTGAGGGCAGCTTCAGCGACTCGCTTCGGATCACGAACACGGATCCGCAGATCGTCGACTGGATCACTTGGTGCCTCAGGCGCCTCGAGTTCGACTTCGTGATCGAAGATCGAGGGCTGCCAAACGGGCTGCGATGCGTGCGCCTGACAGGTGGGCTGGTCGCTCAGATGCGCTTCCTTCAGACCGTGGACCCGGCCATTACACGCAAGCGCTCCATCGAGGGGAAGGCAGTCAAGACAGATGCGCGCTTGAGGGTTGCTTCGGTTGAGCCCCTGGGCTTCAAGCTACAGCTCTACGACATCACCACCGGCACGGGCGACTTCATCGCCAACGGGGTGGTCAGTCACAACTGCTTCGCCCGCCCCACCCACAAGTACCTCGACTTCAACCCGGGGCGCGACTTCGAGCGCGAGATCGTCGTCAAGGTCAACGTGCCCGAGGTGCTGCGCACGGAGCTCGCGCGGCCGTCGTGGAAGGGCGAGCACGTCGCGCTCGGCACCAACACGGATCCGTACCAGTGGGTCGAGGGCCGCTACAAGCTCATGCCCGGCATCTGGGAGGCGTTTCGCGATTTCCGCAACCCGTGCTCGGTGCTGACCAAGTCGCCGCTGCTACTGCGCGATCTGCCGCTGCTCAAGGAGATCGCCGAGGTGGCGCCGATCAGCGCGAACTTCTCGGTCCCGACGCTCGAAGAGAAGGCGTGGCGTGCCACCGAGCCGCATACCCCCCACCCGCGCGCGCGGCTCGAGGCCGTGGCCGAGCTCAACCGCGCGGGCATCCCGACGGGCATTTTGGTCGCGCCACTGATGCCCGGGATCAACGACTCGCCCGAACAGGTCGAGGAGATCCTCGAGATCGCGACCGAGGCGGGCGCGGTCAGCGTCGGAGGCATCGCTCTTCACCTGCGCGGCGAGGTGCGCGAGGTCTTCTTCGACTGGCTCCGCGCCCACCGGCCCGATCTCGTCCCACGCTACGAGCAGCTCTACCGGCGCGGTGCGTACATGTCGCCGGCCGAGCGCCAGCGGCTCGAGGATCTGGCCGCGCCGCCGGGCAGGCCGTCGAGCCCGCGGCGCTACCTGCGCGACCGCGACCTGGCCTCTCCCTCGCGGCGCGAGCCGCGGCCCGAACCTCCGCCCCGCCACTCCCAACCTGCGCTCTTCTAGGCACGAGGCCATGCGCGATGTTTGGGCACACCCGCGGGTGGTTAAGCGATTTATAGGGGCGACGGGCAGGTGGCATGCATCCGCGCGCCCGGAACCGAGGCCCAGGACCGACACGCATGCGTCTATTTCCACAGAGGGATCGCAAGCCATTCCGCGAGAGCCCGATCGCGCGGCAGCTCCGCGCGCAGGCCGTCTCGCCGATCGCGCGTCAGCTCCGCGTCCAGGCGGTGCAGCGCGCTCGGCGTGCCCGCTGGGAAGCGCTCGTCCTTACGCCCCTGGTCGTAGCCGTCATCTGGGCATACGACCACCGCAGACAGCTGTTCGGGGTCGACCTTCCCGTCCGCATCGCCTCAGCGATCGTCCTCGTCATCCTCGGCTGGGCGCTGGCGCGCGCTCTCGGCCGTGCAATCGGTCCCTCGCTCTTCCGGCGCATGGAAGGCGGCACCGCGGGCACGGTCGGCTTCCTGGTCCGCCTGATCGCCCTCTCGGTCTCGATCCTCTTCGCCCTTCGGGTGGCCGGCCTCAAGCCGGGCACACTCGCCGTCGGCGGTGCGTTCACCGCGGTCATCGTCGGCCTCGCGGCCCAGCAGACGATCGGCAACCTGATCGCCGGGCTCGTCCTGCTGAGCGCGCGGCCCTTCCGCGTCGGCGACCGCGTGCGCTTCCAGGCCGGCGCGGTGGCCGGGATGGTCGAGGGCGTGGTCAGCTCGCTCGGCCTCATGTACACGACGCTCGCGCAGGGCGAGGACCGCACGATGGTCCCGAACAGCGTCGTGCTCGCGGCGGCGGTCGTGCCGCTGCGGGAACCGGCGTCGGTAGACCTGCGGGCCCGCCTGCGCGCCGGGGTCAAGCCAAGCTACATCCAGGAGCTGCTCGACGAGGCGATCACGGTGCCCACTCGCGCGCGGCCCCACATCGGTCTCGAGGAGATGGACGCGGACGAGGTCGTGGTGCGGATCGCGGCCACGCCCGAGTCGGGCAAGGACGGCACCAAGCTCGCAGACGAGATCCTGGCCGCGATGTCGCAGCTCGCGACGGTCGAGGAGCAGCGCCCGCAGCCTCTCGGCGAAGACGCCGATCGGGCAGAGGGCAACTCGCAGTCTCGGCATACTGGGACGCCGAGCCGCTGGGCGCAGCAACACACCAGTCGCCGCGGCTGAATCCTTCGTGCGCGAGAGCGAGCAAGATCTCGAGCGCCTGCAGGCGCTCATCGACGCCAGCATCGATAAGGCGAGCCCCTTTCTGCGCCGGTCGTTCCAGATGCCCGAGCACTCGCTTTCGGCTGCCCAGCTCTGCGCGCGCCTCGAGGGCTCGCTCACCGTCGCGCTCGCCACCGTCACCGCGCGAGGGGAGCCCAGGGTGGCGCCGATCGACGCCTTCTTTCTCCGCGGCGCGTTCTATGTGCCGACGGTGGCCGAGTCCGTTCGCGCCAGGCACCTCGCCGCGCGCCCGGGCGCGAGCCTCACCTACTACGAGGGCAAGGACCTCGCCGTGATCGCGCATGGCAGGGTCGAGATCGTCCGGCAGCCGGACCAGGAGTTCGAGGAGCTGGAGGCCACCCAGCTCGCGTGCGGACACGTGAGTGTCCTCAGCTGGGGCGGCGAGGGCGTCTACCTGAGGCTCGTGGCGAACGCCCTGTTCACGTTCGTGCGGGAGCCGCGCGGCTAGAGACCCTGAGGCGACCCGAGCGCCGCGCGAGCCGCGCCGCCCGCGCGAGCATCACGCGCTCGACCAGCAGCCAGCTCGCCGCGCCGGCGGCCACGGCCGGCACCAAGACCACGAGAAGCCGCGGCACGAACGCGTGCGGCAACAGGCCCAGGCGCACGCCGAACAGCATGAGCGGCACATGCCAGAGATAGATGCCGTAGGAGATCAGCCCGATCTGCGCGAGCGGGCGGGCGTGGATCCACGCGGTGGCCGGCCCGCGGCCAACCACGACGGCGGCCAGGAGCGTGGCGAAGCCCACGCCGGCGGGCAGGTTCTGAAGCGTGCCGGTCACGAGCGGCACGGAGTCGGCGGCCGCGCTCGAATGCCACAGGCCGTTGCACACAACGCCCGCCATGCCAACGGCGACGAGCCCCAGCGTCGTGCCCGCGCCCGCGTGGGGCGGCTCGCCGGTGCGCGCAAGCGAGCGCTCCACCCACAGCGCCAGCAGCATCCCAAGGCCGAAGTACGGCAGGTACGCGGGCAGCGCCTTGGTGGCGAGCATGTTCCCGCCGAGCAGGTACGCCCCGGCATTCCACGCGACGCCGAACAGGATCAGGCCGCCAACGAGCAGTGCCTGCCGCCGGGCGCTCCCGTCGCTCCAGCGGTAGCCGATCGCGCCCAGCAGCGGCAGCAGCGCGTAGAACA
>Ga0070659_100003248_pt1 | contig 11569 bp, 7 predicted proteins | sample KBSC23metaG_FD_64666 | JGI IMG/M metagenome (GOLD analysis project Ga0070659, IMG submission 64666) | Corn rhizosphere microbial communities from Kellogg Biological Station, Michigan, USA - KBS C2-3 metaG | ecosystem: Host-associated > Plants > Roots > Rhizosphere > Soil ...
CTCTTGAGCGTGGCATCCGGTCGCTTCGCTCGCGGTACTGTATCGGTCATTGGCTGATTCGAATAGAATCCATCGCTCAACACCCTGGCCTTCGACCCCCTGACCCGCCGATCGGTCCCTCTAGTGTAAAATGAAGCCGTTAACCATTTTGCTTTTCAGGCGGAGCCCCCTTGTGCAGGATGAAGGCGTCACTCAACTACTAGTTGATTGGAGCAAAGGCGATAAACAAGCGCTTGAGCGGTTGATGCCACTCGTCTACAGCGAGCTTCGACGGCTTGCCACTAATTACCTTCGCCGTGAGCGTCCGGGCCACACTCTTCAACCTACGGCCCTTGTCAACGAAGCCTACCTGCGATTGGTGGACCAAAAAAATGCCCGCTGGCAAAACCGTGCCCAATTTTTTGGCATTTCGGCTCAACTAATGCGGCGAATCCTGGTCGACCACGCCCGCCAGCACCAGGCAGTCAAACGGGGCGGAGTCGGTCAACGTCGACTGTCGATCACCAGCGCAGAAGCATTCGTGGATGAGCCTGGAATCGACTTTTTGGCCCTGAATGAAGCCTTAGAGGAACTGTCGAAAATGGACCCTCAGCAAGAACGCATCGTGGAGCTAAAGTTTTTTGGCGGGCTCTCGATCGAGGAGACTGCAGAGGTACTGAAGATTTCTCACGCCACCGTTGAGAGAGACTGGAAAATGGCCCGGGCCTGGCTGCGGAGAAAGCTCGAATAAATGCAAGCTCAGACAATTTGAGGTAGTTTCTCTGAAAAATCCGCGTTATAAGTGGAACCCTGTTTTCAGAGCGCCAGGTTGGTCATTTCCCTTTGGAACACCCGTAGTTCTTTGTTGCAGAACATGCGATCGAAGCTGAGCAGCATTTTCTTTTGATGAGACTTATATATGACCCCCGAACGTTGGGAACAAGTTAAGGAGATCTTCAATTCCGCAATCAAGTACCCGCAGAAAGAGCGCCGGGTATTTCTGGACCAGGCTTGCTCAAATGATGCCAAGCTTCGCACCGAGGTTGAATCCTTAATCGCTTCCCACGAGAAATCCGGAGAATTTATCGACGAACCGGCCTTTCAATTGGCCGCCCAATCACTAGTTGAAGGGCGCACAGAATTAAAGCCCGGGCAGCGCATCGAATCGTACGAGATCCTCGCCTTCATTAGTCGCGGCGGAATGGGCGAAGTTTACCTGGCCCAGGACAAACGACTTAATCGGAAGGTAGCGTTGAAGATTCTGCCCGCCTCATTCACCAGGGACAATGATCGCTTGCGACGTTTTGAACAGGAAGCGAGAGCGGCATCAGCGCTCAATCATCCCAACATCATTACGATCTACGAGATCCTTCAAACTAATTCGACCCACGTGATCGTTACCGAGTTTGTTGAAGGAGAGACGCTTCGCCGGCGCTTGTCACATACCGCGCTACGACTCTTTGAATCAATCGACATTGCCTCACAAATTGCCGACGCCCTGTCTGCGGCTCATAAGGCTGGAATTATCCATCGCGACATCAAGCCTGAGAACATAATGTTGCGACCGGATGGTTACATCAAGGTGCTCGATTTCGGACTGGCCAAATTGAATGAGGATGTCTCACAGGCAGTTGCTCTCGAAGCGCCCACGATGCAAGTGAGAACCGGTTCGGGAATCGTGATCGGCACTGCGGGTTACATGTCTCCGGAACAGGCGCGAGGAGTCGGAGTCGATGAACGTTCAGACATCTTCAGTTTGGGCACTGTCATATATGAGATGGTTGCCCGCCGCAAACCATTTGACGGAGAAACACCGAGCGATACGCTGGCTTCAATTTTGAAAACTGAACCGCCAACGTTGTTGCAGCTCGACGCCAGGGTTCCACCTGAGTTGAATCGTATCGTTAATAAGGCGTTGCGAAAGGACAGGGAGGAGCGATACCAGGTTGTCAAAGATTTATTGCTCGACCTTCGAGCGCTAAAGCAAGAGCTAGACTTTCAGTCGAAGCTCGAACGATCGACGCTACCTGATCCGAACGATGACACAGCCCCTCACTCCTCACAGGGGGCCGCTACGGCTAGCCGTCTGCCGGCCCAGGACACTGATAGCCGGAGTGCGATTAATCTAATCACGGAGTCGTTGAGCCTTGAGATTAAGCGACACAAAGTCGGGACTGGCGTCCTTCTCGCGACCCTTGTACTGCTGGTGGGACTCGGCGGTTTTGGGCTCTACAAGTTTTTTAACAAGGCCCGGCCCATGGAGCACTTCTGGAACATCAAGCTCACACGCCTGACGAGTTCCGGCAACGTTATCGACGCTACAATTTCGCCTGACGGTAAATATATCGTTTACGTATTGAGCAGCCGGAGTAATCAAAGTCTGTGGATTCGTCAGGTCAGCACTGCGAATGACAAGCAGATCGTAGAGCCAGCTCCCGTAGGATATTTCGGGATAACGTTCTCACCTGATGGCAACGATCTGTACTACGCTATTAAAACAAATCTTGATTCCGGCACGTTGTATCGCATACCCGTATTTGGCGGTGTACCCGTGAAGCTCGGTGAAAGTCTTGATGGTCCAATCAGCTTTGCTCCAGACGGAAAGCGTTTTGTTCTGATCAGGGGAAATTATCCAACGCAAAACGATACTGCCCTGGTGATCAAAAATGTAGAGGGCGGCTCGGAACAAGCATTGGTGGTGAAGAAAAACCCCGAACGCTTCTCACCCCTGTTCTTTACTGGTCCATCGTGGTCGCCTGACGGAAAGTTAATTGCCGCTACTGTATCGACAGTAGGAAGCTCGTGCAGGGTCGTAGCGTTTTCAGTTTCGGATGGTACCGAAGCGTTTTCTGCAAAGGAAGCCTGGCCGTTTTCAGCACGGGTGTGGTGGATGCCAGACATGACTGGATTACTGGTGGTGGCAGGGGACAATCCTGGCGTGGCGCAACATTGGATCGTCAGCTATCCGAGTGGTGAAAGGCGCCGGATAACAAATGATCTAACCTCCTATCGTGCGATTGGATTAACCGCAGACGGCGAGAACATGACCACTGTCCAGGCGGCCGGATTGATCAATCTTTGGCTGGTACCGGGCGACCGAGCGGCGAACGCGGTTAGTCTTTCAACTGGCAATATTGGCTTCTACTCGTCGGCCGGCAATAACGTTTCCTGGACCACAAACGGGCAGATTGCGTTCGTTTCAAATGAAGCCGGAAATGCAGACATCTGGCTAACGGATCCGGATGGCAAGAACCGCAGGCAGTTAACCTCGAATGGTGCAGCTAATCTAACTCCAACCGTATCTCCTGACGGGCGCTACATCGTTTTTGTGTCCACCAGAGCCACGCGTCGTAACCTCTGGCGAATTAATATCGATGGCAGCAATCCGATTCAGCTAACGAATGGACTTTCGGACTCATACCCATCCTTTACGCCTGACGGCAAATGGGTAATTTACACCAACGTTGATAACTTTAAGCCAAGCACTTTTAAAGTTTCGATAGATGGAGGAGCTGCGACACCCGTAAGCGATCACGTCGCAACATTGGCTGTCGTTTCGCCAGACGGTAAGTGGCTCGCTTTTACTTATCCTTCGTCAGCCGATTCTTTTGCGCCTCCAAACAGACTCGTTATAACGCCGTTTGAAAATAACGATGGAGGCAAACCTGCTGAGTTTCAGCTTACGCCAAGTGGGACGGTTTTGACGCTGATCCAATGGAGCGCAGATAGCAAGTCAATTCTTTATACAATCAATAGCAACAACACTAGTAACATCTGGAGTCAGACGTTGAGTGGTGGTCCACCCAAACAGCTCACTGACTTCAAAGACAGTCTAATAACCAGCTTTGCCTATTCTCGCGACGGCAAGATGTTGGCCTGTACCCGCGGAATCCTCCTTCGCGACGCCGTTCTAATTACCGATCTGAAGTGAAGTAAGCAAGTCCAGGTGGCAGCCGTGGTCAGTACCGGCACGCGGTAGCGTCGGGTGCGTCTCGAAACATCTACAGCTTGACGATATCTGGAGACTCACCCGACGCTACCGCGTGCCGGTACTGACCCACCACAGCTGCCTAGTGCCGGAGTGGAGTTGTGGTATCGATTAACGCTTCGACGTTCACATAAAACTTGAACTGGCCCGTCTGCTCAATTCCCAACACGAACCGAATATTAATACTGTCTCCAGGTCCCAGTGGTTCACTTAGTCTGATCATCCCGTTGGGCTCGACATTCGCAACCACCGGTCGAGGCACGTGAGATCTACTCGACGTTGACGGTAGCGACATCTCAGGAGGCTGCGCCCGTCAGTGTTAAGTCTGCGAAGGGATTGTTTTACCGGGGATCAAATTTGCTTCGCGTTTCTCTTCGATTACTTCTTCTTTGTCCTTGATCTCAACCGCAGCTGGATTCGCCACTGTCTCCTGCCGCTGCGCTAGCTCTTTGATTGGTGCGGATGTACCAAAATTTGCAGCCTTGTAATTGGTATGCAGTTACACGAGCGGGTTGCTGGACAGTAGCGCGCGCCTTAATTAGTTCTGACACTCGGTTCAAGCGAAAGTCTTTTCCTGCATCCGTCAAAGGAACAATAACCAGGTCCTCATTGTCAGGTCTAAACAAAGTCTGAATCTCAGGACACTGACCAAAACAGTCGTGTTTTGACCGACTCTATCGTGGAATGTACATTTGATGTGAAACTAGATATACGAAGCGAAGGAACTCAATACAGTTTTAGCCATGGATGTACTTGCCAATGCGAGGGAACGAAGTAGAAAAGTAGGGTCTCGAGTTCGTTACGGCACCAAGCGCCTCAAGCGTATCTCACAGTTACCAACACTTGGAGGAATCTTTCTTTCATTTCTTAAGATTGGTCTTGTCGGTTTTGGAGGCGGACTCGCAGTCATCGCCCAGATTCGGTCGCTGGTAGTGAGACAGCGGCGCTGGTTCACCGATCACGAGTTTGCCGAAACTTTTGCCCTCGCGCAGAGCCTGCCCGGAACCAGTGCCGGGAATGCTGCAACTTACATCGGCTTTCGACTCCGCGGATGGCAAGGCGCAACTGTCGCTCTGGTTGGCTTCATCCTTCCTTCGATGATCATGATGATCATCCTCGCAATTCTTTACCGGCACCTGCGCGCGTTTCCTGACACCGATCGTTTGTTTCACGGCCTTAACGCTGCCGTAGTGGCGGTGGTGTTGGTCTCGGCGTGGCGAATCGGACGGAGTACTCTCAACCGTCCATGGCAATGGTACGTGGCAGTCTTATCGTCCGTTGCGGTCATTGTGTTTGGCGCAACGATCATTGAAGTTGTCCTGTCAGCAGGCCTGATTGGAATCTATATCGACTCGTTCGGCGAAAAAAAATGGCATAGATGGCGCCGGATTAGCCGCCTGGCATTACGGAGACGAGCCAGGCTGGAAGAATTACGCAGCAAGAATTTTGTTGGCGGTTACCTTACTCGCGCACTCGCTGACGAGCGCGTGCGAAAGCAAAATGATGCTCACGCCAATGAGCTAACGGACGAAGAGAGGTCGACGTCTACTCGACTGAGGTCCTCATCCGCTTTGCTGGTAGCGATGCCGGTATTCGCGAAGCTCGCACTCTTGCTTGCGCTTGCTTCCGTTTTCCTTCGCATGGGCGCCGTTACTTTTGGTGGTGGCTTTGTGATGATTCCGCTAATTGAATCGGAAGTCGTCAGGAACAATCACTGGCTAACGCAACAAGAGTTTGCTGATGCGACAGCCTTGGGCCAGATGACTCCCGGTCCCGTCCTGATTACTGCTACTTTTATCGGGTATCGCGTCGCCGGTACCTTAGGAGCGCTGGTCTCAACGATTGCCGTCTTTCTACCTGCTTTCTTGATGACAATTGCTGCCGGCTCTTCATTAAGGCGCTTCCGTTCCAACCGGCAGGTCCAATCGTTCCTGCGCGGGGTAACACCCGCAGTAGTTGGCCTGCTCGTGGCCGCAGCATGGAGTGTTGGCAGGGCCGGAATTCACTCCTGGGTGGGGCTGACGATCCTTGGATTGGCGGCCTTCGCAATGTTGAGGTTCAGAGTAAATCCGTTTTGGGTCATTCTCGGCGCAGGCGTGCTCAGATGTCTGATTGGTCTAGTGCTGGGAATGTAGTTCAACACGCCGTTAAGTTCACTATTGATCGGAGTAAGTATGGATCTTCGCGTTCTAATCACCACGTTCGGAATCATTTTCCTCGCGGAAATGGGAGACAAGACGCAACTAGCGGCCATGACCATGGCGGCTCAAACCAAGCGACCGTGGGCCGTCTTCATTGGCGCTTCGTGTGCGCTCGCGGCAGTTTCTGCGCTCGGAGTATTGGTTGGCAGCGTTATCGGTGATTATGTCCCGCTCATATGGGTGAAGCGTGCAGCGGCAATGGCTTTCGTAGTCATTGGTGTATTGATGCTGCTCGAGAAATTTTAAAAGAGAACGACTGGACCAGTTAGTTAAGGAGAATAAATGCCTCAAACTCCCCACATAGAACGGCATTTTACGTCGAGTGAAGTGGTGCGGGATATTGTGATCGGAATGGCTGATGGGCTAACCGTTCCGTTTGCACTGGCGGCCGGTTTAACCGGCGCTATTCAGGCTACGGGGATTATTGTTACAGCCGGCCTGGCCGAAATCGCTGCGGGTTCCATCGCAATGGGTCTCGGAGGATACATGGCCGCGAAGAGTGATGCAGAGCACTACGCTAAGGAACGAGAGAGAGAAAAGAAGGAAGTAGCTGAAATTCCGCACGAGGAAATGAGAGAGGTTGCGGAAGTCTTTCAACAGTATGGTCTAAGCGAAGACGAGACATGGCCCATAGTGCAGGCTCTTAAACGACAACCTAAAAACTGGATCGATTTTATGATGCGTTTTGAGCTCGGGTTAGAAAAGCCGGATCCCCGTCGAGCGTTGACCAGCGCGATCACGATCGCCGGAGCTTACATCGCGGGCGGTCTAATTCCGTTATCGCCCTACATCTTCCTTCATACGGCTTCATCGGCATTGCTCTTATCAGTGACACTGACCTTAATAGCGTTGTTGATTTTTGGTTTTGTGAAAGGCCGGTTCACAGGCACCAGGCCGATGAGGAGTTCGTTGCAAACAGCGCTCATTGGCAGCCTGGCAGCCGGAGCCGCGTTTGCAATCGCACGATTGATCGGTGGTTAAACTATTTTCGAGCCAACACCACCGGAGCCTGCTCGGCTGTACGAATTCCTTCGAAAAACTTCTTCACCTGACTGTACTGCGATGCGGGAATTGTCGTAGCTCGCTGTAGTAGTTGCCGCTTGAACAACAACTCGTTGTTCTTAACCTCGTAACTGGTTACGTACGAACCGAAGCTGGTTTCTAATTTCACCGCATCCGGAACTTCGTCAACTGTAAAACCATCAGGCAATGCAATTCTGGTTGTTTCGGCGTATGCGTTGGCGCGAAGGACCACTGGATGTTTACGATCGGCTGAAGTTAGCGTTAATCCTTCACGACGAGAAACTATGGCGGGCTTGAAAACTAAAAGACGATCCTGCATTAGCTGTGCATAAGCGGCTGCGGTGAATTCGACGTTGAGAGAGAATCGTCCATCCGTCGCATCGTCAGTGGGTGCGATATTGCTGACCCGCGCTGCCGCAGCTCCAGAGGTGATCCATCTTTCAATCATGCTGTTGTATTCCGCTCGTGTAAGGTGTCGGAATTGAGTGCGAAACCTGGCTGCAGTCTGTCCTGACGCTTGCTCCAAAATCTTTCCGGTTATCGACCCATTCGCATTTAGACTAAGAGTTGCACTGCGCTCCAACTGATTTACCTCTGGAGGAAGCACGGGCATACGAACGAGTTCTTTAGTTTGCTTTGAGTTCAGGAGGGCCAGGCTGCCTTGAAGATAGAATGGCAGATCACCAAAAGGGGTTTCTGAGTCTGTTGGGTCAAATATGATAAGTCTGCCAAGCGCGGGATCTTCGATCAGTGTGCCTGCTTGTGTTTGATTTCCTACTTTGACCGCGATAATGCAGTGATTGAATTGTTGTGGTGATGGCCAATCAACCCGAACATAGTCAGGATCGCCGGAATAGATGCTAAGTGGGACAGAAGAGATTCCTACCACTTGCAACATCGCCCTCATCAAGTTTGCCTTGTCTTTACAATCACCATATGACTTAGCAAAAACTTCTACTGAGGAGTGGGGGCGGTAACCTCCTCCGCGTCCAATTCCGGTTTGAATAGAGATGTATTTAATGTTCTGAACGTATTGTGCAATCGCACGAATTTTCTCGTACTCAGTTTTCGCAGTTGCCGTTAGTTCGTAAGCCTTGCGCGCAAGAGCGTCGTTGACCTGGACCTGCGGATCACCAAGTTCGCTCAGCCAGCTTGCCACTTCGGACCAGTTCGCGAATGTCTTAATCGCCGGAGCGGGCGAAGACGCAGGCGGAAAGTAGCTTACTGCCAATCGTGCGACGAGGTTGCTGAGATTCGGACTGAGTGGTTCGTCGGGTATCGGCGGTAAATTTGTAAGTTCCCAGGTGTAGGTACTTCCATTGACCCGTGGTTCGACATTCGGGTGATTAAAAGTAAATGCCTCAGCACGCCAGCCAGCAGGCAAAGTTAGCGTGTACCGTGAAGTGATCACGGGGATCGAACTTTGAAAATCCCAGTCCGCCTGGCTGAATACCGAACGGTCTTCGAGGGTGTAAGAATAAGCGAATACCGATCCGGTCTCAGCACTCTCAACGGCGGAAATCGTCCGTACTCGATATTCATCGTAGACATCATCAAGGTCAGCGGCAGAATCCACGACATCATCTTTACCGAAACGCTTAACTGAGCCGTCGGGCCTAACCAACCAAGCCTTCAAATCTTTTACTTTTCCGACCTCAGGAATATATCCGACTCCGCCTCGAGCATATTCGCGACCTTCACGACGAAGTATTCGAACGGCATAGTTTTTAACTTCGGTTAGACGGCCATCGCCGTCAACCGTCTTTATAGACTCTGCGAGGAGAACCACAGCGTCTACGTCCTTATCGTATGCGGGAGCTTTGATACCAGCAGCTTGTTGAACCCAGGCTGGATTGTCGTCGCCCGGTGTTGACGCGTTGACCAAACCTGCGAACAGCAAAGTAATTACGAGCGCAGCACTATATGACGAATTAACAGTCCACGTCTTTATGGGCCAGGCCGGTGAGATACGTTTGGACAGGTGGAGTACTGTCCGGAAGATGGTGAGAGTCGAGTGCATGATTAAACCCCCGTCAATTCGTAGCGGCCCCTTGCTTAAGAGCTATTGAATGATTGTCTTGTTTGTGAACTATGTCGAAGAATGTCTTCAATTGACTGTAGCTTGCAACCGGAAACAAGACCATGTTGCCGCCACCAAAGTAGAAGGAACGTTTGTAGACCAGCAGCTTCTTATCGTTGCTGATGGCCAGCGACGGCTTGTACTCGCTTATTGGTTTACTAATGAGTGGCGAAGGTGCATCCGCATTGTCCGTCACGTATCCTTCGGGCACTTCGATTTCTACAACGTCATCTTCGGTCCAGCCGTAATGGAAGTAGACTGGATATTTACGAGCTGTCGAAGCGAACAATGGTCCAATTCCACGTTGAAAGAAAGCCGGTTGCAAGAAGAGGCGTTTGCCTGTTCGTTGGGCATACGCCGGAAAATTAACGTGGTAAGAGATAAGTAATGGTTTCACATGATCGGTCACATTTTCGATTTTTATATTCGTAAGCTCGGCGCCGCTCATTTGCCCCTTGAGCTCTGTTTTGACATTTTCCTCTCGCTGGCTGTCAGATTCTTCATCCATGTCTTCCTTCCGCTCAAAAGCTGAGTGGCCCGTGTATTCGACAATGATGTCACCTTCAAGAGTGCCATCTTCGCTTAGTTTTAAATGGGCTCGGCGCTTGGTAACTGACTTGTCGGGGCCTGACATTGGCGACTCAACCCAGACCGGCTCTTTCGGATCAGTGATCAAGGATTGTTCACCTTCCTCCTGCCAACGCAACATGCCGAAAGGAATGTAGTTGTAGCCGGGGTTGAAGAATTTCCACGACCCACCGACATTAACCGCAATGTTTGCAGGAGTCAGAAAGTACGCGTTTGGAATTCCCTTATCGAAGAATATATCTCCTCGATCCGGTGCAAGAACGATGCGGGCATCGAAACCCGATGCTGAAGCAAGAGACGCAAACAATAGATCAATATCTCCTGAGCTGCCCGTGGCTCGCTTCAAAGTATCTGATGGACTCTTATTGTCTTTTAATTTCTTTTTCTCTTCCTCGGTTAGCCCGGAAGCGTCGTTGCTGGTGTTCTTAATTTTTGTGCGACAGAACTCGAATAGACGCTCGAGTTTCTCGGTATCGGTTTTAGCGTCAGAGGTCAACGAGCTGGCCGTTTGCTTAACGTCGTCATTTGGTTTGATAAGTGATTTTGTACCGTCATAGAACCGCTTTCCGAGATTGGACCAGTACTTTGCCGGGTCAGGCTTATCGCTTGTGGCATAGTAGACCAGCATCCACGTTTTAACTTCGTCTTCAGGCGGCATCCGGGCTTCTTCATATACCGCCGGCATGTCAGTCATCGTTGTGCGGTAGAATCCGCCCTTGTCTTTGACAAAAGGGCTCGGTTTGCCGTGAAGAGTTATCGAGTTGAAGCTGAGGTTCTCATAAGCGTAAGGCTTGATGTAATAATCAACTCGCTGGACGGGGATATCTCGCTGAAATTGAAGCCTTACATTGTCCGCGTCACGATTGACCCTCACTTCACGCCAGCGATACTCGATGATGCATCCTGGTTCGACGGCTGGCATTGCAAACGACTTGGCCTTGAACTTTAATCCACTCACTTTGACAATTGTGCGGTCGAAGACATCGTCCTTTTTAAGCTCAACAATCGAGCCGTCGGCCTTGATAGTGCGAGCCGCAATGTCCTTGATTTTCACATTCCCGCCGTAAAGATTTCCGTACAGAATGTCGATCTTGCTTTGCGACTCTTTGCCTCGGTCGGTGAAGACTTTGATTCGAATATAGTGATTGAAGATCAGATCACCTTCTGGATTGTCGTCAATCCTAACCTCCCAGAAGAGTGCCTCGGCATCGGCGTCTTTTTCAACCGTTGGAGCTTTGAGCGCGAGTGCACCGGGATCAATTGGCTTCCAGTCATCGCTGGATGCCGGAACGCTTTGCGGGCACAAGAATAGACAGAGGAATAGGGTAAGTAGAAGAAAGAGAGGGCTTTTCATTACCTGGGACCTTTCGCAAACGTGAGTTATGAGAACAGTTCAGTTTTCCGAGACGTAATTTTTGAGACTTTGAAGGGTACGAGGCTCAACACGACGAAACCGAATATTAACTGAAATCCTCCCCTGTCATCAATTACTTTGAATCAAACTCTTGGAGTGCGACGGCCCGGCGTCGCTTGTTATACGAACCACCTCCCGGCGAGACTACCCCCAAAACTCGCCTTCTGAAGCTTTCAGGTCAGGAAGCTTGAATGAACTCAAGTAACGGTGATGTCGTGTATAACAAAGCGACGCCGGACCGTAGCACTCCAAGGGTCCTTTGCTTGAGCAAATGACGTTACGTATAATTCAAAACA
>Ga0070659_100003249_pt1 | contig 11568 bp, 12 predicted proteins | sample KBSC23metaG_FD_64666 | JGI IMG/M metagenome (GOLD analysis project Ga0070659, IMG submission 64666) | Corn rhizosphere microbial communities from Kellogg Biological Station, Michigan, USA - KBS C2-3 metaG | ecosystem: Host-associated > Plants > Roots > Rhizosphere > Soil ...
CACCTGCACCAGTGGCGCGCCCTGTGGCAGGTCCAGCTTCACCGAATGCGTTTGAGCAGGGATCGTGATGATGAACATGACGAGAAGCACGAGCATCACATCGATCAGTGGCGTGGTATTCATTTCGATCAAGGGTCGAGGTTCACGCTTGGCAAGGATCATGGCGACCTCCCTTGCAGGATATCGTATATCATATCTAAGCGAGCCGCAACAAAAAGGGCGGCCATTCGGACCGCCCTTCCCAGAGAAAGCAACAACCGTACTCAGAATACGTTCTGGTAATATTCGTTTCCGACGAAGCCCATTTTCTCGACGTTCGCCTTTTTGGCGATCGCCAGAACCCTGTCCACCAGCTCGTAGCGAGCTTGGGGATCGGGCTGGAGATGGAGTTCAGGGACCGGATCCATCTGCTGCGTGGTATCGAGATACTGCCGCAGCTGCTCCTCGGTGACGGGTGAGCCGTTCCAGAGGATCTGATCCGACGGGGTGACAACGACCGTATTGAAGGTTGGCTGGATCGGGGGCGGATTGTTCGGCTGGTTCACCGGCAGATCGAGCTTCACCGCATGAGTCTGCGGCGGGATCGTGATGATGAACATGATCAGGAGCACCAACATGACGTCGATCAATGGTGTGACGTTCATGTCCACCATCGGCTCGCCCTGCGTGTTGTCGCCGGTTGTCTGCATCGACATTTCGGGGAACTCCTACTCTTTCACGCCGGTCAGGGGCGGCGGATTGGAAATGAACCCGATCTTCTGGAATCCGGCCCTTTGCATCGTGACGATCGTACCGCCGATGCACTTGTAAGGCGTGTTGACGTCCCCGCGGATATGCGCCTCGGGCATATTGTCCTCGGTGATGTTCTGGATCCCTCCGACCTTGTTGATCTCGTCTCTCAACTTGGCGACTGCTCTGTCGAGCAGTTGCTGACTCGTCACCTGCGTCATGTCCCAATAGACCTGACACGTTCCTCCAGGACCGCCCCTGACCGAAAGCTGGACGTTTTCAGGTTTGTCCTGCGTCGGCTGGTAAGCGACCTTGGGAAGAACCACCGGCACGTGCTGCGTGACGACCGGGACGGTAAGAATGAAAATGATCAGCATCACCAGCATAACGTCGGTCAAAGGAACGACGTTGATGTCGGACATTTCCTCGTCTTCGCCTTCGGCTGGTCCTACGCTCACTGCCATTGTTTATGCGCCTTTTGGCTACGGGCCGGGATCAGAGCCGAAAATAGCTCAGCTCCCGGTCCCTGGTCCTTACTTCGTTGTCGAGGTAGAGCGCGTCGACTCTGCGCCGGTCGAAGTCATGCCAGTCCGAAGCGGTTCGCCCGGGCGCTGGGTCGTGCCGGTGGCGCGAGCGGTCGCCGCACTCGTTTTGGCGCCGCCCTGGAGGAACTGCGGCTTCACCGCGCCGCCGGACATCAGATATCCGTGCAGGTCGTTGGTGAAAGCAGCCAGATCTTCGGTGATCGACTTGTTGCGGCGAACGAGCCAGTTGTACGCCAATACCGCCGGAACGGCGACGACGAGACCGAGCGCGGTCATGACGAGCGCTTCACCGACCGGGCCGGCCACCTGCTCGATGCCCGGAGAACCGCCGGCAGATCCCAGCTTGATCAGCGCGTTGTAGATGCCGACGACGGTGCCGAACAGTCCGATAAAAGGTGCGGTCGAACCGACGGTAGCCAGGAAGGCCAGACCTTCGCCAAGCCGGGCGCCGATCGCACCCTGGCTGCGAGCGAGGCTGTTCGCCATCCAGTCATGCTGGTCGATCGGATCGGTGAGCTTGCCATGCTGCTCCTGCGCCAAGAGCGCGTCGTCAACGATCGCGCGATAGGCGCTGCGCTGGTCAAGCTTGGTCGAGGCTTCGCGAAGGTTCGGCGCGTTCCAGAAGCTGGAACGAACCATTCGGCCCTGGCTGATGATCTTCTGCTGCTGCATCAGCTTCGTGAAAAGGATGTAGAAGGAGAAGAGAGACATGAAGACGAGAATTATGAACACGGACCAGGTGATCACCCCGCCGTTGTTCAGGGCCGCAGTGATTCCGAAGTTAGATGCCGCGGCTGGTGCGTTGGTGGGCATATTGGTTACTTTCCTCTGGTGAACTGATGAACTTCGAGATTAACCCTCGAGTTTGAAGACGATTGGTGGCGTTCTATAGCTGCCAGTCGTCGGGTTTCCGCTGGAGTCACGCGCCGGCGTGAACCGAGCACGACGAAGCGTCGAGCACACGTAATTGTCGAGAACGGAAAAGCCGGTCCCCTTGACAATACTGCATCCCGTGACCCGACCGTCCGTACCGATCGACAATTCAGCTACTGCCGTTCCCGAGGCGTTCGCTTCCGCTGCGGCCTCTGGATAGTTGTTGGGATCAAAATACTGCCGCACGTCACCGTTTGCCGGTTGCGCGCTCTGCGTCTTCACCGGCGGCGGTGGCGGCGCCGGCGGACGAGGCGCCGGGAGCGGCGGCGGGATCACCGGAGTGACCACCGTCTGAATAGGCGGCGGCGCCAGTGGCGGCGGCTGCACGATGGACGGCGGAGTCACCGGTGGCGGGGGCACCTTCGGCATATCCTTCGGCGGTGGCGGCGGCTTCTCCGGCGGTGGCGGCGGCTGCTCAACGTTAAACGTTTTGAGGTTCTGAACCTCTTTCTTGACAAAACTGGCTGCGAGGCCGGTGACCAGCGCATATCCGAGCACGAACTGGAGGACGGCGGCAATAACGATTGCCAGCGTCCGATTACCGCTCAGCTGTTTCCTTTGGGCGTAAGACATTAAACCCGAAATACTCCTCAATGAGGCCGTGATTTCCAGGTTCGGGCCGGGTCCCCTCCTCGCCCCTCGGCCTGGAACAGCCGCCCATGTATCAAAATATCATGGACCGCAAGCGCGCCTCCTTATCCACGGCTCAATTACCATGCAACGAAATTTGTTCCTGCACCGGAAGCAGATTAGTCACTTCTCGGGAAAATGCCCGCAGAACGAGGCGATTTGCACTCCGACTCGCTCGGCGTCGGCATAGATGTCGGGCTTTGAAGTTGCGATTCGCAACGCTTTTACGCCCCGCATTGCCGCCAGCCGGTCATACAGGCATCGCGCGAACGTTTCCTGGAGGTTGTACCGCCGCGCCCCGGCAAGTTCGATCGCTTGCTGACGGACGTAGTCATAATCCCAGGCGCCTTCTGGCGAATCCTCCGATGGCGGCTCAACATCTTCCAGCCAAACCTCGACCGTAACGAGAAGGCGTTGAGGGGCGCCCACTTCGAAATGATGGAAACCGATATCGGCCTGTACTTCCAGATTCTCCAGCAGGATTTTGGCACATTTGGGCCGCAACCTATCCGGAACCAAACCGTCCAATCGGGGCTCTTCGATCATTTCTACTCCAGAAATTGCACGTCGCGGTGCGGCGGCTCAAAGCGCTGCCCACCGTCGATCACGATCACCTCGCCCGTAACCGCTGGACTGGCAATCAGGAAATCCAGAGCCGGAACCAGATGAGCGGGATCAACGCCACTCCCGAGAGGATTGCGACCGTGCATGCTTCGAAAGTTTTCTTCGCTCTGGCCGGGCGACTTGAGCATCAGCGCCGGCGCGATCGCATTTACCCGAATTCCCCGCGGCGCCAGCGCGCGCGCGGCAATTTCGGTAAAGCCGCCAAGCGCCTGTTTTGACAGGGTGTAACTCAAGAAGTCGGCATTCGGCGCGGCGAGCTTCGAATCGAGTATGTTGACGATCAGCGCCGGTCCACCGGTGTGCCGCGCTGCCAGGCCTTGAGTCAGGAGCACCGGCGCACGAACGTTGACGTGCATGTGAGAGTCGAACTCGCCGGCATCGAAATCTTCGAGATCGTCCCAGGCGAAGCGGGCCGCGTTGTTGACCAGCAGCCGGATCGGAGGAAGCTTGACGCACACAGCGAAGATCCGATCAGCGCAATCAATCCGAGACAACTCGGCCACAGCCTTGACAGCCCCCGGCGCCACCTCGTCCTCCTCGCGGCGAACGTGGGCGACGACAGTCCAGCCTTGATCAAGCAGCACGTGAACGAGATGCTCTCCGATCCTCTTTCCGCCTCCCGTAACGATTGCAGTCCGCTTCTCTGTCATTCCGGCGAAGATACACGCATAGACGCGCTCGTGAAGCTTAGCCTTTCCGAACGACTTCGATCCGCGCTCCGCTCCCAGGGCCAAAAGCCTCCGCTCACCGGAGATTTTCCAGAGCTGCGCGCGCAGGCTGAAATTCCAGCTGCCGTCCTGATCGCAATCACCGACGGAACGCATCCCGGCGTAATCCTCACGGAACGGCACGAGCGAATGCGGACCCATGCGGGGCAGATCGCGTTCCCGGGCGGCCGAGCAGATCCTGGGGAAACTCCGGTCGACGCAGCCCTGCGCGAGAGCTTCGAAGAGCTTGCGCTCGACCCCTCGCTTGTGGAGGTGGTCGGCACGTTGGACGAGTACCGGACCGTCAGCGGATATGTGATCACGCCGCTTATCGGTGTAATCCCGCCGGACATTCGGCTGGAGGCGCAGGAGGCAGAGGTCGCCGGCTGGTTCGAAGCCCCGCTCGCCTTTCTCCTCGATGCTGCCAATCAGCGGCTCGAGAAGGCGGTTTTCGGCGGCCGCGAGCGCCACTATTGGGTAATTGAGTGGGGAGGTAAGCGGATTTGGGGGGCGACGGCGGCGATCCTGGTCAACCTGGCGCGACGGCTAAATTGGAAAAGCTGAATGCGGCTCAATGGCGACGCCGGCTCGGTGTGGCGGCAGTTATCGACGCCCTTGGAGCCGGTGAAGGACTTACGCGCTACGTAGGCGGCGCTATCCGCGACGAGCTGCTGGGGCTGCCGGTCAATGACATCGACCTCGCGACGAAGATCCGCCCGGACGAGGTTATCGAGCGACTGAAGAATGCGCAGCTCAAGGCGGTTCCCACCGGGATAGAACACGGAACCGTGACGGCTGTCAGCAGCGGCCAGCCATTCGAAGTGACCAGTCTGCGCCGCGACGTGTCCACGGATGGGCGGCGGGCCATCATCGAATATACCGATGACTGGCGTGAAGACGCGGCGCGCCGGGACTTCACCATCAACGCGTTGATGGCCGACCCGGTTACGGGCGAAATCTTCGACTATTTCGGCGGACTCGATGACTTGGCGGCTCTTCGCGTGCGATTCATCGGCAATCCGCTGCAGCGGATCGCCGAGGATCATCTGCGAATCTTGCGCTTCTTCCGCTTCCACGCGCGGTTCGGACGAGGCCCACCCGACCCTTCGGCACTAAAGGCCTGTGGCGAACGCGCCAATGACCTGATGGCGCTGTCGCGGGAGAGAATCGCTGATGAGCTTATGAAGTTGCTGGCAGTCGAAGATCCGGCCGCGACCGTTCAGTTAATGGTTGGCCACTCAATCCTGAAGCCAGTTCTTCCAGAGATCCAGATGGAGGCGCTTCGGCAGCTCGAGCAGCTGATCGCCGCCGAGAAGTCCGCGGGAATAAAAGGGGACCCGCTACGTCGGCTGGCTGCGCTGATTCCGGACGACGCCGATCTGGCGGAGCGTCTCGCGGTTCGCCTCAAGCTTTCGAAGCTGGCGCGCAAGCGGCTCGCCTGCGCGGCCGAGCGGAGTCTCGGAAGCAACTCGCAAACTCTGGCCTATCGATTTGGAACAGAATGCGCGGTCGATCGCCTTCTCCTCGCCGGCAAGCCGGAAGAGGCTGCAAGCGTTTTCCAATGGTCCATCCCTCGCCTTCCAATCGGCGGCGGCGCACTTATCGAACGCGGCGTTCCTCAGGGCCCCGAGGTCGCTCGCACGTTGCGCCTGATCGAAGACCGGTGGGCGGAGGCGGGGTTCCCGACGGGGGAAGGCTTCGAGCAACTCGTGCAGACGGTTATCGACAGCCGCCGATAACAGCGTGACCGGCGCGTTAACCGTCTTTCAAAGCCCCGCTGCTATCCGAAAGTTTGGTGAACCTTGCGGTTACCAAAGTGGCGTCTCGCTCGGTGAGGACAAAAGTGGGGAAATGGCTGTTCAAGGCTGCAATAGTGCCCGCGCTTGCCGCGGCAATGCTCCTGTGCGCCCCCGCTGATGCCGCGACCATCACCGCCAGCGCGCAGGCAAATGTCGTAAAACCGTTGACGCTGACTTCGCTGCAGGGCCTGGACCTCGGCACCATCACCCTCGGACCCGGCACCTGGACTAATGCCACGGTGTCGATAAGCCGGACAGGCGCCTTCTCATGCGGCGCGAATCTGATCTGCACGGGTGCGCCGATGGCGGCCCAGTTCAATGTTTCGGGAAGCAAATCCAATGTGGTCGCGATTTCCGCACCGAATGTGACGCTCACCAATCAGGCCGATCCGACAAAAACGCTTGTGATGACGCTGTCCGCTCCCAGCACCATCACCCTTACGAATTCAGGAGCGCCCGGCACCAACTTCTCGGTTGGGGGTTCGATTACGCTAAATTCGACGACGGCCGACGGCACCTACTCCGGCACCATCACCATCACCGCGGATTATCAGTAAAGGGCGGAGGCAGCCGCTGGCGCCATTGCCGCATCGATCGCGGTGATCGGTACGCGCCGAGGAGCTAGCGCAGAATATGAACTGAAGAGTTCGGCAAAGTGCTCGTCCATTGTGCGCACGTGGCTGGATTGGACCGCCTTGCGCCGCTGTTCAGCGGGATCGCGCTGGACGAATGCGTGGATCGCCCGAGTCAACGAACGTTCGCTTCCGGCCCGATAGGCCAGGCCGGCGCCGGGGCTTAACTGTTCGCTGGCCCCGCCGCGGTTCGGAACGATGACTGGAACGCCGCTCGCCCGAGCCTCGCTGATCGTCAATCCGAATGTCTCCGCCTCGCAACCATGCACCAGAGCATCGGCACTCGCCAGCAGACGCGCGAGCTCGTCTCGATTGGTCACCGGCATCAGCAATTCGATATTGGGAAAGCGGGCGCAGGCGAGGTCGAGTGTCTGGCGCCGTGGACCGTCGCCAACGAGGAGCAGTCCCACCGGCTGCTTCCGTGCGGCCTCGGCAACCGCCCTGATTACCATCTCCCATCGCTTTTCAGAGGAGAAGCGGCCAATCCCGAGCAGCAATATTCCCGACTCCGGCAATCCGAGACCGGCGAGCAGCTCCTTTCGAAGCTTCTCGTCCCGCAAATCGGGATCGAAGCGACCATGCTCGACTCCGAACGGAACAGAGACTGCTTTTCGAACGCCTCCCGCGCGAAGGCGATCTGCCAGTTGCCGGCTGGGGGCGACGACAAGGTCGAATCCCCGATCGAGCGCGCGCAGGTGGTTCCAGAAGGGATTGCAGATGCGATCGATCATTCGGCGGCTCAGAATGCCACCAAGCCAGCGGTATGCGAAAGCCGACAGGGGGTCGCTATGCATGACAAGTGAACGCGTCGCTGTTCCCTGCCAGCGGCTGACCATGGATGCGCTCGCCCACGGCGATGTGGCTTCGACGTGGTCGGGGTTCCAGCGATCGAGTTCGCGATGAAGCATCGCCTCGTCGTTGAAGTAATGATAGCGGCGATCGACCGCCAACGCCGGTCCCGGAATCGTCACCAGGATCGCTCCCGGACCGACTTTCCTCACGTCGTGACGTTCGCCGGGAGCGATGACGATCTGCTCGTGGCCCATGGCCGGAGCAGCACGAAATTTGGATTCGACATAGGTGCGCACACCGCCGCCGAGCGGGGTGTAGAAGGCGCAAACGTCGACGATCCTCATTGCGGTGGCGTACCCCCTACGGCCGCTGAATGCCAAATGAACCGTCCATTAAAGCTTGGCAATCCTGCTCGCATTGGACGGCGCGGCTGCTATTTGGTGCAAAATGTCCACAGCACAACTACCGCGCCTCCTGCTCGCGTCCATTCATGATGTCTCGCCCCGCTTCGAGGCAGAGGTCGATGCGCTTGTGGAGCGGCTTGAAGGATCCGTCGGAAATCGGATCGCGATGCTGGTCGTGCCCAACCACTGGCATGAGTCTCCGATAGTTCCGGGGTCGCCATTCGCGACCCGCCTTCGCCGCTGGGCAGACAGTGGAATTGAAATCTTCCTGCACGGCTATTTCCACCGCGACGAAGCTCGGCACGAACGTGCAATGGATCGGCTGCGCGCCAGCCGCATGACGGCTGGCGAGGGAGAGTTCCTTGGATTAAGTCAGGAGGAAGCTGGCCACAGGATTTCCGAGGGGCGGGCTCTGCTCGAGGATGTGATCGGCCGGAGGATCGACGGTTTCGTAGCCCCCGCATGGCTTTATGGTGACGGAGCGCTCCAAGCGCTTCGCGAAGCGGAGATTGATCTGGCCGAAGATCACTGGCGGGTGTGGTCGCCTCGGTCTGGGGAAACGCTTACGCGCAGTCCGGTCATCACCTGGGCGAGCAGGACTCGAGCGCGCCTGCTCTCCTCTCTGGCCGCAGCGGCGGCGTTGCGGCACCTGACAATCCCGGTTCTGAGAATCGGCGTCCATCCTCCGGATGTGCGGTCCCCGGCGTTGCTCAGGAGCATCGATGCCACGCTGAAGGCAGGGCTCAAGACGCGCCGCCCGGGGCGCTATTCGGAGCTGCTTGCCGGCTGAGCCGCTGTGATCGGAGTCACGTCGTGGAAGCGGTCGTAATCGATGGTCCTGCTGCCATCTCCCGCCTCACCCAAGATATCGACGAAGCGGCTGTCCCATCGCAGATCGCACTGCGAATAGGCCCAGCGCGAATACATCGTCTGCCCGGTCCGTCCGTCCGTCCCGGAGAGAACGACGATAACTTCCGCATCCTGCGGGATGCACTTTCCCGCAAGCCACGGCATTAACGGACTGCCCTCGTCGATCCGGTGCATCACGGTCCACGTAAGCGCGAACACCGGGGTCGAGCTGCGGACCAGCTGAAGGTCGGTAAATCGCCGCATCGCCTGCCCGTCCACGGTTTCGTCCATCAGTACCGAGACGTTTGCGTGGGCCTCGAAGATGAAATTGTGGCGCTGGTTTGCGGCGCGGAACATCAGCGTCGGCACTCCCCCTAATTCCGTAATCACAGCCACATTCGAAAACAGGACGCGAGCGGTCGGCCGGGAAAAGCGGGCGAACGCGATGCCAGTCGCGAGTGCGAAAAAGAGAACCCCCAGCGTGATCTCAATCACGACCAGAATGTTGATATAGAGGGAAACCGGATAGACATTGCCGTACCCGATCGTCGCGACCGTGTGGACGCTGAAGAAGAACTCACGCCAGAATGGGGGCGCCTGAATGGGATCCGCACTTCTGGAAATTCCATCAGGATCAAGCGAATAGAGGCACGCGAACAGCAGGTTCAGCCCCATGAACCCGATCATGAAAAACACCATCAGCTGCGGCCAGGTGAATCGCAGCATCTGGTGATAGAAATCGGAAAGAGAGCCGCGAGTGCCGCCGAGCGCCCTAACCCGAAGCGTGCGATCCTCTCGCATCGCGCGGGTCAAGCGGGCATCGGTTGAAGGCTGTGGTCTAAGGTCGGCCATTGCAACGGCTGTAGCCGCTGCTGAAGCGGCGAGAAAGCCGAGTGGATTAGCGGCGGCGCGCTCGCTGAACCATGCCCGGCCGGATCTTCTCCCCCCGCCGTTGCGCAGAGCGGACTTTGAGCAGGTCCTGCCTTGAGATGATTCCGACAACGCGCCGACTCTCGGGATCAAGGATCGGAACTCGCCCGACACCAGTTTCAACCATCATGTCGGCGACTTCACCGCAAGGCGTCTCGGGGTAAGCAAACTTTGTGGAAGCGTCGGACAGAATATCTGCAAGCACACCCTCATGCAGATTTTGAACCTGCCACTTGAGAGCGTCGGTGCGGGAGACCAGCCCCAACAGCCGCCCACCGCCGTCAACGACCGGATACGAACGGTGCTGCGCCTCGTCCGCGAAGAAGCGGAGCACGTCGGGAACGGACATGGAGCCAAGAAGCGTGGTCGGATCAGGAGTCATCAACTGGCCGGCCAGCTGGAATTCGAGGGCGTCCACGGTGTATTCGCGGAGGATATGGCGACCGCGGCGGGCAATCTTCTCAGTCAGGATAGATCGCTTCATCACGAGAACGCTAATCGCGTGGGCCGCTGTGCCCGCAGCTATCGTTTCCGGCAGCGCAGAAAGATGATTGGTCAGCTCCGCGGCGAATAAGGCGCCGGTCATCGGCGCGCGCATCGTCCCGCTCATCACCCCCGCCATTCCGATCATTGCCCAGAACCCCGGGTCGCCCGGCAAATACTGGCCCATGAGGAAACCCGCGCAGCCGCCCAAAATCAGCAAAGGCGCGAGAATGCCGCCGGACGTGCCTGATCCAAGCGCCACCAGCCAGACGATCGCTTTCACGACGAGCAAAAGAATTACCGCTTTCACGACCAGATCGCCGTTCACGAGGTCCTGAATGCTTCCGTAGCCGGCTCCGAGCACCCTGATGTCGAAGATGCCGCCGATCCCGACGACGACCGCACCAATCGCCGGCCACCACATCCAGTGGATCGGAAGCTTGTGGAAGCCATCCTCAAGCCGGTAGAGCACGAACGAGAGAAGCGCCGCCAATAAGCCGGTGGCGAGCCCAATCCCGGCCGAAATCGCAACCGGTTCGATACCCGCGGGCGTTGGCGCGGCAAACGGGAAGAGCGGGCCGGATCCTACGAGCAATGGACGCCAGGCCAAGGCGACCAGAACCGCCGTCACCACCGGCACGAAGCTGCGCGGCTTCCATTCGAAGAGCAGAAGCTCGACCGCGAGCATGATCGACGCGAACGGGGTGCCGAAGATTCCCGTCATGCCTGCGGTCGCGCCCGCCACGAGCAATGTCTTGCGTTCGGCGGCGCTCAGCCGGAACAGCTGCGCGAACAACGAACCGATCGCGCCTCCCGTCATGATGATCGGCCCCTCTGCGCCGAACGGACCGCCGCTGCCGATCGATATCGCGGAAGAGATCGGCTTCAGAATTGCCACCTTTAGCGACAGCTTGCTGTCTCCGAACAGGATCGTCTCGATCGCCTCGGGAATTCCGTGGCCGCGGATCTTGTCTGATCCAAAGCGGGCCATGAGCCCGACGGCCAATCCGCCAACCGTGGGCACGATCAGCACCAGGAGCGGTGCTCGAGCGGCAATCAGCGCCGGGCCGAAAGAGAGATTGCCGTACCAGAACAGATTTGTGGCGAGGGCGATCAGCTTCAGAAGCGCCCAGGCGCTGAATGCGCCGCCTGTACCGGCGACGGTCGCCATCGCGGCGAGGATCAGCATTCGGTGATCGGCGCTGTAGTCAGCTAGGCGTCGCGGGTGCTCTTGTGCGGAAATGGACATGGCGACGCCCCAAAGGCGATTTTTCGCTGCAACGCAACATCACTGCTAACTTTAGTTAGGTGAATGGGCCCCATTTGCCTCGCGACGGCGCGATTTCCAATAGTCGAGTGCCGCCTGCGCTTCCAGCGGTTTGGCGAAGTAGAAGCCCTGCCCGCTCGCGCAACCAAGTGTGGCGAGGGTTGTCGCAAGCTCGACCGTTTCGATGCCTTCCGCGGTCGTCGACATGCCGAGGGCTTCGGCGAGACTCAAAACCGCGCGGACG
>Ga0070659_100003255_pt1 | contig 11556 bp, 7 predicted proteins | sample KBSC23metaG_FD_64666 | JGI IMG/M metagenome (GOLD analysis project Ga0070659, IMG submission 64666) | Corn rhizosphere microbial communities from Kellogg Biological Station, Michigan, USA - KBS C2-3 metaG | ecosystem: Host-associated > Plants > Roots > Rhizosphere > Soil ...
ATAAGGTAAGAAACAACGTGATCGTGGAGCTGAACAGAAGAACGCTGAAAAGAAGGCGAAAAGCGATCCTGCTGCGGGGGCGAGCGGCTATTTCTTTCAGCGCACCAAATCTGCTGCGTAACATGTTGTCCCGAAAACTTGCCGATTGAGAACTTCTTCGACGTCAACCGCAGAAAGTAATGTTGCTCCGTTTATCGTCGGGGTTCGATTCCCTTAACAAATTCCGGCTATTGCATAAAAGCCTGAACAAGAATCGCATCGGTGTTGAAAGAGGTGGCGATAACAAGCGTACCTGATAAATTTAGGATGAAGCTTATATAGCTGCAAGCGTGCTCTTTGCATGTGAGCACGTAGCAGAAAGTTGCTGTGACCCACTGCATTATGATGGCGCAGAGGTGAAATCATGTATCAACTATTCCTCTTGGCATTGATGCTGATCACAATGCAATCTCCAGCTATGGCTGTTGATACAGTGAAGCCACTGAAAGATGAGCGTCTGGTTGTCAGTTTTGCCTATCAGTTTGAACTGTTAGACGAAGCCTTGAAACGCAGCGTTCCGAAATATGGTCCTTATATTGTGCAGCCATATACGGAACCGATGGCTGCGGCGCGTGACCAGCGAGAAAGCGCCAGCGGGAAACGAATCAATGTCTTGATCGGCGAAGCCGGCGTTATCCCGACCTTTGACGAACAAATGATCCGGGTTCCGATTGCTCTGGATAAAGGACTGCATGGCACCCGCATCGCCTTTATCATGAAAGACATGCAGGAAAAGCTCGACAGCATAAAGACGCTTGAAGACCTGAGAAATTTTACGGTGGTGCAAGGATCGTCTTGGGGCGACGTCAAGATATATGAATACAACAAGGTTCCCATCGAAACCGCAGTGAAATTCGAATCGCTTCTTTTGATGCTTCAGCGTGGCCGCGCCGACTTGTTTCCTCGCGGGGCAAACGAAGTGACGGAAGAATTTGCCGCCTATGCACGCCGGTATCCGGGCATGGTGATTGAACAGCACATGATCATCAAGTATCCGTTTCCGCAATACTTCTTTGTTTCCAAAACAGTGCCGCGCGTGGCCGAGCGCATTACCTTCGGGCTGCGGGAAATGATCAAGGACGGCAGCTTCGATGCCATCTTCAACAAGCACTTCGCCAAAGTTATCAACGAGCTCAAGCTTGGGCAACGCACCGTCATCCATCTTGAAAACCCCCTTCTTCCAGCCGACGCCCAAGTGGATGGGCAGGAACAGTGGTTTGAGCCGAAGAAGCTGCACAGTCCCTAATGGGTTTCGTGCGGCATCGCATGACTGGCCAACAGCTTTCCGAATGCATCGGCAGGAAGCGGATGGCTGAAGTAATTGCCTTGGATTTCGTCGCATTGCTCATGGCGTAAAAAATCGAGTTGATCCTGATTTTCGACGCCTTCGGCAATGACTTTCAATTTCAAGGCGTGCGCCAAATGGATGATGGAGGTGGTGATTGCGGCCTTTTCCGGGTTTGCTGTGATATCCCGCACAAATGATTGGTCGATTTTCAGCTTATCGATAGGAAAGTGCTGCAAGCAGCTCAAGCAGGAGTAACCGGTGCCAAAATCGTCAAGCGAAAGTTTCAGGCCCAGGTTATGAAGCTCGCGCATGGTGGTGATGGCTTCATCAGGGTTGCCCATGAGCATGCTTTCGGTGACTTCGACTTCGAGGTACTGTGGTTCGATTCCGGTTTTCTGCAAAATACTGGCGATGAGGAGTACAAGGTTCTTCTGGCGAAATTGCCGCGCGGAGAAATTGATGGCGATCCGCACCGGCGACAAGCCGATGCTTTGCCAAATTTTGATTTGGGCGCAGACGATTTCCAAGGTCCAGGTTCCGATCGGAACGATCAAGCCGGTTTCTTCAGCCAGTGGAACAAATAAGGTGGGCGAGACCAAGCCGGACTCAGGACGTTGCCAACGTATCAAAGCTTCCGCTCCGGCGAGCTTCCCCGTAGCGAGATTCAGCTTGGGTTGATAGTGGACCAGGAATTCTTCTCTCTGGAGAGCATGCCGCAGCCGGGTTTCCAATTTAACGTACTCCATTGCCCGTTCATGCATTTCCTGGGCATAGAATTGGAACCCGTTGCGTCCCACGGCTTTGGCACGGTACATCGCGATATCGGCATTTTTTAACAGACTTTCGCCATCGTCGCCATCCTTGGGGTAGAGACTGATGCCGATGCTGGCAGTAACGTAGAGTTCGTGTTCCTGATACATCATCGGCTTGGCGATCTCATCAAGAATGCGGGTGGCGACGTGAAGCACGTCGTCCGCGTTATCAATCTCAGTGATGATCAGCGCAAATTCATCTCCGCCGAATCGCGAAACGGTATCGATTTTCTTGACGCAACGGACCAGACGTGCCGCGATGGTTTGCAGCAGCGCATCGCCCGAAGCGTGGCCGAAACTGTCGTTGATCAACTTGAAGCGGTCGAGGTCGAGCAGCATGATCGCCATCTGCCGGTCGAAGCGATTCGCATGTGCGATTCCCTGGCTTGCGTGGTCGGCAAACAGAAGGCGGCTGGCCAGTCCGGTCAGGGCATCATGCTGGGCTTGGTATTCCAGCTGTTCCTGGTTGCGCTTGGCTTCGGTGATGTCGTTTTGCACGCCGATGAAATGGGTGACCTTGCCTGCTTTGTCGCGTACTGGCGCCACGAACAATTCATTCCAGAACAGACTGCCGTCCTTGTGGTAATTGCGGATGATGGCATGGCCTTCGCGCTGCTCACGTACGGCAGCGCGGATGCTTTCAATACCGGGTTGATCGTTGTCCTGTCCCTGCAAAAAACGGCAATTGCGTCCGATCACCTCGTCGCGCGAATAGCCGGTGATTCTTTCAAAGGCCGGGTTGACGTACTCGATCGGATTGTCCTCCTTGGCGCAATTGGTGATGATGATAGAGTTGACGCTGGCTTCGATGGCACGGTTGCGCAGCAGCAGGATTTCCTCGGCTTTTCGGCGCTCGGTAATGTCTTCGTTGACCACGATCGCGCCGGTGATCTGCTGGGTGGGGGAGAACAGGGGCACGACGGAGTTGAGGATGGTCTTGCGGGTGCCGTCGCATTCGATGTCGATCATTTCGTTGAGCGAGATATCGCCGTGCTTGAGCGCGCGCGCCAATGCGCATTTTTCCGGGGTGACACGTTCGCCGGTATCGGAGTATCGGCCCTGATACCGGTCGTATTGTTCGAGACCGGCGTAAAAGGCGCCGCCCCAGATCGTTTGCCCGGCAGGATTGCCTAGAACGATATGGCCCTGTTTATCGGCCACCCAAACGCCCACCGGCAGGGTATCGAGTATTTTTCGCAGCATGGCCTCGTTTTGCCGGATGGTTTCTTCGGCCTGCATGCGCACGGCGATTTCCTGGGTCAAATCCGTGGTTCGTTGCTGGACCAGGGTTTCCAGATGTTGATGCAAGCGGGCGCGTTCCAATGCAATGGCGATCTGATGGCCGACGCCAAGCAGGGTTTTCAACGCTTCGTCGCTGAATTCTTCCTCGCCGATCAGGTTCATGATGCCTAAGGTCCGTTCACCAAGCCGAAGGGGAATGCCCGCATGAGACGGCGGAAGGACGGTCTGCGTGGCTGCTTTTTTCAGGCGTTCGCACCGGCGGATGTTAGCGGCATGGCTGAATTCGCCAGACAGCAGCCGACGGCGGCATTGGCAGTCTCCCATGTCGCTGATGCATTTTTCGATCGAGGCGGGCAGGCTGCAGCTTGCCAGCATCCGGAAGTCCGCATCGCCATTCTTGACCTCGATCCATCCGGCCTGGACGCCTGGCAGTTCCAGCACGCGCTGCAATACCTTGTTGCCGACTTCGGCTTCGGTGCGGGCGGCGTTGAGATCGACGGCGACATGGTAAAGGCCATTGAGCGATTGATTGAAGTGAGCAAGTTCTTTCTGCCGGATCTGCAACTCCTCGTTCATGTGCATGGCTTCTTCGTAGATAGAGATCAGGAGATCGACCATTTGCTGCCGTTCCGCCGTGATGAAATAGCGTTGGCCACCCCGATAGATTTCCGCGCCCATTTGTATTTTCCGGGCTTTGCGCAGCTCGCGGGTGGCAAGAATATTTTGAATGCGCGAAAGCAGGTAGTTATCGTTATAGGGCTTGCGGATGAAATTGTCGGCCCCGCATTGCAAGCTTTTCATGACATCGTGCGCGCTGGACAGCGACGTCAGCAAGATGACCGGAATGTCTTTGAAGGCTTCGTCGGATTTGATGGCTTCGCATAGCTCATAACCATCCATCACCGGCATGAGGATGTCGCTGATAACGATATCCGGCGTTTGGCTGCGAAGAGTTTCGAGTCCTTCCTGGCCGTTGTTGGCGACCGTAACCTTAAAGCCGTTTTCTTCAAGAATATAGTGAAGCTGTTCCGCCTGGGTCAGGCTATCTTCGACCACCAGGATGCGCTTATTGCTGAATTGAGCGGCATTCATGGGCATGTTCCTTTTGAGTCATTCACCTGAAGGGGATGAGTGACGACTTCCCGGATCGTGGCGGCGATCTGTTCCGGCGGCAGGACGTAGGTGGCCGCTTTGAGCTTGACGGCTTCTCCCGGCATGCCGAACACGGTGCTGGACGGTTCGTTTTGGGCGATGGTCACCGCGCCTTTTTCCCGCATCAGCCGCAGTTCCGCCGCACCGTCGTTTCCCATGCCGGTCAAGAGCACGCCTATGGCTTCGTTGCTGAAGATGTCCGCCGCCGCGCGAAACAAGTAAGAGACGGAAGGGCGATGGCCGTTCCAGGCCGGGGCCTGGGTCAAGGCGATTTTGCCGCCTGGCGCGATTCCCGTCTGGCAGCCGCCGGGAGCGATATATACCTTGCCTGCTTGCAAGTCTTCGCCATTGGCGGCCAGCCGGACGTCAAGGCAGACGGTGTGGCGTAGCCATTCCACGAAGCCGGGGATGAATTCAGACACCATGTGTTGCACGATCATCACCGGCGCCGGGAACCCGGGCGGCAATTCGTTCAAGATAGTACGGATCACCAACGGTCCGCCGGTCGAGGCGCCAATGGCAACGAGCTTGATGCTTTCCGCTGCGGGTTTGGCGGCAATCGCCGGCGTCATTTCGCATGCCGGTTCCGGCTTTCTGGTGATAGGCCAACGCCGGACCACCTTGACCTCCGCCATCAGCTTGACGGTTTTGACGAGTTCTCTGGCTGTCGCTTCGTAGTTGGCATGGCCGATGCCGAATGGCCGCGGTTGAAATGCCAAGGCTCCCGCTTCCATGGCACGGAAGGTGGTGGCGACTTCATCGGCTTGCATGACGCCGCTGATGATGACGATCGGCACCGGATGTGTTTCCATGATCCGGCGTGTGGCCTCGAATCCGTCCATGCGCGGCATATTGATGTCCATCGTCACGACATTGGGATGCAGGCGTGCTACAGCCTGGCAGGCTTCCATTCCATTATTGGCTGTGCCGACCACTTCCAGCTCAGGATCGGAGCTCAGGATGTAGGTCAGAAAATCCCGCACAACGGGAGAGTCTTCGACGATCAGTACCTTGATCATGGTCGATCAAACCAGACCGTTCATCACTTCGATCAGTTTGCTCTGGTCGAAGCTGCTTTTCACAATATAGGCATTCGCACCGACATCGATGCCACGTTCTTTGTCCTCGCGCGATTCGAGCGCTGTTACCAGCACCACGGGCAACTCGGCCAGCTTACGGTCGGCGCGGATGCGGGCGGTCAGATCGAAGCCGTTCATGCGCGGCATATCGACATCGGACACCACGAGATCGCAGGAATCGATTTTCAGCGTAGTCAGCGCATCGACCCCGTCAACGGCAGTTTTGACGATCCAGCCGCTCGCTTCCAGTATGTTTTTGAGCAGCATGCGGGTGGTGATCGAATCCTCCACCACCAGGACGGATCGGCGTTCTCTGAAGGCGCTCCATGCGACAGCAGGTGTCGGACCGGCCTTGCTGGCCGATTGCACCAAATCGGCTACATTCAGAACCGGGACCAGTTGGCCGTCGCCAAGCATGGTTGCGCCCGCGATATTCGTCACCCTCACCAGCTGCGAACCGAGGCTTTTGACCAGGAATTCCTGCTCGGACACGATGCGGTCCACGGCACATCCAATCCGGGTATCCGCATAGCGCAGCAAGACGATGGACAGGAGATCGCTTTGCTGGGCGGCGGACGGTTTGTGCGCCAGCTTGAGCACATCGCTCAAGCGGACTAGCGCGACGGCCTTTTGGTCAAGCTCGATGGTTTCGCGGTTTTCAACGGTCTTGATGCGCTCGCGCTTGATGCGAAGCACTCGGTCAACGTGAAAGGAAGGGCAAATAAACGAGCGGTCTCCCGTTTGCACCAGCACGCCACGGAAAGTCGCGAGTGCAAGCGGCAGCACGATGCGTAAGGTGGTTCCGACGTTGCGCCGGGTTTCGACGCTGATCTGGCCGCCCAGCTTTTCGGCTTTCTCGCGCAAAATGGCAAGACCCAGCCCCCGCCCCGAGATGTCCGTGATGATAGGGCTGGTCGTCAGGCCGGATTCAAAGATGAGCGCCGCCGCGGCTTGTTCATCCAGCGCTTGCGCGTTTTCGGGCGTAAGCAGGCCGTGTTTGACCACGGCGGATTTCACCTTGTCGATGTCAATGCCGGCGCCGTCATCGGTGACGAGAATTTCCACTTTGCTGCCGCCTTTCGGCGCGATGGCGATGGTGATGCGGCCGACGGGGCGCTTGTTTGCCTGAGTGCGGACTTGCGGCGTTTCGATGCCATGATCGATGCAATTGCGGATGGCATGGATCAGCGGATCTTTCATCTCCTCCAGGATGCGTCGGTCCACTTCGATGTCGGCACCGTGAATGACAAGCTCGGCCTGTTTGCCGTGGTCGCGTGCCAAGGTGCGCACTAGCAGGGGAAACATGTCGAGGAGGGAGGAAAACGACTGCATTGTGGCTTTCTTGGTCTCGTCGAGCAGATGGTCGACCATGTGCGACAGCGCATGCTGGTGGCAGACGGCAACATGCGTAAGCTGGTTTAGGTGGTTGTCGAATTCGGAAAGAAAGCTTCGCTGTTCGTCTGCAAGTTCTTCCGCATTGTTAGCAGGAAGGTGTGCCGGCTGTGTCGAGTGCAGGCGGTCCGATTTCTTTTTCCAATTTCGCATGGCGCTCTGAACAGCTTGCAGATCGGCGACCAACTGCAGGGCGGCGAGTTTGGCGGACACCAGTTCTTCGGCTTGCAAGAGAATGGCATCCAGCTTGGCGGTAGCGATGCGAATCGTATCGGTAACGGCCGGCTTTTCGGCAGGCATGGCTGCTCCCTGTCCCTCCGGTGCTGCGGCGGGCGCGGGCGTTTCCAGTGGAGCTGCGGGTGCGGGCCGCTCGCTCTTTAACGTGTTCTCCAGATGTCGCACCAGCGCTTCATCGCTTTGCCCGAAGTCTGCAGCGGAATAAAGTTTTTCCAGTTCACTGATGGCGCGATTCAATGCATCCAGCAAGGAAGGAGAGAGCGCGGCTTCCCCGCGCTTTAAGGCGGCCAGTACGCTTTCCATGGACTGGCATGTGGTTTCGATCGATGCAACGTTGACGGCGCGCGCCGCTCCCTTGAGACTGTGCGCTTCTCGGAAAACGGTTTCGACGATTGCTTGGCGTTTTTCAGCCGTATCGGCTTGCTCCAGTTCAAGGAGGCCGGATGACATCGCCTTCAAATGCTCGGCCGCTTCGATCCTGAATGTTTCCAGCAACCGTTTCCGAAACGCTTCCTCTTTCTGTGACACCGGCTTCTCCTCGGCGTTTTTACCCCTGATACCGTTTGACCACTTTCATGATGGCTGTTCCGGAAAGTTGATAGGCATGCTGGGGGCTTGGCAATGCGGCCCGGAAAATTCCGCGCCGCATGCGTTGATGGCTTGAGCAAGTTCCTGCTCTTCTTGCAGGGACAGGAAACGGTCGAGATCGTGAATCAGGACCAAGCCGTCAGGGAACCTGAACACGGCATCGACGTACCGGAGCCCTGGCAGGATGGCCGAAGCATTTACCATGCCGCCGGATGGATAGTGATGGATGCTATCCACTTCATCGACAATCAAGCCAATAGGGCGGCTGGACGTGTGGGCGAGAATCAGTTGATCGTTCAGTTTGAGCTGCCACGACGGCAAATGAAAGCGCCGGCGGATGTCGGCGACGGGAATAATCCTGCCGCCGATATTGACGAGACCCAGAATGATTTCCGGAGCATGGGGGAGGGGCGTGAGCTCGGCGATGCGCACCACCCGCTCGACGGCAGACAGCTTGATGCCGTAACGTTGATCATCCAGCTTGAAAACGACAATGGGCAAATCTATCTCGTCCATTTCATTTAATAGGCCGCCGCCAGTTATTGAAGCCCGGAACTTATTTGCCTGGTGGATCGAATTTCCTTCCGCGAAAATTAGAGTGGTTAAGTACGCATACGTTCCAACTCATTCAGGCGACCCAATTGCGCGCTGCAAATGAAGCTCGCCAAGCTTTGCTGCCGTTACGCTGTTCTTTCCTTAGAGTAGTTTGCTGTTCAGTGTAAGGGGCCAATCTCGGGCCTGAAATGGTGCATAAGAGGCTCGTTCTCATACTTGATACCGTTCGACCAGCAATTTGATTTTCTGGCCGAGTTCGTGCAAGTTCTGGGCGGCGGTTTCCGTCTGACGAGTACTGCCCACATTCTGGGTGCTGGCTGTCTTGATGTTTTCCATGGCCAATGCCACCTGATCCATGCCGGCCAACTGCTGCTGACTGGAAGCGGCAATCTGCACTGCCGCCTGCGATGCCTCGTTGACTGTTTCTCCCAGCAAGCGAATCGACTCGCCTGCTTCCTGCGACTGCCGCATGCCCACTTCCACCGTCTTGGTGCCTTGCTCGGTAGCGATGACGGCCGCAGTGGTGGCTTTCTGGATATCGTTAAGGATTTGGCGCACTTGCACCGTGGCTTGCTTGGATTGTTCCGCCAGGTTCCTGATCTCTTGCGCCACCACGGTAAAGCCCTTGCCTTGCTCACCCGCTTTGGCCGCCTCGATGGAGGCGTTCACCGCCAAGAGATTGGATTGCTCGGCCAGATCGTTGACAGTGGCGATGATTTCGCCGATGGCTTGGCTTTGCTCGCTTAAAGTGACGATACTTTGCGCCACGGACGTCACCTGGTCCTGCACACGGCTCATGCCATTAATGGCGGCAGCCACAGCCTGAATGCCGCTTTTCGCCACTTCATTGGCTTTCTGAGCACTGTCAGCCACATGCTTGGCCTTTTGGCTGGAGAGCAGGCCGGCTTGTTTGACTTCTTCGACGGTGGCGGTGGTTTGGGAAATGGCAGTAGCGGTTTCCGCCACGCCGGAAGCGACCTGAGTGGTGGAGGTAAGGATTTCGCTGGCGGCAGCAGCCAGCACGTTGACACCTTCAGTGAGTTCGGCAGTGGTCAATTTGAGATTGCCGATCATGCGGGCAAAAGCATGGCCGAACAAATCCTGTTCCGACAAGGGTTGCACGCCAACGCGCAAGTTTCCGGCAGCGATCCGTTCGGCAGCATCCGCTGTTTCCTTTAGATATATCGTCATGCGATTGAAGGCTTGCGATAGCCGTCCGACTTCATCGGTTTGCTCGACGACATACGATGGCGTCGAAAGATTGCCTGAGGCGATTTGCATGGCTGAGTCGGCTATCGCTTTAAGCGGATTGGCAATGATCCGGTTCAAGACCGTAGTCAAGATGATGCAAACAAGGATGGCGGCCAGACTTACCTCTAGAAATATTTGAACCGCCTGTTCGGATATGCGCTCGGATTGTTGCACTGCCAAATCGGCGTCCCGCAAAGCCTCCTGTTGCAAGGGTACGATAATGCTGCGTATTCTCTCGAATCGTTCAAGCTGTGCCCCGAGGACGAGTTTCCTGGCTTCGTCTTGCTTACCCGCGTAAATCAAAGGAAAAACTTGAGTTTCCCGTACTCGTTTAAATTCGTTGTCAATTTTCTCCAATTCCTGGATTTTTTCGAGCGCCTGCGGCTCGTTTCGGTAGTGCAAGCGCAAGCTTTCGAAATGTTTGTCGATTATTTCCTCACGCTCCCTGATTTGCTGCCGCCTGCGTTCACGCTCTACCGGCGAGTCTTCTATCAGCATTTCAAGTTGTCTCGCCCGTATTGAATCCTCGTATCGAACTACCTGGGTGAAATCGAGCGCTTCGGTAAAATCGCTCGATAATTGCTTTTGGAATTCGTTAACCTGGGTAATGCGGGAGTACGCCAATGCGATCACCCCTAACAACAGCAATAACATCAGTAAGAATCCCAACAGCAATTTGTTGCGAATACTTAAGTCACGTATCCATTTCATCATTTTTCCCTATGGATTCATCGTTCCGATTGAACATTCACGACAAGCTTCTCGTCGCGCAAAATTTTCCCTGCGTCCAGCACGATCAAGCGTTCGCCGGTCACGCCTTTTAAATACCGGCTTCGAATATCGCTCAAGGTCGGCAGGCTTTCCTGCAAAGAGGTGGTGAGCAGGCTTCGTGTACAGATGATGCGGTCCGTTAGCACCCCGAATTCCCTGGTGCCGCTGGTCAGGATCACCACCTTGTTGAGATCGGATAGCCCCTTGTCAGGCAAGTCGAAAAATTTTCTGATATCGATAACGGCAACAACCCTTCCTCGCACATTGATGATCCCGAGCACAAAATCGGGCGTGCCGGGCAGGGGTGTCAGCTCGGCAAGCGGGCAGACTTCGAGGATATATTCCAATTCAAAGCCATAGCGTTCATACGCCAAATCGAATTCCAACACGTCGATGGCACTTCCGGCGGTTTCCATCTTCGCTTCGCGAGCTAGGGCGAGTGCGCGCTCCTTGAGAATTTTTTTCAAGATAGCTGGCGGCGGGGTTGCAGCTACTTCGATGGCATTCCGGACTTTCGCCAAGCGCCGGTGAATCTGTTCCCAATCGATGGTCTGTCGGGGCTCGCCTTGGCGGGATGGATTGGAGGTCATGACACGGTGTCCTGAACGACCATGGACTGGATGACTTCAGTCAGCTGACGAGCGGTCAAGCCTTCTGATTCCGGTATCGAGTCGTCCGGCGCGAAGGAGCGCAGTCGTTGCAACGCATGGCGGAAATGTCTGCCGGCGGCCAGCACGTCGCCTTGCTGTTGCGCCAGATAGCCCAAAGTAAAGTGAGCCAGCACATGATCCGGTCGCAGGTAGAGCGTGCGCTTCAATGATTGCGAGGCCTGCTCATGCAGGCCGCATTCTTGCTGGATGAGCGCCTGCAAGTAATGTGTATCGGGGTCGAGTTTGTTGATAGAGATTGCCTGCTGACAGCATATGAGTGCGTCATCCAGTTTGCCCTGATTGGCGTAAATCCGCGCGAGCAAAGTCAAGGAGGGGGCATGATCGGGATGACTTTCCCGCCATGTCGTGATGCATTCGGCTGCGTGATCGTACTCCCCGATGCAATACCATTGTGCCGCCTGTTCTAATTCATCCTTCTGCAACAACGTGGCAGCCTTGTCCTGGATACCGGATGGTGCTGAGGGGGCAGGCGCTTCCAA
>Ga0070659_100003257_pt1 | contig 11551 bp, 9 predicted proteins | sample KBSC23metaG_FD_64666 | JGI IMG/M metagenome (GOLD analysis project Ga0070659, IMG submission 64666) | Corn rhizosphere microbial communities from Kellogg Biological Station, Michigan, USA - KBS C2-3 metaG | ecosystem: Host-associated > Plants > Roots > Rhizosphere > Soil ...
CACCCCAACGCGTCTCCACCGTCTGGTCCGGCACCCCCAGCTGGGACAGCACCGGATTCGTCATGACAGTGCGCTCCAACGGCAGCGGCAACACCTTCGGCTTCACCACCATGTTCAACGGCAACAGCACCGCCCGACCCACCATCCGGTCCTGCACCGCCGGATAGAAACGGCGCGTTGACCGGCACAAAAGGGATTTTTAGCGCATCTTGGAGGGATGGCGTCCCAAACCGATCACCTGACCGCCGCGTCGCCGTCGCCCGCCGACCCGCCGGTGCCGGGAACCAGCCGGCACTGGCGGCGGTGGCGGCGGCCGCTGGTGATCGCGGCGGTCGTGGTGGTCGGGGCCGCGGCGGCGGCGGTGCCGGCGACGATCGCCTACGGGGCCGACGTCGCCCGCGGCGTCAGCGTGCTCGGCGTCGAGATCGGCGGCCGCTCGACGGCGGCAGCCGAGCGGATGCTGCGCGCGCGGCTCGCCGACCGCGTGGCCGAACCGGTCCCGGTGACCGTCGGCGAGGTGACCGCGTCGGTCGACCCCGTCGCGGCCGGCCTGACGCTCGACATCCCGGCGACGGTCGCCAAGGCCGCCCGCGTGCGCCCGGCGCCGTGGACGGCGCTGTTCGGTACCAGGCGCGTCGAGCCCGTGGTGTCCGTAGACGTCGACAGGCTGGACGGGGCGCTCCGGCCGCACGTCGGCATGCAGGGCATCGCGCCGGTCTGGCCGGCGATCCGCTACGACGGGCTGGAGCCGCGCGCCGTCGCGCCGGTGTCCGGGCGCGGCCTCGACCGCCACCGCACCGCCCGCGCATTCGCCCGCTCCTGGCTGCGCACCGGCCGGATCGACCTGCCGATCACCGACGTGGTGCCGGCCAGCTCGCGCGCCGACCTCGATTCGCTCATCCTCTCGCTGGCCCGGCCCGCCGTCGCCGCGCCGGTGACGATGTCGGTCGGCGCCACCGACGTCGAGATCCCACCCGCGGCGATCGCCGCGAGCCTCACCTTCGACCCGGACGCCGACGGCAAGGTGACCCCGCGCGTCGACCCGGCCTTGCTGCGCCGGGCCCTCGGCGCGGCGCTGGCACCGGCGGAGGCCGCACCGGTGAACGCGACCTTCACCGTCCAAAATGGACAGCCGGTCGAGGTGCCGCAGACCGACGGCCGCGCCGTCGACCTCGACCGGGCCGCCAGCGACCTGCTCGCGGTGCTGCCGAACCCGGCGCCCCGCCACATCACGGCCGGCCTCGTGCCGAAGCCCGCCGACCGGACGCTGGACACGCTGCACGGCATGGGGATCGTCGAACTCGTCTCGACGTTCACGACGAAGTTCGTCCCGGGCCAGCCGCGCACCCGCAACATCCGCATCGTGGCCGACCTCGCCCGCGGCCGCATCGTGCCGGCCGGCGGCACGTTCAGCCTCAACGAGCTGACGGGTGAGCGTACGCTCGCCAAGGGTTACGTCATGGCCCCGGTGATCGAGGGCGGGAAGCTGAAGAACGGGCCGGGCGGCGGCATCTCGCAGTTCGCCACGACGGCGTTCAACGCCGGCTACTACGCCGGGATGGTCGACGTGGCGCACAAGCCGCACTCCTACTACTTCGACCGCTACCCGGCCGTCATCGAGTCGACAACCATCTACCCGACGGTGGACATGGCCTTCCGCAACGACTCGCCGAACGCCATCCTCATCGACACCGTCTGGACCGAGAACTCCATCACCGTCAGCATCTTCGGCACCAGGCGCTACGAGATCGAGACGGTGTACGGGCCGCGGACGAACGTCACCTCGCCGCCGGCGATCCCGCTCGACGAGCCCGACTGCATCCCGACCGACGGCCTGCCCGGCTTCCGGCAGGAGGCGTGGCGGGTGTTCAAGCAGAACGGCGTCGAGATCAAGCGCGAGCGCTTCCAGTGGCACTACCGGGCCGAGCCGAAGTTCGTCTGCTGATCCCGACTGGCCGCTGCTCCGCAGGGGACGTAGCCTGCGCGGTCTGAGTATCACCGTGTTCCGGCCATTGAGCGCCGGTACTCACGCGGTGAGCGGGCCGGGTTGGGAAAGTGGAGTGCATGAGAGTTGGGATCACGGCGGCGGCCGCTCATCTGCCCGCCGAGGTGATGACGACGGCCGACCTGCAGCGCCGGGTGGAGCGGGCCAGCCACCTGCGCCTGCCGCGCGGGCTGTTCGAGAAGATGAGCGGCATCGCCCGCCGGCACGTCGTCGGGCCGGGCGAGTACGCGTCGACGCTGGCCGTTCGCGCCGCCGAGGGCGCGCTGCGCACGGCCGATCTCGACCCGCTCGACGTCGACGTGCTGCTGTTCGCCTCCGCCAGCCGGGACATGGTGGAGCCGGCCACCGCGCACATCGTCCAGGCCGAACTGGGGTCGAAGGCGCACGCGCTCGACGTCACCAACGCCTGCAACAGCTTCCTCAACGGGATCGACCTGGCCCGGGCGATGGTGCTCGCCGGGCGGGCCGGCCGCGTGCTCGTGGTCACCGGCGAGACGCCGACCCGGGTCATGCGGCCGACGCTGCGCAGCATCAACCAGGCACGCGACGCGTTCGCCGGGTACACCTTCGGTGATGCCGGTGCGGCCGTCGTGGTCGAGTCCGTCGCGTCGGGCGGGATCTTCGACGTCGACACCGAGACGCTGTCGCAGCACTGGACCGTCGGCGGGATCCCCGGCGGCGGTTCGCGGCACCCCCGCGGCGAGGAGTACACGTACTTCACCGGCGACGGCCGGGCGCTGCGCAACGTGTTCGAGAAGATGGGCACCGCGATCCTCGACCGGGTGCAGTACCGCACCGGCCTCGACTGGACCGGGTACGCGCGGGTGCTCGTCCACCAGGTGACCCAGCCCTACCTCGACAGGTTCGTCGAGGTGACGGGCGTGCCGGTGGACAAGCTCGACGTCACCGTCGCCAGCCACGGCAACATGGCCAGCGCGACGCTGGGTGTCCAGCTCGCCCGGGTCTGGCCCTCGCTGCGCTCCGACGACCGGGTGCTGTTCGTCGGCCTCGGCGGCGGCGTCAGCGTGATGACGATGGCGTGGCAGCGATGACGCAACTGTGGGTGGTCGTGCCGGCCTACAACGAGGCGGCCCGCATCACCGCGACCCTGGACGCGCTCGCCGCGCAGACCGACCTCGACTTCACGCTCCTCGTCGTCGACAACAACTCGCTGGACGCCACCACCGGCGCGGTGCGCGCGTTCGCGGCCCGGGCGCCGATGCCGGTGCACCTGATCGTCGAGCCGGAGAAGGGGGTCGGCTGCGCGGTGGACACCGGCTTCCGGCACGCGATCGCCGCCGGCGCGACGCTGCTGGCCCGCACCGACGCCGACTGCCTGCCGTGCCCGGGCTGGATCGCCGCCGCCCGGGCGGCCCTGCTGGCACGGCCGGGCTTCGTGGCCGGCAGGCTCACCGCCCGCGACGACGAGCACGGGCCGCTCGGCCGCGCCGCGTTCCGGTTCGTGGTGGCCGTCGCGTCGGCGTTCGGCCGGCTGCGCCCGGCCAACCGGGGCGCCGAGTTCCTCGCCCCGTACCGGATGCACGCCGGCAACAACATGGCCATCACGGCGTCGCTGTACGAGGCGTGCGGCGGGATGCCGCGCCGCCCGTCGCCGACCGACCGCACGTTCCTCAACCGGGTCCGCCGCTCGACGGCCGCGATCACCCGCAGCCGGGCGATGGTCGTGGCGAACTCGACCCGCCGGCTTCGCGCGTACGGCCTGCGCGGCGCGGCCCGCTGGTACCTCGATCGCGGCAGCGGCGAGCTGACCCCGGATCCGCGCTGATGCTTCTTGAACTCGCGCACTCGTTGCGAAATGTGGACCCCGACCGCCCGGCGGTACTGGGCTCGATCTCGCGCACCGCGTTGGCCGATCTCGCCGACGGATACGCGCTGGCGCTGCACCACAGTGGACTGTCCACAGGGGACACCCTCGGCGTCGCCGTGCGGCCGGGTCCACGCGCGCTCGCCGTGATGCTCGCCGCGCACCGGCTCGGGCTGCGGGTCGCCGTGTTCGATCCGGGCGCCGGCCCGGACGTGCTGCGCGCCCGGCTCGCCCTCGCCGCGCCGGTGCTCGTGGTGGCCGACGCGGCCGCGCAGGCCGTCGCCGGCTGGGCGCGTCCGCTGGCCCGCCGGGCGGGCCTTGCCCTGCCGAGCCTGCGCGCGATCGCGCCGGTGGTCACCGTGGGCCGGCGGCTGCCGGGCTGCGCTCCGGTCCTCCCGCCGCGCGACGGGACGCCGCCGGCTCCCTTCGATGGTGACGGCGACGCGCTCGTCATCTTCACCTCCGGCACGACGAGCGCCCCGCGGGCGGTGGTGCACACGCGGGCCAGCGTCTCCGCCGGGACGGCCGCCGTCGCTTCCCTGGTGCGGCCCGCGCGCGGCGCCCCGGTGATCGGCGGCACGCTGTTCGTGCTGGTGCCGGCGCTGGCCAGCGGCGCACCGGTGGCGCTGCCGGCCCGCTCGCCCCGGCGGCTGGCCCGCCAGCTTGCCGCGGTGCGGCCGCAGGCCACCTACCTGACGCCGCCGCAGTTGCGGGCCGCGCTCGCCGCCGGTGCCCGGTTCACCGGATCCGTCTACAGTGGATCGGCGCCGGTCAGCGCGCCCCTGCTCGGGCGGGTGGTGGCGGCCGGTGCGGCCCAGGCGTACGGGGTCTACGCGCTCACCGAGTTCTTCCCGGCGGCCGTCGTGTCCTCTGTGGACAAGGGGTCCTACGTCGGTGACGGTGACCTCGTCGGCGCGCCGTTGCCGGACGTCTCGGCGACCGTCGACGCCGGCGGGCAGCTCCGGCTGGCCGGGCCGCAGTCGGCCGACCGCTACCTCGGCTCGCCACCGCTGGCGCATGTGGACACCGGCGACGCCGCGTTCGTCGACAATGGACGGATCGTGCTGGCCGGACGGGTCAAGGACATGATCCTGCGGGGGGCGGAGAACGTATACCCGGGACTGTACGAGCCGGCCCTGCACGTGCCGGGCGTCGACCTGGCCGTGCTGGTCGGCATCCCGGCGGGCGACGGCGACGAGCGGCTGGTCGCCGTGGTGCAGCCGCGCCCCGGCCTGCCGGCCCGGGCCGTACGCGCCGCGCTCACCGAACCGTTACGGCGCATGGGCTCCGCCCGCCCCGACGCGATAGTGCTCGCCGAGGTGCCGCTGTCCGGCCGCTCCCGCAAGCCCGACCGGGCCGCCGCCGCCGCGCTCGCCGCCCGCTGTATCGGGGGCGCTTCATGACCTTCCGGGATCAGGCGTGGCTACGCCGGGGGTGGGCCCGCGTCCAGCGGTCGCACCAGCGCTACACCGCCGCCAACGGCGACGCGCTCGCCGGTGCGCTCACCTACGCGTTGCTCATCAGCGCCGCCCCGTTCGTGGCGCTGGCCGCGCTCGCGCTCGGCGGCCTGGGCGTCGACAGCCGCACGATGGCCGACGTCGCGCACCGGGCCGCCGGCGTGGTGCTGCCTTCGCACGTGGCGGCGGCAGTTGACAGCGTCCAGCCCGGGCCGGTGGGGCTGCGGGTGGCGCTCGTCGCGGCCCTGCTGTGGGGCTCGATGCGCCTGATCCGCGCGCTGCGCACCGGCGTGCGGGCCACCTGCGGCCAGCCGGCCGGAAGCGGCAACCCGTTCCGCGACGGGCTGCGCGACGCCGTGCTCGGCATCGGCCTGCTCGCGGCAATGGCGGTGGCCGCTCTGGTGACCGCGCTCGCCGCGACCGGCGACTGGTGGGGCGTCCTGGTCAGCATCCCGGTGGTCGGCGTGCTGATCGCGGCGGCCACCGTGCGCTGCGCCTGGCGGGGTCCGGGCCGTCCACAGTGGAGCGCGGCGCTGCGCGCCGGGGTCGCCGCGGCGGTGGCGCTGCACCTGCTCACCGTGCTGGCCGGTCCGTACTTCGCGACCACGGCCGCGCTGCACGCGACGATGTACCGCTCGGCCGGCGCGATCGTCGGCGTGCTGGTGTGGTGCAACCTGGCCTGCCGCATCATCTTCCGGGCGACGGCCTGGGCATCGACTGCCACCGTCGGCACGGAGCCGGCCGCCGCCTCGGACGCGCCGCTGTGGGTGGTGGTGCCGGCGTACAACGAGGCGTCGACGATCTCCGGCTGCCTGGAGGCGCTGACGAGTCAGTCCACAATGGACTTCGCGCTCGTGGTCGTCGACAACGGCTCCACGGACGCGACGGCCGAGATCGCGGCGAAGTTCGCGGTCACGGCGTCGATGCCGGTGGTGGTGCTGGCCGAGGAACGGCGCGGCCCGGGTGCGGCCGCCGACGCCGGCTTCCGGTACGCCATCGCGCACGGGGCGCGATACCTGGCCCGCACCGACGCCGACTGCGTACCCGCACCCGACTGGGTGGCAACCGTCCGGGCGACGCTCGACGCGGGCGCGGAGATGGCGTGCGGCCGCAGCGTCCCGCGTCCTGACGAGAACCCGACGTGGGCGCAGCGGCGCCTCTTCCCCGCGGCCGTGCGGCTCGCCGCGCTGTACGGGCGGTGGCGGCCCGAACACCGCCGGCCCGAGTTCAAGACCCCGTACGTGCTCTGCCACGGCCACAATCTCGCGCTGACGGCGGACCTGTACGAGCGCTGCGGCGGCGCCACCGACACGCCCCTCGCGGCCGGGTCGGAGGACGTCGAACTGCTCAACCGGGCCCGCCGGCACACGTCGCGCGTGGTGCGGGCCGAGAACATGGTTGTCTACAACAGCCTGCGGCGGCTGCGCGCCTGGGGGCCGAAGCGCACACTGCTGTGGTACTGGGACCGCCGCTACCGCCCGGTCGACGAGGCCGACGTCCACGTCCGGGCATCGTCGTGACCACCCGCGGCCGGCGCCTCGACCGTCGGGTGTATCTCCGCGCGCACCCGGCGCTGTTCGCGCTCGTGAGCGCGACGCGGTGGGCGTCCTCGATGCGGCTGGGCCGCACGGTGCTGGTGCACGACCCGGCGGCGTACGTCGACGGGCTGCTGCGCGTCCCGCTCGACCGCACGGCCGCCGCCACCACGGGCGGGATCGCGCGGGCGGCCGCCGCCGACACGAGCGGCCTCGTTTTCGACGAGGAGGGCACCGGCCACAAGGGCACGAGGCGCGATGTCGCCGACCTGATGGGCGCGCCCGCCGTCGCGCGGCTCGCCCCGGTGTGGCGCGGCGTACTGACCCGACGACTGGCTCCGCTCGCCGCCGGCGGCCGGATCGACGTGGTCGACCTGTCGCTGGAACTGACCGGCGCGACGGCGGCGGCCCTGCTCGACCTCGACGCCGACCCGCTGGTGCTGGCGCGGGCCGCCCGTGCGGCGGCCGCGGCGGCGGCCCGCGACAACCTCCCCGGCCGCCGCCGCACCGACGGCGCACGCGCGGCCGGGCGACGCCGTGCCGCACCGGCCGGCCCACGCCCCGCGGCCGCCGCGGGCGACGCGGCCGCCGCGGGCGACGCGGCCGGCGCCCTCCTTCAGCTGACCTGCTCCCCGCGCGCCGCGATGATCGCCGTGGCGGCGGTCAACACGATGACCGCGGCGCTTCCGCGGGCCGTGGTGTGGTGCGCCGCCGACGGCCTGTGGTCCGCCGCGGCCGACCCCGCGATCCGGCCGACTCTCGTCGACGAGCTGCTCCGGGTGCTCGCGCCGGCCCCGCTGCTCCCGCGGGTGGCGGCCGGCGCGGGCACCGTCGGGGGGCGGCGGGTCCGCGCGGGCGACCGGCTGATCCTCGTCGCCCGGCACGCGGCCGGCGCGCACCGCGCCGGACCGGACCCCGACGCGCCCGCACCGCCCCACGTGGCCCAGCTGGTCTTCGGCGCCGGACCGCACGCCTGTCCCGGCGCCCGGCTGGCCCGTGCCCAGCTCGCCGACGCGCTGGCCGCGCTGGCCTTGCACCGGCCGGTGGTCACCAGGATGCGGGTGGACCGCGGTTCGGCGCTGCCCGGCTGGTCCACAGTGGAGGTTCGGGCCGAATGAGGATCGCGGTCACCGGCGCGAGCGGCTTCTGCGGCGGCCACGTGGCGCGCACGGCGGCCATGGCCGGGCACGACGTCGTGTGCGTGGGCCGCCGGCCGGGTCCGGTCGGGACGCACGTCGCGTGGGACGCCGCCGGGCCCGTCGGCCCCGACCTCGCCGGCGCCGACGCGGTGATCCACCTGGCCGCGGCCGTCGGCGATCCGCGTCCGGGGGCCGCCACCGAGGAGCGGTTCCGCCGCGTCAACGTCGAGGGCACGGCGCGCCTGATGGACGCGGCGGCCGGCATCAAGGTCGTCTACGTGAGCAGCGCGAGCGTCTACGCCCCGGGCGGGTACGCGGCGCCGGTGCGGGAGGACGCCCCGATCGGCCGCCAGCGCACCGCGTACGGCCGCACCAAGGCGGCCGGCGAGCGGGTCGCCGTCGAGGCCGGTGCGGTGGCGCTGCGGCCGCGCGCGGTCTACGGCCACGGCGACCCGCACCTGCTCCCCCGGCTGCGGCGGGCGGCGCGGGCCGGGATGCTGCTGCTCCCCGGCCCGGACACGACGCTCAGCCTCACGGCGGTGGAGAACCTCGCCGGCGCGTGCCTGGCCGCGCTGGACTGGCCGGCGGGCGCGTACAACGTCGCCGATGCGGAGCCCTACCCCCGCGACCGGACGGTGCGCGCGGTGCTGGCGGCGTCCGGCCGCCGCGCGCGCACGGTACATATCCCCGTCGGACTCGCAAATGCCGCCGCAGCGCTCGCCGCCCGGCTGCACCCCGCGCCGACGTTGACCGGGTACGCCGTCGATCAGCTGGCCCACGGCCTCGTGCTGGACCTCGGCCGGGCCCGGGCCCGGGGCTACTGCCCCACCCGCACGCTGACCGATTTCCTCGCCGATCGGACCGGCTATCGCCAGCACCGGCCCGGCGGCCTACCGTAGCGGCATGCCCGAACTGGTCTACCCGCCGGTGATCGCCGCTTTGCGCACGGCGTTCCGCGTCCTCGATCTACGGGTCACGATGACGGGAACCGAGCAGGTGCCGACGAGTGGCGGCGCGGTGCTGGCCAGCAACCACATCAGTTACCTGGACTTCATCTTCTGCGGCCTGGCCGCGCGGCCGTCGAAGCGGCTTGTGCGGTTCATGGCGAAGCAGGAGATCTTCGCCAACCGGGTGGGCGGCCCGCTGATGCGCGGGATGCACCACATCCCGGTGGACCGCGACGCGGGAATGGCCTCGTACAAGGCGGCCCTCGAGGCGTTGAAGAAGGGCGAGGTCGTCGGGGTCTTTCCCGAGGCGACGATCAGCCAGTCGTTCGTCGTCAAGGACTTCAAGACCGGCTCTGCGCGGATGGCCGCGGTCACCGGCGTGCCGCTGGTGCCGGTGGCGTTGTGGGGCACGCAACGACTCTGGACGAAGGGCCGCAAGCGGTCGCTGACCAAGCGGCACGTGCCGATCACGATCCACGTCGGCGAACCGATGCACCCGACGCGGAAGGACGACCAGGCCGGGGTCCTCGCCGAGTTGCGATCCCGGATCGGCGCGCTGGTGGACAAGGCGCAACGGGAGTATCCGGCCCAACCGTCCGGACCGGACGACCGGTGGTGGCTGCCTGCCCACCTGGGCGGCACCGCTCCCGAACCGCCGGGACTGGCTACGGCGCCGTAGGTTACGCTACCGTAGGTTTGGCCGAACCCCGGAGGAGTCCTTTGTCTGCCGAACCCACCGAGACCGCTGTCCTGCTCCGTGAGCTGGAGCCGATCGTCGAGACCAACGTCAACCGCCACCTGGCGAACGCCAGGGAATGGTTCCCGCACGAGTACGTGCCCTGGAGCGACGGCACCAACTTCGACGGCGTGCTGGGCGGGCAGGCGTGGGAGCCCGGTCAGTCGAAGCTGTCGGAAGCGGCCCGCACCGCGCTGATCGTGAACCTGCTGACCGAGGACAACCTGCCGAGCTATCACCACGAGATCGCGGCGATGTTCTCGCGCGACGGTGCCTGGGGCACCTGGGTGCACCGCTGGACGGCGGAGGAGGGCCGGCACGCCGTCGCCATCCGCGACTACCTGCTCACCACTCGCGCGGTGGATCCGGTCGCGCTCGAACGGGCCCGGATGAGCCACATGGAGGTCGGCTACACCAACGACAACGACGGCGTGCTCGAATCGATCGCCTACGTGGCGTTCCAGGAACTGGCCACCCGCGTGTCGCACCGCAATACCGGGCGATTCAGCGACGATCCGGTCTGCGACCAGTTGCTGGCCCGGGTCGCCGCCGACGAGAACCTGCACATGCTCTTCTACCGCGACGTGCTGCTCGCGGCCTTCGACCTCGCACCGAACGCGGCGACCAGAGCCGTGCTCAACACCGCACGCCGCTTCCAGATGCCCGGCCACACGATCGAGAACTTCAACCGCAAGTCGGTGCAGATCGCCATGGCCGGCATCTACGACCTGCGCATCCATCACGACGAGGTCCTCATGCCGGTGCTCCGCCAGCTGCGGGTCTTCGAACGCGAGGAGCTTTCCGGCGACGGTGAAAGCGCCCGCGCCGAGCTCGTCGACTTCCTCGCCGGGCTGGACAATGCGGCTACCCGGTTCACCGAACAACGCGACGCAAGGCGCGCCCGCGCCGCCGCCCGCCGCTGACCCACACCGGCCGGATCCGGCAACGTGTGACGCCTTCGCGTTGTCATGAAGCGCTGGTAGCAACGCTAAGGCGTCACACGTTGCGGCAGGTCGGCCGAGCCCGGACTTCCCCTCGGGGTTACTGCCGGCATACGGTGATTCACCGTGCGACGTGGGGTGGAGGCCGCCGTGACGACGGATCCGCTGGTCGCGCTCCTGACCAGGATGGCGCTTGTCCTGCGCGGGTCGGTCGCGGTGTTCGTCACCGCCGCCGCGCTGCTCACCATCGACGCGGCGCCCAACGTCCCCGCCACCGTCGCGGCGCTGGTGGGGTACAACGCGGTGACCGTCGCCTACGTGCTGCTGGTGCGCCGGATCGGTATCGGCTCGGCGATCGTCGTCGCCGACATGCTGGCCGCCTCGGTGCTCGCGGTGTCGATGCGGTGGCTGGCGCCCCCGGAGGTCGCGGCCAGCACGGCCGGCTGGGTGTTCACCGCGGTCAGCATCGTCGTGATCGTCGGCCAGCTGGGTGGGCGGCCGCGCTGGACGATCCCGGCCGGCGCGGTCGCCGTCGTCGCGTTCGCCGTCGCGGCCGCCAGCATCGAGGCGACCGGCGGCGCCGCGTCGACGTTCACCCTGGCCCTGCAGATCGCGATCACCTCGGCGTTCGTCGCGGTGCTGCGCCGGGCCGGGCGACGCGCACAGGACGCCGCCCGCGAATACCACGAGACGGTCAGCGCGCAGGAGGCGGCGCGGCTGCGCCGCGACGCCGAGCGCACCGAGCTGACCCTGCTGCACAACGGCCCGCTGACCACGCTGACGCTGGTCGCCCAGGGTGGCCTCACCGTCGAGACCGTCGCCGCGGTGCGGGCCCAGGCGGCGGTGGACCTCGCGGTGCTGGGCGCCGAGGCCGGCCCGCCCGGGCCGGGCGAGGTGATCCAGCTCGCCGACCTGCTGGACCGCACAGTGGCGATCATCCGCCACCGGCTCGACGTCGAGCTGACC
>Ga0070659_100003258_pt1 | contig 11550 bp, 9 predicted proteins | sample KBSC23metaG_FD_64666 | JGI IMG/M metagenome (GOLD analysis project Ga0070659, IMG submission 64666) | Corn rhizosphere microbial communities from Kellogg Biological Station, Michigan, USA - KBS C2-3 metaG | ecosystem: Host-associated > Plants > Roots > Rhizosphere > Soil ...
TCTTTTACCGTGATCAGGCCCTTCAACTCGAAATCGTCGTTGACCACAAGCAGCTTCTCCACCCGATGCTGGTGGAGGATGTGCTCGGCCTCTTCCAGCGTCGTGCCCACCGGAACCGTGATCAGGTTCGTCTTCGTCATCACCGAATCGATCTTCAAGTCGGTGCGCGAGACGAACCGCAGGTCGCGGTTGGTCAGGATGCCAACCAGTTTTTTATTTTTAGTCACCGGCACGCCTGAGATTTTGTACCGCCGCATCACTTCGAGAGCAGCCGCGATCGTCTCTTCCGGGTCGATGGTGACCGGGTCGACGATCATTCCGCTCTCGGACCGCTTGACCTTGTCGATCTCTCCCGCCTGCTGCTCGATGCTCAGGTTGCGGTGGACGACGCCTAGCCCTCCCTGCTGCGCCATGGCGATCGCCAGCCGCGACTCGGTCACAGTGTCCATCGCAGCCGAGACCAGCGGCGTGTTCAGGGTGATGTTCTTTGTCAGTTGCGTCTGTGTGCTGACCTGGGTCGGGATGATATCGCTATAGGCCGGAACGAGGAGAACGTCATCGAAGGTGAGGGCTTCAGGAACAGGGGAATTGATCATGTTTTTATGTGTCCCGGCAATCGGCGGAGCCTCAGAACCCACGGGATTACACTCGATTGTAGAGTCGCCCACCAGACAGAGCAAATATGGGCGATTAGAAATTCCCAGTATTGAAATCTTCCGCCACTCGATGTATCATCGGGGTTGACGCTTTTGTTCCGTTGTTCGAAACCGCCGTGCGCGCACCGGCAAATTGACGGAAGAGATGAGTGGGTGAGAACCCACTTTTTATTTGCTTTAAAAACGGCCTGAAAAAACGCTATGTCACTCAAGCTGGACACAATCCGAGCCACCGCCGAGCGCGTCGCCGCCTCGCACGGCCTCGACCTCGTCGATATCGAGTTCCAGGGCGGGGGCAAGTTCCGGACTTTGCGAATTTTTATTGAAAAAAATGCGCTTGAGCGCGCTCGGCTGGCTGAAACGGCCAATCCCGAGGAGTTGCCCAGCGGGGTTGCCGTCGAAACACTCTCCGGCGTCACCCACGAGGATTGCGCCGCCTTCGCCCAGGACTTCGGCACGGTTCTCGACGTGGAAGACCTGATCCCGGGAGCCGAATATACGCTCGAAGTCTCGTCTCCGGGCCTTGAGCGCAAGCTGTCCGGGGCCGCGGATTTTAACCGGTTTCAAGGTAATCTGGTGAAGATTCAGACATTTACGCCGATCAACGGCAACCGGCAGTGGCAGGGGCGCCTCACTCGATTCGCGGACAACATCGCAACCGTCGACCTCTCCGCCGTCAAGCAAAAAGGCAAGGCAAAGAAGGCTGTAACCGGGCAAACCGTCGATATACCGCTGGCAAATATCGAGAAGGCAAACCTGGTAGCAGAGATCTGAATACCCGCATCAAAGACCATAAGCAGCAAGTAGCCCTGCATCTCCGGGCAGTGAAGGACGAGTGATCCATGGCAAGTGTTTTGTATCAATCCATTGAGACGTTGAGCCGCGATAAGGGAATCGAGCCCGAGGTGGTTGTGGGCGCAGTCGAGGATGCCATTGCGCTCGCTACTCGCAAATACTACAAAACGCAGGAGAATATGCGCGCCGAGATGGACCGCGACACCGGCGAGATTCGGGCCTATGTCTATAAGACGGTGGTCGAGACGCCTGAGCAGGTCGAAGACGACATTAATCAGATGACGCTCGAGCAGGCCCGCGCTCTGGCCCCCGAGGTCGAGGTCGGTGGCGAACTCCGCTTCTACAAGGACACGACTCCGCTCGGCCGTATCGCCGCGCAGATGGCCAAGCAGGTCATCTTCCAGAAGGTGCGCGAAGCCGAGCGCGATACCGTCTTCAACGAGTACAACCACCGTGCCGGCGAGGTCCTGAATGCAACCGTGAAGCGCCTGGAGCCGATGGATGTGATCTTCGACTTGGGCAAGGCCGAGGCACGCATGCCCAAGCGTGAACAGTCGCGGCTGGAGCAATTCGCCGTCGGCGAGCGCGTCCGTGTCGTTCTTCTCCGCGTCGACCGTGCCGCCAAGGGCCCGCAGGTGATCGTCTCCCGCGCCGCCCCGGGGCTGGTGCAGAACCTGTTTCAGAGCGAAGTTCCGGAGATCTACGACGGCACCGTGACCATCCGCGCCATCGCCCGCGAGGCCGGCGAGCGCACGAAGATTGCCGTCGTCAGCCGCGACAAGGATGTCGACCCGGTCGGCGCCTGCGTCGGCATGAAGGGCATGCGCGTCCAGTCCATCATCCGCGAGCTGCGTGGCGAAAAGATCGACATCATCGAGTTTTCCGAAGAGATCACCACCTTTGCCGAGAAGGCACTGCAACCGGCGAAGGTCAGCCGCGTCTCCATCGTCGATCTCGCAGACAAGCAGATCGAGGTCATCGTCGACGATACTCAGCTCTCACTGGCCATCGGCAAGAAGGGCCAGAACGTCCGGCTGGCGGCCAAGTTGCTGCAGTGGAAGATCGACATCAAGTCCGAGGAGGAGAAGCGCCAGGAGGTCGAGCAGCAGATGCAGGCCATGGGCGGCGGTCCCACTACGCCCATCGAGCAGGTCTCCGAACTTGGCGAATCCATCCTCGAAAAACTGATTGCCGCAGGTATCACCACGGTCGAAGGCCTGGCCGACATGACGCCCGAGCAACTCGAGGAGGTTCCCGGCATCGGCGAGAAGACGGTCGAGAAGATCTCGGTCGCGGTTCGCCATTACTTCGGTCAATACGAGGAAGGCGAGGAGCGCCCGGTAGTGGAAGCTCCAGCCGCCGAAGCCGCAGTGGAAGGCGAAGAGGCGGGTGCCGAGTCCAAAACGCCGGAGGCGATTCTTGCCGAGGCAGCGGAGACAGGAACGGCGGAAGAGGTTGACGACGTTTCAGCGGAGGAGATTGCAGACGCTGAGGATGAGGTCAGCGATGCGGTCAGCGAAGCCGACGCGCGCGAAGAGCAGATCGAAACAGAGAATGACGCCGTGGATTCCCTGGTGAACGAGAGCCAGGAGACCTCCGGCGAAGGCATCGACGACGAAGGACAAGATCGTGGCTAGCCGGTTGAGCCATGCAACACAACGACCGCTGAATCGCCAGACCGGCATTTTCAGCGATAATTACAATAAAGATTCCTACCTCAATGAGGCTGATATGAACAGCTAAGGGCGCAGGGAAGCGAAAAGGGACGGATGAGCAAAGTTCGAATCAACGATCTGGCACGGGAACTGGAAGTAAAGAGCAGGCCGATTCTGGATGCGCTCGAAGCCATCGGCATCACTGGAAAGACGCACTCCAGCTCCATCGAAGCCGACCAGGCCGACAAGGTGCGCAGCTATTTTAATGGCGGAAGCCGCCCCGCGAGCGCGAAGCAGCCCGTCGAGGTCAAGCCGAAGCTCGATCTCTCGAACGTTTCGAAGCCGGGTGATGTGCTCAAAGCAATTCTCGAGCGCAAGCAGGCTGAAGCTGCCGCCAAGGCCGCCCCGCCGCCGCGTCCCAAGGCTGTAGCCGTTCCGGCTGCTGCTGCGCCTGCCGCCTCCGCCTCGCCGCGAGTTGCCGCCCCGGCTGCCGCTGCTCCCGCCCCGACGCCGGCAGCAACGCCTGCACCCCGACGCATCGTCCCGCAGCCTCGCCAGGCGGCAAATATCGTTGCCCCGGCTCCGGCCATCGCCAGCAAGCCCCCGGTCGGCCCGGTGATTGCCCGTCCGGCAGTCGCTGCTGCTGCCGCTGCGGCGCATCCTCCGGTCGTCGTTGTGCCGCCAGCCGCCGTTCCTGCGAGTGCCGCAAAGCCCGCCGCACCGCCGCCGGCCGAAACGCCCGCTGCGCCCGTCGTCGCTGCCCCTGCGGTTCCAACTCCGGCTCCGCCGCCTGCTGCCGAGAGCGCTCCGCCAGTCGAACCTGCCCCCGCGCCGCCGGTCGAAGCAGCAGTTCCTGCGGCTCCGGCCGCGCCTGCTGGACCGCCGCCACGGCGCGTCATCATGCCGCAGACGGGACCGCGTCCTATCTATACCGCTCCCCCGGTTGCCCCGGCAACTCCGGCGCGCAGCCGTCCCATCTTCGAGCGGCCTCGTCCCCAGGCCGGTGCTCCGGGCTCGCGCACGCCATACACCGCGCCCGGAGCTCGCCGCCCCATGCATCCGACGCGCACCTATCCGGGCGGTCCCGGAGGTGCCCCCGGTCGTCCCGGATTCACGCCCGGCGGCGCTCGCCCCGGCTTTGGCGCACGTCCTGGCTTTGGCGCTCGACCCGGTGCGCCTGGCGCTCCCGGAGCGATGCCCGGCCCCGGCGAGGGTATGCGCCCGGCGGCGCGTCCCGGCCAGCGCCGAGGCGGGCAGCGTTACGAGAAGACCAAGGAAGGCCCGATGAAGGGCTTCCAGCCGCCATCGCGGTTCGGCGGCGCGCAGATTCCGCGCGAGCCACTGCCGATCACCAAGACCATCACCGTCACCGAGGGGATCAGCGTCAAGGACCTCGCCGAAAAGCTCGACGTGCGCGGCAAGGATCTGATCGCGACTCTGCTGATGAAGGGTGTCTTCGTTACTGTCAACCAGTCGCTCGAAGGCGAACTGGTCAAGGACGTGGCGCGTCAGTTCGGCGCGGACGCGCAGATCATCACGGTCGAGGAGCAGTTGGAGAACGAGGCCATCGAGGGCTTCCTCGAAGACACCACCGGCATGGCCGAGACCTCGCGCTCGCCCGTCGTCACCGTCATGGGCCACGTCGACCACGGCAAGACCTCGCTGCTCGACGCCATCCGCTCCACAGACGTTGCCAGCGGCGAAGCCGGCGGCATCACGCAACATATCGGCGCTTACAAGGTCAGGATCACCAAGCCGGATTCTCCCGCCTTTGGGCGCGATATCGTCTTCCTCGACACCCCCGGCCACGAGGCCTTCACCCGCATGCGTGCCCGCGGCGCGAAGGTCACCGACATCGTCGTCGTTGTGGTTGCCGCCGATGACGGCGTCATGCCCCAGACTCTCGAAGCCATCGACCACGCCCGTGCCGCGAACGTTCCCATCATCGTGGCCGTCAACAAGATCGACAAGCCCGAGGCGAATCCCTCGAAGGTTATCCAACAGTTGGCCTCCCGTGGCCTGCAGCCGTCCAATCAAGGCGGCGACACAGAGTTTGTCGAAGTTTCAGCGAAGAAGCGCCTCAATCTCGATCTCCTGCTGGAGATGATCTGCCTGGTCGCTGATATCGCCGCGCCCAAGGCTCAGCCCGACCGCCCCGCCGTTGGCACCGTCATCGAGGCCAAACTCGACCGTGGCCGCGGCGCGGTCGCCAGCATCCTGGTGCAGAACGGAACCCTGCATCTCGGCGACAGCTACATCGTCGGCAATACCTTCGGCAAGATTCGCGCCATGTTCGACGACCGCGGCCGCTCGATCACGGAAGCCGGACCGTCGACCCCGGTCGAGATCCTCGGCCTCGAAGGCATGCCGGACGCCGGCGATACCTTCCTGGTCATGGCCGACCGCGACAAGGCGAAGGGCATCGCGCAGTACCGCAAGATGAAGGAGCGCGAGGCGCAACTGGCCAAGAGCTCCCGCGTCTCGCTCGAAGGCCTCGCCGAGCAGATCAAGCAGGCCGGCATGAAGGACCTGAACCTGATCCTCAAGGGCGACGTGCAGGGCTCGGTCGAAGTTCTGGCCGACTCGTTGCAGCGCATGTCCACCGAGAAGGTTCGTGTCCGTGTGCTGCACTCGAGCGTCGGTGCCATCACCGAGTCCGACGTGCTGCTGGCTTCGGCGTCGAATGCGGTCATAATCGGCTTCAACGTGCGACCAGACCGAAAGACTGCCGAGATCGCCGAGCGCGAGAACGTCGAGATTCGACTGCACTCGATCATCTACGAGTTGCAGGAGGAGATCACCAAGGCGATGTACGGCCTGCTCGAGCCGGTCTACAAGGAGAACTACGCCGGTCGCGCCGAGGTGCTTCAGGTCTTCAAGATCACCAAGGTCGGCCAGATCGCCGGCTGCCGCGTCACCGACGGCCTCATCAAGCGCGATGCCCAGGTCCGCGTCCTGCGCGACGGCGAAGAGGTCTGGAAGGGCAAGATCGCCAGCCTCAAGCGCGTCAAGGATGACGTCAGCGAGGTCCGCCAGGGCGTCGAGTGCGGTATCGATCTCGCCGGCTTCAAGGACATCAAGGCAGGCGATATTATCGAGTCCTTTACTACCGAGACTCTGGCTGCCGAACTGGGCCAGAACTCAGCCGCCGCTCGCAAGGCGGAGAAGGCCGCCAGGGAAAAGGAAGCCGCTGAAGCCGCTGCTGCCGCAACTGCGGAAAACTCGGTCAACGCATAGGCTCCAACTACCAGCACGGCAAAGGCCGGGATTCGCTTCCGGCCTTTGCTGTTTCCGCGCCAAATCCCCCAATTCCTTGACACGCCTGATAGCCTTTCGCCATGGACTTCTTGGCTATTCAGGCCGCCCTTCGCGAAGATAAACTCGACGGCTGGCTGTTCTATGATCACCACAACCGCGATCCGCTTGCCTATGCCATCCTCGGCATTCCTGGCGGACACGTCACCCGCCGCTGGTACTACTTCATTCCCGCTACCGGCGAGCCGAAAAAGCTGGTCCACCGCATCGAATCCGGCCGCCTCGACGCTCTCCCCGGAGCCAAAGCCGAATACTCCTCCTGGCAGGAGCTTGAAGCCGGGTTGGAGGCGATGCTGTCCGGACAGGCTCGCATCGCCATGCAGTACTCGCCGCGCAACGCGATCATGTACGTCTCCATGGTCGACGCAGGCACCGTCGAACTGATCCGGTCTTTCAAAAAGGAGGTCATCTCCTCCGCAGATCTGGTCAGCCGCTTCGAGGCGGTTCTGACCGACGCCCAGATCGCCACGCACTACGAAGCTCAACGCAAGCTCGACGCCATCCTTGAAGCTGGCTGGCGCGAGATCGGCTCCCGCGTCCGCGCCAACTCGTCCGGCACGCATGAATATGCTATTGTCCAGTTTCTCCAGACCGGGATTGACCGCGAAGGCCTCATTACCGAGTTTGGCCCCAACGTTTCGGTCGGCGCGAACTCGGCGGACTCGCACTACGAGCCGACCGCAGCGTCTTCCAAGCCCATTGGTTCGGGCGACTTCGTTCTCATCGATATCTGGGCCAAGCTCGCCCGCGATCCGCAGGCCGTCTGGTATGACATTACCTGGACCGGCGTGGTCGACCGTGAGCCCACCGACCGCGAACGCCTCATCTTCAATACTGTTCGCGACGCCCGCGATGCTGCCATCGCTGCCGTCAAAGATGCCTTTGCCGCTGACATCCCCATCGCCGGCTGGCAGGCCGACGATGCCTCCCGCGCCATCATCCGCGCCGCGGGCTTTGCCGACTCCTTCACCCATCGCACAGGACACAACATCGGCACAGAACTGCATGGAAACGGTGCCAATCTCGATAACCTGGAGACGCACGACGAGAGGCTGATTCTGCCCAGTACCTGCTTCTCGGTGGAACCGGGGATCTATTTTCCCGGTGAGTTCGGGGTGCGCAGCGAGGTCGACATGATCACGCGGGCAAGCAAGGCCGAGGTGACAGGCAGGATGCAAACCGAGCTGGTACGGGTGTAGCGGGATCGCGCAACTGCTATGATGGCAACTGAAATGGCGAATAACGTACAGGTCCCAGCGCGCGCCGCTGGCAGGTCTTCTTCGATGGCACTTCTGGTGCTGGTTGCCGGATGGCTGGTTCCGGGGGCAGGGCATCTGCTGCTGGGCAAATGGGTGCGAGGGCTGCTGCTGTTCGTGACGCTGGTGCTGATGTTCAGCATCGGCATCGCGCTCAAAGGCAAGATCTATTCGCCGAATACCGGAGAATTGCTGGACATCCTGAACTTTGCCGGCGATCTGGGGACAGGCCTGCTGTATGGCATCGCTAAACTCTTCGACCTCGGCCAGGCAGCAGTGGTTACGGTTTCAGCAGACTATGGGACCAAGTTCATGGTGGTGGCCGGGCTGCTCAACGTGATTGCGGCGGTCGACGCTCATTCGCTGGCGACAGGAAGGAAGGCTTCGTGACGATTACGCATTTCAGCGCCGTACTGCTCTTCTCCCTGTTCATTTCCGTGGTGTTCGGCATCACGCAGCGGTCGGAGCCGAAGACGATGATCCGGTTCGGAGTGTTCTGTTTCGGTTTGTTCGTGGTGGGAACGATCGCGGCGAGCTGGCTGATGTGGCTGGTCAAGCATTAGGGAATAGGACTGCCTGATCTTGTGCGAGACCGGTCAGGATTGTGCTTTGATCTGGCGTTCCAGTTTTGCGATTCGGTCGAGCAACTCCTGCTTTTCCAGCCTGGTTTCATCAATGTCCTGAACGGCGAGCACAGCGCCTACGATGGCGCCATGCTTTCCGCAGACGGGCGCTGCCATGGCCTTGATCCAAGCGCGAGTGCCATCGCCGCGTCGGTAGAGGATCTCTTCGGCCGCGGTGGGCTGGCCGCTGCCGATGGCGCGCTCGATGGGGTATTCCTCCTGATCGAAGCTGCGCCCATTGGCATGGAACAGGTTCGACCGGCGATAGATATCAATATTCTCGCCGACGGGAATGGAACGGCGAAAGATGGCCGCCGCGCGGGGATTACTCATGAGGATGCGGCCGCTGGGCATCTCCGCGATGAGGATACCGACAGGAACAGCGTCGAAGATGGCCCGCAGCAGAGCTTCGCTTTCGCGAAGCGCGCGCTCGGCTTTTTTGGCATCGTCGATGTCTTCGACGGTGCCGTACCAGCGAATAATATTGCCTGAGGCGTCCCGGCGCGGTGCGGCGCGGGAACGCATCCAGCGCCAGATCCCATCGCCGTGGCCGACACGGAACTCGACATCCACGGGTTTGCCGGTGCGTCGGCAATCCGCCCATATCCGAAGAGTGGGTATGACATCTGCGGGATGCAGCGCTCTGACCCAGCCCTGGCCGAGGGCCTCTTCCGGTGTCCATCCCGTGAGGGTCTCCCAACGGGGGCCCGCGGTGAGAATTCTGCCCTCCGCGTCGCTTGTCCATGGAATCTGCGGACTAAGCTCGACGGAGTGACGGTAGTGATCCTCGCTCTCGCGGAGCGCTTCTTCCGATAGCTTGCGCTCGGTGATGTCGATGACGACAACGGACACGCCGACGATCTCGTTGGCCTCGTCACGGGCGGGATGGTAGGAGAGCAGCAAGGTGCGGAGATGGCCCTGGGCATCCCGCTTTGGGCTGGCAAATTCAATATCGTTGAAGACCTCTCCCTGGAGTGCGCGGCGGATGTAAGGCTCAACCTTTGGGAAGATATCGGGAATAACTTCCGAAACGCGTCGACCGAGATGATTGGCGATGGACGCCTCGTTCATCTCGGCGAGCCGCTTGTTGATGCTGATGTAGCGCAGATTCGAGTCGAGGAAGCAGAGCCCGACGGGAGCGCCGTCGTAGATGGCCTGCAACTGCGCGAGGCGCTGCGCGGGCATGGCTTCGAGATTCTGCAGCGCATCCGACGGAACGGTCCTGCCAAAAAGACTGGAGGAATGCCTCATCGGTCTGGAAGAGACAAGGCTGGGCAGGTCAGAGGCAGGGACGGGAGGGCCGTAGAGCCAGCCCTGGCCGCAGTCGCAGCCCAGCCAGAGCAGCATGTCGGCCTGGGCCTTGGTCTCTATACCCTCTGCGATGGTGCGGAGACCCAGGCTGTGGCCAAGGCCGACGATGGCGGCGACGATCTTTCTGCTCTCCCGCGCGTCCGACATCTCGCGGACGAATCGGGCATCTACTTTGAGTTCGCCGAAAGGCAGGGACTGGAGGTGGAAGAGGCTGGAGTAGCCGGTGCCGAAGTCGTCGAGCGCAAGACGGATGCCGAGGGTTTTCAGATCCTGGGCGATGGCAACCGCCTGATCCATGTTGTCGATCAGAGCGCTCTCCGTGATCTCGAGAATGATGCGATCGAGAGGAAAGCCTTCCTGCCGGGATACTGCCTGAAACTGCTCGGGCAGAGACTTATCGTGAAACTGAATTGTGGAGATGTTGATCGAGATGGTGATATCTCCGGCGTCGCGAATGACTGCGGCCGAACTGAAGACCTTGTGCAACAGCTTTCGAGTGAGCGTCCCGATCAGGCCGGTCTCTTCGGCGAGGGGGATAAAGACGTCCGGCGGGATGGTGCCATGGACGGGATGCTGCCAGCGCGCCAGTGCTTCAAAACCGGTCAGCAGACCGGTGCGCAACTCAACCTGCGGCTGAAAGTAGGGGACGATCTCATCCGCCTCCAGTGCCTTGCGCAGGTCGGTCGCGTGAGTGGCTACCATGGCTGGCGAAAGCATACACTCGAACAGGGCTGGAATCCATACAACTCTGATAGAAGATGTGATAGGAGCAGGGATGAAGACGGTGAGAACCCAGGAGGCGCAGATGTTTACGCCGGAGGCGGGGATGAAGCGGCAGGTGCTGGCGCATAACGACGAGTTGATGCTGGTCAGGCACTACTTCGAGAAGGGCTGGGTCGGAGCGCGGCATAGCCATCCTCACCATCAGCTTGTGTATGTGGTCAAGGGGGCACTGCGCGTCGACAGGGGGGGTGAGACCTTCGATGTCTTTGAGGGAGATAGCTTTGTCGTCGACGGAGGGGTGGAACATCAGGCGTCCGCGCTGGAGACGTCGGAGGTTCTGGACGTGTTCACGCCGGTACGGGAGGACTATCGGGATCTGGTGAAGTAGGCGCGGTCAGGGCTTGGTGGCGCGATAGAGACCGGCGGTGCCGAAGGTGTAGCTGGTCCAGGTGGAGTTGGTGAAACCGGCGCTGACGATGAGTTCGATCATGCGCGCGGGGCGGGGGAAACGCGCCACCGATTCGGGAAGATAAGTGTAGGCCGCCGGGTCGCCGGAGACGAGGCCGCCGAAGCGGGGCAGGATCTGCTTGAAGTAGAGGTTGTAGAGCGACCCGGTGAGGCCGGCGGGCTGGTTGAAGTCGAGGATGCCGATCTGACCGGCGGGACGGAGGATGCGGTGGAGTTCGGCGAGGCCCGCCTCGTAGTTGCTCAGATTGCGGAAGCCGAAGGCCGAGGTGACGAGATCGATGGAGTTCGAGGCGATGGGCAGGTGCAGCGCGTCGGCTTCGATGGGGATGATGTTGTGCGGAGCGAACTTCTCGGCTCCACGGGAGAGCATCTGGTGGGAGAAGTCGACGGCGAGGATGGGGACGGCTGCTGGTTGCTGGTTGCTGGCTGCCGGTTGGGGGCGGTGCTTGAGTAAAGCCAGGGTCATGTCGCCGGTGCCGCAGCAGAGATCGAGGGCGATGGCCTCGGGGCGCTGGAGGATAGGGCGGAAGGTGCGAGCGGCGCGGGACCACCACCAGCGGTCGATGCCGATGGAGAGGACGTGGTTGAGCAGGTCGTACTTCGGCGCGATGGTGTCGAACATCTGCTGGACGTTCGCGGCGGCGTCCTGATCGCTGGTAGCGCCGACGGGGCGGGCTCCGGTGGTGCGTTCGGATGCGTTTTGCTGCGCTGCCATCACCGCTTGCGCTTTCGTGCGGCTGCAGATTTC
>Ga0070659_100003259_pt1 | contig 11550 bp, 8 predicted proteins | sample KBSC23metaG_FD_64666 | JGI IMG/M metagenome (GOLD analysis project Ga0070659, IMG submission 64666) | Corn rhizosphere microbial communities from Kellogg Biological Station, Michigan, USA - KBS C2-3 metaG | ecosystem: Host-associated > Plants > Roots > Rhizosphere > Soil ...
GAAGTGGTAGTCGGGCACGGTGTGCTCAGACTCGATGGTGCCGCCTGAATCCTTCATGCCGTGGCGGCGCTCGATCCAGCAGGTGGTGATGCCCAGGCGCTTGGAGACGCCGATGTCGTGGTACTGGCTCTGCGCCACGTGCAGGTTGTCGGCCTGCTTGAAGCCCCAGGCGCCTTCATAGCGCCCGCGCGCGTATGCGAAATAACGCGCATCGGGCTTCTCGCACAGGGCATCGTCGCAACTGAGCAGCATGTCGAACGGCGAACCCAGCGTCCGCTGGAAATGTTCGAGCGCCCAGGACTGCGCATTGGTCATGGTGACGAGCTTGAAGCGCTTGCTCAGGCGCTGCAGCGCCTCAACCGAATCGGGAAACGCCGGCCATTCGGCCACGGAATCGCGGAAACCCTGGGCCAGCGCGTCGCTATCCGGCAGGCCAAGCTGTTGCGCCACGAGGTGCCAGCACGGGACGAGATCGTCGGGGTACCACTCGGTCTGACCGCGTTTGCGCGCTGCCCGATACGCCGCGAGAAAGGCATCGTCCGTCACCATGCTGTTGGGCACCGCCTTCAGTACCTTATGCAGGTAGGCGAGCATGCCGCCCTCGAAGTCGATCAACGTCCCGACGACGTCGAAAGTCAGCACTTTGAAGTCCCGAAGGGCCATGAGAACGCTCCTGAGTGATTGGATGCCAAGAAGAATCGAGATCGGTGGCAAGCCACCTTGCATGGCATCAAGCTTAGGAGCAGCAGCACAGACGATGGTACTGATCAGGCCTCACCGCACAGTAGCGAATTGCGTTTTCGCCGCGCAAGCGGAGGATTGTTGGGCGCCAGAGCACGCCTCGGCCCAGGAAACAACAACCCTAGCGCGACTTGTTCCGCGTGGTCTTGCCGCCGCTACGTGCGGCATCCTGCCCGCCAACAGCGTTATCGCCGCTCATCCGCTCCAGCCACGACAGCGCATCCACATACGACAGGAACTGCCGCAGATACTCAGGCGACACCTCGCGCATCAAGAGCAGCGACCGATGCACAAGACTGCTCGAATTGAGCGGGCCGGCATTCGTTGGCACCTGGTCGAGCGACTGGCGGAACTGTTTCTCGGCACTGACGCGGGACCAGGTCTCCCGAACGTCTTCGAGCATCTTCAGTTCGGGGGATGCACCTCGATGCCGCCCCAGGCCGCCGGCCGCAGCGCGGGCGTCATCCTGATTGGCATGGCGGGCAACATGGGCGAGCAAGTCGGCCAATGCGCTGCACTCAGGGCCATTGGCATCGTCCGCGTTGGGCACCGTTGTGTTGGGCGCCGCCGTGACCCGCTCGACTTCACTGGCATAGGCCGCGACCAGTTGGTCCAGCCGCGCATCCAGAATGCGGCGCGCCTCGCCCGTCTGGCTGGCCGTGCGCCGATGCAGCGCCTCCATGAAGTGGAAGCGAACGCGGTTCAGGCGATCCGCGCCGCTGGCACGCCAGCGATCAAGCAACGCCTGCGCAGACGAATCAGTGCGGCTCACGTTGCCCACCGTTGGAAGCGGACTGTCTCGGCACGGGCGCGATCTCCACGCGCCGGTTCTTCGCGCGGCCTTCGCCATCCGCATTGGAACTCACGGGTTGCTGCGAGCCGAACGCCGCCGCGAACACGCTCGACGCGGGGATGCCTTCATCAATCAACGCACGCGTCACGGTCAAGGCGCGCTTGGCTGACAGCTCCCAGTTATCGGCAAACTGGCGATTGCCGGCACGCACCTGCTGGTCGTCGGAAAACCCGCTGACCATCAGGATCTCGTCGCGCGATTTGAGATAAGCGGCCAGCGGCCCGGCCAGGCTCTTCATCAGCGTGCGCCCCTCCGGCTGCAATTGGTCGGAGTTGAGCGCAAACAGCACGCTGCCGTTGATGCCGATGCGCCCGTTGACGAGCGTCACGCGCCCCGCCGCCAGCGGCCCGGCCAATGCCTGCTCCAGCGTCTTGCGGCGCTGCGCCTCCGCCTCGCGTTGCTTGACCTCACTCTCCAGCTTGGACGACAACTCCAGTTGCACGCCGATCACGCCCACCAGAATCAGCACGAAGGCGCCCAGCAGCACCGACATCAGATCGCCAAACGCGGCCCAGACGGGCGCTGCGGCTCCATCACCATGTGCGCCATCCACACCTACCGCGCCGCCGTCAATCTCGTCGCTCATGCCGCTTCGGCCCCGGTCAGGGCACGCTGGTCACCCAGCCGTTGCAGATCTTCCAGAATCTGCTTCTGCGACAGCATACTCAGATCGATCACCTCTCTGGCCTGCGCCACGTAGTAGGCAAGCTGCTCGTCGCTGCGCGTGAGCGACTTGTCGAGCGCCGCTTCAATCCGCTGCAGATGCGTCACCAGCTTGTCGTTCGATTCGCCAAACACCTGCACGGCTATTCCGAACGCTTCACCCAGGCTCGCCACCTCGACGGCGCTGCCCGTCACCTGCGCGGCCACTGCGCCGAGCTTGCCGGTCTCGGCTTCCACCCGATCCGTGAATCGCATGCCAACGCGCTCTAGCAGTTCGGCCGACGTTGCCACCAGCCCATCCACTGCGGTTCGCTGCTCGGTGGACGCATGGTTCACCGCGTCGAGCAATGTTTCCAGCGTGCCCAATAGGCGGGTGCGCTCGTCCAGCATTGCCGTGTCGCGCACCATGCTGTCGGACAGTTTCTGGCGCAGCTCGGCCACCACTTCGGCCGCAGCCTTGGGCGCTTCCGACGCGGCCTGCACCAGGCGCGAGATTTCGGCGATCGTGTCCTGGGCGTGAGCCTGCGTTTGCGCGGAGATCTCGCGCGCGGTTTGCGCCAGCGCATCGCAAATGTCTTGCTGGCGGCGCGCGGTGTCGGCGCCCGCCGTCTCCCACGCCTGGCTCAGCTTGACGCCCATCGCACCGAGCGCGTCGGTCCAGGCTGCCAGACGCTGCTGGTCGCGTGCTTCCAGCGCGGCTTGCAGGTCGGTATGCGATTGGCGCGAAGCCTCCTGCAACGACGCGGCGTGTTGCTCGAACGTTGCCGCAGCCGCCTCCAGGGCGCGCTGATTCCGGCCGGCCAGCTCCGCATGGGCGTGCTCCTGTCGCGCAAGGGCGTCGCCCCAGGCGCCGGACAGGCTGCCCACTGTGGTATCCAGACGCTCAGAAACACCGTCGAGCAAACGGGCCGAGCGTTGCTCAAAGGTTTCGGCAAACCGGTCGAGCGACGAGCTCACCTGCCCAACCAGCGCAACGCTTGCGCGCTGATGCTCCGACAAGGCGTTGTTCCAGATGCCGGCGACCGTTTCGGCTGTGGCCTCGAAGCGCGTCGAGAGGCCATCCAATTGCCGCTGCACCGCGTGCGTGACCGTTTCCTGCACGGCCGCCGATTCGCGCGCGAGCCCCGCCATCGTCGTTTCCACCACCGGTTGCAGGGCCGCGCTGGCAACGCGGGCGCTTTCGGCGGCACTCTCCTTCAACGACTGGCCGACAGAAGACGCGAGCTGACTGTAAGCCGCCTCCGTCTTGTCGAGAAAGGCCTGCTGGCTGGCGATCTGTCGCTCGCTGCCGATGGCGCTCTGGTGCTCCAGCGATGCCATCATCGCCTGCAGCCGATCCACCAGCGCGGGCATCACGTCGGATTGCCGTTGCAGCAGCTTGAATGTCTCTTCACGTTGATGCGCGTGGGAATAGATGCGCAGCGTGGTCGCAATCCGGGCATCGAGTGCCTGGACCGCGTGAAGCCGCTCGCGCCGGCACAGCGCAGAGAGCAGTCCCAGCATGGCGGAGGTGGCCACGCCGGCAATCGACGTCCCGAACGAGAACCCCAGCCCCTTGATCGGCGCGGCCAGTGATGCGCGAATCGCTTGCAAATCCGTTGCGCTTTCCAGCGCCGCGCCCGTGCCCTTGAGCATGACCACCATGCCGAGCAGCGTCCCCAGCATGCCCAGCAGCACCAGCAGGCCAACCAGATACGGCGTCAACGCAGGCGCCGGCAGCGCAACGCGTTCGCCTTCCACGCGCAGGCGCACGGCATTGCGCAGGCTGGGGTGCAGTTGCTCCAGCCAGGCGCTCAGCTTGGGTGCCGGCTCAGACAGCCCCGCCACAGCCTGCGCGAGCGTGCCGGTGGCCTGCTGATAGCGGCGCAACTCCAGCGCACCGGCCACATAGGCAGCCCCGATGACAAGGGTAACAACCAGCGCCAGCAGGTTCCCGCCAACGAGGTAGCCGACGGCGATCCACCCCAAGGCCGCCAGCCCGACAGAGAAAACAATGAGATTCAGGTGATGTCTGGACATGGTGTCTGTCCCGCTTAGCGGGGCCGAAGGGCTGCGAGCAACCCTTCGATCGGTTGAAAACGAACATCGAGCTCGGCCAGGAGCACGCTCTGCATATCCTTGCGGAACGCGTCCAGCCATGCGCGGGATGTGGCTTGGGTGGATTGGGTGGCCGGGGCAGCGTGAACCGCACCCCCAGCCGGCAGATCGGCCTGCCGCTGCTGCTCGGCCGTGCGCAAGCGCTCGAAATAGGGTCCAAGCATCGTTGGGATGGCACCCAGCAGCGTGCGTTCTCGCGCGCCGAGCGCCTGCTCCATGCTGGCATCCAGCACCGCGAGCCGCGCGAGGTCCGGCGTCTTGGCGGCCAGCAAGCGTCGCAAGCGGCCGCGCAGATCACCGATCTCCAGCTCCATCGTCTGCTGCATCAGCACGTACCGCTGCCGAAAATCGGCGTAGTCAACCGCCACGGGCGCCGGTGGGCTCTGGATCGGCGCGCGTGGGCCCGGCCTGACGTCGGGGCTGCAACTGGAAGCGATGGACTTGGCCAAGGCGGCACGAACGCGGCCACCGATGGTCTCGGCGTCCGGGCCGGCGGGCCGCATGCCGGACGCGACGGCCGGCGGACTGGCGCTCAACGCGGTCGAAAGCGTGATGGCGTCCGTCCAATTGAGCCATTGGCTCAATCGGTCTGAAAGCGGCTGCGCGGATGCGGAAACGTCGATGTCCGTCAGGCGAGCAAGTATGCGGATCAGCGCGGGGCCACTGAGCGCCCTGCGTTGCTGGGCGTGCGCCATGCTACGAGTGCCAAAAAAAGGCTGGAGTTTACACTGCCTGCCGCTTGGCACCGCCTTCTTTGAGTGGCCCAAAAGTCACTCGCCGCAAGAAGCCTTGATGCGATGGGCTCAGGGCAAAAAGCCAGACAGCCTGCCGTGTCCATCAGCGCCGCGTACATCGAGCTCGGCGCCATCAACTGGCAACCGGAATGGAAAGCGCTGGCCACCGCCCGCTTTCGTCAGCTCTATCCCAGATACGGCCGCTCGGCAGCGAACAACACGCGCTTGGCAAAGGTCCGCCAGGCGGATGGCGTGCGCTCACCCAGCAGGAATGTCCCGGCCGCCATGGCTTGCGCGCGGTAATACATCGGCAGCCCCTCCAGCGCCCCTTCTGCCGCCGCGGCGTTCCCCATGCTGGCCAACGCCAGAAAACGCTGCATCTTGGCGGCGATGCCGGCGCGCTCGTGGCCCTGCTCCAGCACCTTGAGCGTTGCGGCGATCTTGTCGTCGGTCGGGCTCGCGCCTGCGGCAAGGGCCAGCCACACGGTCTGCGCGTCAATGCCCTCTCCTGGCGCCAATGCGGCAGCCCGCGCGCGCAGCGCCGGTGACGCACCAATCGACCCCGCAGCCATCCGCAACACGTGACCGGCCAGCGGTGTATCGGCCGAAGCCGCCACCGCATCATCAAGCCGCCCGGCCGAGAGCAAGGCAATCGCGCGATACGGCCCCTCGGGAACGGGCGCGCCAGGCTCCATCTGCAGCAGTTCCTGCAAACGCACGGAAGCCTTCGCCAGATCGGCAACCCTGGGGCGTGCCCCTGCCGGGTCCACGAGACGCGTCAACCGCGCCGTTTCAATGGCCAGCACATGGCGCAATGCCGAGCTCTTCGAGACGGCCGTCTGGTAGTCAGCCAGCGCTTGCGCATAGCGGCCCTGCACGCTGGCGTCCCAGCCTGCCGCATTGGCATACCAGGCTGATTCCGGCCAACGCTGGTGGCCGGCCGCAAACGCAGCCTCCTGTTCCGGCCCGGACGGCATGCAGCGCGTTGCGAGGTAGGCAAGATCCGGCTGGTCCGGCGCGGCTGCGGCGCGTGCACGGTGACGTGCACACACGGCGTCGTGTGCGGCGCCTTCGGTCAGGCTCTGCTCCATGCGCAGGGCAACCACATCGTCCGGAAACTGCGCGATGCGGGCCGCCAGCGCCTGGTCAAACCCTGGCGCTTTGCTGGCCAGGCCCAGCCAGTCCTGCAGGTTGGCGGAATCCGGTGCGTCATAGCGGACGTGGGAGAGCAGCATGGCCGACGCGGCTTCCTTGTCGTGAACTGCATCGACGAGATCGTCCGGCGATGCATCGGCCGGGGCGTCCAGCACGCTGCGTGTGCCGCCGTTGCCCTTGGTCTTAATGCTTGTCGGCGGGGCGGCGAAGATGTATTCCGCCGAGGCCGGCTGCCAGCGTTGCGGCGCCAGTAAGTGCGGCGGCTCGGCCGATGCCTTGCCATAGACGGCTGTCCATTGCCGTAGCGGGGCAGCGCCCGCAACCGTATAGACGAATTGCGTATGCCGCCGGCCGACCGGCGCATCGAACGTTTCGATCGGCGCACCGTCCTGGGCCGTGGTCACGATATGAACGTCGCCGCCACCGTCGACGGTGACGCTCGCAACACCCCCTGGCGCCAGTTCGACACGCTGGTCACCCACCGTGGCAACCACGGGCCGCGCCAGCGCGTTGTAGACCGAGATCGTGGCGCGACCGAGCGTCCACCCGAACACCAGCACGGAACCGACGATGCCCAGCGCAACCGCTGCACGCGCCAGGCCCGGCAGCGCCCCGTTGGCCGTGCGAAAGCGCTCCCAGAAACCCGGCTTGTCGACTTGGAGCGTGCGCTCTTCCCCTGTGACCAGCGTGTCGTAAGCAGCCGGCGCGGACGGAGCGGGCTGGGGCGCCTCGGGCGGCGTTGCCCCCAGTAGCCCATGCGCGGCATGCGCCGCCGCAACGGTCGCTTCCGCACGCAGCAACTCATTGAGCGTGACCCGCCGCAACGCAGACAACCATCCGGCCGTATGGTTGATCCAGCTATCGACCACGTTCAGCCAATCACTGATGTTGCCCCGCACGGGGCCGTTCAGGCCGAATTCGCCCAGCGATTCGGCCCAGCCTTCAATGCCAAGTTCGGCCAGCACCGGCGCGCCAGGGTGCACGTCCTGCGCAACCTGAAAGACCCGTACCAAGGCGCGCTGCAAGGCCTCCGCCGCGACCAGGATGCGGCCTACGCCCTTTTCGTTGATGGAGCCGCCGGCCGCGGCCCGCTGCCAACGGATCGACAGCAGCGCCTGGGCATCGCGCACGTTGGCCTCGGCGTGATCGGCGTAGTGCAGCACATCCAGCAAGCCACGCAGATAGGCGTGCCATGCGGGCGACAGCGCCTTTGCAGCCGCCAGGTGGGCGCTGCGCACAGCCTTCAGCACCGCTTCCACCGTGGCACGCGCCGCCGCGCGCTCCGTATCCACCGTGGCAATGGCGGCCGGTAATTCCGAGCGCTTGAGCACACGCCCGCGATGGCGGATCACACCATCCGGCGCGTCATACACGCGATCACGCAGCGAACACAGCAGCGCGTGCTCGCGGTCCAGGGTGCGCAGCCGCTCCAGGTCCTGGCTGACGCTGGCCGGATACAACGCGTCGGGCTGCAGCGGGCCGTGCAGCTCCGTGGCATCGATCAGCGCATCGGCTGAACGCGCATGCCGTACAGCCGAGCGCCCAAGATAGATACCGCGATACTGCGGCCGCAGGTGCTCCTGCTCGAACTGCTCGTCCAACTGCTTCAGCGTGACGTCGAGTTCAACGGCAGTGTGTTCAGTCTCGCCGGCCAGCTTGGCGGTCATCCGCTCACGCACATCCTGCTCGTGGTCGAAGAGCGTCCATGCGCTGCGCTCATCCGTCGGGGCGCTGAGATAGACGCGCTTGGCATTCGCCTCACGCTCATGGTTCTGCGGGTGCGTGGCCCACATGCGCGGCGGCTGCGCCATCTCGCCGCTGAACACGCGAAAGCCCGATGCGCCCTCCACCGGTACCTGCGGGCGCCGGCTATAGGCGGGGTCGTTGTAGATGAGGTTCAGCCGGTCTGCGAAGGCCAGGTGCAGGGCGAACAGGTCTCGCGGTGGGCGCCCGTTGCCGGCTTCGCTGCGTGCAAAGCTCAGTGTGCGATCCCACGCGTCGTCGGCAATCTGGAGGCGATGCAGCGCATGCACCAGCGCGTCGCTGCCAGTGAGCGACACGGCTACGAGGTCCGCCTGCATTTCCATTTCGCGCGACAGCGCGCGCTGCGCAATCACCACCAGGCGGAATGCCGTATCGACAATGGCCCGCAATGCCCACACCACGGCGCTGAGCAGCCAGCCGATCCACGCAACGCGGATATCGAAACGCGACAGCCCACGCAGAAAGCGGTCAAGCGCATCCCGCTTGGCCACGATGTGCGCAGCGATCTGCTGGGTGGTGTACACCCAGCGCCCGAGCGCCATCGAGCGCTGCGCAAAATGCCCGAACTCGTGCGCGCAGACGGCCTTGAACTCGCTCAGGTTGAGCATGTTGACCAGCCCGAGGCCGATCTCCAGGTTCTTGCGCGACGGCAGGATCAGGTTGACCAGAGACAGGTCATAGAACACCGCAGCGTTCACGCGGCCACTCAGGAACACCTTGTGCGGGCGCGGCGCGCCGGCGTCGTCGGCAATCTGGTCGAGAAACGCAAACAGGCGCGGCTGCTCGGCCCGTGTCAGTTCCATGTCGTTGACGGCGTCGCCCTTGCGGACGAAGAACAGCGCCTTGACCAGGAAGATCGCCAAAAACAGGCTGCCCGCGCAGGCGAGGAATTCCGCCCCGCCGGAACCGGAGCCCGAGACGAGCCGCAACACGCCGCTCACGCCCACAAACACAAACCACGCCGTCAGCGCGAGATACAGCACGATGAACAGCAACAAGCCGGCCACCGCCAACCAAGCGTTGCGCTTATATGAAGCGTTCGGGCGGGTGAAGCCGGTCGGCACATTGCTCGGCCCGGTGGGGTATGTGTTTTCCATGGTGCTCTGGCGGCAAGGGCCGGGACGCAGTACCGGGGGCGGCTCTCGCTCCCACGGCAGACACCCGGCATTGAACGGCATGACGATCATGCCGCAGCCGCCAGTATTCGGAAGGGCGTATCGGCATCCTCGCGACACCAAAAAAGTAGGGGATTGACAGCCGGCCGCGCCCGCCCTTTTTCAAGCATTGTTAATGAACAGAAATAAAACGCTTTAACGCCGCCCGCCCGCCTGTCTTACGGTGGCAACACACCGCAATTGGCGCTCAAACAGCCCACACAAGCCGGAAACCTATCCGGCAGAATATGCGCCGGCCTGCTTCAAGCCTCGCGCTGGGCGAGCCAACTATCAAATCAATAAAACGCGCAGTCAGGGGGGTTACATGTTTATCGTCTGGGGCCGGAAACTCGTTTATCGCAAACAAGGTTATGTGGCCGATTTTTGTCCAATCTGCCGTGTGCCCAGCGCGTTCGAATTGAAGCGCGTTGGATCGGCGGGCCACGTGTACTACGTCTCCGTCGGTGAAGGCCAACTGGTCGGCTATGAGCGGACCTGCCAGACCTGCCGCACACCGTTGAAGGCGGAGCCGTCCACCTATGCGAGCGTTGCGCATGCGCCCGCTGCGCTGCCCGCGCTGCAGGCCCAGACCTTCCCCAACCTGACCACCGCACTGAGCGAGCGGCTTGCGCTGGAAGAGCGCGTGCGCAACGCGCCGGCATCCCTCACGGCTGACGAGCGGCAGGCGCTGATCCGCAGCCCCTTCCTCATTCTTTCGCCCAAGGTCGAGAAGCGCTTCAAGACGACGCAGTTTGACGGCAAGGCGGCCCTGAGCATCGTGGCTGCCATTGTCTTGATGGTTCTCGGGCCGGCCCTCGTGAGCGTGGTCGCGCCCAATGCAGCAGACGTCGCTATCCCCGTGTTCATTGCGTTGGGCCTCGCCTTGGTGATCTGGCAAATGATGTCTGGCGGCCGGCGCTTCATGAAGCGAGAAATCGTTCCTGTCCTGGCGCGCACGCTCGGGCCGCTGTCCCCCACGCGCACGGAGATCGACGCCACCTTGCAGGAGTTGCGCACAGCGAAGCATCAGATCGGCCGCAAGCTACGGGTGGACGACCTGTTTGCGCAACTGCAAGCGCCGGTGAAGGCGCATTCGTAAGCGTGGCAGATATCGGGCTGCAAACTGCGGTGGTATGGATCACCTGCGATCAGGACATGACCCAGCAAGAACTGCACGCGTTCTTAACCACCCAGTTTGATCTCGTCGTCGACCCCGCCGAACGTGGCGGCGATGGTGTCGGTGGCGGCCGCACCTATTTTCTCGGCACGGTGGTCTGGCACCCGTCCACCACCACGCGCACCCTCCATGTCCAATACGGCGCGGATGGCCACGTCAGCCACATCAAGCGCTGTGTCTCATCCGATAACAACAACAGCGTGTTCGTGCCGCTGCCGATGCGCTGGCCGGCGCTTCGCCAGATCGTGGCCGACGAGATTGCCCAGCGCCGGAAGACCCTCCTGCGCTAGCGTCAGGTGCAGCATCCGGCGCCCAGCACGCATTGTGTGTTTGCAGTAGCGGCGGTATTGTGTCGCCCACCCCGCCGCCCTACCCCGCTCCCTGCGATTTCCCCCGTGACCGACCACCCCACTCTCACCTGGACCGACGCTGACCCTGAAAACGGCAGCGACGCCACCCACACTGCCCTCTGGCGCTCCGAAGCCGGCAACCCGCCGCCCAAGCGCGTGGTGATCGCAGACGACCGCACCACCGCCGACGCCGCCTACCGCCTCGCCTGCGAAGGCACAGCGCTGCTCTGGCAGGGCGATTTCCAGAACGCACGGCAACTGCTGCAGGCCATGTCCCGCCGCACAGACCGCAAGCCGCGCAAGGAAGCCCCGTCACCCATTGCGCCCATCGATGCGTTCAATCTGCATCGCCAGGCCCAATCGCAGCGCGCGCGCACGCTCGGCATGCTGCTGATTCCGTTAGATGCCGACTACACCATTCCCCTGCGCCGCGCGCCCGACCTGCACGACGCTTGCACCGAAGCCTACGGTGCCGGCAAAGCCGCTTCCGTCGTTTCGCTGCGCGAACTGCTCGGGCTGATCGGCGCGCATGAATGGCGCAAGAAAGGTGTCGAGATTCCCGCGCTGGGCGGCGAACGCATTCACCCGCACTACGGCGTGTTTTCACCGGTACGCGGGGAATACATCGATCTGGTGGCAAATGCGCCGTTGCCTTCGAAAGCGCTGGCGTTCGATATCGGCACGGGCACGGGTGTGCTTGCGGCGGTGCTGGCCAAACGTGGCGTCAAGCGCGTGATCGGTACCGATCAAGACCCACGCGCCCTGGCCTGCGCGCGTGAGAACCTGACGCGCCTCGGCCTGCAAACCCAGGTTGAAGTTGTCGACGCCGATCTCTTTCCCGAAGGCCGTGCGCCGCTCATCG
>Ga0070659_100003262_pt1 | contig 11545 bp, 10 predicted proteins | sample KBSC23metaG_FD_64666 | JGI IMG/M metagenome (GOLD analysis project Ga0070659, IMG submission 64666) | Corn rhizosphere microbial communities from Kellogg Biological Station, Michigan, USA - KBS C2-3 metaG | ecosystem: Host-associated > Plants > Roots > Rhizosphere > Soil ...
CCATGTAATTTATGATTTCAAAGGCACTGAAGAAAACAAAGAAGCCGCACTGAATGCGGTTACCGATTCACAAGAAAAATATTGTGGCGTAAGTAGCATGCTCAAGAAAGCGCTGCCTGTAACCTGGGAAGTGAAATATAATGGTGAACTGATTTTTAATAATAAAAAAGTGGAAGTTGCAGAACTAAACTGACTTAAATAAAAAAACATGCTCAGAATAAAAAAATTTCTTTCTAAATACAAACTGACCATTGCGGGACTATTTATTGGAGCCATTGGTGGCTATCTCTATTATTACTTCATCGGCTGCAATTCGGGAACCTGCGCGATTACGTCAAAACCATTGAACAGCACGCTGTATGGCGCTTTGATGGGTGGATTGTTTTTAAATATTTTTAAAAAAGAAAATAAAAAAATCACAGAATAAAATGTTAGAGTCAATAAAAAACATATTTGGACTTGGAACTAAAACAGATTACCGCGAATTAATAAAACAAGGCGCCATTATTTTAGACGTCAGAAGCAATGATGAATTTTCAGGAGGGCACATCAAAAATTCAATCAACATTCCGGTGGATCAGTTGAGTAATAATTTATCAAAACTGAAGAATAAAAATAAATGCATTATTTGTTGCTGTGCATCAGGAATGCGAAGTGGCACAGCTAAAAGAATTTTAGAATCAAAAGGTTACCAGTCAGTGTATAATGGCGGTAGCTGGAGTGGATTACAAAACAAAATATAAGTGATGAGCTTTCTAATTTTTTTTAATAATCAAACTATGGAAACTATTAAACAAGCGTTGTTTACCGGCTGGAATTTAATGCGATGGCTACGGTTCGGATTTGGAATATTTTTCGTCGTGCAGGCATTTCAAACTCACGATACACTTATTAGCTTCGTGGCAGCTTTCTTTTTACTTACCGCCATTACAAACACTGGTTGTTGCGGTAACAAAAGCTGTGCTGTTAGGAATGTTCAAAAAAATACCATCAAATCAGAGGAGGAGGAATTTGCGGAAATAAAATGAGAATTTTCGCATTGAACAGCAGTAAAACGACAAATAATATCTTAAGGAGAAAGTATTTATAAAAACTTTTAATTGCAAACAATTAATCCCAAACTTCCTATAAAAGAGGAACTTGTAAACAGTCTTATTCACGGTTTTGGAATTATTTTTGGAATCATCAGCATTCCTATCCTGATCGCTTTTGCCATCAAAAGCAATAATATTCCGGGTGTTATCGGCGCTGCCATTTATGGCTTTTGCTTTTTACAACTCTTTACTTTTTCTACCCTGTATCATGGATTTCAGCAGGCACAGGTGAAACGGGCATTGGAAATTCTTGACCATATCGGTATTTATTTCCTGATCGCCGGCACTTATACTCCTTTTCTGCTCATCTATATGGACAATGCGTTCGGCATAACACTATTGACAATCCTGTGGGGACTAACCGCAATAGGAATTGTTTTCAAGATTTTTTTTACAGGGCGATGGAATATATTGTCAACGATTATTTACATAGCTATGGGATGTATTATGATCGTGGGCGGCCGCACTTTTTTCATAAATATTCCTCAGGATGTGATGACTATGATTTTGATCGGAGGAGGACTTTATCTTTTGGGGGTTATTTTTTACCTGTGGGAAAAATATCCTTACAATCATGCAGTGTGGCATTTTTTTGTTTTGGTTGCAGCAGTTTGTCATTATGTGGCGATTTTACTGGCAGTGTAATTCAATAATTTATTAATCAAAAAAATTTAAATCGAACTTTAAAATAAAATGGAAAAGTATTTCAGGCCCAAGCTGGTAGATACATTAAAAACATACACAAGGAAACAATTTACTAACGATCTTTTTGCAGGAATTATCGTTGGGGTTGTTGCTTTGCCACTTGCTATCGCATTTGCTATCGCCTCCGGCGTTACGCCTGAAAAGGGACTGATAACTGCTGTAATAGCAGGTTTTATTATTGCAGCTCTTGGTGGAAGCCGTGTTCAGATTGGCGGTCCTACCGGCGCTTTTATTGTAATTGTTTATGGCATTGTTCAAACGTATGGAGTCAGCGGTTTAATCATCGCCACTTTTATGGCAGGAATCATGTTGATTATTATGGGTTTTGCAAAAATGGGAACCATCATCAAATTTATTCCTCATCCGCTAATTATTGGATTTACCAGCGGCATCGCACTTATTATTTTCTCATCACAGGTGAAGGATTTCCTTGGGCTTTCGATGGGTGCTGTTCCCGCAGATTTTTTAGAAAAATGGAAAGCGTTTTTTCTAAACATTTCTTCAATAAATATTTATGCCGTTGCTATAGCCGTTGCAACAATTCTCATTATTTTACTTTGGCCAAAAGTCAGTAAAAAAATTCCAGGTTCTTTAATTGCGATCCTTGTTACAACTGCAGTTGTACAATTTTTTCATTTGCCTGTAGAAACCATTGGCAGCCGTTTTGGAGTGATTTCTTCTTCCATTCCTGCTCCTGAATTCCCTTCAATTGATTTTGCCACATTCAAACAATTGATTCAGCCTGCTTTTACCATTGCCATGCTGGGCGCGATTGAATCTTTATTATCAGCCGTAGTGGCTGATGGAATGATTAGTGGCAATCATCGCTCCAATACAGAATTGATTGCACAGGGAACTGCGAATATTTTTTCTTCCTTATTTGGCGGCATTCCCGCTACAGGGGCGATTGCCAGAACTGCTACGAATGTAAAAAACGGCGGACGAACACCTGTTGCAGGAATTGTTCATGCTATCACGCTTTTACTTATTTTATTGGTTGCCGGTAACCTGGCATCATTGATCCCAATTGCGAATCTCGCCGGTATCCTGGTAATTGTTGCTTACAACATGAGTGAGTGGAAAAATTTCAAATCAATATTAAAGGGGCCAAAAGGAGATGTGCTCGTTTTGCTGATTACCTTTTTTCTTACCGTTTTGATTGACCTGACCGTTGCCATTGAAGTAGGCATCATCCTCGCTGCATTTTTGTTTATGAGAAACATGATCAAATTCAGTGGCGTAAGTACTTATACTGCTGAAATTGAAGATGAAGATTTCGGTTATGATCTTGTTGAAGACAAGTATGAAGTTCCAAAAGGAGTAGAGGTTTTTGAAATTACAGGGCCGCTGTTTTTTGGCGCTGCATATAAATTCAAGGATGCAATGAAATATATTGAACAGCATCCAAAAGCACTTATCATCCGGATGAGGCATGTTCCGTTGATTGATGCAACAGGCATCCAGGCATTAAGAGAAGTGAGCAAAGACCTGAAGAAACACCATACCAAGCTTATCCTCTCAGAAGTAAATAGCAAGCAGGTCTTGCAAGAATTAAAAGACAGCCGTCTACTGTTTTTTATCGGCAAAGGAAATGTTTTTGAAACATTGGAAGAGGCACTGGAAAAGGCGTTCAGTTTTTCTATTTCTAAGTAGAATACGAGTGAAGTGATTTGCTTTTAAGGAAGAAAATAATAATTTACATTATTTGTCTTTTTACTGTTTTAGTATATCATTAATTCATTCGAAAATGTTCTCTTAGTGGACGGCATTGACCAGTGCAACCGTTTTCTAATTCCTGAACAATTAATTATTTTCAATCCCGTGTTATTTTGAATAGCGCCTGAAAAGAAATCAGTTAAAAGCGCTCCTCACTTAATAAATGATTCACCGTTTTTTATTTCTTCCGCAAGCATTCCAATAGTTTTGGATTCAAACAATTCCACTAAATTTTCTTTAATAAACTTATATTGATTATGCATTGGACATGGTTTCTCCTCTGAGCATTTTTTTAATCCCAGCACGCATTTTTTTAAAATTTTATCTTCATTCATTGCTTCGAGAATTGATCGCACAGAAAGTTTTTTTGCTTTTTGAGTTAAATAAAATCCTCCATTCGGGCCACGAACGGCGTTTACAATTTTAGCTCTCGTAAGGTTCTGTAAAATTTTTGCGGTGAATGAAGCTGGAGAACCAATCGCCTTTGAAATTAGACCAATAGATAATTTTTTTTCTTCATTGCTTTTTTGAGCAATATAAATTGTAGCTCTCAACGCATATTCTGTTGATTTTGAAAACATGGTTTGTTTTCTGCAAAATAAATATTTAAACACAATTTCAAAGATTAGTTTTAATCCAGCGTTGACCTTCTCATAAAATTCCTTGTCGGAAAATAAAAAAAATAATTAAAGATAATTTTGTCTTTATTTATTTTATATTTGGTTTATCAAAACCTTTTTATCATGAAGCGTTTCAATCTAATCACCTTTCTGATGAATCCAAAAAAATGGTGGATTCCTTTGCTGATCATTTTTACCATTAGTATTGCGGGCGTAATAATGATGGGCATACATACCTATACAGAAGCGCCTCCGCTTCCTTCGTATGTATCATCAAAAAATGAAATTGTTTTCTCAAAAGATGATATACTGCAAGGCCAGGCAGTTTTTCAAAAATATGCGTTGATGGAGTACGGCAGCATGTTTGGCGACGGCGCAAACCGTGGACCAGACTTTACTGCAGAAGCGCTGCATTATGTATCACAGTACATGAATGATTATTATCAGCAAGAAAACGAGGGAAAAGCGAATGCGGAAATATTGAAGAAAGGAGCGGCTGAAGAAGTAAAATCAGAAATTAAAAATAACAAATTCAACAAAGAGAATAATACAGTTTCGCTTACGGACGCACAAACTTTTGCAGCAAAAGGTTTGATACAATTTTATGAGCAAAAATTTACTAATCCTTCTTCTGAAGGAGCGTTTAAACCCTCAGGTTATATTACCGATAAAGATGAAATAAAATCTTTAACTGCATTTTTATTTTGGGGCGCATGGGTTTGTGGAGTAGAAAGGCCGGGCGAACAGTACAGCTATACACACAACTGGCCTTATGATCCTGTCGCAGGAAATACGCCAAGTTCTGCCATCATTCTTTGGAGTATTCTCGGTTCTATGGCTTTGATATTTGGTTTAGGCCTCGTTCTTTATTATCATGGAAAGCTTGAGAAGATTGAATCTTACACCAATCCTGGCAAAGCACAGTTATTTATGACGAAAGGAGAAATTGAAAGATTTCAACCTGATGCAATTCAAAAATCTACTTACAAATTTTTCTATGTAGCGATTTTACTTTTTGCAGTCCAGGTTTTTGCAGGCATATTAACGGTTCATGATTTTATTGGCTTTGTAAACTTTTTTGGATACAATATTTCCGAATGGTTGCCGATCACAGTGACCAGGAGCTGGCATGTTCAATTATCACTTTTATGGATTTCCGCTTGCTGGATCGGAGCATCATTTTTTATGATGTCGCTGGTTTCTCCAAGACAGAAGAAAAGTCAGCTAAGCCTTATTAATACTATCTTCTGGCTCACTGTTTTATTGGTTGCAGGCTCATTTGCAGGATTGTTTTTAGGACCGAAAGGCGTAATCGGAAAGAACTGGTATTGGTTTGGACACCAGGGTTGGGAGTATGTAGAAATGGGAAAAGTGTGGCAGATAATTCTTGCGGTTGTATTTGTTTTTTGGGCAATCACTTTATACCGCGGCATTAAGCCTGTCATGAAATTAAAACAGCCGTGGGCATTACCGAACTGGCTTGTGTACACAACTTTCAGCATCATATTATTGTTCGTATCGGGATTTATTGCAACCCCCAAAACCAACTTCGTAATTGCAGATTTCTGGCGCTGGATGGTGGTTCACATGTGGGCTGAAGCATTCTTTGAAGTATTTACGACTGTGTTGATTGGTTACTTTATGGTAATGATGGGCCTGGTAAGTAAGCAGGCCGTGATTCGTGTTATTTACCTGGCAACGTTACTTTTTTTAGGTTCCGGATTGCTCGGCATTTCACATAACTTTTATTGGAATGGTAAGCCTGTTTTTACAATGGCACTTGGTTCTGTTTTCTCAACGTTACAGGTAATTCCTTTGGTGTTGCTCACATTGGAAGCATTTCGATTTAGCAAGCTTCCTTCTGTTTTGGAAAATGAAAACAAAAGAAGTGTAAGCCATCAAAATCGTTTTGGTTTTTCAGAAGTTTTTTTGTTTTTGGTCGGAGTAAATTTCTGGAACTTCTTTGGTGCGGGCGTTCTTGGATTCATCATCAATCTTCCTATCGCCAATTATTATGAACATGGAACCTATCTTACGGTAAATCATGCGCATGCAGCATTGATGGGAGTTTATGGCAACTTAGCTTTAGCAACAGTTTTATTTTGTTGCCAGTTATTATTCAAGCCTGAATGGTGGAAACCTAAAGTAATCCGAACTGCTTTTTGGTCAATAAATGTTGGTTTACTGCTGATGGTAATTCTTGATTTGTTCCCTGCCGGCATTTATCAATTCAAATCTGTAACCGAGCATGGGCTTTGGTTTGCACGCAGCAGCGCTTTTGTTGAAAGCACCGGTTTTCAAACACTCACCTGGCTAAGAATTATTGGTGGCGCATTATTTACTTTAGGAGGAGTAGTTCCGTTAGTTTGGTTTATTAACAGAGGAAGAAAGAAATTAAAACAACACAATAAAGAGATAAATCTTGTAACTGAAAAATTTGAAAATGAAATTGCGCTTCCAATCTAAAAATTTTGAGAATGCATTCTAAAGTGATGTAGTAAAATTAATTTCGAAAAATTATCTGTAATTCGATTTCTGCATCATTTAAACTTTTTTGAAAATCTTCAACTTGCCTTGAAAAGTCATTTTTATCCGGGCTGTTTATTCTTCTGTATTTACGCTCTCTTCCCTTTGCCAGGCAAGCTTTTGAACAACACCGAGGTTGTTATTTGTCATTTTTAATTGATTCAATTGTATCGTCCATACTTCTCCGGGAATAGCAGTTGCCATTGGCAATTTAAAATGATATTTGCTTCCTGCATCCTTACAAACCGGGTGATTATGCGGCAATACTTCTCCGGTAAATTGAACTCCTTTAATGAATAACTTGTTTAATTTATCAGGCATAATGGTCCCTGCTACTTTTGGGTTTTTCGAAAGTATCCGCGAGTGGTATGCAGCAGGTGACGATTTATAATAAAGTAAATTTTCTTTACGGTTGTAAACAAAAAAACAACTAAAAGAATAAGGTTCATTTATTTCATTAACGCAACTAACTGAAGCTGCAGTTTGTTTTTCTAAAAAGTCAGCAATCTTAGTAATCATAAAAATACTTGATGGTTTGTTGAATATAAATGTGAGTAATCTCTTTGAACACGTTTATTAGGACATTACTTACATTCAAGATCTAAATCATTTTTGTTCATTTTTAATCAACTTCTTCATGCAAAACCAACAAGGGTATTTTTGTCTGGTAAGTCATCTTTTTGGTGTGAGAAGGTTGAATAATTTTAGAAATGAAATTCCTTTTTCTTGCAATCATTATCAGCAAATTTGTTGGATGGCTTTTTAGAAATCTATCGATTCCTTCTTCAATATCATTCCGTTCAATTATGTTGAAAGAGTGATTGTATTTATCCCACATTAAGCCCGTGCTCATTTTATCTGCAATCAGTTCTGCCGTTAGTTTTGAATTCTTCTTCTGCACATTTAATACCTGGATAAAAGGATCATATTTCTGAATCAATTTTTCAAGAACCGGAAAATTGGATAACAATTTTTCATGACTAAAATCTGAAGCAAGGGTTATGGTGTCAACTGTTTGATATGAAGCGTTTTTAGGAATAATCAAAAGAGGAACGAAAGTTTCATTTATCATTGTGGTAGTAGTGCTTCCAAATTTAGAATTGCTTTCGCCCTTACCTTTCATGCCCATTACAATAATATCTGAATGTTTTTCTTCTGCAACTTCGGTGATTACATTTACCGGATTGCCTTTCTTTACAATACTTTCAATTTTGACTGTAAATCTTTTTATAATTCCTTCCATTTCATTGGTGAGAAATTTTTCATTTTCTGAGGCCGGTTGTTTGCCTGAAGAAGACAGCGTATCCCCCGGCATTTCTCCAAATGACGATGCGTTCGAATAAGCATGAACCAATGTTATCGGCACTTTAAAAACATTACCAAGAAATGCAGCATAGCTTATTGCATTAAAAGAGGCGTCTGAAAAATCAATGGCTACTAAAATATTTTTCATGATTTTTTTTTGTAAAACTAATCGTGATGGCCGATAAGAAATATGATGATCATCTTAAAACAGAATGATTCCAATCAGTGATCGCGATAATCTGCGGTTATGCAGGTGCTAATTGACGGCTTGCTCTTTTAGAGATAACTTTATCAATTTCCACGGCAAAAAATACTAAAGAAGATGCTATTCCAACAATGACAAATTCATTAAGGCTTAATGATTGTGTTTTAAAAATTGACTGTAAAAAGGGAATATAGGTGATCAGAAGCTGAAGTACAAACGTGAGTGATACCGCCCCAAAAAGTGGTTTGTTAGAAAACATCCCAATGCTAAATAAGGACCTGCTTTCGGAACGAATGGCTAACACATGCCCCATCTGGCTAAGACATACCACATTAAAAACAAGGGTTTGCCAATGAAGATTACTCTTTATAGCCCAGGCTTGCAGGGACAATGCAATACCCGCCATTAGCATTCCTACCCAAAGCATGTGTGTTCCTCTGCCGTTGGCAAAAATACTTTCCTGTGGGGGGCGTGGGTGTCGTTGCATAATGTCTTTTTCTGCTTTTTCAAAAGACAACGAAATAGCAGGTAACCCATCGGACACTAAATTGATCCATAAAATGTGAATAGGTAACAACGATACCGGTAATCCAATCACCGGCCCTAATAATAAAATCAAAAGTTCCCCGGAGTTGGTTGTCATCAGGTATTTGATAAACTTTAGAATGTTATCATAAATTCTTCTTCCTTCCTTTACCGCCTTTACAATGGTGGAAAAATTATCATCAAGAATGACCATGTCGGCCGCTTCTTTCGCAACATCTGTCCCCGTAATACCCATTGCAATTCCAATATCCGCCCTCTTTAAAGAAGGGGCATCATTTACGCCGTCGCCCGTCATGGCTACATAATGTCCTTTTTGTTGAAGGGCTTTCACGATTTGAAGTTTTTGTTCAGGTGATACCCGGGCATATACTTTTACCTTTTCAACAACTGCCAAAAAGTGTTCACTATCCATTGTGGCCAATTGATTCCCGGATATCACCAGATCTTTTTCATCATTTACAATCCCGGTTCGCCGGGCAATTGTTTTTGCTGTCAGTGGGTGATCTCCGGTTATCATTACAGGTACGATTCCAGCCTTTCTACATTGGGCTACTGCATGAAAGACCTCTTCCCTTGGAGCATCTATCAGAGCGGTAAATCCTAAAAAATGCAAATCGTTTTCGTGAATATCACTATTGGTTTTTTCTGGTAATAAATTCCAATAGTGATAGGCAAATCCCAATAATCTCAATCCCTGTGAAGCCATTTTATCTACCTGCTGCTGCAACTTATGTATATCTACATTTACGCAACGCTTCAACAAAACATCCGGGGCGCCTTTTGTAAAAGAAATAATTTTATTTTGATAACTGTGAAAGGTAGTCATCAGCTTTCTATCGGAATCAAATTCAATTTCAGCGAGCCTTAGTGTTTCATCGCGTCCTGCATTGAATTCGCCTGCTAATTCCATTAAAGCAATCTCAGTACTATCTCCCCTAAACTTTTTTTGATTATCCTCAACTACATCATTGTTTAAATGCAATGCTTGTATCAATAAACTTTTCTCTTCTGACGAAAGTATGGACTTGAATGCAGTTCTTTCATACCAGGTATTATCTAAAAATATCTTTTCTACATACATTTTATTTTTCGTAAGGGTGCCGGTTTTATCGGTACAGATATAAGTGACCGAACCTAAAGTTTCAACTGCCGGTAATTTTCTGATCAGTGTATTCTTACGGATCATTCTTTTAGCAGCCAAAGCCAAAGAGATGGTAATGACGGCCGGCAAGGCTTCAGGTATGGCGGCTACTGCCAAAGAAATACTGGTGAGTGCCATCATTGCCAGGTCTTCTCCCCGCAGCCAGCCTGCAACAAAAAATAAAACGCAGATAGCCAAAACCAATGCAGACAAGGATTTCCCAAAAGCATTCATACGTTGCTGTAAAGGTGTTGACGTTTCTTCCTGCTGCAGCATTTTTGCAATCCGCCCTAATTCTGTTTCCATTCCTGTGGCAATTACAACCCCACTTCCTCGTCCTGTAGATACAAAAGTTCCTTTAAAAATCATGTTTTTTTGTTCGCCTACTGGCAAGTTACCCGCCTTCAGAGAGTGAGTGGTTTTATGAATAGCCTGAGATTCACCGGTAAGGGCCGCTTCCTCGGTTTGGAGATGAATGGCTTCTATGAGGCGAATGTCGGCCGGTACCAAATTGCCTGTTTCCAGGAATACAATATCTCCGGATACCAATTGAGTTGAAGGGAGGGTTGTTATTTGTTTGTTTCGAAGAACTCTCGTCTGTGTGACTGACATTTTTTTCAAAGCCTGCATGGCTTTGTCAGCACGATATTCCTGGTAAAAACCGAGAATGGCATTTAATAAGACAATGACAATAATGACAAACGTGTCAGTAAACTCACCGATAAAACCAGAGATGACTGCTGCTGCCAACAAAATTAAGATCATCACATCTTTAAACTGGGACAGCAACATTTTCCATTTACTCTTCTTTCTACCTTCTTCCAGTTCGTTGAGGCCTGTTCGTTTTAGTTTTTCTTCAGCTTCAATAGTACTTAAACCTTGTTCATTGGTCTGCAATAATTTTAAAACCTCTGGTATGCTTAATGTGTGCCATTCCATGATAAAATCACTTGTAACATTTTATAAAATTATCAATGAAAAATACCGGGTAATGTATAGCTATATGCTACTTATTATGAGCAATAAATAAAGGCATGCTCAGTTGTTCCATTAATATATCAGCCATACTCATTTTAAACCAACGGGACAATTCGCTCCGCTGGTAAGCACCCAACACTACCAATTCGTTTTCCTGGTGCTTTCTAAGGTAATTACTAATCTCCAGTTCCGGGTCACCTTTGATAACAGTAAAAATTGCTTTTGGAAAATGCCTTTTGATAAATTCTCTCATCAATTTGTTGTCCGGTACATGAAGACCTTGTTTCTTTTTTTCTTTTACGGTGAATACCTCAACCGGCAAATTGTGCGGGTTACCCAAAATATAGCTGAACATTTTTATCGCATGCAATCCAGCAGGGGCACCGTCATAAAGCAAAATAATTTTATCAATAGGTTTAAAATCAGATGGCACTACCAATACAGGACATTGCACATCGCCCAATAGATCCGTTATAAAACGGGTAGGCAGTTCTTCCTTGTATCTTGTAAAAGTTTCAGATTCATTAATAATAATCAGGTCAGCAAACATGCTTTCATGCTTTAATTCCTGGATTGCCACATTTTTATCTTTATGAATAGAAAAATGAATCCTTTGATTTTCACAAATCCTCTGAAATTTCAAGGCAGCTTTTTCTCTTTTTTCTTCATCTTTTGCATTTAATTTTTTAAGCTCCTCCTCATAATCTTT
>Ga0070659_100003265_pt1 | contig 11535 bp, 9 predicted proteins | sample KBSC23metaG_FD_64666 | JGI IMG/M metagenome (GOLD analysis project Ga0070659, IMG submission 64666) | Corn rhizosphere microbial communities from Kellogg Biological Station, Michigan, USA - KBS C2-3 metaG | ecosystem: Host-associated > Plants > Roots > Rhizosphere > Soil ...
GACCGCATCGCCGAGCGGCGGATGGCCACCATCGGCCGCACGGTGCCCTGGGTCGGCCCGCGCTGAGGCGGAGGGGTTGTCGGGGGCCCGCTCGCAGCCGGACATGCCAATGTTGCCCAGGGGTCGTCAGGGCATGCCCTCAGCCTCGTGAGCGACATTTGCATGTCGGCGTACGTCGGCATGCGCACCCAGACCCCGCCGACGGCTCAGCGCGCCGGCACTCCTCGAGCCCGACGCGAGTGATTCAGTCCCGCGTGGCGGAGTAGTCGACCCACTCGTCGTCGTCGGCGTCCACCTCGGGCGCCGCAGCCGGAGGGCGTTCGTCCCCGTGCAGCTCGTTGGCCAGCGCCCCGAAGTCCGTCTCGTGAGTGCGGTACTTCAGATCACGAGCAACCTTGGTCTGCTTTGCCTTAGCTCGGCCGCGTCCCATCCGGGTCGACCCCCTCGCACACTTGGCCGGCGCTCGACGGCTGCCGGTCGGAATCATCGTCTCGTGGGTCAACCGTACCTGTCGACAGGTCATTCCCGCACGCCGGATCGCCAACTGGGCGCGGGGCGGGTCTCAGGCGTGGTCGCCGACGAGGCGTACGACGCCCGCGTCGCCGTGCGACGCGGTCTCGACAGATCCGGCGACCCAGGCGTGCACGCCGTGGTCGGCCAGGAGCGCGATCGCCGCATCGGCGTCGGCGGGGTCCGTGAGCGCGACCATGCCGACACCGCAGTTCAGGGTGCGCTCGAGGTCGTCGCGTGCCACCGACCCGGTCTCCTGCACGAGGCCGAAGACCGGAGGAAGCGCCCAGGTCGACCGGTCGATCGTCGCGGTGAGCTCCGCCGGCAGCACCCGCTCGAGGTTCGCGGCCAGGCCGCCGCCGGTGATGTGCGACATCGCGTGCGTCGCGGTGGCACGGGCCAGCGCGAGGCACGCCTTGGCATAGATGCGGGTCGGCTCGAGGAGCTCCTCGCCGAGGGTCCGGCCCAGGTCGTCGACGTGCTCGTCGAGGCTGCGACCGCCCTCCGCGAGCAGGACGTGGCGGACCAGGGAGTAGCCGTTGGCGTGCAGCCCGCTCGACGCCATCGCGACGACCACGTCATCGGCGCGGACCCGCTCGGGACCGAGCAGGTCGGCTGCCTCGACGACGCCGGTGGTCGACCCGGCGACGTCGTACTCGTCGGGGCCCAGGAGCCCGGGGTGCTCGGCGGTCTCGCCCCCGACGAGGGCGCACCCCGCCTGCACGCAAGCCTCGGCGATGCCCTGGACGATCGAGGCGATCCGCTCCGGCACCACCCGCCCGGTCGCGATGTAGTCGGTGAGGAAGAGCGGCTCGGCCCCGCACACCACCAGGTCGTCGACCAGCATGCCGACCAGGTCGAAGCCGATGGTGTCGTGCTTGTCCAGCGCCTGGGCGATGGCGACCTTCGTGCCGACACCGTCGGCCGAGCTGGCCAGCAGCGGCCGGTCGTAGGCCTTCAGCGCACTGGCGTCGAAGAGCCCCGCGAAGCCGCCGATGCCGCCGAGCTGCTCGGGACGGCGGGCCTTCTCGACCCACACCTTCATCAGCTCGACGGCCTTGTCGCCGGCCTCGATGGAGACCCCGGCGGCCTCGTACGACGTCACGGCCGCTCCAGCGCGTCGCCGGCACCGCTGCCGGCGAGCGAGGCAGCCAGACCGTCGACGTCCAGGGCCCGGTCGGGGATCATCAGCGTCGGCTCGAGAAGGTGCTTGCCGAGCAGCTCGGGCTCGGGGAGGGCGACCGGGTAGATGCCGTCGAAGCAGGCCCGGCACAGGTTGTCGCTCGGCACGGTCGTCGCCTCGACGAGCTCCTCGAGAGAGATGTAGGCGAGCGAGTCGGCGTCGATCGACGCCCGGATCTCCTCGACGGACAGGCCGTTCGCGATCAGCTCGGCGGGGGTGGCGAAGTCGATGCCGTAGAAGCACGGCCACTTGACCGGCGGGCTGGAGATCCGCACGTGCACCTCGCGGGCCCCCGCCTCCCGGAGCATCCGGACCAACGCGCGCTGGGTGTTGCCGCGGACGATCGAGTCGTCGACCACGACCAGCCGCTTGCCCTCGATGACGTCGCGCAGCGGGTTCAGCTTCAACCTGATGCCGAGCTGACGGATCGTCTGCGACGGCTGGATGAAGGTGCGCCCGACGTAGGAGTTCTTCACCAGGCCGATGCCGTAGGGGATGCCGCTCGCCTCGGCGTAGCCGATCGCGGCCGGCGTGCCGGACTCCGGCACCGGGATGACCAGGTCGGCGTCGGCTGGGTACGCCTTCGCGAGCCGACGGCCGATCTCCACGCGCACGCTGTGCACCCGCTGGTTGGAGATCCGGGTGTCCGGTCGGGCGAGGTAGACGAACTCGAACAGACAGCCCTTCGGCGCCGGCTCCGCGAACCGCCGGCTGCGCAGCCCGTCCTCGTCGACCGCGACCAGCTCGCCGGGCTCGATCTCGCGGATGTACGACGCGCCGACGATGTCGAGGGCGGCCGTCTCGGACGCCACCACCCAGCCTCGCTCGAGCCGGCCGAGGACGAGCGGTCGGATGCCTTGCGGGTCGCGGGCGGCGTACAGCGTGCCCTCGTCCATCCACACGAAGCAGAACGCACCCTTCACCTGCGGCAGCAGCTCCACCGCGCGGTCCTCGAGCGTGCCGCCCCCGTGGTGGGCGAGCAGCGCGGTCACCAGCGAGGTGTCGTTGGTGCTCGCCTCGAGGTTGCGGGTCTGCAGCTCCAGCTCGCCGGAGTCGCTGGGCAGCTCGGCGACCATCCGGGCGAGGTCGCTGGTGTTGGTGAGGTTGCCGTTGTGGCCGAGCGCGATCGAGCCGGTGGCCGTGGGCCGGAACGTCGGCTGCGCGTTCTGCCAGGTGCTGGCACCGGTGGTCGAGTAGCGCGCGTGCCCGATTGCGATGTGGCCCTTGAGGGCCTCGAGGGTGGACTCGTCGAACACCTGCGAGACGAGACCCATGTCCTTGTAGACCAGGATCTGACGGCCGTTGCTGACCGCGATGCCGGCCGACTCCTGGCCGCGGTGCTGGAGCGCGTAGATGCCGAAGTACGCGAGCTTGGCGACGTCCTCGCCGGGTGCCCAGACGCCGAACACACCGCAGGCGTCCTGCGGTCCGGTGTCCTGGGGGTCGATCTCGTGGGTCAGCCGGCCGTCGCCGCGGCGCCGTGGGGAGGGCGGTCCGGAGGGCTGTCCTGGAAGGGCCACGGACGGAAGTCTACGGGCGCAACGTGGCCAGGTTCGCCAGCAGCAGCGTTTCGGCGAGACAGACCCGCTCGAACTCCGCGAGGTGCAGACCCTCGTTGGCCCCGTGGGCGCGCGTGTCGGGATCCTCGACCCCCGTGACGAGCACGCTGGCGTCGGGGAAGGTGCGCAGGAACAGCTCGATGAACGGGATCGAGCCGCCCACACCCATGTCGACCGGAGCGACGCCGTCCCAGGCCTGGGTGAAGGCCTCGCGCGCGATGTCGTACGCCGGCCCGGTGGCGTCGATGGCGATGGCCTCCCCCGTGTCGACCACCGTGAAGCCGAGCTCGGCGCCCCACGGCAGGTGCTCGTCGAGGTGCCGGCGCAGGCAGTCCACGGCGTTGGCCGTGGTGTCACCCGGAGCGACCCGCAGCGAGATGCGCGCCCGCGCGGCCGGCACCAGGGTGTTGCTCGCGCCGAAGACCTGGGGCGCGTCCAGACCGGTGATGCTCAGCGCCGGCTTCGTCCACAGCCGCTCGACGACCGACCCCGAGCCGATCCACTCCAGCCCGGGTACGGCCCCGGACTCCGCACGGAGTCTCTCCTCGGGATACACCACGTCGGCAGCCGGACCGCTGCGCAGACCGGCGATCGCGACGTTGCCCGCGTCGTCGTGCAGCGACGCGATCACCCTCGCCAGCGTGATCAGGGAGTCGGGCACCAACCCGCCCCACATGCCGGAGTGCACCGCGTGGACGAGCGTGCGCACCTCGATGTCGACGCGCACCAGGCCGCGGAGGCTGGTGGTCAGGGCCGGGACGCCGATGTCCCAGTTGCCGCTGTCGGCGATCACGATCACGTCGGCAGCAAGCACGTCGCGCTCCTGCGCGAGAAGCGCCGCGAGCGAGTCCGAGCCGATCTCCTCCTCCCCTTCGACGAAGACCGTCACGCCGATCGCGAGGTCGTCGGCGAGTGCCCGCACGGCCGCGAGATGGGCCGCGATCCCGGCCTTGTCGTCGGCAGCACCGCGACCGTAGAGACGCTCACCACGCTCGGTCGGCTCGAACGGCGGGGTGTCCCAGTCCTGGTGGTCGTTCTCCGGCTGCACGTCGTGGTGCGCGTAGAGCAGCACCGTCGGCGCTCCCGCAGGACCGGGCTTGCGCGCGATCACGGCCGGCGCACCACCCTCGGCGCTGGTGATCCGGGTGTCGAAGCCCTCCGCGTCGAACAGTGCCGCAACCGCCTCCGCGCTGCGTCGCACCTCGCCGGCTCGTGCCGGGTCCGCACTGACCGACTCGATGCGGACGAGATCCTCGAGGTTCTGCCGGACTCCGGGCAGGACGTTCTGGACACGCTCACGGAGCTCGGCGAGGGACATGGCTTCACTCTAGGATCTGACCGCGTGGACCCGGGCAGGGGTCGGGGCCGCGCGCATCACGAGGGAGAGGGCGCCGCGTGACCGATGCCGACACCGAGGACCCGGCCGGGGATCCTCCTTCCGCCGAGGACGCCGAGGACGCCACGGACGCCGAGGCGCGCCGGCTGCGGCGCGAGCGCCGCCTGGCGCACAACCGGCGCGTGCACCGGCGACGGCGTCGCCGCCGGATCCTGGTCGCCACCGCGATCGGTGTCGTCCTCGTGCTCGTCCTCGGCGCGGGGTGGTTCTGGTGGACCTTCGGTGGACTCGAGCGGACGCCGGACTCGGTCGGCCAGGCTGGTGCCGCCGCTCCCGGTACGACGATCCTGCTCGTCGGCAGCGACCCCGGCCGTTCCGCGCCCGGGCGCAGTCACCGCATCGGGTGGCGCGACGACCTGGTGCGCAGCGACCTGGTGATGCTGGTGCACCTCACGCGCGACCACCGCGCGCTCTACGTGATCTCGATCCCGGCCGACAGCGTCGTCGACATCCCCGGCCTCGGCCCGGGCACGCTCTCGGACGCCGCGACGTCCGGCGGCTCACGACTGGTCGCCCGCACCGTCGAGCAGCTCACGGGGGTCAGGCTCGACCGGCTGGCCGTGCTCGACCTCGACGCGGTGCGGGAGATGGCCGATCTCCTCGGCGGCGTCGTGGTCGACGTACCCCGGCAGGCGTGCGGTCTGCCCGCGGGGCCACGGCGCCTCGACGGTCAGGCAGCGCTGGACTACATCGCCCTGCAGCCCTGCCTGCCGCGCAAGGACCTCGACCGGGTCGAACGGCAGCAGAGCCTCCTGCGCGCGCTGATGCGCAGTGTGGTCGACGGTGGGAAGATCACCCAGCCGTTCGCCGTGAGCCGGCTGCTGCGCGCCGGTGCCCGACATCTCGCCCTGGAGAAGAGCTTCTCCTACCCCGCCATGGTCGGCACCCTGTGGTCGATGCGCCACCTCCGGTCGAGCAGCACGACGTTCCTCACGGTGCCGGTCGCGGCGAAGCCCCTGGCCACCCAGAACGGCTCGGACTACGTCCTGCTCGACGAGCAGGCGGACCGGAAGCTCTGGACCGCGCTGCGCAGGGACCAGCTCGCCGAGTACCTCGCCCTGCACGGCGACGCGGGCGTGCTGCACTGACGCAGTCAGACCAGGGGCAGGTACGCCGACAGGTCCGCCCGCTCGCCGGAGGCGTGCACCCGCCCGTCCGCGACCGCGTCGGACCAGGCCAGCTCACCGGTCGCCAGGGCGATCCAGGTCTCGGGGTCCGTCTCGACCACGGCGCGCGGCGTCCCGCGGGTGTGGGTGCCGCCCCCGATCACCTGCACCGCGGCGTACGGAGGCACTCGCACCTCGACGGCCCGCCCGGGGGCACGTTGCTGCAGCGCGGCGAGGGAGCGCTTGACCGACTCCTTGCTCACCTCGTGCGAGGTCACTGCTCGACCTCGGGGGCGGGCTGGAGGATCTGCATCAGGTGGTAGGTACGGCGCTCGCCCCTCGAGGGCGGGGTGCTGCGCGTGTGGTCGAGCCAGCGCTCCTGCAGCGCGACCAGCTCGTCGGCGAACTGCTTCGCCTCCTGCTTGGTCAGCCGGATCCAGTCGTCGCTGATCATGACGTGGACGTTGCGCTGCTTGTGGCTCGAGTACGCCCGCTCCACCGCCTCCTTGGCAGAGGCGACGGCTTGCCGGCGCCACACCGTGACCGCGGCCTTGCCGCCGGGCCCCTTCTCCACGTCCTCGGCGTCGAAGGACAAGACCCCTTCTCGCGCCGGCTTCCAGACGCGGTCCCGGCCGTCCCGGGCGAGGTCCGGTGCGGGCTCGACGAGCCCGTACTTCGCGAGCTGACGCAGGTGGAAGCTCGCCTGGTTCGCCGGGATCCCGAGCCGCTCGGCGACGTCGGCGGCTCGGAGATGGCCGGCGGCGTAGACCTCGCCGAGGATGCGGACCCGCACCGGGTGGGCGATCGCCCGCAGCACGCGCGGGTCGTCGACCGTTGCGTTCCGCGGCCTGCTGGATCTCTTCTCGGCCATGGCGGCACTCTACCGAATTTTACGCACGACCTATTGCGCACTATCTATTGCGCATTATACGTTGCGGATATGACGGGGCTTCGCAGACTGCGCCGGAACCACGACTTCTCGGTCCTCTGGGTCGGTCAGACGGTCAACGAGCTCGGCAGCAGGATGAGCATGTTCGTCTTCCCGCTGCTCGCTTACGCCCTGACCGGGTCGGCGCTCTGGGCCGCGGCCGCCGAGAGCGCACACATCGTCGGCATGGTCGCGACCCTGCTCCCGGGCGGCGTCGTCGCCGACCGCACCGATCGGCGCCGGCTGATGCGGGCGACCAGCGCAGCCGGCGTCGTGCTGTACGCGTCCCTGGTCCTGGCCGACCTGACTGCGGGCCTCTCGATGGGCCACCTCCTCGTGGTCGCGGTGCTCACCGGAGCCGGGTCCGGGCTGTTCTCCCCGGCCGAGACGTCCGCGGTCCGCAGCGTCGTACCGGACGAGGACCTGGCCGCGGCACTCTCGCAGAACCAGGCTCGCCAGCACATCGCCTCCCTCGTCGGCGGGCCGTTCGGCGGGGCCCTGTTCGGGCTGGCGCGCTGGATGCCCTTCGCCGTCGACGCGGTCACCTACGCCGTGTCGTGGCTCCTCCTCGGGCGGATCCGCACCGATCTGTCCGCGGTGGCGGTGGGACCGCGCCCGCGGATGCGCGACAGCCTGGTCGAGGGCTTCGGCTTCATCAGGCGCCGCCCGCTGTTCCGGGTGCTCATGGTCTGGGCCTCGCTGGTCAACCTGCTGGTGAACGCACTGTTCTTCGTCGCGATCCTGCGGCTGCTCGAGGGCGGCTTCCCCGCCGTGCAGATCGGCCTCGTCGAGACCGCCACCGGGCTCTTCGGGGTCCTCGGCGCGGTCGCTGCGCCGTGGCTGATCGAGCGCCTGCGCACCGGGACCCTCACGGTCGCGGTGGCCTGGGCGTTCGTGCCGCTGGCGTTGCCGATGGTCTTCTGGAACAACCCGGTGGTCGTCGCCGCGGCGCTGTCGGCCGGGCTCTTCCTCAACCCGGCCGGCAATGCCGGGATCGGCGCCTACCGGATGGCGGTCACGCCACCGGACCTGCAGGGCCGGGTCCAGTCGACGATGCAGTTCGCCTCGATGCTCACGATGCCGCTCTCACCGCTCGTCGCCGGAGCGCTGCTCACCGGCTTCGGAGGCCCCGCCGCGGTGCTCGCGCTCGCCACCCTCACCGCAGCGGCCGCGCTGATCCCGACGCTGAGCCGTTCGGTGCGGGCGGTCCCCCGGCCGGTCGAGTGGCGGACGGAGGCCGGGTCGAGTGCTGAAGTGGTCGCCCTGGCGACCGTGTGAGCACTCGACCCGGTCGGTTCAGGCGAGTGCGGCCGGGAGCGTGGTGGTCCAGGTTTCCCGGAGCTCGTCGAGGGGGAGGTCGAACTGTCCCTCGACGCCGAGGGAGTCACCACCGGTCTCGCCCAGGTGGGTGACCGGTACGCCGTGCTCCCGGGCGAGCTCCGCCAGGCGGCTCCCCTCCTCGCCGCCCACGGTGACGACGACGCGGGCGACGGACTCGCTGAACAGGTCGACGAACGGGTCGCCCGGCAACGCCACCGAGCAGCCGATCCCGTGACGGAGGCACGACTCGACCAGCGCGTGGGCGAGGCCGCCGTCAGAGAGGTCGTGGGCCGAGGTGAGCAGGCCGACTCCGTGCAGCAGGAGCTCCGCGAGCGCCTTCTCCGCGGCCAGATCGACAGCCGGGGGCGTTCCGCCGAGATGCCCGTGGACGACGTGCGCCCACTCCGATCCGGACAGCTCCTCTCGCGTGGCACCCAGGAGGAACACCTGCTCGCCCGCTGCCTGGAAGCCCGTGGGAGTGCGGCGGGTGACGTCCTCGATGACCCCGAGCGCCGCGACCACGGGCGTCGGCAGGATCGCGGTGTCACCGGTCTGGTTGTAGAGGCTGACGTTGCCCCCGGTGACCGGGATGCCGAGCTCGACGCACGCGTCCTTGAGGCCGCGGCAGGCCTCGGCGAACTGCCACATCACGGCCGGGTCCTCCGGCGACCCGAAGTTGAGGCAGTCGCTGATCGCGAGGGGGCGCGCGCCCCCGGTCGCGACGTTGCGGTAGGACTCGGCCAGGGCGAGCTGCGCTCCGGCGTACGGGTCGAGCTTGGCGAACCTTCCGTTGCAGTCCGTGGACACCGCGACGCCCAGGTTGGTCTCCTCGTCGATCCGGATCATCCCCGAGTCCGACGGCTGGGCGAGCACGGTGTTGCCCTGGACGTACCGGTCGTACTGGTCGGTGATCCAGGACTTGTCACACAGGTTCGGGCTGGCGGCGAGCCGCAGCACGGTGTCACGGAGCTGGGCTCCGGTGCTCGGCCGCGGCAGGACCTCGGCACGATCGCCCTGGAGGTCGTCCTGCCAGTCGGGGCGGGCGAGCGGGCGTTCGTACGTCGGCCCCTCGTGCGCCACCGTGCGGGGCGGGACGTCCACGACGGTGTGCCCGTGCCAGTCGATCTGGAGGCGGTCGCCGTCGGTGACCTCGCCGATGACGACGGCCTCGACGTCCCACTTCTCGCAGATCTTCAGGAACGCGTCGACATCACCGGGCTCGACGACCGCCATCATCCGCTCCTGTGACTCGCTCATCAGGATCTCTTCGGGGGCCAGCGTGTTGTCCCGCAGCGGCACGCGGTCCAGCTCGACGTGCATGCCGCCGTCGCCGGCGCTGGCCAGCTCGCTGGTGGCGCACGAGAGCCCTGCGCCCCCGAGGTCCTGGATGCCGGCGACGAGACCGGCGGCGAAGATCTCCAGGGTGCACTCGATGAGGAGCTTCTCCATGAACGGGTCGCCCACCTGGACGCTGGGCCGCTTGGTCGGCCCGCCGTCGGAGAAGGTCTCGGAGGCGAGCACGCTCACCCCGCCGATGCCGTCGCCGCCGGTGCGGGCGCCGTACAGGATCACCTGGTTGCCGACGCCGCTCGCCTTGGCCAGGTGCAGGTCCTCGTGGCGCAGCACCCCGACGCAGAGCGCGTTGACGAGCGGGTTGCCGGCGTAGCTGTCGTCGAAGACGGCTTCACCGCCGATATTGGGCAGGCCCAGGCAGTTGCCGTAACCGCCGACACCCGCGACGATCCCCGGCAGCACCCGCTGGGTGTCACCAGAACCGTCACTGCCGTCGAGCGGGCCGAACCTGAGGGAGTCCATCACGGCCACCGGTCGCGCGCCCATCGCCAGGATGTCGCGGACGATGCCCCCCACGCCGGTCGCGGCACCCTGGTAGGGCTCGACGTACGACGGGTGGTTGTGCGACTCGACCTTGAACGTGACTGCGTAACCCTGCCCGACGTCGATCACGCCGGCGTTCTCCCCGATGCCGGCCAGCATCTTGCCGACCGGAGTCTCCTGGGCGATCTCGGAGAACTGCTTGAGATGCACCTTGGACGACTTGTAGGAGCAGTGCTCGCTCCACATCACCGAGTACATCGCCAGCTCCGAGGACGTCGGTCGGCGCCCGAGGATCTCCCGGATCCGGGCGTACTCGTCGGCCTTGAGCCCCAGGTCGGCCCACGGTTGCTCCCGACCCGGGTCCTGCGCTGCGAACGCGACGGTGTCGAGCCTCGGGTCCGGCGGGGCGGGGGTACGGGCGTCGGGCACGGCGCAAATCTACTGGCAGTGCAGCGGTCGCCGGACGGTCGATCCGACGCGGCGGCACCCACCCGCCGAACTACAACTTTGTAGTTCATCCGAACCACTGTTACCGGTGTTACTCATGTGGTTATGGTGACCGGGTTCCCCACCCTGGAGTGACCGAAATGCCTTCCTTGCCACGGATTCGCCGGACCCTTGCCGGCGTCACGATCGGCGCCCTTGCCGCGACCATCGGGCTGACCGCGTCGACGTCGGTGGCGACCACGCCGAACCCGGTCACCCCCGGGACCATGGTCGGCTACGGCTTCGACCAGTGCGAGGCGCCCAGCCAGGCAGCGATGACGAAGTGGTTGCAGTACTCCCCGTTCCGCGCGGTGGGCATCTACATGTCCGGGGCGCTGCGCTTCTGCCAGGCGCAGACCAACTTGACCCCCACCTGGGTGGCGACCCAGTTGGCCACGGGCTGGCGACTCCTGCCGATCCACCTCGGCGCGCAGGCGTCGTGCACCACCCGGGACCGCTACCAGAAGGACAAGATCAGCGCCGACTCCACGTCCTCCTACTCCAAGGCACGGGCGCAGGGCCGCTACGAAGCCGACGTCGCAACCGCTGCGGCACGCAACCTGGGGATCACACCGAAGAGCACCATCTACTACGACCTCGAGGCCTTCAACGCCGGCATTGCCTCGTGCCGCACCTCGTCGCTGTACTTCCTCAGCGCCTGGACCCGGCGGATCCACACCAACGGCTACGTCTCCGGGGTGTACTCCAGTGCTGCTTCGGGCATCAAGATCCTCGACGACGCACGGGTCACGCCGAACAACCCGTTCTCCCTGCCCGACCAGATCTGGATCGCCGACTGGAACGGACGGGCCGACGTGAGCTCGACGTTCATCCGGCCCGACGGCTGGCCCGGAGCCCGGATCCACCAGTACCAGGGCGGCCACAAGGAGACCTGGGGCGGTGTGACGATCAACATCGACCGCAACTACCTCGACCTGAGCGGCACCGCGAGCACGCCGCCGGCGCCGCCGGCTCCCCCGGCCCCGACCGGTCCCACCGCACCGACGGCGAACAAGCTGATCGATGCGAAGTGCACACCGGCGTCGATCAGCCGTACGTCGTACCGCCTCACGGCGCCGGGCCAGAGAACCGGTCTCTACGTCCCGTTGCAGTGCCTGCTCAAGCAGCAGGGGCTGTACCAGCGCTCGGTGACCGGACGCTGGGGAACGGCGACGACCCGCGCGGTGAAGGCCTGGCAGGCGAAGGTCCAC
>Ga0070659_100003271_pt1 | contig 11528 bp, 9 predicted proteins | sample KBSC23metaG_FD_64666 | JGI IMG/M metagenome (GOLD analysis project Ga0070659, IMG submission 64666) | Corn rhizosphere microbial communities from Kellogg Biological Station, Michigan, USA - KBS C2-3 metaG | ecosystem: Host-associated > Plants > Roots > Rhizosphere > Soil ...
CCGGCGCCCGTGCCGGACGTCGTGAGCGTCACCGAGGACGCGACGGCCAGCGCCGCCACGCGCTCTACCGGCGTCCTCGGCAACGACACGGATCCCGACGCCCGTCCCGGCAACGTCAGCACCGCGAACCTGCTTGTCAACGGGAGCGCCGAACTCGGCGCCTCCGCGCACAATCATACCAGCACGGCGCCGCCTCAAGGCTGGACCACCACCTCGGGATTCACCGAGATCGACTATAATGCGGCGGGCAGCGGCAATCCGGCGACGCCCGCGGGTGGCGGGGCCCACCTTTTCGCGGGCGGACCGGGGAGCGGCGTCTCCACGGCGACCCAGACAATCGATGTCTCCGCCTACGCAGCGGCGATCGACGCCGGCACCCTGGTTGCGAAGCTCTCCGGCCTGTTCGGGGGCTCGGGCTCGCTTCCGGACACGATGGACATGCGCGTCAAATTCCTCGACGCCAATGGACTGGAGATCGGTGCGTCGTCGCCGATCGGCGATGTCACCGCCGCCGAGCGCGGGGATGCGAGCGAACTTCTGGAGCGGTCCGACAGCGTCGCGGTGCCCGCGAACACGCGCTCGATCGAGGTCGTTCTTACCGCGACCGGGTTCGGCAGCTTCAACTACGGTTTTGCCGACAACCTCTCGCTCAGCCTCGCGAGCGTACGCGAGACGGTGGACCTCACCGTCACCGGCGCCCATTTCGGGTCCGCGGCGGACACTGCGGTGCCGAGCGACAACAGCGCCGCCACAATTCAGGGCGTCTACGGTAGCCTGCTCATCCGGCGCGACGGGACCTACAGCTACACACCCAACAAGGACGCTGCAGAGCATCTCCCCAAGAGCGCGCTCGCCAGCGAGACCTTCTCCTACACGGTCAGCGACCCACATGGCGGCACGTCGGTATCGACGCTCACCTTCAGCATTACCGGCGAAAACGACGCGCCATTGGCCAGCGCCGACATCCTCAGCGTCAGCGAGGACTCGGTTCTCGAAGCATCAACCCGCGACGCCGGGCTCCTCGCCAACGACAGCGACGTCGACGACGGCGAGACTGCAACGCTGAAGGTGATCGGCGCCCAGGCCGCCCCAGGGGGAGGCACAGACACGGCGATTGCGGCGAGCGGCACCACCGTCATTCACGGCACCTATGGCGACCTTCTTTTAGCCGCCAACGGCACCTACAGCTACACCCCGGCGAACGGGGCTGCGGAGGCTCTCGCGAAGGACGAGTCCGCGACGGACTCCTTCACCTACACGATTGCCGATGCGCAAGGCGCGACGGCCCCCCAGGTGGTGACCGTCACGGTCCACGGCACCAACGACAGCCCGGTGGTCACCTCGAACGCCGCCGCGGCTGCGGGCTCGGTCACCGAAGCCGGCAACCTCGACAACGGCACCATCGTGGCAGGCACCGCGTCGACCGGCGGCACGCTCGCCTCGAGCGACGTCGACCATAACGCCACCGCCACCTGGAGCGGCAGCGCCGCCGGCACCTACGGCACGTTCGCGATCGGCAGCGCCGGGGCGTGGACCTACAGCCTCGACAACAGCCTCGCCGCCACCCAGGCGCTCGCCGAAGGCGAGACGAAGACCGAGACGTTCACCGCCACCGTCACCGACGACAAGGGCGCGACGGCCACCCAAGTGGTGACCGTCACGGTCCATGGCACCAACGACAGGCCGATCGCGAGCTCGGAGACTCTGTCGGTGGACGAGGATGCGGTCAGCCATGCCGACACCCGCTCGGCAGGCCTTCTCGCAAACGACGCCGATCCGGACTCCGGCGAATCAGCTACGCTCAGCATTACCGGCGCCCATGCTGGCTCCAGCCCTGGCACGGATACGACCGTTGCAGCGGGCGGCACCACCGCCATCCACGGCACTTATGGCGATCTGATCCTCGCGGCCGACGGCACCTACAGCTACACGCCTTCCAACGCAGCTGCCGAGGCGTTGGGACTTGGCGCCACGGCAACCGATACGTTCACCTACACACTTGCCGACGTGGGCGGGGCGACCGCTACAGCAACCGTCGCCTTCACCATCACCGGCCAGAACGACGCCCCGCAGATCGACCTCGACGGAGCGGCTTCGGGCAGTTCGGCGTCGTTCACCTATACGGAGAACGACGCTCAAACGCTCATTGCGCCCTCCGCTCTCGCCGTCGATGTGGACTCCGCCAACTTCGATGGGGGGACCCTCACGGTCGCGTTCGCCGCCGGTGGCTCGCCCGCCGACCGGCTCGTGCTGGTCAATCAGGGGTCGGGCGCGGGGCAAATCGGCATCGCGGGCAACACGATCACTCTGGGCGGGGTGGCCATCGCTACCTTCAGCGGCGGCACCGATGGGGCCACGCCGTTGGTCGTGACATTCAATGCCGACGCAACCGCCGAAGCAGTCCAGGCGGTCGCGGCCGACATCGCCTTCGTCAACGGATCGGACGATCCGTCGACCGCGGACCGGGTGGTGAGCTTCGCCCTCACCGACGGGGACGGGGGCACCAGCGCCCCGGCAAGCGCCACCATCCATGTGATCGCAGTGGACGACAAGAGCAGCGTCGGGAACGACAGCGCCCAGACGGACGAGGCGCACAGCGTCGTCATCTCGATCCTTTCCAACGACAGCGATCCCGACGGCCCTCCTGTCTCCGTCGCCAAGGTGGACGGTCAGAGCATTTCGGCAGGACAGACGGTCACGCTGGCCTCATCCGGTGCTACCGTCACTCTCAACGCGGATGGAACCATCAGCTACAACCCCAATGGCGAGTTCACCGCACTCGCCGCTTATGGAAGCGGGGCTGCGAACGATCGTGCGCTCGACAGCTTCACCTACACGACGGCCGACGGCTCAACCGCGACAGTGAGCGTTACGATAAAAGGCGTGGCCTCCCCGGCGGATCAGATGATCGGAACGACAGGCTCGGACTCGATCACCGGGAGTTCGGGCGATGACTACGCCGATCTTTCGCAAGGCGGGTCCGACCAACTGCTCGCCGGCGACGGCAACGACGCGATCTATTTCGGCGGCGCGTACGGCAGCGGCGACGTCGTTGACGGCGGCAGCGGCACCGACACGATCGGCCTGCGCGGCGACTATCGGGGCGGTGTCACCATCGCCGCCGGCTCCCTGACCGGCGTAGAGGTTCTCAGCCTCATGACCAGCTTGGGCTCGCCGGTTGGCTACGACATCACCTGGCAGGACGGCAATCTGGCCATCGGCCAGAAGATGGCGATCTATGCGGGGAATCTGAAGTCCGGGGAGGATGTCACGTTCGACGGCTCCGCGGAAACGCACGGATATTTCGTAATGTACGGGGGCCTCGGCAATGACCACCTTACGGGCGGCTCGGGCAGCGACGGCTTCTACTTCGGACCCGGCAAGTTCACTCAGGCCGACCAGGTCGACGGCGGCGGCGGCAGTCAGAACCAGCTGGGTCTCGACGGCAGCTACGATTTCTCGGCCACTTCAGCCCTCGGGACGTTGGGCGGCAACTTCACCCACATCCAGACGCTCGTCCTCTACGCGGGCGACACGCGCGACGCGTCGAGCCCGTTCCCGAACGTTTATCATATCGAGACGAACGATGCTGCTGTGGCAGGCGGGCAGACGCTGGCCATCTACGCAACGCCCGTGGCTAGCGACCTTTATTTCGACGGCTCGGCCGAAACCGACGGCGCCTTCAAGATCATGTCCGGTGTCGGGAACGACACACTGATCGGCGGCGACGGCAACGATTTGATCTATGGGAATCTTGGTGCCGACACGATGACGGGAGGAGCAGGCAACGACACCTTCCTGTACACAAGCGTCGCGCAATCAACCGGTGGCGCGATCGATCACATCACCGATTTCGACGTAGGGGACATTATCGACCTTTCGCAGATCGACGCCGACGCCACCAAGGCCGGGGACCAAGCCTTCACCTTCATCGGTTCCGGTCTCTTCGACCACCAGGCCGGCGAGCTGCGCGTGGAGTTCGATCAGGCGAACCATATCTGGACCGTGCAGGGGGACACGGACGGCGACGGCGCGGCCGATTTCACGATCATGGTCACCACCACCAACGGCCACCTGTTGGGGTCGGGCGATTTCGTCCCCTGAGCATGGACGATGCAAACGCGTTGGCCGACTCGATAGGACCACGGCGCCGCGGAAGGTCGCACAGGCCTCCGCAAATCCTGGGGCAGAATGCACCGGGTGCGTGCTGTGATTGATGGGTAGGTTCTTGTATCTCCCTACCTACCTACACCCTTGTGAGCCTCCGGCGTGGCTCGCGCGGGGGCGCTCTTGCGCAAAAGCCTTAGGCGGGCTGCTTCGTCAGCGGCATTTTCTTGCGGATCAGCTCAACCAGCTGCGTCAGGCCATAGGGTTTCGCCAGGAACGATCCGTGGTCGGGCAGCTGGCGGTCCAGCAACCGCTCCCGGCCAGAAGTGACAATCAGCTCGATCTTCGGCCAGAGCTTGTGAATCCGTGCGGCCAACACGAGCCCGTTCATGGATCCGGGCAAGTTGATATCGGTGAACACCAAAGCGATTTCGGGATGCTTTCTCAGGACCCCGAGTGCGTCAGCCGCGTCGACTGCCTCGTAGGCGGGCAAGCCGCACTCGCAAATTGCGTCGACCGCTACCATCCGGACCAGCGGTTCGTCCTCCACGATGAGGACAGCCTCGGAGGTATTTTGTTGATCCATTTTGTACCAACCGCCGCGGCGTAGCGGTGTTCCGCTCGCGAAATCTGGCTCAGGCCGGCCCCGGAAGCCCGCGTGGCTCGTCATTTGGAGGCCTACGCCACAGCGGCGTGATGAGGTAGCACTCAGCATCAGTCGGGTGCGGCCGCATCAGGCCCGCGACGCTGCCGACCGGCCCCACCCCGCCGCGTCCACTCCTGCCAGTGTGCATCATAGGCTATCAACGCTGCGGGAGATTGGTCGTTCCGCTCAAGCAACAGTCTTGGTAGGGACGCCTCGGGGAGGACCGGCATGAGCTCAGACAACAGCATCGCGCGAGCATTCGCGCTCGCCCGATCAGGCTCCCATCGGAGGGTTGCGGATATCGAGAGGCGCTCAGGCGTGAGGGGTTCGCCCAGGTGAGCAATCACTTGTGCAGTCCGTCGCTACGCACCCAGTTCAAGAAGCTGTTGGGCGCGCCTTCCCAGCCGCGCGCGCTCCCTTCAGAGTCGCTTGGCACAGCAGCGACCGACGTGGAGCGCGAGGGCCAGTAAAGCTGGCGAACCGCCGCGCGTCGGGCGCGAAGACCGGTCGCAAGCGCGGCGCCAACCGGCCGTTTAAGCCGCAGCAGGCTAACGAGGCCGCTGCCGGTTCTTCCACGGGAACCGGAGCGCCGCAGCGTCCTTTGAGCTTGATCTCCGGATGATAACCAGTGGCAGGCCCCGGGAGCATTCCGGGAGACTGCTACCTTGGCGCACCGGATCGCGAGCGGCTTCGAGCTTCCGGCGGAAGAGTTTGGTAAGCCTCAGCAGATATGTTCCGACTCGTTTGACAGAACGAGGGTTGCACGATGCGCAGGCTGTTTCGAAACCAGAAGGGTGCCACGGCCATCGAGTACGGGCTGATCGCCGCGCTCATTGCGGTGGCGGCGATCGTCGCGATGCAGGGCGTCGGCACGAGCCTCAACAGCACGTTCACGAACGTCTCTACGTCCATGGCTACTTAAGGCTCGGGCTGAACGCCTCCGGGCGATAGCGGTCCTCGGCTCTCGCAGCCACTTTCAGCCACAAAAAGCGGGGCGGCCGCAACCGCCCCGCTCAGCCCTTGTGGCCCGTCAGTTCGGGCCGAAATTCTTTTCGGCCGGGCCCTGGTAGCTGTTGCCCGGCGCGTGGGCCGGATTACGCAGGCTCGGCGCTTGGCCCGGCGGATACGGGAAGCTCGCCGGCTTGTTGGCGCCGCCGCTGACCGAAATCAGCTCGTCGTGGCTGAGAGCGCGCATCGGATATCTCCCTTCAGGCCGGCTTGCCGGTCGTCTTGTCCGTGATCGTCGTCGTGATCGCGTTCGGGTTCGAATAGATGCTCGAGTTCACGACGCCGCCAGGATTGGTCGTGACGCTGATCGTGGTGAGGTGCGGGTTTGCGCCACCGGAGACGGCAGCCAGCTCGTTCGTGTTGAGAGTGCGCATGATATTCTCCTGTTCGAGGCGCGGAAAGCGCAGCCCGGACGACAAGTCCCCTTCCGAGAGCCGGTCAATCGGGGTTTCCGCGCTGCTCCGTTCTGGGACAGGCCGACCGGTGTGGGTTGTGGTGATCACGTTGAACGCTGCACAACGCCGGTGACGACATGCGACGCATGTGTCCTCTTGTGACGCCCGGCAGCCGGCAACAGGACGTCCCGGCGTGACCGCCCCTGCACCTCGTGCGCCGGTCTCAAGACACTTGGAAGCGTCCGTCCCATCGCTGGACGATGAAATCGGCACACTTGGCGCGGCCGCAAAACTGAGGTTTCGACAAAGCTCGAGACGGCACCTTCAGGAGAAAACAAATGCGTCAGCTCAGCACCCTCGAACTCACCTCAGTCAGCGGCGGCTGCGGCGAGTCCACCCCGACCCCGCCCTGCCATCCGGAGCATCCCGAGCACCCCACCAACGAGTGCGGCGGCCCGAAGGGCAACAACGGCTTCGGCAACGGCGCCGACGCGAACCTCGCGGCTCCGGGCAACTCCGGCGCCACCGGCGGCGGCAAGGCCGGCAGCGTCGGCGACGACCGCGGCCCCCGTTAATCGCCAACAAGAGATGGTTGAACGCCGCCGGCCGAAAGGCTGGCGGCGTTTCGCTGTCCAGACGAGCATTTCATCCAGCGGCTTCTCCGCGACGGTCGACGCCACGGAGCAAGGGGTCTGGGTTGCAAGGCGGAGCGGCGGCCCGGTGTCGTTTGCCCCGCAATGCGGATTTCCCGTGGCAGGGTCAGGCGCGGAGCCCGAAGCTCGATCGTCTGGCGCCGCGCGGGCGGGCTGCCAAAGCGCGCATCGCCTCCATCTCGGGCTCCGAGAAGGGCGTTGCGAATTCGCAGCCAGCCTCGGCGCCCCGTGACCAGATGACGCTGACCCGGCGTGCTTCGCAGCCGGGAAGCTTGAGCCAGAGAGCTTCGCCTTCCTCGGGAGCGCACCGGCAAAGAATCTTGCAGCCCGCCGGCGACAGCTCGACCACGATGACCTCACCAGATCCGCCCGCACGTTTCGACCCGACGCGCGCGCCGAAATTGACGAGCCGCCGCGCCGCGACGCGGTTTTCCGACGCGTCGAGCCTCGCGATCTTCGCCGGGATCACTGGTCCGTCTCCCCGATGCTAGACGCCGTCGTCTCGGCCACGCGCGATGCGAGGAGGCGCGCGACCTGGGCGATCTCGTCGGCCGCCGGACCGTCGATCTCGACCGGATTATCGACGGTCCAGGCGCAGAGGTTGAGGTCGATCGGTCGAAGAAACTTCGCTCCGAATCCGTCTGAGGAGAGCCACATCACCCGGGCTTCGACCCAACCGATACCCGGCACCTCGAGAGTGACGTAGGCGTCGCTCTTCGGCAGGATGTCTGCTTGCGCATTGAACCCGTCCCTGGAGATGTTCGCGACCTCGATGGTCAGGCGGCTCCATTCGTTGAGACGAAGGCGGGCCGAGCGCGATAATTCCGTACGCGGCGACTGGCGGCGATCATGCCGGAAAGCACGAATGGTCCTCAAGTGGTGGTCCTCCCTCGCCGAGCCAATTAGTCGAGGGTGCTTAAGGATTGGCTATCGCCGCCGCCTTGCCCGTACGTGCCGCGGGGCAGTGCGGCCAGGATCGCAGCTTGACCGGGCCGAGACTATCGTGCTTCGCATGATGTGCGTGGTGCAAGGACGAGTTGATCGTCCTCCGGCATGAACAGCGACGGAGCGTCGCGTGACAGACCGATTCCAACGTTTCTTCAAAGGCCGTGATTGGCGATTTCTGGGCGCCGTGGGCGCACTCGGCTTCATCGTCTTGCTGATCGTGCTCATGGTGCATGTCGGCTAGGCGTTCTCGCGAGCGGCGGAGACTTGAGCCAAGCACCAGCCCCTTCGCCGGAGGGCATTGCGCGACTGCGACAGGACGCGTGCTCAGGCCGTCGCCGCGCCCGCCGCCTCGATCGCCTCCTCGATCGCCCATCGAAGCTTGCGCCCATTAAAGGGCTTCCCGATCACCGTCGCAAAAGGCAGCGGCGGCACGAGCGCGCCGGGGTCGCCGACAACGAAGACGATCGGGATCACTTGGTGGGCGCAAATCTCGAGGACCGCCGCAACGCCGGAGCCGGAAGTAAGCTTGTCGTCGGCGATGATGAGATCCGGGCATCGCGCAGCAGCAGCAGCGACGGCGTCTTCTTCGCGGTCGACGATCTCGCAGACGGTGTAGCCCAGGTCCGCAAGCTCATCTTCGATGAGGGTAGCGATGAGAAACTGATCCTCGATCACGAGAGCGCGCACTCTAAGCATCTCCCGCAAGGCATCGCCGGACATCCTATTGGTCGCGGCCAAGGGAGTCGAGGGAGCCACGCGGAAGGCTCGAAAAACGAGCGCCCGCTTCCCTGGCCGGACCTCGGGCGCCTATCCACCCAGCGTTGCATAATGTAAGTGCTTGCCGCGCCTTGAAGATTCCACGACACTGGCGCCTGGGGGGATTGCAAATGGTGAAGGGCGCGCCTGTACGGCTGGTCGCGAGCTCGACGCCGCTGTCGCGCGGAATTGTCGAGCTTCTCTTGGAATGCGGCCACCGCATCCGGCGGCGCCCCTATATCTGCTGCCCGAAAAGGGTGATTTGTGAGGAATGCGCCTGAGGCAGGGTGCGCGTTTCGCGTCGCTGAGCGTGACGCGCGCGCCGGCTGCGCCTCGTTGCCTTCGGAAAGCGGTGAGACCTGGCGGCTCCCCGGGCCGGTATCGGAGCGCTCCCGCGCATCGGCCGGTGTCGGTGCCGGCGTGGGCGCGGAACGTCTTGTTAACGATATTCCGTTAGTCTTCTCGCCCTCGGGGGATGATCGAGGTGGGATACTCACGCAAGCTCGTACCGCCGATTGTGGCCGCGGCGGTCGCGACGATCGTCTTCAACGGCTTTTCCGTGGTCATGATCGCGAAGGATCAAGGGCTTCCGCGCATCGAACTTTTCGGCGCGATCTGGCCCATCATCCTGACTTCCGCAGTCGCGGTCCTGCTCGTCATGTCGACTCTGTACAGGTCCCTTCAAGACCTGGTTCGGGAGCTCGAGGCGCGCGAGGCGGCGGCGAAGCACCAGGCTTTCCACGATGCGCTGACCGGCCTTCCGAATAGGGCGCTCCTCGCCGACCGCCTCAAGCAGACGCTGTTTCGCTGCAGCCGCTCCGAGGAGAAGTCGGCGCTGCTGATCCTCGACCTCGACCGATTCAAGGAGGTGAACGACACGCTCGGCCATGGCGCAGGGGACAGTCTCGTGCAGCAGGTCGGGAGTCGGCTCCAGGGCCTGTTGCGGGATTCCGACACGGTGGCCCGACTTGGCGGTGACGAGTTCGCCGTCATTCTCCATGCGCCGAACAGCGCCCGGGACGTGGAAACATGCTGCGCGAAGATCGTGGAGACGATGCGCCAGCCCTTTCTCCTCGACGGGCGCGTGGCCAACGTGGGAGTGAGCATCGGGGCGGTGCTCCTGGATGGTTCAAGCGTCTGCGAGGACGACGCGCTGCGGCGGGCGGACATCACCATGTACCATGCCAAGGCGGCCGGCCGAGACTGTTACCGCATTTTCTCTGCCGACATGGACAGGAGCGTGCAGCGACGCCATTCCATCGAGCAGCGACTGCGTACCGCGCTCGCGCGCGGCGACGGGCTCGATCTCCACTTTCAGCCGCAACTTGACCGGGCCGGAACGTTGAACGGGGTGGAGGCCCTGCTCAGATGGTCGGACGAGGAGCTCGGCGAGGTGAGCCCGGCCGAGATCCTTCCGGTGGCCGAGGAGTGCGGTTTGATCGACGAACTCGGCGATTTCGTAATCCGCCGCGCCTGCTCGGCCGCCCGCAGCTGGCCGCAGCTGAGCGTTGCGGTCAACCTCTCGCCACGCCAGTTCAGAAATCCGGCTTTCGCTCCTCGCCTGATCGCCCTGGTCGCAGCGGAGGGGGTGCCGTGCCGGCAGATCGAGCTGGAAATTACGGAGAATCTGCTGATCGAGCATAGCGAGCTTTGCGGCGAGGCGCTTCAGGAGCTGCGCGGCAAAGGGTTTCGCGTCGCCCTTGACGACTTCGGCACCGGCTATTCATCCCTGTCCTATCTCCGCCACTTTCGCCTGGACCGGGTGAAGCTCGATCGCTCGTTCATCGAGGGCGACGACATAGAGCAGAATGGCGCGATCATCCGCGCCGCAGTCGCACTCGGCGCGGCCATGAAGCTGGAAGTCGTGGCCGAGGGCATCACCTCGCGGGCACAAGAAAAAGTCGCCCGGGAAGCAGGCTGCCATGCCTTCCAAGGCTATCTGTACGCACCGGCGGTACCGGCCGAAGAGATCGACGCATTCCTACGCGGTGCAGCCGTCGGAAGGGCGGCCTAGCGGACCAGCCGTTTCCGGCCAGTCTCTGCCTTTGCGGCTGCTGCAACGAATGTCCGCCAATCCACCCTTAGCGGGCTCGGCATCTGCGGGCGGTCGGTGTGAAACCGAGGGCGGGATGAGGCGCCGACCGCGGTCCTGGCGCGTGAGGAAGGCCCGGCGCTGGGCTATGTCGGCAGCGCGGCCTTCACCTCGCCGGCGGCGACGGGAAACGGTTCTGGCAGGCGGTGGAGCCGTGGCCGCTTCTGGTCGACCATTCCGTCGGGTGCGGAAACATCAATTGATCTTCACTATGCTCGTAGAGCCTTCGACGATCGCTATCGATGCCGACGCGGCGATGTTGATATTAGGAGCCTTGAGGGTGAGCGCTTGCTTCGCCTCGATCACGACGGTGCCGCCTTTCGCGTCGAGCTTCACGGTGTTCGCCCGGTCTGTAATGACGATGCCATTGTCGTCCAGGGTGACGCTCTTCCCATCGGCAAGGCTGAGGACGATCTTGGCATTGTCGCCGTCATCGAACAGCAAAGTGTGCCCGGCGCGTGTGCGGATCACGCGGATGTCGTTCTTGCCGTCGTCATTGGTTCGCGGCGGGGCGGCCGGCCTGCTCCATAGGCTCCCCAGCACATAGGGATAGCGGACCTCCCCGCGCTCGAACGCGACCAGCACCTCGTCGCCGACATCGGGCAGGAAGAACAGGCCCGTCCCGGACCCCGCCATCGGGGTAGCTACGCGTACCCAATCGGTTTCCAGTGCGTCATCGCGCCAAGGGAGCCTGAGCCGGACACGACCGAGCCTGTCGGGATCCTGGTTCTGCGTGACGATGGCGCTTGTGACGCCGTCGATCCGATCTTCCGATTCGGTGTCGGCGGAGGAGGGTGGGGGGCTCACGAGGCTGCCTTTCAACAAATTGAGTTCATTCAGTAGCCCATGTGCTCGAACGAGTGCACCCGTTGGCGAGGAAGGGACTCGAAAGGCGCCCTGTGGCGAGGAAGGCGGCCCGGGCC
>Ga0070659_100003272_pt1 | contig 11527 bp, 12 predicted proteins | sample KBSC23metaG_FD_64666 | JGI IMG/M metagenome (GOLD analysis project Ga0070659, IMG submission 64666) | Corn rhizosphere microbial communities from Kellogg Biological Station, Michigan, USA - KBS C2-3 metaG | ecosystem: Host-associated > Plants > Roots > Rhizosphere > Soil ...
CTGAAGGCCCACACGGTCGCTGCGCAGCAGGCCGCGACGACGGCGACCACCAACTCGCCGACCACCAGCAACGGCAACACCGCTCACTGCACGGACGGCCACGGCCAGGACGGGAACAAGAACCCGCACTGCCGCGGTGGTTCGCAGGGCTGAGCCCCCAAACCGCACACACGTCGGATAACGGCCGAGCGATTACACTGACTCCTCCTATCGGGTCAGATCGCCCGGCCGTTTCCGCTTAGAGGACCCGACGTGGATCTGCACGATTACGTGCGCGTGTTGCGCAAGCGGTGGCGCCTCATCGCGCTCTGCACACTCGTCGCCCTCGGCGCGGCCGCCGCCTTCACCTGGACCGCGACCCCGAAGTACGAAGCCCGCACCCAACTGTTCGTCGCCGCCAACGACACCAGCGGCGGCTTGAGCAACCTCGCGCAGGGCGGCCAGTTCACCCAGCAGCGGGTGCAGTCCTACGCCGACATCGTCAACAGCCCCGAGGTCACCGACGCGGTCGCGGCCGAGCTGCAGCTCGGCCTGTCCGGCAAAGCCATCGCCGACGAGATCACCGCCAGCGCGCCGCTGAACACCGTGCTGGTCAACGTCTCCGTCCGCGACACGATCCCGTCCCGCGCGCAGGCGATCGCGAACGCCGTCAGCGACGAGTTCGCGACGTTCGCCTCGCAGCTCGAGACCACACCGGGCACTCCGACGTCGCCGGTCAAGGTCACCGTCGTCAAGCGGGCCGCGCTGCCCACCTCGCCGGTCTCGCCGCGCAAGACCCTCAACCTCGTCCTCGGCTTCCTGCTCGGCCTCGCCGTCGGCATCGGCGGCGCGGTGCTGCGCGAGACGCTCGACACGACGGTCAAGGACCCCGAGCAGATCCAGCGCGACTTCGGCGTATCGACCCTCGGCGCGATCTCCTACGACCCGGACGCGCCGAAGCGGCCGTTGATCGTGCAGGCCGACCCGCACTCACCGCGGGCCGAAGCGTTCCGGCAGCTACGGACGAACCTGCAGTTCGTCAACGTCGACCAGGCGCCGCGATCCATCGTCGTCACGTCGTCGGTGCCGGACGAAGGCAAGACCACGACGGCGACGAACCTCGCGATCGTCCTCGCCGAAAGCGGGCTGCGGGTCATCATCGTCGAGGCCGACCTGCGCCGGCCGCGGATCGCGCAGTACCTCGGCATCGAAGGCGCCGTCGGGTTGACCAGCGTGCTGATCAACCAGGCCGAGCTGAAGGACGCCGTACAGCCGTGGGGTGGCAACGGCGGCCTGCTCCACGTCCTCGCCAGCGGCCCGACCCCGCCCAACCCGAGTGAGCTGCTCGGGTCGAAGGGGATGGCCGACCTGCTGCGCGAGCTCGAGCGCGACTACGACCTCGTGCTGATCGACGCTCCCCCGCTGCTGCCGGTCACCGACGCGGCCGTGCTCGCCAACGCCGTCAGCGGCGCGCTCGTCGTCGTCCGGCACGGCCGGACCCGGCGCGAGCAGGTCGCCCGCGCCATCGACAGCCTGCGCGCGGTCGACACCGCGGTCTTCGGCATCGTGCTGACGATGACCCCGACCCGCGGGCCGGACGCCTACTACTACGGCTACGGCTACCGCTACGACCGGCCGAACCGCCGCGGCAAGACCGAGCTGGTCATGCCGGTGGCTCGCACCGCCCGGCAGTGGACCGAGCAGGGCGCCGACGCCGCACCGTCGCCGGCGGAGCCGCCGGCCCCGGTCGCGGAGCCACCGGCGGCCGCGGATGCGCCGTACGACCCGCTCGGCTCGCCGTACGGGACGAATGGCTCGGCCTCGATCGAGCCGACCCCGTCGGTGCAAGCGCACCCACCGGCCCGCCCATGGGGAGACGACAGCTAGCTGTCGTCTCCGATCGTCACGGGGACGCGGCGACGACGGCGGATGCCGGCGACGGTCAGCCCACCGGCGATCAGCAGACCGAGACCCGCGCCGGCCGGCGCGATAACGGCCGGGTTGTGCAACGACAGACCGGTCGAGCGATCGGCAGCGGCGGGCACGGTGAACGCCGCGGTCAGCGTGTTGGTCGACGTCACACCGGTCAGCACGAGGGTGTGCCGGCCCGGCGTAAGAGTGCGAGGGATCCGGACGGTCGCGGTCACCGCACCGTCAGCGGCGGCGGTCACCGTCGACAGCCGCGTCGCCGACGAATGCAGTACGACGCTGACGGCCTCGCCGGGAGCGAACCCGCCGCCGGTCACGGTGACGCTGCCGCCCTGCGGCACGGTCGAGTCGCTGAGCTGCGCGGTGCAGGGCCGGCTCGCGCTGCCGTGGCCCGCGGCGCAGGTCGGCTGGTCGCCGGTGCCCCACGCGGCGGGTCCGCCCAGCGTCGCGACAGCGGCCACGAACCCCGTGGCAATCCCCCGTCGCACGCTGACCACGTCGTATCCCCGTACTACTCGCGCATCAGATAAGCCGTGACGGTCCGTCACATCGACCTGGGGATAACCCTACTTCGTCAGCGTCGATTCTGCGTAATCCGGTGTGATGTGCGTACAGGGTGACATTCCGGGATCACTCTGCGTAGCTATCGGCCCGCTCTAGTGCCCGACCCGGACGCAACTGCGGCGCCCCGGCGTGTAGCGCATGCTCGACGTGGCGTCGTCCACGACCAACGCGGTCGACTCCGAGCCGACCGAGGCCCGGCCATCGGGGGTCGTCGTACCGTCGTGGCCGACCGCCCTGGCGCTGCTCACCATGAGCTGGTCGACGTAGGTCTGCTTGAACGACGCGTACGGCGCGAACAGCGACAGTGGCGCGGTCATCCGGATCTCATGCCGGGCCTGGTCGATCACGCCGGCGATCTCGCCAAGGTCGGCACCGGTGCGGCCGCCGGGCGCGGTCTTGTCATAGACGACCGCCTCGAAGCTGGCGCCGCCGGTAAGCAGGTCGGCCATCAGGCCGAACCCGAGCCCGTTCGCGACGAAGTCGAACTCGTAGTCGCGGGCCACGGCCGACATCGGATCCTCGGGCGCGAGCGACGTGAGCCGGATGACGGCGGTGAGCTTGTGCGCGTCGGTGGCGATGTCGGCCGAGCGGATGTCGTAGTCGCCGTTGTCGATGCCTGGCGCCGATCCCATGACGTCGTCGCTCGGGTCGGTGACCAGGTCGCAGGCCGGCCGTGGCGTCCCGGCGAAGCTCGCGGGCGCAAACAATGCTCCGGTGCCGACGGTAAGGGCGATCAGGACTCTCGTGGCGTGGCTGCTGCGTTTCATGTCAGTGGGTACGACCGCGCGCTGCCGGCGTAACCGAATTTGGTCGGGCTACCCGCGTAAGCGGACGACCGTGCGGCAGGTATCACCAGCATGAGAAAGACCGTTGCCGCAATGACGCTCGTCGCCGTCACCCTCGGGACGGGCGTGGCCCTCGCGCCGGGCGCGGCCGCGGTGGGAAACAACACCACGATCGGCGGTTGCGGGTACAACGCGGACAGAGTCGATGCCGTCACCGGCACGAGGTACACCGGAGTCGTTCACGAGGCCTCGGTCACCCACGACCCGTTCGGCCTGCCCATCGGCGCGACGGTGAGCTGCAAGATCGAGGTGAACGGCGTCGACGCGCCCGGCACGACGTTCAGCTACCTCGGATACGGCGAACAAGCCGGCGCCGACCAGCTGTCGTTCGAAGCCGGCGACACAGACACGGTCCAGATGTGCCAGCGGACGGTCTACGCCGACAACACCGACAGCGGCTGGAACTGCCCGGGGGCGCATAACTTGATCCTTCCGCCGCAGGAGTTCATCGACACGATCAACTTCGTCACCGACGTCATCAACAACGTCTATTTCTGGGACATCGACCCGCGAGCCTGCCCGATCCTCGCCGCTCACCCGGGCACGTACGGGCCGATCACCGTGAACGCCGACGGTGACGTCTACGTCGCCGACCCGCTCGACCTCGTTCTGGGCCCAGTGGAGGACTGTCCGCCGTACGGCAACTTCTGACCGGCGTCACGGCACCCGTGTGCGACGCCCGCAGCGTCAGCGGGTAGAAGAGTGCACATGGCGTTGATGTCACCAACCGACTCGCTGTTCCTGCTCGGCGAGTCGCGCGAGCAACCGATGCACGTCGGCGGCCTGCAAGTCTTCGAGCTACCCGAAGGCGCCGACCCGTCGATGCTGCGCTCGGCGTACGAACGGATGCTCGCCGAGACCGACGTCTCGCCACTGTTCTCCCGTCGCGCGCATCGGTCGCTCGGCACGCTCGGTCAATGGGCGTGGACGCACGACCGCGACGTCGACCTCGAACACCACCTCCGCCACTCGGCGCTGCCGCAGCCCGGGCGCGTGCGCGAGCTGCTCGCGCTCGTCTCGCGGCTGCACTCGACGTTGCTCGACCGGCAGCGGCCGCTGTGGGAGGTGCACCTCATCGAGGGCCTGACCGGGAACCGGTTCGCGGTCTACAGCAAGATGCACCACTCGCTCATGGACGGCGTCTCCGGAATGCGGTTGCTGCAACAGAGTCTATCGAGCGACCCGGATACGACGGAGGTGCCGGCGTTCTGGGCCCGACAGCCGGATCGCTCGGCGCCGCGCCGGGAACGCCGTAACCCGTTGCTCACCGCGCCGAAGGCGGTCGTCGACGCCTTCGTCGACATGGCGAAGCTGACGCCGCGGATGCTCACCATCGCCGAGCAGGCGCTGCGATCGCAGGCCGCGACGCTGCCCGGGCAGGCGCCGCGCAGCATGCTCAACGTCGCGATCACCGGCTCGCGTCGCTACGCCGCGCAGTCGTATTCGCTGGAGCGAATGCGCCTCGTCGCGAAGGGCGCCGGGGTCACCGTCAACGACGTGCTTCTCGCGATGTCGGCGGGTGCCCTGCGCGCGTACTTGCTGGAGGAGAACGCGCTGCCGGACGCGCCGCTCGTCGCGATGACGCCCGTGTCGCTGCGGCGCGGTGACGAGGAAGCGTCTACCGGCAATGCGGTCGGCGCAATCCTCGCGAGCCTCGCGACCGACGAGGCGGATCCGGAGCGCCGACTCGCCGCGATCGCCGAGTCGACGCAGCGGGCGAAGTCGATCCTCGACGGGCTCAACCAACTGCAGGTCACCGCGCTGTCCGCCGGCGTGATGTTGCCGATGGCGGTCAACAGCTACGCCGGGCTCTATCGCTGGGGCACGTTGCCGTTCAACGTCGTCATCTCCAATGTGCCGGGGCCGCGCGACTCGTTGTACTTGAACGGCGCGCGGCTGTCCGGCCTCTATCCGCTGTCGATCCCGACCAACGGTCAGGCGATGAACATCACCGCGACGAGCTACGCCGGCGACATGGGCATCGGGCTGACCGCGTGCCGCCGCAGCGTCCCGCACGTGCAGCGAATGCTGGCCGGGTTGGAGCGCTCACTCGACGAGCTCGTCGACGTGGTGACGTAGCCCGTCAGTGCCACCAGTGGTGCCGGCCGTCACGCGTGCCGTCCCACCAGCTCCACGACGAGTCGCGGGTGCCGAAGGTGCCGTCGCAGTGATGCCGGGTCGGGTCGGTCCCGAACCGCGCGAACGTCACGGTCTTCGCCGTCGTGGCTGCCGGCGCGGGCGCGTTCGCGAGGATCGTCAGCAGCTTCGTCTTCACCGCGCCCAACGTGGTCGCGACCGACGCCAACTGTGCTTGCTGCGCCGGCGTCAACGGCGACGTCGTCGAGGTCGCGGCCCGGTCGATGCGCGCGATCGCCGCCTTGACCAGCGCGAGCTTGAACTCGAGACGCATGCGCTCGCGACCAACGACCACGGTCGTCGACGGGATCGCGGCGATCTTCGCCGCCAACGCGTTCGCCCACGTCGTCAGCGCGTTGATTCGCGCCTGCGCGTCGAGCGCGACGTCGTGATCGGGATGCGCGGCGAACACCGCGGACGACCCGAGCTGGGAGTACGACAAGTGTCCGGGGCCGGTGGCCAGCGCCGGGTCCGCGGCTCCGGCCGCGAGCGCGGCGACTCCGAGTCCGACACCTGCTGCACGTACGGCGATCCGCCTGTCCATGAGGTGCTCCTCTCGTCGTAACCGGCCCTGCCCCATTCGCCGCCCCCGACACCTGTTCGGGCACATTGGACAGGTGGGCCCGCTCGTCGTGACGCGCAGCGTCGTCGTACCGCCGCATGAGCTTCAGTGGCGGTTCTCCCGCGCGAGCGGGCCGGGCGGGCAAGGCGTGAACACGACCGACAGCAGGGTCGAGCTGAGCCTCGACATCACGACGTCGACCGCCTTCTCCGCGTTCTTGCGCGAGCGCGCGCTGCAACGCCTGGCCAATCGGCTAGTCGATGGCGTCATCACCGTCACCGCGAGCGAGCATCGCTCGCAGCTGCGCAACCGCGAAGCCGCGCTCGCTCGGCTGGCCGACACGTTGCGTACGGCGGTCGCACCGCCGGCGGCACCGCGCCGGCCGACGAAGCCGAGCAAAGCCGCCACCGAACGCCGGCTCGCGTCGAAGCGCCGGCGCAGTCAGATCAAACGCAACCGCGGTGCGGGCGACGACGACTAGTCCTTGTCGTCGTCGAACGACTTCGGCACCTTGCGCAGATGCTTCGTCATCGACCGGAACAGCAGCAGCGACACGATGACGAGCCCGAGGATGACGAGGAAGCCGATCACGGCGTAACCGTCTCGCGGACACCCGCGAACAAGTCGTCTTCCGGTGTCGGCGCCTCGAACTCACAACGCGCGAGCTGGTAGTCCTCGGTCGGCCACGCCCTCGCTTGCATCTCGGTCGGGCAGGCGAACCAGAACGACGTCGGATCCACTTGTGTCGCATGCGCGATGAGCACTTGATCGCGGATGTCGAAGTACTCGCCACACGGCACTCGAGTTGTGATCCGGGCCCAGTGGTCGTCGCTCTCTTCCCACTTCTCCAACCGTTCGCTGTACGGCGACTCGAGCCCGGCCTCGACCATCACGTCGTGCAGCGCCTGGAACCGCCGCTTGTGAAATGTCATGTGGTAGTAGAGCTTCTGCGGCTGCCACGGCTCGCCGGTGCCGGGGTAACGCGACGGGTCGCCGGCAGCGTCGTACGCCTCCATCGAGATCTTGTGGCACATGATGTGGTCGGGGTGCGGGTAGCCGCCGTTCTCGTCGTACGTCGTCATGACGTGCGGGCGAAACGTGCGCACGATCCGTACCAGCGGCTCGGCCGCGATCTCGAGGGGTTCGAGCGCGAAGCAGCCCTCGGGCAGCGGCGGCAGCGGATCGCCTTCGGGCAGGCCGGAGTCGACGAAGCCGAGCCACGCGTGGTGGGCGCCGAGGATCTGGATCGCGCGTTCCATCTCCTGGTGGCGGACGCCGGCGAGGTTCGCGACGACGTCGGGTCGATCCATCGCCGGGTTGAGGATCGAGCCGCGCTCGCCGCCGGTGCAGGTGGCGATGAGGACCTCGACTCCCTCGCGCACGTATCGCGCGACGGTCGCGGCACCCTTGCTCGCCTCGTCGTCGGGATGGGCGTGGACCGCCAGGAGTCGGAGCGTCACGCCTCCATTGTTCCGTGGGTAGCCTCGTGACTCATGAGTGAGGGTGTGACCTGGCTGACCCAAGAGGCATACGACCGGCTGCAGGCCGAGCTCGACCACCTGTCCGGGCCCGCCCGCACGGAGATCACCGCGCGCATCGCGGCGGCGCGCGCGGAGGGTGACCTGAAGGAGAACGGCGGCTACCACGCGGCCAAGGACGAGCAGGGCAAGATGGAGGCCCGCATCCGCCAGCTCACCCAGCTGTTGCGCGAGGCTCGCGTCGGGCAGCCCGACGCGGCCGTCGCCGGAGTCGCCGGCCCGGGCATGGTCGTCACCGTCGCGTTCGCCGACGGCGACGAGGAGACGTTCCTCATCGGGTCGCGGGAAGAGGCCGCGGTCAGCGACATCACCGTCTACTCGGCGCAGTCACCGCTCGGGGTCGCGCTGACCGGCGCCAAGCCCGGCGACTCGGTGACCTACACCGCCCCGAACGGCCGCGAGATCACCCTGAAGCTCGTGGACGTGAAGCCATACGGCACCTGACCCCCTTCGCCCCGTCGAGTGTGACGAAATGCGTCTTCTCAGCCGCTCAGAAGACGAGCAAGGCGAGGCTTCGTCAATGTCACAAGCTCGTTGCGCGTCCTACCTGCCTTGTATTGCTTTGGTCGGTTCCGGTATGAATGCGCGCACGGGTCATCCAGACTCGAACGGACGTGCCGCTAGCGGAGGACTCTCCGAATCTTCCCGGGATCGGCGACCGTAGGTCGCTGCGGGAAGGGACGCACCCAGCCATGCGCTATCAGCCAACCCATCGTCGCGCCACGCCGGTCTATCGACGACTGCTCGTCCGGGCGTCCGCGACGGCGGTAGTCGCCGCCGCGCTAGTGAGCCCGCCGTTGCTGACCGGCACGGCGCGAGCCTCGGGTGACTGCGGCGCCGCTGCGGCGCCCGCCGCGACGTTGATCTGTGTCGAGCAGACATTCCAGACCGCGCTCGACGCGGTTACCCAAGCCCCGGCCGGAGTGACCGTCCCGGTGCCGGGGCCGATCATCGGTCAGACCTCACTGATCAACTTCGTCTCACAGATCGCAGACCAAGCGGTGCAACAGGCCAACAACTGCGTGGCCCTCACCGATCCGACCTGCGCGCTGATCGTGCGCGCTGCTGTACTGGAGGCTCAGACCGTCGAGACGACAGCGACGACCTGCGTCAACGGCACCAGCCCGCAGTGCACCCAACTCGAACAACTCGCCGCGACCGAGATCAACGTGCTGGTCACCCTGGCCAACGAATGCATCGGCGGCACCGACCCCACCTGCAACACCCTGACCGCGATGGTCTCGCAACTTCTCGGTGAGGCCATCACCTGCACCGTCGGGCCGCTCGAACCCGGCGCGCCCTCGACCCTGCCCAACCCCGTCATCATCACCTACGGCAGCGGCAGCGGGCCGCTGCCCGACCTCACCGTGACCTGTACCCAGGTCAAGAACGCCGCCGCGCAACTCACCGCCGAATGTACGTCGGGGAGCAACGCCGCCTGTGGCTTGGCGGTCACGGCGGTAGCGAAGTCACCGTGCTTGAACAGCTCCGACAGTGTCGCGTGCACGCAAGCGACGGCCCAGCCGCCCGCCGTCGTGGCGCCGGACGATGACCCCGAAACGGACTTCCCGACGAACGAGCTACGCGGCACGATCGTCCTCGGCTCCGGGCTCGGCGCGGCCGGCGTGACCGTCAGCTTCTACGTCGACCCGGGCATGGAATCCACCACCACCGTCACGCCCGACCTCCTCGGCACGGCGACGACCGACGCGAACGGAAACTACGCCACCACGATCACGCCCGACGCCCATGCATCTTCGCTTGCCAGCGAGAACGGCGGCGTCCTGAACGTGCTCATCTCTGCGGCCGTCAGCGTCGCGATCCCCGGCTCGGCTGCGCCCCCCATGCTCGCCATCGCGAATGGAGAGACACCGCTCACCCTCGGTGGGTCCGCGCAGTATTGGGAGAGCCGGCCGCCAACGCTCCTGCTGGTCCCTGCTAGCGACGTCGACCTGTCCACGACGGCCATCGACGACGACGGTGTCGACCCCACCAGTCCTCTAGTGGACGCCGCCATTCACTACCAGCCCGCGATCCCGTCCACGGTCCCGACCTTTGCGGGAGTTCCGACTGGCGACAACGTCTTCCTGGTCAACGGCATCGACTACCGCAATGCGGTCCCCGTCAACATTCCGGGGACAGACTCGGATGGCTGCGAGCGGCCCTACCTGTCCGACGAGCACCAGATCGGCAACACGATCGAGAAGAACGACGTCATCGGCGAGATGCACGCCTACTTCGACACCAAGGCCGACTTCACCTACGGGTCGACCGCCGACAGTACGCTTGAAACCGGCTTCTCCAACAACTTCAAGAACTGGTTCGGCGGAAGCTACTCGACAATCCGCAACAAGAGCGGCGGCACCGGGATCAGCATCACCAACGCCGGGCCGTACTACGGCCACCAAATGCTGTCCGGGTTCCTGTTCAAGGCCTGGAAGATCCGTTACCAGTGCTACGGCAGCGACAAGATCTACTACAAGTACAAGGCAGGCGCAACGAAATGCATGTTCGACTGGCACGAAGGCGCGGACGTCTCGAAGTATGACGGCTACTGGCCGTACCAGACGTCGAAGAATAATGGCAACTACAAGGTTCTGCCTTACAGCACGTCAACGCACACGGTTCGGTACTTCATCGACTATGGCAAGGCGTACCACTACACACGTTCGTTCAGCGTGTGGGGATTTCAAGGCGATAGTGTTTCGGGCCACTCCACCAACGTCGTACAAGGCATCACGTCAGGACGCGACCATTATGACCACGACATTTGGGGGAACAACAAGCCGGTCGAGGATGGCCCTAACATCATGTATAGCTATTAGCGCCCTGCTGCTCGCCGGATGCGCGTCGCCGCCCGCCTCGACACTGCTGGGCGACAGCGGAAGCTCGGTACCGACCACTGAGATCACCGCTACGACGCCCCGCGACGTTATCGGCGTGTGGTGGCTCGGGCTGCCAGTCTTGACCGTCAAAGGAAAGGCAAACCTGCGGATCGTGGGCGTCCGTTTCGCCCACTTCCCGACCACCGGCGTGTCCAGCCCGGAGTTCTTTTGGAGCAGCTTCGACCCGGGCGACAACGGAGCGATCACCCTCTTCGACGACGTCCAGTTCCATCAGTCCGGCCACCACACCGACGGTCCATACGTCGGCACGGTCCTGCGGCCGGGCGCTGCGACCGGCTACGGCGTCGGGAAGATCACCATCAACGAGCCGGGGACATATCGAATCAGCGACGTCATCGTGCGTTACGCCGAGCCCGATGGCAGCACCCGAGCGCAGACCTTCCACATCAACTACGTCTTCAAGCCAAAGGGCGGGAGTTAACCGCTTCGCCGGCAGCGAGAATGCCGGCCGCGCCATTACCGGCGTCAGTCGAGGTCGAGCGGATAGCCGACGTCGCGCAGCCGGGTGAGGACGGCGGCGCAGTGATCGGGTCCGCGCGTCTCTAGTTGTACGGCGACCTCGACCTCGTCGAGGTGGAGCTTCGGGCCGGTCCGGACGTGCTCGACGTCGAGCACGTTGGCCTCCGACGCGGCCAGCTCGCCGAGCAGCTTCGCCAACTCCCCCGGGCGATCGGGGATGCGCAACCGGAACGACAGGTAGCGACCGGCGGCGGCCATGCCGTGCCGGAGCACGCGCAGCAACAGCACCGGATCGATGTTGCCGCCGGAGAGGATCGCGACGACCGGCGGCTCGAACAGCTCCGGCTGATCCATCACCGCGGCGACCGCGGCCGCGCCGGCGGGTTCCACCACGAGCTTGGCGCGTTCGAGGCAGAGCAGCAGCGCCTGCGACAGCGACTCTTCGGACACCGTGACGACGCCGTCGAGGAGATCGCGCACCATCCGATACGTGAGGTCGCCCGGGCAGCCGACCGCGATGCCGTCGGCGATCGTCGCCATGCTGTCGAGCGGTGTCGGCCGCCCGGCTTGCAGTGACGCCGGGTACGCCGCCGCGCCGGCGGCCTGCAC
>Ga0070659_100003274_pt1 | contig 11522 bp, 12 predicted proteins | sample KBSC23metaG_FD_64666 | JGI IMG/M metagenome (GOLD analysis project Ga0070659, IMG submission 64666) | Corn rhizosphere microbial communities from Kellogg Biological Station, Michigan, USA - KBS C2-3 metaG | ecosystem: Host-associated > Plants > Roots > Rhizosphere > Soil ...
GTCGTATCGGCCGTTGCGGCGGTATTGTTATTCTATTGGGGCCGGCGACTTGAAAAGCTGCATCCTGAAAAAATATTCAGCAATGAGGCCGTGATATTTACCGGCATACTGTTTACTGCCTGCTGCATTGCCTACCTGGGCAAGGCGCTCGATAATCGTTCGGGGCATTATTCGCTGCTTTTCCTGCTCTCGGTTTTTGTATACGGATTTTTGGGCTGGCGCATGCAGTCAAGGCTCATCTGGCTATTTGCGCTCATATCGCTGGGCAGTTGGTTCGGTACCGAAACCGGCTACCAAACCCATTGGACCGATTATTTCCTGGGGATGAACTATCCGCTGCGTTTTGTGCTATTTGGTGTGGTGTTGATAGTTGCTTGCGCTTTACTGAGAAACCGCAAATGGTTTGCATACTTCTGGGAGCAGACCTATGTGGTTGGCTTGTTGTACCTGTTTATGTCGCTGTGGCTGCTTAGCATTTTCGGCAACCTGGGTAGCCTGGATGTTTGGTACCAGATCAAACAGATCACGCTTTTTTACTGGGGTATAATCTCCATGTGCGTCGCAGCAGCGTTCCTGTTTTATGGTTTAAAAAATAAGGACGATATATCGCGCGAGTTTGGTATCACCTTCCTGATTATCTACATCTACACTAAATATTTTGAATATTTTTGGGAGAATACCAACAAGACCATTTTTTTTGCCATACTTGCAGCTTCATTCTGGTTAATAGGCCGTAAGGCAGAAAAGATCTGGAACCTGAAAAGTAAAAACGCAAACCCTGTATAAACCTATTGTTTGAAGTAATTCCATGAAAAGGTATCTTATTTTCTTTGTTTTATTTTTTTCATTCACTCAACTCTTAAAAGCTCAGAATCCTGATCCGCTTTATGTAATAGACGCCTACCGTAAGGGCTTCATCGTTCCAAATAAAGACTCTATTTATTACCAGCGGATGTTTTTTAAGGTCTTCCCGACAAGCTTTAAAACTTTTTCCAAATATTACGGCTGGGACGAAAAGCTAAACGTAGGTCGCCCTTTAACCGCAGTACCGCCCAATTATTTCAAGCGTATTTTTAACGCTAAAGCCTATAGCCGTGCAGAGGTTATCAAAAAAATAATCGACATATCTATAAATGGTAAACGCTATGTTGCGCCTATAAAGGGTAAAAGCTACGGTGCGGCTACCGGCAGGTTCCAGGAGGATAGCTTTAATTTTGCAATGACCCATCCCGCCGAGTTTGTAAGTGTTTTAAAAACGCATAGCGAGGCAGATATTATCTCAGTTTGGGCATTCTATATGGATTATCCGAATAATAAATACCGCAAAGCCGACTATAAAAAAATATGCGGTTTAGTTGCCGCACATGATCCGGAAATGGTTGCATTGATTACCGAGGGCTATAAAAAAGACGTTGCCAAATGGGCTGATCTACATTAAGATTTAGCTTCGGTATGTTGCGCGGGTTTAACGGCTAAATAGATCCGTTTTACCACGTGATATCCGGCGAAAGCGAAAAACAAAATAGCAATTGCGGTATTAATGAGCCTGGTACTTAATGCAAATTTGCGTTGAATGTACCGGGCAAAATGAGCATACAAAAACAGACACAAAAATGAGCCTCCTGCCGAGCCAACGCTGAATATCACCAGCGCTATGGTGCCGTCAAGGATCCATTGGTGGGTAATCAGATAGGTTCCGCACACCATCCAGAAAGGTATTTGCATAGGGTTTACAAAGCCTAATATAATGCCGTATTTAATGCTGTCGTGTTCGCGGTATTTGGTTTCGGGTGGTTTTTTGCGGTTAAGCCAGGTAATAATCCCAAGCACTAAAAACAGTATAAACATTACCCAATCAATCACTACATCCAGATGCACCTGTTCTGACAGCCACTTGGCCGCATGCATGATTAAAAAGGTAAAGAAAAACTCGACACATGAAAAAGCAATGCAAAACTGCATGGCATGTTTAAAGCCGCGGTTTATGGTGATGCGTACCAGCGTAAGGTTTATATTTCCCGGAGGGATATAACCAATAAAATTGGCTATGAGCCCAAGGAAAAACGTCAGAAATATCATTGACCCCAAAGATAAGTTTTAGATGTGCAGATATGCAATAGGTTATTATTTGGCTGTGGTTATTTTAATGTTAAGGATTTGGAAACAAAGTTGAGCAGCCATAAAAAAATACGCAACTTTGCAGCATGACATCATTAACCGAAGAACAGCAGGAACGTCTCGACATTATCATCCACAAACTTAAGTTTACAGAGCAAAAGCCTACTTTGGCTATCATCAAAACGTTGGACCCCATCATACTGGCCGACGATGAAATGATTGATCTTGTCACCATGGCCGGCGGTACTTTGATTGAAGGTGACGTGCAAACCCTGCTGACGCTTGATCCCGAGGTAATCATACTCATGCCCGACGATATGCCCGTTGCAGAAACCATGGCTAATATGGACACTCTCCTGCAGCTCCCCGGCTTTACCGACTTAAAGGCTGTTAAAAATAACCGCCTATATATTGTCGACAGTGGTATGTTGGTCGATGATTCTGCCGAAAACATGGTTGAAACCATCGAGCTGCTGGCCGAGATCATCTATCCCAAACAATTCATATTTGGCCACGAGGGTAACGGCTGGATCAAATTCTCAGTTTAGAACTTCACGTTAAAGCCTGCATAATAATTGCGCAGTGCCGACGGGTTATAAAAACGATTACCCACTGCATCCAGGTCGGCGCCGAGATTATAGTATTCGTTAAGCAGGTTGTCTACCCCGGCAAAAACTTCCAGTCTCGATTTATCGCCCAGTTTTTTCTGCCAGCCAATTTTTGCCTGCACCAGGTTGTATCGCGGTGCATAAAAAGTATTGGCCTCATTAAGCGGAATACGTGCGGTAGCATTGTATTGCGCATATAGGTACAACGATTGCGGGAACTTTACTTGCACACTTGCCACACTCACATCGCGCGGCACGCCGGTTAGCTCATTGCCTGCATAGCCGCGGGTAGCATCATGATAATTGCCGAAGGTAAACTTGCTCAAAGTAAATGATTCGGCCAATTGTAACCCGCGGATAAAGCCGCTGTCTTTGGGTTTGATAATCCAGTCGCTCAAATATAGCTCGAGGCCGGGCTGCTTGATATCGCCCGAGTTGGTGTAATATTCGGTGCCGTCGTCATTAAGGCGACGCACGATGGCATTGTTCAGGCGGTAATAAAATGCCGATACATCTAACAAGAAACGCTCATCATTGCTGCGCAGGCGGAAACCGGTTTCGTAGTTCCAGCCAAACTGGGCGGTAAGCGCGGTGTTGATAATATTGTTGGACGGACGTATCTCTGCCGACGTCGGTGTTGAATAACCGCGACTGCTGGAAGCCCGCCATACAAAGTTGTTATTGATCTCGTACGAAAGGGCCAGGCGCGGCATTACCTGCGGCGAAAAGGTTTGATTAGTGAACGACGTTTGTTTTCTTGGATAAACATTCTCGAAATCATAACCATAAAAATTCAAACTCGCCGCTGCTTCTACATGCAGGCGGTTGGCAATGGTTTCTTCATACCGGGCAAAGAAAAAGTGTGTGCCGGTATTTACCTTATCTAAGCTCTGTGCCGTATCGCGCACGCCGCGGCGATTGCCGTAGTCATTATTATCTGCATTAGTTTTTGACAATTCCATACCCACGTTGGCTTTCCAGTTAAAATTGCTTTTCTGTTGGCCGGTAAACTCAAAATAGGTGCGCATGCCCAGGGTGCGCTCATAGCGCTGTTCATAATTGGTAATGAACGGATTGGTGAAATTAACATAGGTTCCATATACGGCAAAAATGTTGCGGATATGGTCGGTAATGTGCCATTCGTTCACCGCGCCGCCATAAGTCATTTTATTGGTGATGCTGGCATGTTGTGCTATAGCGCCCGGAATAGCCGGGGTTGAAGGGCGCGCCATCGTCGGATCAATAGCCACTTGTGCCAGCGTTAATCCGCCGGGTGTTTCGTAGCTTAGGTCTGAGTAAAAGCCTAATATCTTTAAGGAGTTAACGCCTCCGTAAGTCAGCTTATCGCTTAACTGAAAATAGTGGCGGTACATATCGCTATGTGCGCGGTAGCCATGATAAGTTTCATAAGCCTGGTTAAAATTAAACTGGTTGTTTTTGCTGACGTTTTGTAAGCCGACATTTTCATGCACCAATCCGTACGATCCGCCGGTAAAGCCGCCGGTCACAAAATTGCTATTATCATAACGGTTAACCGGACTTATCAAAACCACACCGCCCGAGTTAGCGCCAAACAAACTACCATCCGGACCCTTTAAAACTTCAATGCCCTGCACGCTGTTAAAATCAATGGCGTTCAGGTAAGTATTGCCACCGGCATCGGTCAGCGGCAGTTCATCATAATAAATTTTAACATCGCGTATACCAAATGGCGATCTTAACAAACTCCCACGTATAGACAATCGGTAGCTGCCCGGCGAACGCTCTTCCATTCGCACGCCCGGAATAGTATTAACCGCTGATACCAGCGAATTGTCAGGCTGTACTTTTAGCTGATCGGGTGTGATTACGCTTACTGAGGCAGGTACGCTTAGCAAAGGTTTTTCTGAAAGGTAGCCTTTAACGGTTACAGCTTTTAACTTATTGGTATCGGCTTTTGTAGTATTGTTTTTGTTTTGTGCGACGGCCGCAGAGGCGCCCAGAACTAATAATGCAGCAAGGGTTGATTTTAACACGGTTTTGATATTGGATATAAAACCAAAAATAGCCCTTTAGTGAATAAAAGGGCTATTTTTGATTGTAAGATATTAGATACGAAACAGTGTGTCGCTTAATCCGTCTGATTAAAACTTAATAAACTTATCTATTTGCTCGTTGGTGAACTTTACGGTGTCTTCTTTAAACAGATCGCCCTGCTCATCAAATTCTGTTTTAATATTGGCTATGTGTAGTTTTAGTGGTAAGGTGTTTAAATGCACATAGTGGCAAACACCGGTAAAATGGTCTATCCCGCGAATGTTGCCGTATTTACCTGAAGATATACCCACCAAAGCAGCCTTCTTGTCATAAAAACTATACGGGAAAGTACAGGCATCAATAAATACCTTCAATGCACCGGGGAAACTGCCGTTATACTCAGGAATCACAAAGATGAATTTATCAGTAGCTTCAACAATATCTTGTATCACCTGAAACTCGGGGCTGCGTTTGCCATATAGGTCGGTTGCCAAAATATTTGGCGGCAGTTGTTCTAAAGATAAAATATTCGCTTCTACTCCTTTCTCAACTAATTTTTTTTGGTAGTATTTAGATACTTTTAATGTTGAACTTCCCGGTCTATTTGTTGACGCTACTATGGTTATCATATTAGTGAGTGAGTGAATGGTGAGTAGGTGAGTGAATTAATGAGTGGTGAATAATGAATTAGTGAATGAATTAGCGAATTAAATGAATTAATAAAATGCAGGCAAAAAAAATATTTATTCACTTACCATTCCACCACTTCCCCACTCACTTTTTTACTATAACTCATTTCCTTATCGACAAAGTAAAAACATTCAATCACGCATATATTCACCATTCACTCACTCGCTCATTCACTAATTTACCCATTAAAATAATTTCCACACATATGTTTGTAAGTCGGCCAAAACTGTGGATTTCTACATTGTTTAAAACTATATCTTAGCACAATTAAAATCTCACGAGGGTAGAAATTTATCTTTCTGTTTTTCGTTGTAATAGTCACTGTTATAAATTTTGGAGATAAACAATGAGTAAAATAATTGCATTAGCCAATCAAAAAGGCGGTGTTGGAAAAACCACGTCTTCGATTAATCTGGCTGCAAGTTTAGCCGTATTAGAATATAGAACATTGTTAGTTGATGCTGATCCTCAGGCTAATGCTACTTCCGGCGTAGGCTTTGATCCGCGTAATATTAAAAACAGTATCTATGAGTGTATCATTAATGAAGTTGATCCGCGCGAGGCTATTATAAAAACCGATACTCCAAACCTTGACCTGCTGCCTGCGCACATTGACCTGGTAGGTGCCGAGATTGAGATGATTAATCTTGACAATCGCGAGTACAAAATGCAGGAGGTTTTCAACAAAGTGCGCGACGATTATGATTTTATTATCATCGATTGCTCGCCATCTTTAGGCTTGATCACCATTAACGCCCTTACTGCTGCCAACTCAGTAATTGTACCGGTGCAATGCGAGTATTTTGCGTTAGAAGGTTTGGGTAAATTGTTAAACACTATAAAAATTGTACAAAACCGCTTAAACCCTCAGCTTGAAATTGAGGGTATATTACTAACCATGTATGATGTGAGGCTACGCCTTTCAAACCAGGTAGTTGAAGAGGTACGTACGCACTTTGAAGAGATGGTGTTTGAAACTATCATACAACGTAACACCCGCTTAAGCGAGGCGCCGAGCTTTGGTTTGTCGGTAATTATGCATGATGCAACCTGTAAAGGCGCCATCAATTACCTTAACCTGGCCCGCGAAATAATACGTAAAAATGGTTTAGTTGCCGACGGCGAGTTGGCAGAAACTGAAACAGCATAAAATGAGTTCTGAAAAAAGGAAGGCTTTAGGCAAAGGGTTGAGCGCATTGTTAAATGATTCTGAAAATGTACTTCCCTACAAAAAATCAAATAATACCCACAACGCTAATATAAATACACCGGCTACAGAGGTTAATCCGCTGGGCTCGGTAAATGAAATAAAGATAGCTGAGATTGAGGTTAACCCTTTCCAGCCACGTACCGAGTTTGATGAGAGTGCGCTGGCCGAGCTATCGGCATCTATCAAATTACAGGGACTTATCCAGCCAATTACGGTCAGAAAAGTTAGTGCGCATCATTATCAGCTCATATCGGGCGAGCGCCGTTTGCGTGCTTCAAAATTAGCCGGCTTAACACAGATACCGGCTTACGTACGCACTGCTAACGACCAGCAGATGCTGGAAATGGCGCTGATTGAAAACATTCAGCGCGAAAACCTGAATGCTATTGAGGTGGCTCTGAGTTTCCAGCGGATGTTAGATGAGGTTGGTTTGAAACAGGAAGAACTGGGCGAGCGCGTAAGCAAAAACCGTTCTACCGTCAACAATTATCTGCGCTTATTAAAATTACCACCTACTATACAAGCCTCCATTCGCGATGGCGAGTTAAGTATGGGTCATGCCCGGGCATTAATTACTATTGAAGATCCGGCGCAACAATTATATTTGCATAAACATATCATTGAGCAGGGTTTATCCGTTCGAAAGGTGGAAGAGATGGTACGCGATTTGCAGAAAGCACGTACTAAGAAGGAGGGAAAGCAGCCTGAACCGGTATCATTTCAATTTCAAAAGATACAGGACGATCTGGCCTCTAAGTTTAGCTCGCAGGTTAAGCTTAAGGTAAACAGCCAGGGTAAAGGCACTATCGAGATTCCTTTTTTATCAGAAGATGATCTTGCCCGCATCCTTGAAATGTTGGACTGGTAAATAAATGCAGAAATATCTTTTTATACTTGGCTTTGCCGTAGCATTTGCTTTTTCGGCCCGCGCACAGGCGCCGGTTAACCCAACTATGCCGGCAAAAAGCAAGAGTGATAGTTTGCAGGAAAAGCGCGATTCGGTTAAGTCAAAACCCTTCGTACCCAAAATATCAGCTATACCCAAAAGATATCATCCTGATAGTTTGCACAGCCCAACCAAGGCCTGGCACCGCTCTGTATTTGTTCCGGGCCTGGGGCAGATCTATAACCGTCAGTATTGGAAAGTACCTATCATTTATACCGGCTTTACTTTATTGTACTTGATGTATAAGTTTAATGCCGATAACTATAATGAGTTTTTGGCGCTGGCCAAGTATGCGCAATCAGGCACGGCCCCTCAGAAAGGCGATAAGTATTACGATATCTATCAACAGATACAGGGCAGTAGCGGTGCAAACCAGCAAGCGCTTACTGATGCTACCCGTAGCTACGCCCGCTACCGCGACTTAGCTGTTATTATTTTTGTCGCCGGATGGGGCATACAAACCATCGACGCGTATGTAGATGCCAAGTTTAAGCACTCCTACTCCATGGATAACGATTTTAGTGTAAAACTGAGGCCAACACTCGTTAATCCGCCCGTTAATGCACCAACTTTAGGCAGTGCAATTATTCCGGGTTTAAAAGTTACCTTTACACTTCCATAAAGCAGGCTATATTTGCCTGAACCATAAAACAGCCACAAATGAAAATTGCATTATTAGGTTACGGTAAAATGGGCAAGATCATCGAGAAGATTGCGCTCGACCGTAAACATGAGATCGTATTAAAAATAGATTACGATAACCAGCAAGACCTTACTACAGAAAATCTTCAAAAAGCCGATGTCGCCATTGAGTTTAGTACTCCGGGCACGGTGCTTTCTAACATAGATCATTGCTTTAACGCCGGCGTGCCTATTGTTGTTGGAACCACAGGCTGGCACGAGCAGATTAACGAGATAAAAAGCCGCTACGAAAAAAGCGACCGAGGATTTATTTACGGCACCAACTTTAGCGTTGGGGTAAATATCTTCTTCCATATCAATAAGGTTTTAGCAAAGCTGATGAACAGCCATCCGTATTATGATGTGCAGGTTGAAGAGATTCACCATATCCAGAAGCTGGATTCGCCAAGCGGTACCGCTATTACCATTGCCGAAGGTATTATTGATAACCTTGATGAGAAAAAACAATGGGTAAACATCCTGACCGATGGCAACAGCCCGGTTGACGGTGATGTTAAAGCTCAGGATGTACTGATCGAGTCGCACCGTATTGACAGCGTGCCGGGCACACATACTGTTATTTACGACTCAGAAGTTGACACCATCGAAATTAAACATACCGCCCATAACCGTAATGGTTTCGCGTTAGGAGCCGTATTGGCGGCCGAGTGGATCAAAGACAAAAAAGGCTTCTATTCGGTAGCTGATATGTTTGATTTTTCCTAAATAATAAACTACTTTAAACGCGATATTTTTAAAGATAATGAACTGGAAATTCTGGAATAAAAACAGCAACAAAACAAAGGTAAAAAAGTCAAAAACACGTGAGTGGGTTGATGCTGTTGTGTTTGCTGTAATTGCTGCTACCATTATACGCACCTTTTTTATCGAAGCTTATACTATCCCCACACCATCAATGGAAAGGTCATTGCTGGTTGGCGACTTCTTGTTTGTAAGTAAGCTGAATTATGGTCCGCGTACACCAATGACGCCTATTGCGTTTCCGTTTGCGCACCATACCATGCCGCTTATCAATACCAAAGCTTATTGGGACGGCTGGGAGCTGGGCTATCACCGCTTGCCGGGTTTTGGCGAAGTTAAAAAAGGCGATGTAGTAGTGTTTAACTATCCGATGGATGCCGATTCGCCGTACTATCGCCCGGTTGATAAACGTGAGAACTACATTAAACGCTGCCAGGGCACACCCGGCGATACACTGAGTGTTAGGGAAGCTCAGGTTTACATTAACAGCAAACCAGCGCCAAATCCACCAGAGGGGCAGATTGATTATACTATCAATACCAAATCGCCTATCAATCCTGATTTGTTGCAGGATCTGCATGTGTCGATGTACGACCAGGGTTCATACCCAACCATGACTAAAGATGCGTACAATACCCTCAAAGGATATTCAAACGTAACATCCATCACCCCAAATATAAGAAAGCCGGGTGAGCAGGATTATGTTTACCCAACTAACCCGCAGCACCCTGTTGGTCCGCCAAGCCTGGACCTGCCCGGCAAGCCGCATGATTACCATTGGAACGTAGATAACTACGGCCCGATCATTATCCCTAAAAGAGGCTGGACCGTTAAGCTGGATAGCGTAACTTACCCGCTGTATGAGCGCTGTATAGCTGTTTATGAGCATAATAAGGTGCAGGTTGTGGGTAATGATATTATCATCAACGGCAAGAAAGCGGATAGTTATACCTTCCAGATGAACTATTACTGGATGATGGGCGATAACCGCCATGATTCGGACGATTCACGTTTCTGGGGTTTTGTGCCCGAAGATCACATCGTAGGCAAGGCCTTATTTGTGTGGTTAAGTCTGGATGATCAGGGCTCGTTCTTGGGCAAGATCAGATGGAGCAGATTCTTTAAGATTGTTCGTTAGTTTCCTGGCCCCTGAAAGGGGAAGAATAGAAAAAAAGAAAAGTCGACTTAAGTGCATCTTAAGTCGACTTTTTAGTTTTTAACGGTCCGGTAAAGCAGGTTAAAAGTGCTTTTAAGTGCTTCTAAAGTGGTTTTACGTGCAATTTCTCCGCAACTTCATTTAAATCTTTCACCACCGCATCAACGATGGGGATCCCGTTTTTCCGGCGGTCAATTTCGGCCTCAAACTCCGGCTCGCCGGGGATAATTATTTTCTGATCGGGATTGGTGGGCGAGGCATTTTTAAACCGCATCACCCAGTTATCCATGTGCGCCTTAAATTCATCCACCGGGCGGAAACCATCCACGCGCATAGCGCCTAAAAAGTGGCCAATGCCCGTGCCTACCGGGTCGGCAGGCGGTTCAAGGAATGACACGAATGGGGGTACCCAGGGCCCGTAATTAGCACCCGAAAGTACTGCCGACAGGATATCTACAGTTGCACTCAGCCCAAAGCCTTTATGGCTGCCATGCTCGCGATCGCTGCCTAAAGGTAGCAGCGAGCCTCCGTTTTTAAGTGCGTGTGGGTCAGTAGTATAGTTACCGGTAGAATCCTGTATCCAACCTTCTGGAACCGGCTTTCCGGCACGTTGGGCTATCTCCAGCTTACCGTTAGCGGCTGCTGATGTAGCCATATCGACAATTACCGGTGGGTATTTGCCTGCCGGGAAAGCGTAGCACATGGGGTTGGTACCCAGCATCCGCTCGTTTGAAAAAGTAGGCGCCACCAGCGGACTGGCATTGGTCATCGCAAAGCCGACCATGTCCTTCTGTACCGCCATCAACGCATGGTAACCCGCTATACCAAAGTGATTAGAGTTGCGGATAGATATCCAGCCGGAACCGTATTGCTTAGCTTTTTGAATAGCCACTTTCATAGCAAAAGGAGCCACCACCAGACCCAGACCGGCATCGCCATCAATAGTAGCAGTGGTAGGCGTTTCATGTACGACCTTGATATCAGGGGTGGGATTGATACGCTGCTTTTGCCAAAGGCGCACATAACCGGTTAAGCGGGCCACGCCATGCGAGTCGATACCGCGAAGGTCAGACAGTAGCAAAACATCGGCAGCAAGCGTAGCATGTTCTTTGCTGCAACCCATTGCCAGGAAAACGTTTTCGGTAAAATTTCTTAAGGTAGATTCTGAGACGATCATCTGCAAATATATAAAACAAGCAAACGTAGAGACGTAATATTTTGCGTCTTAGACTTCACGAATGACATATTGTATAATGAGACGCAAGATATTGCGTCTCTACAGAGGGGATACTTCCGTTAGCACTGTAAACTGAAAATCCAAAGGTTCAAAATTGC
>Ga0070659_100003275_pt1 | contig 11522 bp, 11 predicted proteins | sample KBSC23metaG_FD_64666 | JGI IMG/M metagenome (GOLD analysis project Ga0070659, IMG submission 64666) | Corn rhizosphere microbial communities from Kellogg Biological Station, Michigan, USA - KBS C2-3 metaG | ecosystem: Host-associated > Plants > Roots > Rhizosphere > Soil ...
CGACCCTGAACGAGCTCTACCGGTCTTTCACCGTCGCGGGCACGACTACCCAGGCCAACGCCGACCTCCAACCGGAGAAGCTGTTTGGCGCCGAACTTGGCGGCGGCGGCTCGAGCTGGGAGGTCACCGGCTTCTACAACCGGCTGGAAGACGCCATCACCAACGTCACCCTCTCGCCCGGCTTGGCACAGCGGCAGAACGCGGGCGCCGTCGACGCCACCGGCATCGAGGCCGAGGCCGACCACGCTCTTGGCGAAAACCTCTTCCTGCATCTGGCAGCCGGCTACACCCATGCGCGGGTGGATGGCGGACCGAACGATGGTCTGCGTCCCGCCCAGACGCCGGAGCTGACCCTGTCGGGGGCCGCGACCTGGGCGCCCGTCCAGCGCATCAGCGCCCGCATCGAGGTCCGCTATGAAGGCAGCCGCTTCGATGACGACCGCAACACCCGCAAGCTCGCGCCCTTCACTGAGGTCGGCATGCGCGGCGACTGGCTGGTGGCGCGGCAGGTCGCCTTCTACGCCGCCGCCGAGAACCTGACCGATGCAGGGGTGCAGACTGCCCGCGCCTTCGACGGCACGATCTCCTACGACCAGCCGCGCACCTTCCGCCTGGGCCTGATCCTGCGGCCCTAAGCCACGCCGTTCAGCCGCTCCAGCATCATCCGCAGCGCCACCTCCAGAGAGGCGATCCGCACCTTCGCACGGCCAATGTCGCCGAAGTGCTCCTCGCGATGCAGGGTGGAGCGGCCCTTTCGCGCGCTGGCGAAATGCACCAGCCCCGCTTCCTCGCCGCGCCTTTGGCTGCCTTCCGCGTAGCCGGTGATGGCCAGCGCAACCGCCGCATTGGACCGCTCAAGCGCGCCTTCCGCCATGGCGATGGCCGTCGGCTTCGACACCGCCGAGTGCTCTCGCAACACCGCCATCGGCACGCCGAGGAGCTCGTTCTTCGCCTCGTCGGTATAGGTGACGAACCCCCGGTCGAAGGCGTGTGACGAACCGGGGATGTCAGTCAGCAGCGAGGCCAACAGCCCGCCGGTGCAGCTCTCGGCCGTCACCAGCATCAGCCCGCGCTCGCAGGCCTCCTGCAGCACCTGTTTGGTGAGCGTGTCGAGCGCCGGAGGCAGCGCAGGGTCGAGGGCTTCGGCCACCCGCCGCCTCCGCGTCTTGGGCTACTGGACCCTCTGGCCGTTCGGCCGGGCCATGGAGCTCATCAGCTCCGTCTTCCGCTCGGCCATGCGCACGCCCAGCATCCGCATGTCCATGTCGGTCTTCTGCAGCTTCGGGAAGAGTTCCTTCTCTTCCTCCTCGACGTGGTGCTCGATCTGCTCGCTGAGCACCTTCACCTTGGCGTCGAACAGCTCTTCGCCGACGTCCATAGCCTCGATCTCGGCGATCAGGTCCTTGGCGGCGGCGTGCTCGACAACGGCCTCGTCGATCATCTCCTCGTCCGAGAGCGCCTCCCGGGCGGCCGGATAGAAGATTTCTTCCTCGATCTGGGTGTGCACCTTCAGCGACAGGCAGATCTGGTCGGCCAGCTTCGACTTGGTGGTTGCGCCGTTGGTGTTCTCGAACTTCGAGAACATCTGCTCCACCTCGCGGTGGTCGGCCTTCAGAAGCTGGATCGCGTCCTGCTGGCCGGAGCGCCTGGCTGTCGAGGCGCTCTTCGAACGTGAGCTGGAACTGCTCTTCGACTTCGAGCTGCTCTTCGATTTCGAAGTGTGGGTCGTCGGCATGACACGTCTCCTGGGGGATGGGATGGTCTTGCGATTTCAACCCTTCGATCCGTCTGAAGTTCCTGAGCTTTCGGCTTGACCTTTGGCGCCCGCGCGGGTGGTTTGCCGGCCATGCGGGACGTGGTCGTGGCCGGAGCGGGCGTGACGGGACTGAGCGTCGCTCTTGCCCTGGCAAGGCGAGGCGCACGGGTGACCGTGCACGATCCGGCGCCCCTCGGCGACAACGCGTCCGGGGTGGCGGCGGGGATGCTGGCGCCGGCTTTCGAGGCGGTTCTTGATCCACTCTCGGCTACCCATTTCGAGCTGTTGAAGACCGCGCGGGATCTGTGGCCCGACTTCGCGCCCGTGGAGATAAGTCGTGAAGGGGCGCTCTTCGTCAGCGATGGCCAGACGGTGCAAGGCGTCGCCACCCGTCTCGATCAGATCGGCGCTACCTATCGCGCGGCTTCGCAGGAACTGGATGGTCTGGGAGGCATCTCAAGCGGCGTCTTCACTGAGGAGGATTGGAGGCTCGAGCCGCTGGCCGGCCTGCAGGTGCTCCGCGCGCAGGCGCAAGCAGCTGGGGTGGTTTTCTCCGACGAGCCGGTCGAGGGGCCTCTCGATGGCCCGCTGGTGCTCGCGACGGGCGCAGCCCCCGGCTTCACCGCCGAACAGGCGCATCTGACGCCGATCAAGGGCCAGATCATCCGTCTCGACGGCGGCCCCACCTCCGGACCGGTGATCCGGGGAGAGGGGGCCTACGTCTGTCCTTCGCCCAACGGCGCCGTGGTCGGCGCGACCATGGAGGCCGGCGCGGCGGATCGCATCGTCGACGAGGGACGGGTGAAAGCCTTGCGTGACGCAGCGGAGGCCGTGGTTCCTGCTCTGGCCGGTGTCACCGGGCGAGCGCAGGCGGCGGTGCGGGCCGGAACCCCCGACGGGCTGCCACTGGTCGGCTGGAGTACGGCTCCGAACGTCTTCCTTACGGTCGGGGTGCGGCGCAACGGCTGGCTGCTCGCCCCGCTTGTGGCCCAAATCACGGCGGCGTATCTCGCGGGCGAAGATCCGGGGCCCTTCGCGGCTCAGCTGAATGCGCGGCGTTTTTCGAAAGGCGACTGATGAGCAGCTTCTGGCCGACCGAGGAGCAGGAAGCCATCCGCGAGGCGGTGGGCCGCATCTGTGCGCGTTTCGACGACGAATACTGGCGCCGCACGGACGAGACCGGCAACTTCCCCGAGGAATTCGCCCGCGCCATGGGCGAAGGCGGCTGGCTTGGTGTGGCCATGCCGGAGGAATTCGGCGGCGCGGGGCTGGGCCTAACGGAGGCCGCCCACGTCATGCAAACCGTCGCCCAGTCCGGAGCGGGCTTCTCGGGCGCCAGCGCGATCCACCTCAACATCTTCGGCCTGATGCCCGTCCTGAAGTTCGGCACGCAGGAGCAGAAGGAACGCCATCTGCCGAAGATCATCGCGGGCGAGGATAAGGCCTGCTTTGCGGTTACCGAGCCGAATTCCGGGCTCGACACCGCGAACCTGGAGACCCGCGCCGAGAAGACCGGCAATGGCTACGTCATCAATGGCCGCAAGATCTGGACCACCATGGCCCAGCGGGCGAACAAGATCCTGATCATCGCCCGCACCACGCCGAAGGAGCAGACGGCCAAGCCGATGCAGGGCCTGTCGCTCTTCTACACGGACTTCGACCGCGCTGCGATCGACGCCAAGCCCATTCCGAAGATGGGCCGCAAAGCCGTTGAATGTAATATGCTTTTCATCGAGGACCTGCGCGTTCCCGCCGACGATCTGATCGGTGAGGAAGGCAAGGGCTTCCAGTACCTGCTGTCTGGCCTGAATCCCGAGCGCGTGCTGTTCGCCGCCGAGGCCGTGGGCCTTGGCCGCGCGGCGCTGGCGAAGGCCGCGACCTACGCCAACGAGCGCATCGTCTTCGGCCGTCCCATCGGCAAGAACCAGGGCGTCCAGCACCCGCTCGCCCGCTCCTGGGCCGAGCTGGAGGCCGCCAACCTGATGGCCTTCAAGGCCGCCGCCCTCTACGACGAAGGCCGCGATTGCGGGGCCGAGGCCAACGCCGCCAAGTACCTGGGCGCCGAGGCGGGCTTCCGCGCCTGCGAAAACGCGGTCCTGGCCCACGGCGGCATGGGCTACGCGAAGGAATACGACGTCGAACGCTACTTCCGCGAAGCCATGATCGCCCGCATCGCGCCGGTCAGCCGCGAGATGATCCTGAACTACATCTCCGAACGCGTGCTCGGCTTGCCGAAGAGCTACTAGCCGGCGACCGCGAAGCGGATCGGAATGCGAACCGCCGCGCCATCGACGGCCCGTCCGTCCTCCAGTCTTGGCCGCATCCGGAAGTACTTCGACAGCTTGATGGCCGCGGAGCCGAACGTGTAGTCCGGCGGCGTCTCGTCGACGACGCGGCAGCTGTTGACGCTGCCGTCCGCCGCCACCCGGCAGTCGATGGTGGCAGTGCCCGAGACGCCGTTGCGCAGCGCCTCTTCCGGGTAGTAGCGCTGGAATTCCCGCGCGCCGGGCTTCTTCAGCCAGTCCGGATTGCTGACCACGGCGAGGTGGGTGTCGCCCGGCGCCTCCACCGCGCCTGTCTGCGGCGGCCCGAGATTGAAGGTGTTGGGGATCGTGGAAAGGTCCTCATCGCCCGGTATCGGCCTTATCGGCAGCTCGACGATCGGCTGGATCGCGTTCTCGATCGGCACGTGGACCTTCAGCGGGTGGGTGTTGCTGCTCGGCAGGGGCGGCGGCGTCTTCGGCTGCTCCGGCGGCGCCTGATCGATGATGATCGGCGGCGTCACATCGACAGTCGTGTCCATGTGCGGCGCGAACTGCTGGTAGGCGAGATAGCTGAACAGAGCCACGTGCACGACGACCGAGAAGCTTATGGCCATCATCTGGCCCCGGCTCAGACGAGCGCTGCCGCGCACGTCGGTCGCGAAGGTAACAACCGTGCTGTCGGGACCTCTGTTGATGACCATCTCGGCCTCCCAAGTTGACCTTACGTCAACCTGAGGCTCCACCCGATTTGTGGCAAAGCTTGGGCAGGCCTTAAGCCGCCGCGCCGGCCGCCTTCAGCGTCTCGATTTCTTGGTGTGAATAGCCAAGCTCGGCCAGCACCTGAGCGGTGTGTTCACCAAGGCGCGGCGCGGGTCCTTTGGGTCCGTCGTCCGAGCCGGGGAAGCGGGCCGGGCCAGCGGGCGCCGCGAAGGTGTGGCCGGCGTGATCAGGCGTCTCGACGAAGCAGCCCGCGGCCTGAGCCTGCGGGTCCTGAACCACCTCGCGCGGGGTCTGGTAGGGGCCCCAGGTGACGTCGCCGTCGTTCAGCCGCCGCGCAACTTCCTCGAACGGCAGGGCGCCGAAGCCTTCGTCCAGTTCAGCGATCAATGCCGGACCGTTTTCGCGGCGCAGGCGGGTCGTCTCGAAGCGCGGGTCGCCGACAAGGTGCGGCTTGCCCGCAGCCGCCGCGATCTGCGGCCAGTCCTTGCCGCCTTGGCGGACGAGAATGCAAACCCATCGCCCATCGGCGGTGCGGAAGAAGTTGGCGAGTGGCTGCACCGCCTGCTCGCGCGGCCGCGTCGAGGCGAGCTTCCCGAGCCGCAGCTGGATCGCCATGTCGGACCCGATCGCGTACACGCCCGCCCGCATCAGCGAGGTCTCGACCAGCCGCCCAATACCCGTGCGTTGGCGCTCTACCACCGCCGCCAGGATCGCCGACACCGTCGCCAGCGACGTGATGTGGTCGCCCATGCCGGTGCGGATGGGGAAGGGGTCCACGCCCTTCGGCGCGGTGATCGCGCCCACGCCCGCCCGCGACCAGAAGGCCGCCACGTCCATGCCGGGTTTGTCGGCGTCCGGCCCTTCGAGGCCATAGCCGGTCAGGCTGCAGTAGATCAGGCGCGGGTTCTCATGACGCAGCGTTTCCCAGTCGAGCCCGGCCCGCCCCAGCGCCTGCGGGCGCACGTTGGTCAGGAAGATGTCGGCTTCGCGCGCGAGCTTGATGGCCGCCTCACGGCCTTCCGCTTTGGTGATGTCCAGCACCACGCCCCGCTTGCCGCGGTTGTCGAGTTCGAAGACCGGATTGTTTTCCTGGTCGGCGCCGATGGTCTCGAAGAACTGCCGCATCGGGTCGCCCTTCGGCGGCTCGATCTTGATCACCTCGGCGCCCCAGTCGGCCATGATGCCGCCCGCGCCCGGCGCTGCGATGTAGGTGGCCAGTTCGACGACCTTGAGACCTTCGAGCACGCGCACCTCCCAAACATCTGTTTGGAGGCATGATGGCGGCGGTGAGAGCCGGAGGGAAGCCTTACGCTACGGCACGCGGGCCGGCGTACTTGCGCGGCGCTGAGGCGTCGGCCACCGCGCGGGCGACACCGGCCACGGTCACGGGCTTGCGCAGCACTGCGTTGGCGCCGGCCGCCAGGCACTCCTGCGCCTCGTCGATGTCCCCGCCGATGACGGCGATGATAGGCTTGCTGCTCATGTCGCTGTCGAGCTGGCGAAGGGCGGCGGCGGTCTGTGGGCCGTCCATCAGCGGCATGCGGCCGTCGAGCATGACGAGGTCGAAGTCGACGGTCTGGGCGAGGTCGAGCGCGCGCTGGCCGTTCTGGGCGTGCACCACCTGGTGGCCCAGCTGCTCGAGGATTGCGCGTAGCATGGCGGCGTTCAGGCCGTCGTCCTCGGCGATCAGCACGCGCAGCTTCTTCGCCCCATAGTCCAGGTTGCCTGCAAGCGGCTCATCCAGTTGGGCATTCGGATCGAACGGCATCACCAGCGTGAAGCAGCTGCCGACGCCGACGGCGCTCTGGCCCGTCAGCTCGCCGCCCATGAGGTTCGCCAGCCGCCGCGCCAGCGACAGCCCAAGCCCCGCCCCCGGGACCCCCACGCCGGTGCGCTCTACGCGGCGGAACGGTTCGAAGGCGCGCTCCAGCTCCTCGGGCGAGAGGCCCGGGCCAGTGTCGGCGACTTCGACCGCGATCAGGTTTTCGCCGCGCAGCTCGATGCGCGCCTCGATGCGGCCGCGCACCGTGTACTTCACGGCGTTGCCGATCAGGTTGGCGAGCACCTGCCGCGTTCGGGTCATGTCGCCCACGGCCGCGCCGATGCCCCGGCCTTCCAGCTCCGTATCGATATGCAGGACGAGTTCAACGCCCTTGCCCGTCGCGTGCGGCCGGTTCAGCACCACGAGATCGCGGGTCACCCGCGCGAGGTCGAAGGGCTGGGCTTCCAGCATCAGACGCCCCGACTCGGCGCTTTCGGAGTCCAGCGTGGCGTTCAGCACAGCGATCAGGTCGTGGGTCGCTTCCAGCGCCGCGGTCAGCTGCTCGCGCGAGGGAGCGGCCCGGCCGCCCTGTCCGGCGGCGGCGGCCAGCACGTGGGTCACGCCGTTCAGGCCGTTGCGAATCTCGTGGCTGAGCGTCGAGACGATGTCGGACTTCGACCGCGCCAGCTTTTCGGCTGTCTGCAGGGACTCGACGTTCTGGGCGATCAGCGCCTCGCGCTCGGCGGCCATGGCGAACTGGACCCGCAGCGAGCGGTTTAGAATCAAGCCCAGGGCCAGCGCGAACGCGACCGCGCCCGACGCCGCGATCCCCAGATCCCGGCTGGCCGGATTTGTGAGCAGGAAGGTGAGCGGCGCCGCGGCCGCGACCGGACCCACGATCAGCAGGGCGACGAGCACCGGCGCTGTGAAGAAGATGCAGGCGATCGCGCCCGCCGTCGCCATGAGGAGCAGGCTCTGGCGCACCGGCTCGGCGAACGTCCCCATCGCCGCGACTTGAGCCACCGCGGCGGCCCACAGCAGCCCCCCCGCCACCTGGATGCGCAGACGCCGCCCGACGTCCTCGTGGCCGTGCGTCCTGATCCAGTTCACCGCGCCGTAGAAAGCGCCCCAGTTGATGGCGAAGATCGCGAACGTCGCGGCCATCCACGCGGCATTGCTCGCATGCGAGGCGACCCACACGAAGATCGGCAGGCATACCGCAAACAGCGCCAGCGCGTAGCGCAGGAGCGAGCTTTGCGCGTCCAGCGACTGGACCAGGACAGCCCGCCCGTTCGCGGGCGTCGCTTCAAGATTGGATGACATGCAATTTAAGCCCGACGTTTGGGCGTCATCCATACCTCCGCCAAGGTTGTTTTCGGGTTACGCAGCGTCGTTAACGGCTGGAAACCTGCGTTTTTCGAAGAGGCCAGATTGGCGCTTGTCGAACGGTTGTTTGATCGCCCATGCTGGCGCGCATGAGCGACACCGCCGCCCCCGCCATCCGCCCCGCCGCCACCATCCTCCTGCTGCGCGACCAGCCGCAGTTCGAGGTGCTGATGGTCAAGCGCCACCACCAGATCGACTTCGCTTCAGGCGCGCTGGTCTTTCCCGGCGGCAAGACCCACGCGGGCGACCACGACCCGCTCTGGGCCGAGTGGTCCTTAGGCTGGGACGACATTCCCTCGGAGGAGCGTCCGCTGCGCATCGCCGCGATCCGCGAGGCCTATGAAGAGGCGGGCGTCATCATGGCTCGCGCTCCTTCGGGCGACCCGTTCACGGGTGACGACCGGGCGGCCGCGCTGCGCGAAACCATCGCCAACGACGAGCACCCGTTCATCGAGCTGGTCCGCGAGCTGGATGTCCGGCTGGACCTCGGTGCGCTGACCACCTTCGCCCGCTGGATCACGCCGAACCTGATGCCCAAGCGCTTCGACACCTGGTTCTACGTCGCCACCGCCACCGGCGAGCAGCTCGCCGCCTGCGACGGGCGCGAAACCGTCGATGCCGAGTGGATCGCGCCGAGCGAGGCGCTGCGGCTGGCGGCCGAGGGCCAGCGCAAGGTGATCTTCCCCACGCGGATGAACCTCCAGCTGCTCGCCGAAAGCTCCAGCGCCACCGACGCCGCGGAGCGCGCGGCGGGGCGTACGCTGGTCACGGTCGAGCCCTGGGTGGTGCAGCGTCCGGGGGGCAACGTGCTGACGATCCAGCCGGACGCCGGCTACGGCGAAGTGGAAGAGCCGCTCTCGGCGCTGGCTTAGGCCGCGGCGAGCGTCAGGCGGGCGACCTGGTTTTCGAGGTCTTCGGCCATGGCGCGGCCGGCCGGGTCCGATTCGGTGCGCAGCTGGCCGCGGACGGCCTTGCCTATGGCGTCGATGTGGGCGTCCACAACGGCGAAGGGCGCCGAAAGACGCGTCGCCGGATCGTGCAGGATGCGGCACAGCGAAGCCGCCATGCGGGTGACCAGCGGGAATTCGTAGGTGGCGCCCAAGCCCTTCATGTCATGGGCGCGGAAGTAGAGGTTCTCGGCCGTCTCGGCGTTGAAGCCCTCGGCGCGCACGCGGTCACGGGCGGCCTCGATCTTGGCGAGCTCGTCGTTCATCCAGCCGTCGAAGTTGGTCGACAGGCTTTTCAGCGCCGCTTCGGCGCGGGCGACAGCGGCAGCGTCAAGGCCTCCGAATTTGAACCGGGGCGTCTGCGGCTTCGGGTTCATCGGGTCGTCGCTCACGCGCGCTAACTCCTGTTACGGATTACGATCCAAAGGGTTAGGCGCGGAGAGGTTAACAACGGGTGAGATTTTGGTTTCCGCCGCTGCGACAAATTAGGCGGAGAATTGCTCGGCCAGCACCCGTTCCTCCAGGCTGCGGCCGGCGTCGAACAGCATCGCCAGACTGCTGTTGCGATCTTCCTGGATATGGACCTCGACGACGTCGCGCACCTCGAAGTTGTCAGCGACCGCGCTGACGGAGCGCTTGTCGGCTTCCAGCACCTCGACGGTCACCCGCGCCGTATGGGGCAGCAGCGCTCCTCTCCAGCGACGCGGGCGGAAAGCGCTGATCGGGGTTAACGCCAGCACCTTGGCGTCCAGCGGAATGATCGGCCCGTGGGCGGAAAGGTTGTAGGCGGTCGAGCCGGCCGGCGTCGCTACCAGCACCCCGTCGCAGACCAGCTCCTCCATCCGCACGGTGCCGTCGATGGAGATACGCAGCTTCGCTGTCTGCCGGCTCTGGCGCAGCATGCTGACTTCGTTGATGGCGAGCGCCCGATGCTGCTGGCGGCGCACGTCGATAGCGACCATGGCGAGGGGGTAGATCACGGCGCGCACGGCGCTGTTGATGCGCTCGACCAAACCCTCGACCACGAACTCGTTCATCAGGAAGCCGACGGAGCCGCGGTTCATGCCGTAGATCGGCTTGCCGCCGCCGATGTTCCTGTGCAGCGACTCCAGCATGAAGCCGTCGCCGCCGAGCGCCACGATGGCCTGCGCGCTATCGCCCGCGTCGCCGTAGATGTCGGCGAGCCTGGCGCGCGCTTCCTGCGCCTCGGGGCGGTCGCTGGCCGTGAAGGTCAGGCGGGTGATGGGCTGGGTCTTGCTCATATTGGGGCGCAGAAGGGCGGAAGGCCGGGGCGATGTCAAACGGCCGCGACGGCGCGGTGGAAGGCGCGGGCGGCCATGGCGGGCTCGAAGGGCGCAAATGCCCCCACCGCCTTGCGCGCGCCCTCGGCTCCGCCGCCCGGCAGGCCGTTGTTGAGCGACCGCACGCCCGTCAGGATCGTCGGAAACACCTGCTGGTCGACGCCGACTGCCGCGCAGGCCAGCGCCAGCAGTTCCGGCCGGTCGCTTTCGATGGCGACGCGGACCTCCTCGGGCGTGAAGCCGCCGAGCCGGGCGAGCGCGGCGACAAACAGCGAAAGTCGCCGCTCCTGTAGCGCTTCGAGCAAGTAGCCGAGCCGCAGCCGACCGGCCTTTTCCAGCTTGTCGATCACCCGCTCGTCAGGCGTCTCCTCGGTCGGCTCGAGTCCGACCTGCTGTGGGCGCAGCACGAAACGCGCGGCGAGCAGCGCCTTCTGCGGATCGCTCGCCCAGTCGCCCAGCTGGTGGGCGAGGTCCTGCGTCAGGCGGGGATGGCGGGCCAGCGGCGTGCGCAGAGCACAGTGCTGGCGCGAGGCCTCCACCAGGCGCCGCATTGCGTCGTGCGAGATCTGGGCGGTTTCGTTGCCCGCCAGCGCGGTCAGCAGCGCGGGCTCGCCGGTCTGCAGGATGGCCTCGACAAGCGGCGCCGAGAGGCCTGGCCGCCTGGCGACGGTGATCTGCCGGTCAAGGTCACCCTCGGCAAACAAGCGCAGCAGGTCGTAGTCCTTCAGGTGCGGGCTCTTCAGGATCACGGCTTGGGCGACGGAGAGCTCGTCCTGCGCCAACAGCTGCGCAAGCGCGGGCGGCGCCCAACGCGAACCGGCGAGCCTCGAGGCCAGCCGCCCGCGGCCCTCCGGCGATGCTTCGGTAACCAAGGTCTGGAGAAGCGCGTCGAGAAATGCCGGGATCTCTCCGCCCCGGGCAAAGGTCTCCGCTCGCAGACTCATCAGGCCAAGCGCCAGCCGCTCCCGCTCGGCGGCAGGGAGCCGGCGGGCCAGATCGAGCAGTCGTGCGGTTTCGGCGGCGGCTATCGGCCTTCTCCCGAATCCATGGTGAAGAATTGTGCTTAACAGCGTGACCTTGCAAACTTCTTTCAGTTTCGGCGTTGCTTGGCCTTAAGCCGCCGCTCGGGAGGGACCCCATGGCCGAACCGTTGATCCTTGCGCTCGACCAGGGGACCACCAGCACCCGCGCCATCCTCTTCGAGGCCAACGGCAAGCCGGTCTGCGACGCCGGACGGCCGCTGCGGCAAAGCTATCCGGCCGACGGTTGGGTCGAGCATGACGCCGAAGAGATCTACGCGGCTTCAGTGGCGGTGATCCGTGAGGCGGCGGAGAAGTGCGGCCGCCCGGTTTCCGACATCGCCGCGCTCGGCATCACCAACCAGCG